>Ga0307374_10011240_pt1 | contig 12776 bp, 12 predicted proteins | sample OX3MG_FD_202532 | JGI IMG/M metagenome (GOLD analysis project Ga0307374, IMG submission 202532) | Soil microbial communities from Risofladan, Vaasa, Finland - OX-3 | ecosystem: Environmental > Terrestrial > Soil > Coastal area > Acid sulfate soil | place: Finland: Risofladan, Vaasa | collected...
TCTGGCCTGGAAAGCATGAGTTGAAACCGGAAGGAGTGACCGTTCACGAATTCGGGCACCAGTTCTGGTACGGCCTGGTGGGCAACAACGAGTTTGAAGAGCCCTGGCTGGATGAAGGCTTTGTGACCTACTCAACGGCCAAAGTTCTTGAAACGGCCTACGGCAATCCCTGTTCTTACCTGCACTTTCTGGGCATGCCGTTTCCCGGGTATTCCTGGCTGCGGGTTCCGCTGCCCAAGATTCCTTTTGCCGGAGTCGGCTCCGTCCCCGTGGGGCCATACTTTTCCTGCGTTCAGTTGCCGCAGCAGACCTCGGGCCGTGGCGCCTACCTCCGGGCCGCCACCGCCGATAACCTGGTCCGGAACGGCTGGCAGTACGGGAGCCGGATGAGCTATGTGGTGAACTCTTACCAACGCCCGGCGCTCGATCTGGACACGCTTGAAAAATATCTCGGCCGCGACGTGATGGCGCGCGTGATGCGAACCTATCAGCAGCAGTGGCGCTACCGGCACCCGACGACGCAGGATTTCATCAACGTGGTCAACCAGGTTTCCGGGCGCAACATGGATGCGTTCTTTCAGCAGTTTTTCTATAACTCCGGCCGGGCAGATTATGCCGTGGCGAGCATTTGGAATGAGCCGCTCTATGGCAAGACGGGAATCTATGACGAAGGCGGCAAGAAGGTTTACATCAGCCGCAAAAGCGCCGTGCAGGACTACCAGAAGAGCAGCGACAAGCGGTATCGCTCCACCGTGACCGTGCGGCGGCTGGGTACCGCGGAAGCGCCGGTGGATATCGACGTCAACTTTGAAAATGGCAAGGTCGCGCACGAACACTGGGACGGCCAGAACCGATGGACCCAGTTCACTTATGACGGCCCGGCCAAGGTGGTGTCCGCCGAGGTTGACCCCGCGCGGAAGTTAGTCGTGGATGCCAACTATACCAACAACAGCCGGACGATTAAGGCCCGTCCGCTGTTTGCCGCCAAATGGTATATCCGGTGGATTTTCTGGATTGAGAACTTGTATTTTGCGGCGGGATTTTTCAGCTAGCGAGGATTGCAAAATCGAGTGACGCCATTCTCTGTAGCGGCGCTCGGCGGCAAGCACTGCTTGCCTGAGCGCCGAAAAGCCGGCGGTCGCAGACCGCCGCTACAATCTTTCTTTTCACCCTATTTTGCAATCCTTACTGAGGACCGTGTTGACCATGAAGCTCCGTAGCGTACAGAGGTATGATCTGAAACCCGGTGAAAAGTGGAGGGCCGCATGGTAAGCGCCCGGACGGCCATCCGCCAGGGCTTCACTCTGGCGCGGCAGATGTGGTCCGCCGTCTGGATTCTGTTTGCGGCGAACATGGGCCTTGCGGTTGTGGCGGGATTGCCGATCTACCACGGCATGCTCCGCTTTACCTCGCACAGCCTGATGAGCGGGAAGCTGGCGACCGGTTTTTCGGTCAACTGGCTGACGGACTTTGCGTTGAACAGCCCCGGCTCGCTCGAACACTATGCGCAATTCATTGCGGCCCTGGGCCTGGTTGCGTTGCCGCTGAATGCCTTCCTGGCGGGCGGAGTGCTGGCCCGGTTTCATCATCCGCGGGATCGATTCCGATTGGGCGCATTTTTCCGCGACTGCGGCCGCTACGCGTGGCGGATGTTCTGGCTGATGGCCATTGCTCTGGCGGGCTACTGGGCGGCATTCCATTTTGTGCAGGCCGGCCTGGCGAACCGGTTGGACCGTGCCACGTTTTACTGGATGGATGACCGCACGGTGTTTCTGCTCCAACTGGGCGTGGGCGTCCTGCTGCTGCTGGCGCTGTCATTTGTGAACATGGTGATCGATTTCGCCCAGGTTCGAATGGTTTTTAATGAGGGCTCTGGCGTGTTGGAATCGTTCCCGGCTGCGCTGGGATTTTCCATCCGCCGCCTGCCCAGAGCGGTAACCGTCTACGCTCTGCCTTCGCTGGGCGGGCTGGCGCTGCTCGCAATTTATCGCCTGCTGATGCCCTGGCCCATCCTGGATTGGGCGCTGGGCGGCCATGGTGCGGTTTCCGATGAGGCCTCGCTGGCGCTGGCGTTGCTTTTTATCGTACAGCAGCTGGTAATCTTTGGCCGCTACTGGTTCCGGGTTGCCACCTGGGCCAGCGAATGGTCACTCTACGCAAGTTCACGCGGCCCGGCTAAGGCGGGTGATGAATCTGGCGGTGGGGCGGCGGCATAGCGGGCCCGGGGATATGGCGACAGACCTTGGTCTCGAAGAATTGGCGATCCGCGTGCTTTGCCTGGGCACTCCGCAAGGTTCCGTTAAAGAAGCCGTGATCCCGCTGCTTCATAACTACCAGTGGCAGAGTCAACTCCATCAGGTCATCTTCAAAGCCCTCGCGGCCATCCCCTCAGACGATCCTTCAATCCTTCGCGACCTGCTTCCTGCAAAGTTGACGCGCATGGGCTTTCCCGACGTTGAATGGGAAACATTCTTCGCGCCACATTCACTTTCAAGGGATGAATCGCTGGATCTGGTCCGCCGGATGATGGCCGGCTCGTAGCACCCTTCGGTTTTACATACGACCCCGGCGCCTGCCGTAGAATAGGAACGGGGGTAGCCATGAGCCCGGTCAGTTCGGAAGATCATCCTCCTCGCCCAATGCGTGTGGCAGGCGCGGTGCTTACGGCAAGCGAGGTTCTGGCCGTTTACGCGGGAATTCTACTTTACATCTGGTGCTGGCAGGACACCCACCCCTATCTTTGGATTCCGCTGCTGGCCGCTGTCCTTTTCAGCCATTGGGTCCATCACGACACCCCGAAAGAAATGGGACTCACCGGGCATGAATTCTGGCCGTGCGCCCGGCTCTGCCTTCCGGTGCTTGCCGCGGTCGTCCTTCCTGCGGTGGTCTATGGCTTGTGGAATCATTCGAGCGCCGCCCGCCTTGAGTCTGCGCATGTCTGGTTGTCCCTGGGCGGCTATCTGCTCTGGTGTTCTTTTCAGCAATATTTGACGCAGTCGTACTTTCACCGGCGGTTGATGAAGATTATCCGCACTCCGCACCTCAGCTCTCTTGTTATCGCCACAATGTTTGCGGGCGCGCACATTCCAAACCCTGTTTTGATGGCTGCAACTTTTGCGGGCGGGTTAGTGTTTGCGGAAATCTTTATTCGGTGTCCCAACATCTGGCCTCTGGCCTTTGTGCAGGCAGTGGCAGGCTTTCTGATTGGAGTGCTTTCGCCTTCGTGGATTATCCACAGCATGCGGGTTGGCCCCGGCTACTTCTTTTTTCACCTCCATTAAGCGATGAATTTCCTTTGACCACGGCAGGGATGAATCCGCGCTCTTTCTCTTCGAGCACCCGCCGATTCAGGGATCATTCGGGTCAGTCAAGCGTGGTCAATTGGGCGCCCCGGCGGAAGTGGGGCAGGTAGGGAGAGCTGGCAAGCTGTCCATCAAAGCGTTCGGCCCAGCGGCCTGGAATGGCGCTGTTGCATGACGGGCATTGTCCCTCAGGGGTGATCTGGTATTTTGAAATATGATAACCGCGGCGTTCGATGAGCGTTTCGCCGCAGCCGGGGCATCGCGTGTTTTCGAGCTCGCCAACGCGGCCCGGCATATTCCCGGCGTAAACAAAGCGCAGCCCGGCGGCTTGGCCGATGGCCGCTGCGCGCTTCAGCGCCTCGGGCGTGGTGTCCGAGGGATCCGTCATCTTGTAATCCTTGTGGAATGCCGTCACGTGCCAGGGGATGTCGGGAGAAACGCTTACTAGAAATTCCGCCATGCGTTTCATCTCGTCATCGGAATCGTTAAAACCCTGGACCAGCAGCGTAACGACCTCCACCCAGAAACCCATCTGATGGGTGTGCTGGATGGTGTCCAGGATAGGCTGCAACCGACCGCCGAGTTTCCGATAGTGCCGGTCGTCGAAGCTCTTCAGGTCGATCTTGTAGAGATCAATCCAGGGGCGAAGGTATTCCATCACCTGCGGGGTTCCGTTGCCGTTTGAGACGTAACCGGTCTTCAGCCCGGCTGCGCGAGCTTCTTTGAAGATGGCCACGGCCCATTCGCTGGTAATGAGTGGTTCGTTGTAGGTACTCACCATGACCTTCGCGCCCTGGCTGACGGCGTCACTCACCAGTTCCTCCGGCGTGGCCCGCAAAGGCGATGAGACGGCGCTCGGATCGCGAAGCGCCTGTGAGGTTACCCAGTTCTGGCAGTAGGGGCAGTGGAGATCGCATCCCAGCATGCCAAAGCTGTACGCCAGCGCGCCGGGATAAGCGTGGTAGAAAGGTTTCTTCTCGATGGGATCACACTGAACTCCGCCCACGTAGCCCCACGGCACATAAAGCTTTCCGCCGCGGTTAAAGCGTACCTTGCACACGCCCACCTGCCCGTCGGGAATGGGGCAGGCGTGGCCGCAGGCAAAACAGCGCACAAATCCGTTGTCGAGCTTTTCGTACAACTCGCCTTCGCGTACCGATTCCTGCAGGATGTCGCGGAGTGTCGTCATCACCTCAGCCCTGTCGAGTCAATGTTCCAATAATCTTCTTCTACTATGATTATACTCCCCTGCGACAACCGAAGATGCAGTCGCCGGAACGTTCGCAGGGCAGGGAAATCAGCGCTTAAACTACGCCCGGCAACCTATTGACCGACCCATGCTGGTTGTCATTCCGAGGAGCCGCGAGCGACGAGGAATCTCGCAGTGCGCTAAGTTCAAGGCGAAATTCCCGTTTATCCTGAGCCCCTTCACTTTGTTCAGGGCTGTTCGCGATTGAAGGGCGAACGGGCTCGGAATGACGGCTCCAGAACGTTTTTCACGAAATTGCGAATGGAATCGGGTACACGCAAAGAGGCGGTTTGTTTAGGAAGCCGAGCCCTGCTGAAGCTGCTTTGCAAAGGCCTGGAAAAACTGGCTGACGATCTGCCGGGTGGCGGCCTGAATCATGCGTTGTCCCACCGCGGCGATCAGCCCTCCCACCTGCGTTTCACCCGAATAGCTGACGGTGGTTTCAGCGTCCGAGCCGCTAAGGATGATTTCACCATCGCCCTTTAGAAATCCGCCTTTGCCCTGCGCGTTCACGCTGATCCGGAAGCGCTCGGGAGGGTTCTGGTCCAGGATTTCGACACGCCCCTGGTAAGTTCCCTTGACGGCGCCAATCCCCACTTTCATTTCGGCATGGTAACTGCCATCGGGGTTCGGCGTAAGCTTCTCGCAGCCGGGCAATGCCTGAGACAGAGCTTCGGGATCGAGCAGTTGTTTGTACACAACTTCACGCGGGGCGGGAACTTTGTACGTACCTTCGATTTTCATGGGATGTTTTGTTTCTCCATGCGTGGCGATCGAGCGCGCCAGAGCCACAACCCAACCAGGACTCTGTGTACTCCGTGTGCCTTGCAGGCTTTCACACGGAGGCCGCAGCGCGCCTCAGTGCTCTTCGTGTTAAGGCTTTTCCGGCCCGGTCAAAGTCCCGGCGGCCCTTTCCGCTGCCGTGGCCAGGGCCCTTTCGGTATAGACCGTGGCAAGATGGGCCCGGTAATCCGCCGAGGCGTAAAGGTCGCCGTTCGCTTCCATGCCTTCGGCGGCGTGCCTCGAGGCCTCCTGGAGGTTCCTGGCCGTGGGTGATTTGCCCCGGATGGCGTTCTCAACCGCGCCAGCCCGGTAGGCCTTTGCGCCGACACCGGTGATCCCCACCCGTGCCGATTCGACCGCGCCCTTTTCGTCCAAAGTCACCCGGGCTGCCACGCCGGCCACGGCAAACCCCGAAGCGGGATGGGGGTGTTTTACGTAGGCGTCGCCCGCGCGGGGCGGCAGGACAGGAAAGCGGATGGCGGTCAGAATCTCGCCGGGATTGAGCGAGGTGGTCATCAGGTCAACAAACAATTCCGAAGCGGGTATCCATCGTTCGCCCGTCGAGCTGACGGCTTTTATTTCCGCGTCCAGGGCCAGGATGGTGGCCGGCCAGTCGGCGGCAGGGTCGGCATGCGCCAGGCTCCCGCCGAGGGTTCCCTTGTTGCGGACCTGCACGTCGCCGATTTCCCGCGCGGTCTGCGGCAGCAGCGGGCACTTTTCTTTCAGCAGGGTCGAGGATTCAATCCGGTAGTGCGTGGTCAGCGCTCCAATTTCAAGGCGCCCGTCCTTTTCAAGAATGTATCGAAGGCCGTCAAGCCTGGCGATATCCACCAGGTGCCTGGGAGAGGCCAGACGGAGTTTCATCATTGGAACCAGGCTGTGCCCGCCCGCCAGCAGCTTGCCCTCATCACCAAACTGGGCGATAAGCTGCGCGGCTTCCTCCAGGGTCCTGGGGACGTGATATTCGAATGACTCAGGAATCATGATGCTTGTCCTCCTGGCGCCGCCGCCTGTTTCAGGATGTTCCAGATCTTTTCCGGCTTCAGCGGCATATCGATGTGGCGCACGCCCAGCGGGCTCAGCGCGTCCACCACGGCATTCACGATGGCCGGGGTTGAGCCGATCGTTCCGGCTTCGCCCACGCCTTTCACACCCAGCGGGTTGACGGGTGTCCGGGTCTCCGTGTTGGCGGTTTCAAACCACGGAAACAGGTCCGCCTTGGGCACTGCGTAATCCATCAGCGATCCGGTCACCAACTGGCCGTTCTCGTCGTAGACGATCCCTTCCACCAGAGCCTGTCCGGCGCCTTGCGCGATTCCTCCATGCACCTGTCCGTCAACCAGCAGGGGATTCAGAATGCGCCCGCAGTCGTCCACCGCAAAATAGTTGCGCAAACAGACCTCGCCGGTCCCGGGGTCAATTTCAGTTACCGCCACGTGAGCTCCAAAGGGGTAGGTGAAATTGGGCGGCTCAAACACATAAAGCTCGGAAAGGCCGGGCTCCATGCCGGGCGGCAGTTCTCGGGCCATGTAGGCTTCCTCGGCCACCTCCTTAAAGGTGACGGATTTTGACCCGTCCTTCAGCCGGATCTTTCCGTCGTCAAAGACGAGGTCCGCGGGCTTTGCGCCCAGCTTATGCGCGGCGATGCGCGCCATCTTTTTCCTGACCTTTTGAGCGGCATAGTAAACGGCCGGGCCGCCGACGGCGGTGCCGCGGCTTCCATAGGTTCCAACTCCCAGCGGCACCTGCGCCGTGTCTCCGTGAAAAACGGTGACGTCATCAAACGGAACGCTCAATTCCTGGGCGACGATCTGGGCAAAGCTGGTCTGCTCGCCCTGGCCGTGCGGAGAAGCTCCGGTCAGCACCGTGACTTTTCCCGTAACCTCCACACGCACCGTGCCGCTTTCCCATCCGCCCGCGGGCATGCGGCTGGAGGGGCCCATGGCGCAGATTTCAACATAGGTGGAAAGCCCGATTCCGAGAAGCTTGCCTTTCTTGCGCAGGCGCTGCTGTTCCTTCCGCAGTTTGGAATAACCCGAGAGCTTCAGGACTTTCTTCAAGGTCCTCTGGTAATTGGCCGTATCGTAGCTGACTCCGGTTGCCAGAATGAGATCCTTTCCCGGTGGGGCGAAGTTCTTCAATCTCACATCCACGGGGTCCAGGTTCAGTTCGTGGGCCACCATGTCCAGGGCCCGCTCGATGATGTAGGTTGCTTCAGGCCGTCCTGCACCGCGGTAGGCATCCGTGGCGATCTTGTTGGTGAAAACGCCGATGGTTTCGACCGAAACGCACTTGATGTCATAGCAGCCCAGAATCATCAAAGCCGTGGAGGTGGGAATGCCAGGAGTCAGAAGCTGGAAATAAGCCCCCATATCCGCAAGGATCCGGCATTTGACGCCAACCACCTTGCCATCCGGCTGGAAGTAAACTTCCAGGTCGTCGATTTGGTCGCGCCCGTGGATGGTTCCGGCAAGGTTCTCGCGGCGTCCCTCAATCCATTTTACCGGCTTGCCCAGCAGCTTCGAAGCCAGGCAGGCCACGCCTTCTTCTGCATACACATTCAGCTTGGAACCAAAAGCTCCTCCCACTTCCGGAGCGATCACCCGGCAGCGCGGCTCGTCGACCTTGACCATCAACGAAAGCTGGGTTTTCAGCAGGTGGGGAATTTGGGTTGACGACCAGACGGTCAGGGTATCCTCGCCGGGCGAGTAACTGGCGATGACCCCGCGTGTTTCCATGGCCATGGGGCCGACGCGCTGGTTAATCAGGCGCTGCTTGATAACCTTGACGGAAGGGTCTGCTTCAACCGTCTTCCAGTCGCCGCCCTCGGTCCTGGCAACGAACGCGATGTTGTCGCCGAAGGATTCGTGAACCAGAGGTGAACCCTTCTCAAGCGCCTTGTCCATGTTGGTGACGGCGGGCAGCATGTCGTACTCGACTTCAACCTGGGCGGCAGCGTCGGCTGCAAGGTAGCGGTCCGTCGCCACCACGGCGGCCACGGGTTCGCCCACGTAGCGGACCCTTTCCATGGCTAGGCAGGGATGGTCCGGGACCTTCAAGCCTTCCATTCCGGCAAGGCAGGGAACAGGCCCGAGCTTTCCTTTAAGGTCGTCGCCCGTCAGGACAGCCAGCACTCCATGAGCATTGCGGGCGGCTTCCGTTTGGATAGAGGTAATGCGGGCATGGCCGTAAGGACTGCGAGCAAAGGCCATGTAGAGAATGCCGTCCAGCTTGAAGTCGTCCACATAATGTCCCCGGCCCTGAATCAACCGCGGATCTTCTTTCCGCTTAATCCGCTCTCCCAGAAGTTTTGTTGCCATCGGTTCACTCCCTCGATGATTCGCTGACGTGCGGAGCTTTCGGCTGCGGCCCGCGTTCGGGCTGAATGGTTTCCTGCTACTTGCCGGTATGCTCGACAGCCCACTCAATCGCTTTGACAATATGCTGGTAGCCCGTGCAGCGGCAGAGATTGCCTTCCAGCGCGTGCCGGATCTCTTCCCGCGACGGGTGAGGGTTGCGGCTCAGCAATTGGTGGGATGCGATGATCATGCCCGGCGTGCAGAATCCACACTGCAGTCCGTGTTCTTCCCAGAACCCTTGTTGCAGCGGGTGGAGATTCCCGTCTGAACCCAGGCCTTCAATCGTGGTCACTTCCGCGCCGTCGGCCTGGACCGCGAACATCGTGCACGATTTGGCCGCCTCGCCATTCAGAAGTACGGTGCAGGCGCCGCACAACGAGGTTTCGCAGCCGATGTGCGTTCCGGTCAGCCCCGCGACTTCCCGCAGGTAATGCACCAGGAGCAATCGAGGCTCGACGTCGTCTTCGCGCCAGGTCCCGTTAACGTTGATTCGGATTTTCACGTGCCGGCCTCCGTCCAGAGTTTCTACTTCGATGCCCGAGTGTCAGGCTCCCGCAGGTTCCGGCGATCCGCAGATAGCCGGCGCCAGCTTTGGCTCAGCGTTACTGGATACGATAGAAATATACGACTGAGCAGTGAATGTCAAATGGCCTCTTGAGGAACGGTCAGGGGATTTGGGGATGATTCCGGCCGGCACGCGCGCCGGGGGAAGCACACGCTATTTTTTCTGCGCCGACTGCAAGCGTTGCCGGTAGGCCTCGATGGCGCCCGGAGCACGCTTGTTCATCCACTCTTCGTAGCTCGCGGCCATCAGGTCCAGATTCTCCCACATGTGCGGGTTCTTGAAGTTTTCGCGCGTCGCCGGAATCAGGCCCTTTATCTTTTCCCAGACCCCGAAAAATTCTCCCGTATTCTGGAAAAAGAAGTCCGGCTTGATCAGGCCGCTGTTCACGATCGAGCCCACCATCTCCCAATACGTCACGACCATCCGGAAAAAAGCGTTCGCTTCCGAGCCGGGCGGATACTTCTGCGCCAATTCCTCCTGGGACTGCGCCTGGAACTCGCGAGCGAACCACTCCCGGGCGCGGCGCAGCTTCTCTTCGCGGCGCATGTCATAGAGTCGCAGCAGCAACTCAGCATCGTGGTGATCTGGATGTTCCCTCAAGTATTCGCCTCCTCAAATCGCTCACTTCGTCGTTCCGGTTTAACGCCAGCCGCCATGCCTTGCATGGATCAGAAGGCATCCCTCAGCAAAAGCTTATCGTATCACGGCTCAGCTGAAGTCCTGCGGCCAATACGCCCCCTGCAATGGGACCTTCCGGCCAGTTCATTTTAATCCAGCGGATCAGTGATGCAATCCGCAATTCATTTACCATCGTCATCTCACGCCATTCTTCAGCATCCATAATTCATAATTCCTTACAGCCCCAGCTTTGCGAGAAAGTGCCGGTGGATGGTCGGATCGTCAGTCAATTCAGGATGGAAGGTGGCGGCGAGCAGACTTCCTTGTTCCACCAGGACCGGCAAGCCTTCCGCGCGGCCCAGGACTTTGACCCCTTCGCCTACGCGCCGGATGATCGGCGCCCGGATGAACACCATTTCGACGGGATGGTCGGAAAGGTCCGGGCATTCGCCTTGCTGGACTGAGCTGTCCACCTGCCGGCCGTAAGCGTTGCGCTCGATGGAAATATCGATCAGCCCCAGTCGCTCCTGTTCGGGGTTCGTGACTTCCTTCGCCATCAGAATCGCGCCGGCACAGGTTCCGAAAACAGGTTTCTTTTCCTTTGCAAACGACTTGATGGCGTCGCCCATTTTTCGTTCAGTCAAAAATTTCAGCATGGTGGTGGTCTCGCCGCCGGGCAGAATCAGCGCGTCGACTTCGGCGAGGTCCGAAACATGCTTGACCAGCTTCCACGGCGCGCCGATCAGGTCCAGCATGCGGGCGTGCATGGCAAAATCGCCCTGCACGGCGAGAATGCCAACCGTTTTAGGTTGCTTGCTTTCCATGGTCAACGGCCCCGGGCGGTCCGCTCCGAGACGCAGGTGTCAACCTCCCCATAGGTTCCGGATAACAAAACTGACATTCGCGGGCCGCTCGGCCAGCCGCCGCATGTACCACGGAAACCAATACGTCCCGTAGGAAATCAGCACTGCCGACCGCCAGCCGTCCCGGGCCAGACGGAGCTGCTCCGCCGATTGGATCCCATAAAGCATCTGAAACTGAAAATCACTGCCGGTCAAGCCTTCGGTGCGCGCCAGTTCTTCCACCCGGTGGATCAGGCTGCGGTCGTGTGTGGCAATGGCGGCGCGAACGCCCGCGCTGCGAGCTTCCACGCTCAAAAGTTTTTGAACCAGGGCGAAGTAGTTTTCGTCCACGTCCTCTTTTCGAGAGAAGGCTACTTTGGGCGGTTCCAGGTACGCGCCTTTCACCAGCCGGATCGCCGGTCCCAACGGCAGCAGGGATGCCAGGTCGTCCGCCGTCCGGTAAAGATAGGCCTGCAGGCAGACGCCAACGCTCGAATAAGTCCGGCGCAGACGGCGATAGAGATCGAGCGTTGCGTCGACGTAGGCGCTCGATTCCATGTCAATCCATAGGATGGACCCGGAACCTGCCGCTTGAATGATCTTCTCGACGTTCGCCTGGCAAAGTTCGTGGCTCAGGTCCAGTCCCAGGTGAGTCAGCTTCACAGAGAGTTCGGTGTGCAGGCCCACGGCGCGCACCTGGTCCAGAGCTTCAAGATAATGCCGGGTTACCGATTCGGCCTCTGCGTCCGTCGAGATGTTTTCGCCCAGATGAGTCAGGACCGTCCCAAGGCCCTTATCTTCGAGCCTCCGCGCGGCGCCAAGAGCATCAGCGATCTCTTCGCCGGGCATAAAGCGTGCCACGCTTCGCCGGACAAATGCATACCGAGTTGCACGCTGGCGCAACCAGTTGTTTTGAGAAGCCCACAGCAAGGCCCCTCGCATCATTCCCGGCATGGGCGCAGTCTCTCAGGATGAATCTTCGCCGCCAGCCGCCCGCTCGGACGCTCTTTCACACGATCGGCGCGCAGCGGCGGCAGAAGCTGCGGTCACTTGACGAGCTTGGCTTTCAGGTTGATGGTGGTGCCTGCGAGGGCTTTTGATACGGGGCAGCCCTTCTTGGCGCCTTCCGCCATCTCCTGGAACTTGGCTTCGTCGATGCCGGGAATCTCCGCCTCGGTTTCAAGGTCGATGCTGGTGATGGCGAAACCGGCCTCCACTTTATCAAAGTGGACCGAGGCCGTTGTGTGAACCCGCTTCGGAGCAAAACCAGCCTTGCCGAGCCCTGCCGAAAAAGCCATCGAGAAGCAGCCTGCGTGCGCGGCTGCAATCAGTTCCTCCGGGTTTGTGCCCGTGCCGTCTTCCATGCGCGATTTGAAGGAGAAGGGGCCGTCATAAGAACCCGTGGCCATCTTCATGTGCCCGTTTCCATCAAGAAGTGTTCCGTTCCATTGTGCTTCAGCCTTGCGAACTGGCATGCTTCCTCCTTTTGTTGGTTGAATTCAAAAATGCAGGCTTTTTGAAACGCCTGGGTACCGATGATGGTCTCGGGCAATCGAATAATTGCACGACTGAATAAGCAGCCCAAGACAAACCCTGACAGGCCGGTTGCCCCCAATACCGGCTATTTCCATCCCATGCGCTCGCACAGCGAGGTGATGTGCGCGACATGGTGGCGGCCGTGCCAGGCATAGAGACTCAAATACCGGTCAAGGTTGACGACGCCTTGCTCCGGGTGACTCATGGTTCGCGCAAAGTCGCCAACGGTCATTGACCTGAGAAGCGTGGCAAAGCGGCTGTGCAGCGACTCGAAAAGCGCGAGCGAGGATTCCACCGGAGCGGCCTTGGCGTCAGCAAGCTCCGCCCAGCGCTGCTGATCATACGGCTTCACGGGAGGCTGTTCCTCGGTCATCGCCAGCTTGAAGCGGATAAATGCGTTCATGTGGCTGTCTGCCAGATGATGCACCACCTGCCGAACCGTCCATCCGCCCTCGCGATAGGGGGTGTCGAGTTGCTCGTTGCTCAGCCCCGCCACGGCCGACCGCAGTTCCGCCGGCGCAT
>Ga0307374_10011242_pt1 | contig 12775 bp, 12 predicted proteins | sample OX3MG_FD_202532 | JGI IMG/M metagenome (GOLD analysis project Ga0307374, IMG submission 202532) | Soil microbial communities from Risofladan, Vaasa, Finland - OX-3 | ecosystem: Environmental > Terrestrial > Soil > Coastal area > Acid sulfate soil | place: Finland: Risofladan, Vaasa | collected...
AGCGAAGTCTTTAAGGCCCAAATCAATGCCTAAAGTCAGATTTTCATCCACCCGGGGTTTACCAGGCAATTTCCGTTCATTGTCTACCAGGATGGAAGCGAAGTACTTACCGGTAGGGGTCATACTGATGGTGACTGTTTTTATTTTGCCTTCAAACGGGCGGGATAGCACGATGGGGATATCCGCTATTTTGGGAATAGTGAGGGTGGATTGCTCCCAATTGACTTCCCAGGTATTACCGGGGCATTGAAAGGACTGGTGACCACCGCGTTTTTTATATTTAGGAAAGCCATAACTATGATTAACGGCATGATTAAAGAAATGGGGATAGGCTTTATCCATATTCAATATGGTGGCATTTAGTGCCTGGCAATCGGGTTCCCGAAGCCATTTTCGCAGATACAGACAGGTATTATACACATACCGGGTGCAGCCAAAAGTCTTATTCATCAGGAACTTTTGTTCTTCCGTTGGATAAATCCTGTATTTGTAGGCTTTAAGCATTGACAAAATTACTGGATTTGTCCCAATAGATATATAATTACCACATTTAAATACTTTATATATAGTGCGTGAGGCCTTTGCTCATGCAATTTATTGCGCCCCAATCCGTTCTAATTTTCATGGGGGATTGGGATATCCAAGTCCGGTTAAGCCAAGATTTTAATACCCATCCTTTCCTGCTGATGGCAGGTCCCCTATTCCATACATCTGGGGAAATTCAACTTTCCTATATGCAGTAATTGTCAGATATGGCTTATTTTTGTTTATTGAAAATAATGTACCTATACTTCCGGCGATTATATATCCCATTAATGACCATTTTAACTCAAATTTCAATCTGAGGATGTCCAACCTGCAAGCCCGACTTTTTTATCTTTTTTCACCTTGCCGGGTAAAGGATTGCATATCGGCAACCCTCTTACATAAGAGGGTCCGGCTGATACTGGCTGCATTTCCCCTGATAATGGGTTATACTGCGGTTCATGGCCAGGATACAACCCGCCTGGACACTTCGGCAAAGGAAAATATTCGTTTCAGCACAAATGACACTATGCTGAAAAAGCTGTATGACCGGGTACAAAAGATTAAAGATAATGACCAGCAGAACACTCAGGCCATACAGGGGCTGCTTCAGGGCAAGGAGATTGACAATATGACCAAATATGAACTGGTGAAAAACAATATCATCAATGCCGCTCAGACCTATTACCTGCTGAATAAAAAGATCACTGACCTTAAATCAAGAACCACCAGCAATTCCCTGGATGTGTTCATCACTTCCTTGAATAACCCCGAAAGCAAAGAATTGGGATTTTCATTCAGTGAGCGGGTCGTTGAACTGGTGAAAACCGTGGTCCTGCAGGGCAAAGCGGATAAAAGCGAAAAAGGCCAAAAACTCCTGATTGCCACAAATTCCATCATCAACAGCCCCATATTTAAAAGTTTTGCTGCCCTTACTCCGCCCCTTGGCATTGCCAGTGCTTTGCTGACTTTTTTTCAGAGTGCCAGCATCAATAATAAAATGATCAACCAGAAGAACCTGGCAAAATTTGAGAAGGAACTGAATAAGTATGTGGTTTATTATTCCTCACTCAATGAAGGAAATCAGAAATTCCAATACGGGCTAAATTTTAATACAGATCAGCTCAGTTCCCTCCATCAGAGTATGTTCAATCACCTGCTGTTCACTGCCAGCGCCCTAAAATTCCCGCTGCCCGTCCGCAATGATACAGTGTCAATCGGAGAAACCCTGAATCAGTTCTTCTTTACTTTCAACAAAGAAAGTGTGGAGGAATTCTTCAACCGCCTGGAGCGGCAATACACTACTCCCGGGACCAACCATATTGATTATGGGCGCCTGCTCAGGGAAAACGGTAATCTCAAGGAGGTCAATAACCAATTGGAAGACCTTGTCCTGCAGACCAAGCATTTTGAAAGCCTTTACAACGATTATTTCTCCCTGACTGATACCTATTATAATCAGGTGATCAATTCGCTGCAGATTGCAGCCAATAACGGTCTGGCAGACAAGAACCTGGTATTGCAGAAACAAAATGAATTCCGGCTGCTTAAACAGGAAGCGGAGAGGGATATCAGGGCTTCCATCAATATAGAAGAGTTGAAAAACAATACCGACAACATCAAGTACCGGTATAAGATATTCTGATCTGGGAGCTGGTATACTCCAAGTTAATCCTTCCGTTGATTATTACTGGTCTCTCCTTTGTCTCCCCCTTCTGAAAAGGGGTACCTTGTTTTCACTTCCGGTCAGCAACCTGCTGATATTTTTCTGATGCGTAAGGATGACCATGAGTGCGATCGATATGGCAAAAAGTTTATAATATAGCTCACTTTCCCTGAATATGAACACCAGTAAAAGCGGAAATGCAATACTGGCCACAATGGAACTCAGCGATACATACCGGGTTAAAAATAGCATCAGCAGAAATACAAATACACAACAAAGGGCAACCAGGGGCTGAATGGCTAACACCATGCCGAAAAGCGAAGCAATTCCCTTACCACCCCGAAACTCATACCATATTGGAAATATATGGCCAATTACGGCAGCCAGTCCCAGGCCAATCTGCAGGTTGATCAGCTGGGTCAGGTGTTGGGGCTCTATATAGAATGGAATGATCAGGGCGAGCTTGACGGCTATAATTCCTTTCAACATATCCAAAATCATCACAAAAGTGCCGGCCGTAGGTCCCAGGACCCGGAACGTATTTGTAGCTCCGGCATTGCCGCTTCCATACTCCCGGATATCCAGGTGATAGAAACGCCTGCTCACCCAGACTGCATTGGAAACGGAACCAATCAGGTATGCGATAATGATGAGCAATATTTCCGTCATGCAAAAATTCTTTTAGTCAGTCAGGCTGATAAAACAGAGGACAAAGGTAATTCTTTTTAAGAATATGTCAGGTAAAGAAAGCCAGAAAATCTCCCTCTTGCACCTGATTGTTAACCTGTTGTATGCCAAAAACAACTTTCCCGCCGGTACGGATTACCGCCCTCATACGAAAAATAAGAGATGGATGGTTGCATGGGAGGGCAGAACCAGTTGGTGGGTTTTCGCAAGTATTGGCTGGTTTAGCTAATGGTTAACGGCCTGATTCCGTTTCCTGCCTTCTAGGTCCGGAATGAGGGTGTTCCGGCTGATCCTGGTGCCCTTCGGGTTTGGGAATCAGGATTTTCCGGGATAGTTTGAATTTACCGGTCCTGGGATCAGTGCCAGTCAGTTTCACTTTTACTTTATCCCCTTCCTTTAAAATACCCTCCAGGTTATCCAGTCGTTTCCAGGATACTTCAGAAATATGCAATAACCCCTGTTTGCCGGGTAAAAATTCCACGAATGCCCCGTAAGGCATGATTGACTTAACCGTGGATTCATATACATCCCCCACTTGCGGAACAGCAGTAATCCCCTTGATCCATTCCACAGCTTTCTGCATGCCTTCCTTATTGATACAGAAAATACTGACTTCCCCGGTATTTCCCACTTCTTCCACGTTGATGGTGGTCCCAGTTTCCCGTTGTATTTCCTGGATCACTTTTCCGCCCGGCCCGATCACTGCCCCGATATATTCCTTTTCAATGATCAGCTTTTCCATTCTGGGTGCATGCGGTTTGGGTTCGGGTCTGGCGGCCGGGATGCAGCTATACATCCCATCCAGGATCTGCAGCCTTCCCCTGCGGGCTTGCTCCAGGGCCTCCCGCATGATATCCATGTTCAATCCATCCACCTTAATATCCATCTGCACCCCGCAAATTCCTTCCCGGGTACCGGTTACTTTAAAATCCATATCTCCCAGATGATCCTCATCTCCTAGAATATCAGTAAGAATAGCATATTTACCATCATGTCCTGAGATCAGCCCCATGGCAACCCCAGATACATGCTTGGGAAGTGGTACACCGGCATCCATAAGTGCCATGGAGCCAGCGCAAACCGTAGCCATTGAGGAAGACCCGTTTGATTCCAGAATATCTGATACAATCCGGACCGTATAGGCATAATCCTTGCCCGGCATCATTTGCTTCAGGGAACGAAGGGCAAGGTTTCCATGGCCGACTTCCCTTCTTCCAGGTCCCCGCATAGGCTTGACCTCGCCGGTAGAGAAAGGGGGAAAATTATAATGCAGGATAATCTTTGAATAAGTGGACGTGGCGGCGTTTTCAAGCAGCAATTCATCATCCGGGGTGCCCAGGGTTACCGTAGTGAGCGATTGGGTCTCTCCCCGGGTGAACAAGGCACAGCCATGGGGTGAAGGCAGCAGATCAACCTCCATATTGAGGGGACGCACGACATCCAGTTTCCTGCCGTCAAGCCGGATCCTTTCATCCAGCATCATATTGCGCACCACTTCCTTTTCCAGGGTATGAAAGTATTCCCGGACCAGGGGCTGGTCTTCCTCCGGCAATTCTCCCAGGGATTCCACCAGGTCCAGCTGCAATTGATCAAATGCACCAGTGCGGTCCCCCTTGTTGGAGGCGGATTTAGCGATCTGATAAATTTTATCTTTGGAGAACCCGATGATTTTCTGTTCAAGCTCTGCGTTGATATGGGGTTTTTCATATTCCCTTTTCCCTTTTGCCCCGGCCTTATCCCTTAGCTCTTCCTGGGCCTTCACTTGTGCTTTAATAGCCGTATGGGCAAATTCAATTGCTCCGATCAGGTCCTCTTCCAGGCATTCCTTGCTTTCTCCCTCCACCATCATGATATTTCTCCCAGTAGCGCCCACTATAAAGTCCATATCCGCCCGGGATAAATCAGTGCGGGTGGGATTAATGACCATTTTTCCATCAATCCGGGCAACCCGGACTTCTGAGATGATCTCCTGAATGGGAATATCTGAAAGGGCCAGGGCAGCAGATGCAGCCAGGCAAGCCAGGCAATCCGGTAAAACTTCCGGATCTGAGGAGATCAGGGTAATGAGCACCTGGACATCGCAGAGGTAATCATCAGGGAATAAGGGGCGTAATGCCCTGTCCACCAATCGGCATATCAGCACTTCATAATCAGACAACCTGCCTTCCCGTTTAAAAAATGAGCCGGGGATCCGTCCGGCGGAGCCGAATTTTTCCTGGTAATCTACAGATAGCGGAAAAAAGCTCTGGCCTACCCGGGGCTCCTTGTTGGCACATACTGTGGCCAGTAAAATGCAGTTCCCCTGGCGGACCGTGACCGATCCCCCGGCCTGGCGGGCCAGCCTGCCCGTCTCAATGGATATCAGGCGACCGTCTCCGGGGTCAACACTAACGGAAAAAGGTTGTAAACTCATATGATTTATACATTTGCAGGCAATGATGAAAATGACCCTACAGGGTCTCAGGTCGGGTATCTCACCGGATTTGAACAGGGTTTATTTTCTGATTCCCAGCTTATCAATTAATTCACGATAGCCGGTCAGGTTGGTCTTGGCCATATAGGCAAGCAGGCGTTTTCTTTTGCCAACAAGCTGCATCAGGCCACGGTTCGTGGAGAAATCCTTCTTATTATTCTTCAGGTGGTCAGAAATGTTATTGATCCTTTCGGTAAGCAGGGCAATCTGTCCGGCCGCAGATGCGGTATTTTTATCATCCCCGGCATATTCCCTGAAAATACTTGTTTTTTTTTCACTCGTTAAATAAGACATCTTTTAAAAATGATTGGTTTTGTCGTTAATTTTCCGGGGCGAAGGTAATTCAAATTCATAAAAATGCAAAACATGACGGTCCTGCGGTTGGAAGTAATTACATATAATAGTTATATTTAATAACCATTTTAATTCAATTTACCTCAGTTGCTGCCTGATTTATCCTTTAGCACTGAACTTTATCTATGCCAAAAACATTGAATTTTGTTATTATCGGTTGTGGCAGAATAGCTTCCCGGCACGCCGAACAAATTCGCCATTACGGGAAATTACTGGCAGTTTGTGACCCGGATAAGGAAAATGCATCCCGGCTTGCCACAGCGCAGGGTTGCCCGAGCTATCCCTCCCTGGACGAATTACTGGAGCGAGGGAATACACCAGATATCATGGTCATCTGTTCCCCGAACGGTCTTCATGCATCCCATTGCCTGACCGCCCTGGAAAGGGGATGCCATGTCCTTTGTGAGAAGCCATTTGCCCTGAACGCTGCGGATTGCGATAAAGTGATCCTGGCTGCAGAGAAACAGCAGCTTGTCCTGCAAATTGTCCAGTCTTACCGGTATAACCCAGCTGTCATCCTGGTTCGTGAAGCCCTGCTGGCAGGCCGGTTGGGCGCAGTCAGGGGCTTCCAGCTTAATTGTCTCTGGAACCGGGATGATCAATATTACCGGGGTAGTAAATGGAAGGGTAGCCGGGACCTGGACGGAGGCATCCTGTTTACCCAGTTCAGCCATTTCATTGACCTGCTCCCCTGGTTTTTCGGTGATGCAAAGCGGATAATGGGTTTTACCTGCAATACCCAGCACCATCAGTCTATACAATTTGAGGATATGGGAGCAGCCCTGCTGGAGTTTAAAGGCGGTGTATCCGGCAGCCTGTTTTATACCATCAACAGTTTTTTGCGTAATCTGGAGGGATCCCTGACCCTGTTAGGGGACCGGGGAACGGTCCGGATCGGAGGCGAATATTGCAATGAGCTTGTATATCAACAGATTGAAGGCCTTCCCCTGAAAGTACCCGGTACAGCCCCTGTTGCTCCTTACCCACCTTCCAATCATCACCTGATATACCGGGATTTTATGCAAGCTGTGGCAGCAAAGGAACCGGATTACCGCAATGCCCGGGAAAGCCTGCAGACTGTGGCCCTGACTGAAAGGATTTACCGCGCTTCGGGGAGGAAATGGAAAATATACTAAACGAATTGATGACATGCTTGTCTATGTCCCGCAATTAACCTCCAGGTGCCAGTATACCCTGGAATGGATATTTACCGATACCTGGGGCTTACCCCTTGAGCTGACTACGGACCAGGTGGCTTTTGAAGCCTATGGCGGCGATAAACTATGTTATTCCCCGGTAAATACCGGGGAAGGCCTTTTCATTGCATCCTGCGGGCTGTTATTTTCCGGACAGCTGGGTTTACAGCAACCAGAAGTCTTTCTTTATCAGGGCATTCCGGCTCTTTTCCCCTTACCGAACCCATCCGCAGACCTGCCTTTTGATGTTTTTGCAGCGGTCTTTTTCATGATCAGCCGGTATGAGGAATATTTGCCCGCCGCAAAGGATATGCATGGACGTTACAGCAGTCGGGAAAGCCTGGCTTACCACCATGATTTTCTATTAAAACCTGTGGTTAATTACTGGCTGAAGTTTTTGAAGGAAACGATCCTTAAGCATTACCCCGGCCTGGCATTGAAGGACCCGACTTTCCGCGTCATTTTCACCTATGATATTGATACGGCATTTGCCTTCCGGGGCAGGGATTTGCTGCGACAATTTGCAAGCTCAGCCAAAGACATGGCTGCATTGGACCTGGACCGCCTGAAACAACGAATACAGGTCCTGAGTGGTATGACCAGGGATCCCTCGGATACCTATGATTACCTGATGGGAAGCTGGGGCACTGTACCTGCAGAAATTATCTTTTTCATCCTGAGCGGAAGTTACGGGCGCTTCGATAAAAACCTATCCCTGGATTCCCGCGTCATGAAGCAACTGGTCGGCCACCTGGAACATCATGCCCGGATAGGTCTTCACCCTTCTTACCGGTCAGGGGATAACTACTACAGGATCAGTAAGGAAAAAAAACGCCTGGAATCGCTGGTGGGCCGTCCAATCCATATCAGCCGCCAGCATTACCTCCGATTTCGGCTGCCAGATACCTACCGGGTACTCCTCCAGGCAGGCCTGACCGCAGAATATTCCATGGGATATGCGGATCTTCCCGGTTTCCGGGCAGGGACCAGCTTGCCCTTTTATTTCTATGACCTGGGGCTGGAGAAAAAAACATCCTTGCAGATTTTCCCCATTACTTTTATGGAAGGCTCCCTGAAAGACTATATGAAGCTATCCCCCGACCAGGCCTGGCCAGTGGTCAGCGGGCTTATCGCTGAGGTGAAACACTCAGGGGGTGTCTTTATGAGCCTATGGCATAACGATTCTCTATCTGATACCGGAACCTGGAAAGGCTGGCGGGAACTGCATGACCGGATGATCCGTCAAATCAATTCCATTTTATGAAACTGCTCAGCATAGCAGGGGCAAGACCCCAGTTAGTGAAGCTGTCGGCATTTTCGCGGGAGCTTAGATCATATCCGCAAATCCAGGAGATCATCCTGCATACCGGCCAGCACTGGGAAGATAATATGTCAGGTGTTTTTTTCCGGGAACTCGGCATCCCCGATCCGGATTTTCAACTGGGTATCCACGATCTTCCCCATGGGGCCATGACCGGGAGAATGCTGGAAGGCATTGAATCGGTGCTGAAGGAAGTAAAGCCGGATATGGTGCTGGTTTATGGAGACACCAACAGCACCCTGGCGGGAGCCCTGGCCACTAAAAAAATGCATATCCCGCTCGCCCATGCCGAAGCTGGTCTTCGGATTCACGACCTGCGGATGCCGGAAGAGATCAACCGGGTGTTGACAGACAGGATCAGCGACCTGCTTTTCTGTCCGACCTCCCGGGCCATGGTCAACTTGGACCTGGAAGGGTTTGGCCGCTTCCCCGCCCAGGTATTTTGGACCGGGGACCTGATGTGGGATGCCCTGACCTATTATTCAGCACGAATCAATAACTCCGATTCTTCCGCAAAGCCCGGGTCCCCTTTTGTACTCTGCACCATCCACCGGGAGGAGAATATCCTGGACATCCCCCGGCTTACCGGCATCCTGGACGCGTTATCGGGGATACAATCCCGGGCCCGGGTTGTTTTTCCAGCCCATCCCCGCACCGCTGAAATCCTGCATAATCTGGCTCCCGGTCTTCCTTTCCCGGTCACTGGTCCCCTGGGGTATCTGGACATGCTTCATCTGGTCAGCCAATGCACCATGGTCATCACCGACAGCGGAGGATTACAAAAAGAAGCTTTTTTCTTCCACAAACCTTGCATTGCCCTCAGGGAGCAAACCGAATGGACTGAACTGGTACAATGCGGATGCAATATACCTGCTGGAGCTGACAGCGGGAAAATCCTGAAGGCTTTTGATATTTTCCAGGCCGGGCGGTCAATACCAATGGAACATTTTTACGGAGATGGCCATGCAGCCCGCCAAATGATTAACCATATTCTCAACTATACTGCCTGCTGAACCAGGCTGCCGGATGTCCAGACGTATCCTCATTTCCGTAACCAGTGACCTGAACTCCGATCAGCGGGTGCATAAGGTTTCACAGACCTGCCATGATCAGGGCTTCGAGGTAGTGCTGGTAGGGCGGTTGACCAGGGACAGTCTTGATTTGGAAAAACGGGATTACCGGACCAGGAGATTTTGGCTGCCATTTCAGCGGAAAGCAGGTTTTTATGCCTTCTATAATATCCGCTTATTTATCTACCTGGTTTTTCACCGGGCAGATATCCTGATCTCCAATGACCTGGACACTTTGCCTGCGAACTTCCTGGCCTCCAGGTTGAAAGGGATTCCCCTGATTTATGATAGTCACGAATATTTCACCGAAGTGCCTGAATTGCAACACAGGCCCCTGGTCAAATGGGTTTGGACGCGTATTGAAAAAGGAATATTCCCCCGCCTCCGGCATGTGTATACGGTGAATGCCACCATTGCCGGCATTTACCGGAATAAATACCATACAGATGTCCAAGTCATCCGCAATCTTCCTTTCCTGCACCGGGTATCCTCAGGTAACCAGCCCGGGATCACCCTTCCGGAAAACCGGAAAATCCTGATCTACCAGGGTGCCGGCATTCACCGGGATAGGGGTGCTGAAGAATTGGTGATCTCTATGGCCCACCTTAATCCCGCAGAATACTATCTGGTGATCGCCGGATCCGGGGAAGTGATCGGTGACCTGAAAAAACTGGTCCTGGATTTGCAACTCGGAGACCGGGTGCGGTTCATTGACAGGATGCCGTTCCACCAGCTTGCCGGACTGACCCGGAGAGCACACCTGGGACTGACCCTGGATAAACCCACCAACCTGAATTACCGTTACAGCCTGCCCAATAAGTTATTTGATTATATCCATGCCGGCATCCCGGTACTGGCCAGCGATCTGCCGGAAATTAAGGCGATCATCGACCATTATGAGATCGGGGAATGCCTGGATAGCCTGGAACCGTTGCGACTGGCTGCGAAAATCGCCTCCATGTTCTCGGATCCGGTCAGGTATGCATCCTGGAAAGCCCATACCCAGAATGCCTCCCGGGAACTCTGCTGGGAAAAGGAAAGCCTGGTGCTGATCAGTATCCTGAAAAGTCTGGAGCCCCTCAAAACCTGACAAAGGTCCTGGCTTGGCCTTTTGGAACCGGGCTTGGCTGATTGAAAGAATAAACCGGGACTTGCTCCCTGGGAAAAATAATCCTTGAACCCAGTTGAAATTCAATTAAAAGTTACCGTGGCATTGTCGGTTACCTTGCCATGTTCGGTGCGCAATACCCTGGAAGGAAATTTTTGCAGGACAATATAATCATGGGTAGCCATGATGATGGAAGAACCATAATCCCTAGTGATCTGGAAAAGCAGTTGCATGATATCATCGGATGTTTCGGGATCCAGATTACCGGTCGGCTCATCGGCCAGGATCAGCTTTGGGGAATTGAGCAAAGCCCTGGCGATATCAACCCGCTGTTGTTCACCTCCGGAAAGTTCAAAGGGCATTTTAAACCCCTTGGTCTTCAATCCCACTTTATCCAATACGTCGTTGATCTTTTCCTCGATAAGCATGTTATCTTTCCAACCGGTGGATTTCAGCACAAACCTCAGGTTACCATAAACATTCCTGTCAGTGAGCAGCTGGAAGTCCTGAAAAACCACTCCCAGGTTGCGTCTCAGGTAGGGTACGGTTTTCCAGGTGATTTTTTTCAAATCGAAACCGACTACCTGTCCCTCCCCTTCCCGTAGCGGCAGATCTCCATAGATAGTCTTAAGCAGGCTTGATTTTCCGGTTCCGGTTTTTCCGATCAGGTACACAAATTCCCCTTTCATCACGGACAGGTTCACATTACCAAGGATCAGGGCATTACTTTGGTAAATATTGACTTTCTTCAGTTCAGCAATCGGCGTTTCAGCCATCAGCTCCATATTTTAAGTAACCGAAATTACACAATTCCGGGAAGCTTCCCGGAATTTTTAACTCCCCATGATTTGCTGTTCATCCGCCTCTCCGGGAGTATAACTGTCCCCCCAGTCATCAAACACCGGAAAGAAAATAAGGAGCTCAGGAGCTTTTTGCTTAATTTACCAGAACTGTACTAATTTTCATGTAAGATTAAAAGCGCGTATAAGCCGGCTGTGCAGTCCTTCCCTTAGATCTTTTTCCGGTTAGGGGATGGGAAAAAAGCTTATAAACCAGATTATCCACAGGCAATCATTCGGGTTATGGAATTGAATAGTGATTCCAGATTACTTCGCATTTTCATCGGAGAGTCTGACAAAACGGGGCATCAGCCTTTATACGAGGCGATATTATTTGCGGCCCGCCGCAGCGGAATGGCCGGATGCACCGTGATCCGCGGCATCATGTCCTTTGGGGCCAGCACGGTGGTGCATACGGCAAAATTCATTGATGTCTCTACAGACCTGCCCGTGATCGTGGAAATCGTGGATTTGGAAGAAAAGATCAATGGGTTCGTCATCATTGTCAATGAAATGATGGAGAAAGCGGGACGCGGTGGTTTGATCACCGTTGAAAAAGCGGGTGTGCTCTATTATAAGCATCGCCGGAAAGCCTGAACCCGTCCGGGTTAGGCCGGCAGGTCAGGAAATGGGTATTCCCCTTCCGGCCCCAGGATCAACAGACGGGTGTCCTGACGGGAAACCACCCTTCCGATGATCTGCGCTTCCAGTCCAAAACGCTGCGATACCGTGATAATATGCGCGGCAAATGCTGGATGGGTAAATAATTCCAGCCGGTGGCCCATATTGAATACCTGGTACATTTCCCGCCATGACACCTGGGAAGATTCCTGTATGAGCCGGAACACCGGTGGTATAGGAAACAGACTATCCTTGACAATGGATACCCCTTCCGGAATATAATGCAGGCACTTGGTCTGGCCACCTCCGCTGCAGTGGACCATGCCATGGATCTCGCCCGGGTTACCATCCAGGATGGTCCGGATGACCGGAGCATAACTGCGGGTCGGGGACAATAATAGCTTGCCAATATTCGCCGGGGTTCCGGAGGGGTCAGTCAGCCGGTATTTGCCCGAATAAGCCCATTTTCCCTCCATCCCCGGATCCAGGGTCTCCGGGTACTTAACGGCGTATTCATGGTCCAGCAAGTCATGCCTGGCAGAGGTCAGCCCGTTACTTCCTATTCCGCTGTTATATTCCGTTTCATAACTGGTCATTCCGGAGGAGGCCAACCCGACAATCAGGTCCCCAACCCTGATTCCCTCATTGGTGATGACCTGCTTTAAAGGCATCCTGCAGGCCAGATTGCCGTCCACGATCACGGTCCTGACCAGGTCTCCCAAGTCCGCTGTTTCCCCCCCCATATAATGGATCTGGATCCCGAACTCCCTCATCTTGTCAAAGAAAACTTCCGTGCCCCTGATGATTTCAGTGATCACTTCCCCGGGAATGCCATTTTTATTCCTCCCAATGGTGGAGGTGAACAGGAATTCATCCACCGCACCGGTGCAAATGAGATCATCCAAGTTCATGACG
>Ga0307374_10011243_pt1 | contig 12774 bp, 10 predicted proteins | sample OX3MG_FD_202532 | JGI IMG/M metagenome (GOLD analysis project Ga0307374, IMG submission 202532) | Soil microbial communities from Risofladan, Vaasa, Finland - OX-3 | ecosystem: Environmental > Terrestrial > Soil > Coastal area > Acid sulfate soil | place: Finland: Risofladan, Vaasa | collected...
GAGCCCGATTATGCCGTTTCCAGCGCGGCAGCCGCCAGGGATCGGGCAGTTGCGCGGATTTGCCCTGGTGTGACCCCGGCCGGCCGTGAGACCATCCCGGCATCGAGGTGCTGCGGCCTGGGAGGGCGTCAATGGCGACAGAAGCAGCGAGGACAACCGGGTCCACCACCGGATTGCGGCGCGACGCGATCGGCCTGCGCGAGGTCGCGTTCCAGAGCATCACCGACATGGCGCCGGGCGCCGCGATCGCCGCGTCGATCCCGGCCGGTGTCGTCTTCGCCGGCGGTTCGCTCCCCCTGGCGGTGGTCTTCGCCCTGGTCGCGTGCTTGTTCTGCGCCTCCAGCATCGGCCTGCTGGCCAGGGAGATGCCATCGGCCGGGTCGCTGGCCACCTATGCCGCCCGGGGCCTGCATCCCTCCATCGGGTTCCTGGTGGCCTGGGGATATGTGCTGGTCGGCTTCCTGATCCCGCCGCTGGTGCTGCTCCAGCTCGGATTCACCACCGCCGCCACGCTGAGCTCGGAGCTCCACGGGTACCCGGCGAACCTGTGGTGGCCGTGGGCGCTGGCCGGTGCCGTGATCGTGCTCGCGGCCGGCTACTACGGCATCCGCACCTCGGCCCGGCTGGGCACCGTGCTCGGCCTGTTCGAGATCGGCGTCTTCGTCGTGCTCGCGGTCTTCCTGATCGTGCACGCGGGCAGTGGCAACACCCTCAGCGTCTTCACCACGAAGTACACACCGTCCGGCTACAAGGGCATCGCCGGCGTGATCGGCGGATCGGTGTACACGATCCTGGCGTTCGGCGGCTTCGAGGGCGCCGCGCCGCTCGGCGAGGAGACCCGCAACCCGCGCAAGACGATCCCCCGGGCCGTGATGCTGGCCACCTTGCTCATCGGTGTGCTCTACGTCTTCACCACCTACGCGGTGGACGTCGCGTACGGGCCGGCCAAGTTCGCCGGGTTCACCACCGGGACCGGCGCGGCTTCCTGGGAGGGCATGGCCCGCTCGCTGTATGGCCTGTTCTGGTTCTTCGTGTTCCTGGCCATCGTCAACTCCACCATCGCCAACGCGAACGCGGGGGTGAACGTCTCCACCCGCACCGCCTACGCGATGGGCCGGATCGGCGCCTTCCCGCGGTTCCTGGCGCAGGTGCACGCCAAGCACCGGTCCCCGGTCATGGCCATCTGGACCGCCTTCGTCATCACGGTGGCGGTGACGCTCGGCCTCGGGCTCGGCTACGACCCGGTGACCGCCTTCATCATGGTCGCCACCGCGCTGGTCATCGTCCTGGTGGCGATCTACATCCTGATGAACGCGGCCTGCATCGGCTTCTTCGCCCGCCGCGGCAGCGGCTTCAACCCACTGCTGCATCTGCTCATCCCGGTACTGGGCATCCTCACCTTCGTCCCCGCGTGGCTGACCGCGGCCGGCCTGAAGGTGTTCTCGTTCGTTGCCCCGCTAACGCCGCCGTACTCCTACATGGGCCCCGGCGTGGCCGGGTTCATGCTCCTCGGCGTGATCTACCTGATCTACCTGTACCTGCACGACCCGCGCCGGGTGGTGGAGGTCGGGCTGGTGCACCTGGACCCGCTGGAAGAATACGAGTCATGACGCCACAGGTCATCGCCTTCCGGCCGGAGCCGGGGCAGTACGCATGGACGTTCGGCGGTGCGGCGCCCGCCGTCCGGGTCACCCCGCCCGCCGTGCTGGAAGTGTTCACCGAGGACTGCTTCGCCGGCCGGGTGCGCAGTGAGAACGACCTGGTCTCGCAGGTCTGCGAGTTCCCCTATCTCAACCCGCAGACCGGGCCGTTCTACATCGAGGGCGCGCAGCCCGGCGACACCCTGGCCGTTCATTTCATCTCGATCGAGCCGGCCCGCGACTGGGGCGCGTCCACCACGGTGCCGCTGTTCGGCGCGCTGTCGGCCACCCATGTCACCGCGCTGCTGCACGACCCGCTGCCGGAACTGATCTGGATGTACCAGTTCGACCGCGGCAAGGGCACCTGCCGCTTCACCGCGCGGCACGGCGACTTCACCGTGGACCTGCCGATGAACCCGATGCACGGGACCGTCGGGGTGGCGCCAGCCAACCTGGAGGTGCGCAGCGCTCTGGTGCCGGACGCGTTCGGCGGGAACATGGACACCCCGGAGATGCGGGCCGGCGTCACCTGCTACCTCGGCGTCAACGTGGAGGGCGCGCTGTTCTCCCTCGGCGACGGCCACGCCCGCCAGGGTGAGGGCGAGACCTGCGGCGTGGCGGTGGAGTGCGCCATGAACACGGTGCTCGCGGTGGACCTGATCAAGGGCACACCGTGTGCCTGGCCCCGGCTGGAGTCGGACACCTACATCATGTCCGCGGGCTCGGCGCGGCCGCTGGAGGACGCGTTCCGGATCGCGCAGCTCGACCTCGTCCAGTGGCTCGGCTCCGACTACGGGCTCGACCCGCTCGACGCCTACCAGCTGATCACCCAGATGGTGGAGTCACCCCTGGCCAACGTCTGCGACCCGAACTACACCAGCGTGGCCAAGATGCCCAAGCAGTACCTGCCGCAGGCGGACCCGATGTCCGGGGCGCACGCCCGGCTCAGCGAGATCGCCGCCGCCTACCGCGGTGGCTGACCCGCCGCTCAGCTCGCCCGCTCGCTGTCCAGGCCGGCCATGCCGTGCTCGTCGTAGCGGTCACCGGCGACCGCTACGGCCGGCACCGCCGCCTCGATCGCGGCCAGTTCCCCCGCCGTCAGGTCAAGCTCCAGGGCGCCGAGCGCCTCGGCCAGCCGGTCGCGCCGCTTGGTGCCGATGAGCGGGATGATGTCGGCGCCGCGGGCGAGCACCCAGGCGATCGCCAGCTGCGCGGTGGTGGCCCCCCGGTCCGCCGCGATCCGCTCCAGGGCCGTGACCAGCTCCAGGTTCCGCGCCAGGTTCTGCTCACGGAAGCGGGGGAACCGGGTGCGCGGGTCGCCCGGCCCCGCCAGCCGGGCGGTCGCGGGGCTGAGCAGGCCACGCGAGAGCACCCCGTATGCCGTCACCCCGATCCCCAGGTCACGGACGGCGGGCAGGATGCCGCCCTCGATGCCCCGGCTCATCAGCGAGTACTCGATCTGGAGCGCGGCGACCGGGTGGACCGCGTGCGCCCGCCGGATCGTGTCCGCCCCCACCTCCGACAGCCCGGCATAGCGCACATAGCCCGCCGTGATCATCTCCCCGATGGCGCCCACCGTGTCCTCGACGGGGACCCGCGGGTCGAGCCGGGCGGGCTGGTACAGGTCCACGTAGTCGGTGCCGAGCCGCCGCAGCGAGTACGCCAGGGAGCTCTTCACCGCCGCCGGGCTCATGTCCGTCCCGACGAAGGCTCCCCCAGGATCTCGTTGTGCGCCAAATTTCACGGCGATGAACACACTGTCCCTCGCCACCCCGCGCAGGGCACCGGCCAGCAGCATCTCGTTGTGGCCCATGCCGTAGAAGTCGCCGGTGTCCAGCAGCGTGATCCCGGCGTCCAGGGCCGCGCGGATGGTGGCGGTGCTCTCGGCGTCATCGGCGGGGCCGTAGATCCCGGACATGCCCATCAGCCCGAGGCCCACCCGGGAGACCACCGGGCCACCACGGCCGAGCGTCGTGTTTTCCATCGTGCTCCTGGGCGAGGCGGGTTCCCGGGCGGACCGGGTTCCGGGGAACGGCCTAACAGATTACCGACTCACCAGATGCGCCCGCGACCCGGTCAGGACCAGATGCCGGTGATGGGGGCGCTGCCCGCAGCGGCCCCATCGTGGGCCAGGCCGTATTCGTCCTCCAGCGTGCGCAGGATGCTGAAGTGGTTGATGTGCTCGCTGTAGTTCCCCGGGACCACATGGGCGCCCACGAAGATGGTCGCGATCTGGTTGCCGTGGCTGCCGTCGTCCTCGTCGAAGGTCACGATCAGCAGGCTGTCGTTGGCCACCGCCCAGTCGGCGTAGGCCTTCATGTGCGCGCTCAGCCACGAGTCGCCGGTGGCCACCGAGCAGTTGTGCATGTCGTTGCACAGGTTCGGGATGACGTAGGAGACATCGGGCAGCGCCGCGAAGTCGCCGCCGCTGCTCTGCGGGAACGAGGTGAAGTTGTGGGTGACCGAGGACGGCACGTTGGTCCAGTTGACCCAGGGGGCGTGCTTGCGGGCATAGTTCCCGCTGGTGCACACGCTGGCACCGGCCGCGGGCAGCGAGTCCGCGTAGCCGCCGAAGGTCTTGCCCGCGGCGATGAGGTCAGCGGCCAGGTTGGGCGTACTGAAGGTGTGCGGGCAGCTGTCGGTGGTGATTCCCTGCGTACTGCCGGAGAACAGGTCCAGGTAGTTCGGCTGGCTGGGATGGGTGATCGCGAAGGACTGGGTGAAGTTCGCGCCCAGCTTGGACAACGCGTTGAAGTACGGAGCGGACGAGGAGCCGATGACCTGGCTGTAGGCATGGTTCTCGAAGACGACCATGACAATGTGCTTGAACGCCGGGAGCGAGCCGGCCGGGGACGAGCTCGACATCGACGGCGACGGTGAAACCGAGGTGGAGGACGGGGAGGGGGAGGTGCCACTCCACACATCCGTGATCGGGGTGGCGGTGGCCGCCGCCCCCTCGGGGGTCAGGCCGTAGGCGTCGTCGATGGTCCGCAGCACGTTGTAGTGGTTGATCTGCTCGCTGTACTGCCCGGGTATCACCTGGTCGCCGTAGAAGATGGTGGGGATGTGGTTGCCGCTGGTGCCGTTGTCCGAGCCGAAGGTCACGATCAGCAGGCTCTGGTTGGTCAGTGCCCACTGGGCGTAGGCGCTCAGCCGGTTCTGCAGCCAGGCGTTGCCGGTGCCGATCCCGCAGGTGGTCATGTCGTGGCAGATGTTCGGGGTGACGAAGGACACCGTCGGCAGCGCCGCGAAGTTGCCTCCCGCCGCCTGCGGGAAGCTGGTGAAGGACTGCGTGGCCGAGGCGGGCACGCTGGGGAAGTTGGCCCAGGGCACATGTGCGCGCAAGTAGTTCCCGCTCGTGCACGCCGCCGGCCCGGCGGCCGGCAGGTCCTCCGCGTAACCGGTGAAGCTCTTGCCCGCTGCCACGAGGTCGGCGGCCAGGTTCGGGGTGCTGAACGTGTTCGGGCAGCTGTTGTCGGTCAGCCCCTGCGTGCTGCCGGAGAACAGCGCCAGAGCGTTCGGCTGGCTCGCGGACGTCTCAGTGAACGACTGGGTGAAAGAAGCCCCGCCCTTCGCAAGATGGTTGAAATAGGGCGCGAACTTGCTTCCGATCACCTGGCTGTAGGACATGTTGTTGTAGGTGACCACCACGATGTGCTTGAACTGCGGCACGCTGCTGACAGCCAGGAAGGGGCACGCGACGGAGACAGCGCTGCCGCGCCCGCGGCAGGGCTTCCTCGCCGACGTTCGCGGCGGCCCCGACGCGCAGGAGGCGAGACCCAGGGCAATGGCAGTCAGCAGCACCGCGGTCATCGCCGTCAGCCGGGATCGGAGCATATAAACCCCCTGCAGGAATAACTTCCTGTGATGGGGGCTTCACGCTAAGTTAGCACAATTGTGCTTATGGGGCAATCACACCCCACGAGAAGCCATATAGCGGCTGGATCTGCGCTACCTCCAGATGCCGGTGATCATGGACGCGCTGGCCGCGTGGGCGTCCGGCCGCAGGTGGTAGATCTGCTCGATGGTGCGCAGCACGCTGTAGTGGGTGATCCGGAAGCCGTAGCTACCGGGGCGGACCATCTGGCCGACGAAGATCGTGGGAATGTGGTTGCCGGAGCTGTCGTCGTCCTCGTCCCAGGTCAGGATGAGCAGGCTGTCATGGGTTCGCGCCCAGGTCGCGTAACCGCCGATGTGTGCCCGCAGCCAGGTGTCACCGGCGGCGACCGAGCAGTCGTGCATGTCGTGGCACACGTTGGGGATCACGAAGGACACGGTGGGCAGCCGCCCGTAGCTCCCGGCCGGGAATCTGCTGAACGGCTGGCTGGCCGAGGCCGGCACGTTGGCGAAGTTCGTCCACGGGACATGCCTGCGGGCATACCCGCCGGCGTCGCAGACACCCGAGCCGGCCACGGGCAGGTTCTCGGAGTAGCCGGCGAAGGTCAGGTGGGCGGCGATCAGCTCCGAGCCGAGGTTCGGCGCGGTGAAGCGGTGCGGGCAGCTGTCGTCGGTCACGCCCTGGGTGCTGCCGGAGAACAGGGCCAGGTAGTTCGGCTCGCTGGGGTGGCCGATCGCGTATGAGGAGGTGAACAGGGCTCCCTGGCGCGCGAGGGCGTTGATGAAGGGCGCGTCGTGGCTGCCGATCACCTGGCTGTAGGCGTGGTTTTCCATCACGACGACCACGGTGTGCGCGGGAGGAGCCAGATTAGGCGACCCGGCCGAGGCTGGCGAGCCTGCCGGGACTGGCGACGCCGGCGGGCTGGATGAGGCCAGGGCGCTGCTGTGCGCCGGGCTCGGCGTGGCGGTGGGGCTGGGACCGGTCGGGGACGAGGCTGCGCAGGCCGCGATGGCCAGCGTGAGGGCCGCCAGGGAAAGGCCAGCCCGCAGTACGGTCGGTGGATGCATGACCAGCACTGTAGCGACGCGCCTCAGCCCTGTTTTCGCTGAATTGGCGTTCAGGCGGCCGCCGGCCATGGCTGCTTGTCATGGTTTTACGAAGCCATTGGCCTGACCAGGGCAGATGGCGACGCTGGCATGGCGGGCCCGGTCACCGGTACCCGCCTGCCGGGCTTCGCCATCAGGCCGCGCACTCACGGCAGATCGGCTGACCGTTCCGGTCCTCAGCAAGCTGGCTGCGATGGTGAACCAGGAAGCAGCGCGAGCAGGTGAACTCGTCAGCCTGGCGGGGAATCACCCGGAAGGACAGCTCCTCGTTGGACAGGTCAGCCCCCGGCAGCTCCAGCGACTCCGCAACATCATCAGGGTCGATATCAATCGTGCTGGAGGACTTGTCCATCCGGCGGGCCTGCAGTTCCTGCAGGCTGTCCTCGGTCAGTTCCTCGTCGGTCTTGCGCGGGCTGTCATAGTCGGTTGCCATCTGGGTCCTGCACCCCCTCCATCTTCATGCGCCTCCGTGTAACGCTCGGGGCCCCTTGGTTGTGCCCGATTCCGGCGGGGAATTCTGTCACGTCCAGCCGCCCGGCACACGTAAAGGGGTCAACGACGCCGTGTCGTGTCCGCCCGGGCCCCCCGATGATCATGGACACGCGGTGTCGCCGATGACTCACCCGTACACCAAGTTCCCCCGATGGCCGCAGTTAACCAGCGAAAAGTGCGTATGGTACGAACGGCACATCCCCCGCCAGCCCCCCGCCAGCCCCCCGCCCGCCCCGCCACCCCCGCAGGACCGGGAAAAAGCAGCATGTCCAACGTCATGCCGTTGCGGGCCGACGACCACCGGCGCGTCGGCCGCTACCGGCTCACCGGCCGTGTCGGCGGCCACACCGGGCCCGCCCGCGGCGAGCGGATGTACCTGGCCACGGTGCCCGGCGGCGACAGCGTGATCGTCACGCTGCTGGGCCGGGAACGCATCGTGGACGCGGCCGCCCGGGACCGCTTCACCGCGGAGGCGGCCGTGGCCCGCCGGGTCGCGCCCTTCTGCGCCGCCCGGGTGCTGGACGTCGGCATCGAGGCCGACGACCCGTACCTGGTGACCGAGTACGTGCCAGGCCTGACCCTGGCCGAGGTGGTCGGGCAGGACGGGCCGCTTCCGGACCCGGACCTGCACGCACTGGCGATCGGGGCCGTGACCGGGCTGGCAGCGATCCACCAGGCCAGCCTGGTACACGGCGACTTCGGCCCCGATCACGTGGTGCTGGGCACCGATGGGCCGCGGGTGACCGGCTTCGGCATCACCCCGCCCCATGGCGCGGCCACCCCTGCCGCGGACATGCTGGCCTGGGCGCACACGGTCATGTTCGCCGCGGTGGGACGCCCCCCGGTCGGCCCGCAGGACCTGGCGGCACTGCCGGGGCTGCTGCACAACCTCGTCGCCGCCTGCCTCACCCCCGACCCGGCCGGGCGGCCGGCGGCACGGGCCGTCCTGGCCCAGCTCCTCAGCCAGCACGACGTGTCGTCCGGCCTGCTCGCCGAGGGAGCCCGGCTGGCCAGGACGGCTGCCCGGGTACCGCCGCCCGCCCCGGTGTCCCGCCGCGGCGGGCACGGCGCTGCCCGCCCCCGGTCGCGGATGCTCCTGTGGGGCGTGGCCTGCGCCGCCTGCGTGCTCGCGATCGCCGGCGGCGCCGTCTACATCACCCGCTCGCACCCGGGCGCCCGGGCCGGCGCGGCGAGCACGGCGGCCACCCCCGGCCCCGGCTCGGGCGGCACCGGCCTGCCCGGGCCATCGGCCACGCTGCCGACGTCGGTGACCGGGAACTGGTCCGGCCTGGTCCACCAGACCAGCCCGGTCCTCACGGTGACCGTGCGGATCTCGCTGCCGGCCGCAGCGGGCCCGGGCACGATCGCCTACCCGGCGCTGGGCTGCTCGGGCAGCCTGACCGTGACCTCGGTCGCGGCGGGCACGATCACGCTGGACCAGCGCATCACGTCGGGCCAGAAGAACTGCCGCAACGGGGTGATCACACTGGCTCCCGAGCCGGCCGGGACCCTCGCGTTCACGTTCCAGCGGCCCCACGGTGCCGACCCGGCAGGCACGCTGACCCGCCAGCCCTAACGCGGCGGCGCGTCCCGCTCGGGGTCCGGTGCGTCCCGCTCGGGGTCCGGCGCGTCCCGCTCGGGGTCCGGCGCGTCCCGCTCGGGGTCCGGCGCGTCCCGCTCGGGGTCCGGCGCGTCCCGCTCGGGGTCCGGTGCGTCCCGCTCGGGGTCCGGCGCGTCCCGCTCGGGGTCCGGCGCGTCCCGCTCGGGGTCCGGCGCGTCCCGCTCGGGGTCCGGCGCGTCCTGCTCGGGGTCTGGCGCGTCCCGCTCCGGGTCCAGGGTGACCAGCAGATCGTGCAGCTGCCGGAACAGCCCTGGCTCGGCCGCGATGGCCAGCTCCGGGCTGGCGGGCCTGCCCGCCAGCCCGGCCAGCAGCGCCCCTGCCTCGGTGGCGACCAGCCCGCCCGCCGCGTAGTCCCAGTAGTTGACGCCGCGTTCGTAGAAGGCGTCGACCCGGCCCGACGCGACCGAGCACAGGTCGACCGCGCACGAGCCGCCGCGGCGGATGTCGCGCACTCTGGGCAGCACCGCGGTGACCACCTCGCCCTGCACCTGCCGCCGGGCCGCCGCGTAGCCGAACCCGGTCGCGACGAGCGCCTGCGCGAGTGCGACCCCGGTGTTGCAGCGCAGCTCCAGCGGCGGCGCGGCACCCGCATGCAGCCATGCGCCACCGCCGGCGGTGGCGGTGAAGACCTCGCCCCTGACCGGCACCGTCACCACCCCGGCCACCACCGCGCCGTCCACCTCGGCGGCGATGCTGACCGCCCAGTCGGCCAGCCCGTACAGGTAGTTGACGGTGCCGTCGAGCGGGTCGATGATCCAGCGCACCGGGCCACGGCCCGACGCCCCGCTCTCCTCACCGAGGATCGCGTCCCCCGGCCGCCGCTCCCGCAGCCGCTGCGTGATCAGTGCCTCCGCAGCCCGGTCCATGTCGGTGACCACATCGGTCGGGCTCGACTTGGTGGCGGCCACGTCCGGCCGTCCCGACCGGCCCGGCGGCCGCCGGGCGGCCAGCATCGCCCCCGCCTCCGCAGCCGCCGCACGCGCCAGGCCAAGCAGCTCCGCGGGGCTGGCGCCGGTCACGCCTGGGCCCCGGGCCGGCCCGCGCCATGGGCGGCCACGGGGCGCGGGCAGCAGCCGCCAGGGCACGCATCCGGGGCTGCCCCGAGCCCGCCCAGCACCTGGCGGGACGGCGCCGCGCCCATCCGCTCGCGGACGAGCTCGGTGATCATGGATACGAAACGAGGGTGCGTGCCCGGTGTGGCTGCCCGGGCCAGGGGCAGTCCGAGCCGCTGCCCTGCCTCGGCCGCCTCCACGTCGAGGTCGTGGACCACCTCCAGGTGGTCGGAGGTGAAGCCGACCGGGACCAGCACCGCGCCCGGCGCGCCGTCGCGGGCGAGGTCGGCCAGGTGGTCGCACACGTCCGGGCCGAGCCAGGGCGCCGACGGCGGGCCGCTGCGGCTCTGGTAGACCAGCTGCCAGGGCCGTTCGTGGCCGGTGGCGGCGGCCACGCCCGCGGCGACCAGCCGGGCGGCCTCGGTGAGCTGGGCCGGGTACAGGCCGCCGCCGGGGCCGCTGGCCGCCGCCATCGTCTCCGGCACACTGTGGGCGGTGAACACCAGCGGCACGTGCGGCGCGACCGCCGGCGGCAGCGACCCGGCGGCCGCCAGGGTGGCTTCGGTGACAGGCTCGATAAATCCCGGGTGGTTGAAGTAGTGCCGGATCTTGTCGATCTCCGGGGCGCCCGGGCCCGCCCGTGCCCGGGCAGCCTCGATGTCGTCGAGGTACTGCCGGCAGCTGGAGTAGGACCCGTAGGCGGAGGTCACGAATGCGACCGCGCGCCGCACCCCGTCGGCCGCCATCGCCGCCACCGTGTCGGCCAGGTAGGGCGCCCAGTTCCGGTTGCCCCAGTAGATGGGCAGGTCCAGCCCGCTGACGGCGAAGTCCTTCTCGATCGCGGCCATCAGGTCCCGGCACTGCTGACTGATCGGGCTGACCCCGCCGAACAGGTCGTAGTGATGGGCGACCTCGGCCAGCCGCTCCCGCGGTACCCCGCGGCCGCGGGTGACGTTCTCCAGGAACGGCATCACGTCCGCCGGCCCTTCGGGCCCGCCGAAGGAAACCAGCACGAACGCCTCGTAGTCCGCCATGCCATCCATCCAACCAGCAGTCACCGGCCGTAGCGCCGCCCGGCGGCCAGCCGTGGACGGCCCAGCGGTCAGCCGTGGACCTGCGCGTACTGGCGGGCGAGCGCGAGCACCTCGGCCACATACCAGTCGGCGTGGTTGTAGGCGAAAATGGCGCGCGGCAGCCCGGCCGGGGTGCCGGCGCCGGTGGCGCACAGGTAGCGGGCGGCGGACGGGACGGCGTCGTAGGGATCCATGATGTTCGGCGGGCCGGGCTCGCCGAAGGCGGTGATCCCCCACGTCGCCCAGGTGGACGGCAGGAACTGCATCGGGCCCAGCGCGCCCGCGCTGGAGGGGCCGTTGTTGGCGCCGTCCCCGCTCTCGATCTGGCCGATCGCAGCCAGCACGGTCCAGGACATGCCTGGGCAGTACCTGGCTGCCGACTGCTGGAACAGCTGCAGGTAGCTGCTGGGCCGCCCGGTGCTGACCGGGGTCACCGGCAGCTGCGGCTGGCGCAGGCTGACCAGCTGCGCGCCGGCCCCCAGCGCGGACCTGACCTCGTGCTTGAGCTCCGGCATCGTCACGCCGGGTGCGCTGATCAGGGCGGCCACGTTGTGGATGAGCCCGAGCGGGGCGGAAGCGGTGTTGCTGACCACCAGGTCGATGCCCGCGACGCCGAACGCGGCGGCACCGCCGTAGCCAAGTGTTACCTGGGAGGCGCCTGCCAGCGGGTAGCTCGCCCCGCTGTGCAGGCCCAGCAGATGCCGGGCCGGGCGCGAGGACACGAACTGCCCGCCGGCCAGTGCCGTCCACACCCGCTGGCTGGAGGCGGTGGCCAGCGGCGTCCAGGACCGGAACTGCGCTGGGCTCACCCCCAGCACGTTCACCCGGTGGCCCTGCACGGTGATGGCGGCACCGTCCATCGCGAGCACGTCCCGCACCCCGTGCAGCGTGCTCAGCCCGGCGGCCGCGGGGTCGGGCATGCCCGCCGGCTCGATCACCGCGAGGTCGGGCAGGACGATCTGCTTGAAGGCGGGGCCCGAGCCGGCCTGCACCGTGCTCGCCGGCGCCGGCGGGGGGGTGGGCGGCGGATGGGGCACCAGCATCAGCGGCGGGCTGACCAGCAGCGCGGCCAGCGAGCCCGAGGCCGCCAGGCGGCGCCGGGCACGGGTGCTGGCGGCGTCCGTTCGGGACGGCATGCGCCGCGGGAGGCGACTCATCGCGAATAACCATAACTGGGCCGGTGCCGGGGCTGAAGGGGGCCCCTGGACCCGGACAGCCCCACCAGAGGCATAAAGCCGGCCCGGCCCGGCCCCCGGCAGGCTAGTCTCCGATCATGAGTCGGGAAGCTTGCCCCGGCGCAGCGCCGGGGGAGGCGGCAGGACAGCCAGCCGCCACGCGAGCAACACCCGCTGCCCGAAACCGGGGCGACGGTGCCAGGCTGAAACGGCCGTCGCTGGGTGGCGGCGGTCCAGCGCAAGGCCGTGAGCTGCGCGCGCAAGGCCGCCAGACGGTCAGCAGGCTGCTGGAAGCCGGCCTCGCCGAGTTCGACGAGCGCGGGTTCCAGGCGGTGCGGGTGGACGACATCGTCCGCCGGGCACGGACCTCCCATGGCACGTTCTACCTGTACTTCGCCAACAAGGAAGACCTCTTCAAGGCCCTGCTGCGGGACGCGCTGCACGACATGGCCGGGATCACCGACGCTTTCCCGGTGGTCACCCGCAATGCGGCCGGCCGGGCGGCGCTGCGCCAGTGGGTGCACACGTTCTGCGAGACCTACGCCGCGCACTCGGCGGTGATCAGGAGCCTCAGCCAGGCGGAACTGATCGGCGAAGAGGTCTGGGGCGACGGGCTCCAGCTGCTGTTCCGGCTCTCCGAGGCCATGACCCAGGGGATGACCGCCGCTGCCGGGGAAAAGCGCCCGGAGCGCGCGGGCGGCCCGGCTCAGGCCTCGGCTGACGGGCACCGGCCCGGCCTGGTGGTCGGCGGCGACGGTGAGGGGGACGGCGACGGCG
>Ga0307374_10011246_pt1 | contig 12771 bp, 13 predicted proteins | sample OX3MG_FD_202532 | JGI IMG/M metagenome (GOLD analysis project Ga0307374, IMG submission 202532) | Soil microbial communities from Risofladan, Vaasa, Finland - OX-3 | ecosystem: Environmental > Terrestrial > Soil > Coastal area > Acid sulfate soil | place: Finland: Risofladan, Vaasa | collected...
CCCGCCACCAGCGCTCCCAAATCGAGTCCGAGCACGCGCTTGGTCTTCAACACCTCGGGCACGTCGCCCTCGATGATGCGCCGCGCCAGCCCCTCGACGATGGCGGTCTTGCCCACCCCCGGCTCGCCAATCAGCACCGGGTTGTTCTTGGTGCGCCGCGACAGCACCTGGATCACGCGCCGGATCTCCTCGTCGCGTCCGATCACCGGATCGAGCTTGCCCTTGCGCGCCAACTCGGTAAGGTCGCGCCCGTAGCGTTCGAGCGCCTGATATTTTTGCTCGGGGTTCTGGTCGGTCACGCGCTGCGTGCCGCGGATCGCCTGCAGCGCCTGCAGCACCCGGTCGCGCGTCACCCCCGCGGCGGCCAAGACCGCGCCGGCAGGATCGTCCTTGACGTCTAAAACGCCCAGCAGCAGGTGCTCGGTCGAGACGAACTCGTCGTGGAACTTGTCGGCTTCCTTGAAGGCCTGCTCGAGCGCCTCGGCGAGCGTGGGCGACAAGGTGCGTTCGACGCTCGCTCCCTGCACGTTGGGCAGCTTGTCCAGCGCCGCCTCCAGATCGGCCGCAATCGCCGCCGCGTTCACCCCCAGCCGCTGCAGCGTGGGGCCAATCACCCCTTCCCGGTCCTGCAGCAGCGCGCTCAGCAGATGCAGCGGCGCCACCATCGCCTGCTGGCCGGCAATCGCCAACTCCCGCGCCGCCGCCACCGCCTCCTGCGCCTTCACCGTCAACTTGTCAAAACGAATCGCCATAGATTCCGCCCGCTACGCTATCTCACCAGATTGCCAGCCGCCAGTCGAGCGCACCTCGACTGGCGGCCGCCAACTAGCCACTAGGAACTAGCAACTAGGAACTAGCAACTAGCAACTTCCTTCACTGCACCTGCACTGTGATCTGCTTCGGCTTGGTCTCTTCCCGCCGCGGCAGAAACAGCTTCAGCACGCCGTCGCTCAGCTTGGCTTCGATCGCCTGCTGGTTGACGAACTCCGGCAGCCCGAATACGCGCTCGAACGCGCCCTGCGGCCGCTCCACTCTATGGTAGGCCTCTGGCGCGGCGGCTGGCTTGCGTTCGCCCTTCACGATCACGGTGTCGTTCGCCACCTGGATATCGAGCGTCTCTCGCGCCACGCCCGGTAGATCCAGATCCAACTCATAGCCCTGGTCGGATTCGATCACATCCGCCCGCGGCCGCCAACCGTTCGCACCATCCAGATCACGCGCTTGCCAGTACATCGTTGTCATTGCCAAACCTCCAGATAAAATCTACTACGTTGTAGATCATATAATCTGCGTCTTATATTGTCAAAGTTAAAAACAAAATTGCTAAGCCGAACATTTTGCTGGTTTTATACTCATGTGGCTGGCCCTAGTGCACGGCCAAGATCAGGCACTTCAAGTAGGCGGTCTCGGGCGCGCCGAGCAGTACGGGATGATCGGGGGCCTGGCTGCGGCGCTCGAGTAGCGTGACTGTGCGGCGCGAATCGGCGGCGGCGGCGGCGATCACCTCGAGGAAGTGGCTCTCATGGAGATGGTGGGAACAGGAACAGGTGACGAGCACTCCGCCAGGGCGCAACAGCTTGAGCGCGCGCAGGTTGGCGGCGGTGATGAACCACGCCCGCCGCAGCTGGCGGCACGCGGCCACGCAGAGAGCCGTCGCCAAATGAATCTTGCCGGTGCCCGATTCGCCGAACAACACTATCGGTTCGGTGCTCTCGATGTAGCCACCGGAGGCGGGATCGCGGATCCGCGCCGCCCCCACGCACGCTGGCAACGGTAGCAGTCCACCGAAAAGGGGCGACCCACGCGTATACTGCCGCTATGGCGAGTCGGTGCGGGTTTGTGGTCTGGCTCACCGGGCTCAGCGGCGCGGGCAAGAGCACGCTGGCGCAAGCGATGTGCGAGAGGCTCCGGCGCTCCGGCTACCCCTGCGAGCACCTCGATGGCGACGCCGTGCGCCAGGAACTCGGGGGCGGGCTGGGGTTCGACCGCGCCGAGCGGGCGCTGCAGGCGCAACGCCTGAGCTATTTGGCGTCGCTCCTTACTCGCCATGGCGTCATCGTGGTGGTTTCGGCGGTTTCCCCACAGCGCGAATCGCGCGCGCGGTCGCGGGCGCGACTTGGCAATTTCCTCGAGGTTTACGTCAACGCGCCGCTCGAGGAGTGCATCCGGCGCGACCCCAAAGGCCTCTATGCCCGCGCCCGCTCCGGAGCGCTCTCGAACCTCACCGGCGTGGACGCGCCTTACGAGCCCCCTCAATCGCCCGAGGTGGAGTGCCGCACCGATCACGAGACGCCCGAGCAGAGTCTGGCCAAAATCTGGGCGGCACTTGGTCCGCGTCTGGAAGCGCCGTTTCACCGTCAGCCTGCGCCGAGGGCGCTTCCTGAAAGCCCGCGCAGCGTGACCCCCTCGCCGTAGAGCTCTCGCGTCCGCGCGCAAATCTCGCCCCAGCAGACGAGGAGTTGCCCGAACCCGCGCAGCTCCCGCCGCACGCTCGCCCACGCCCGCTCGCCGAGCGCCGCGAACTCAAGTGGCGGGCGCGCATCGCCCCGCGTCGCCATTTCGGCAAGCCCTTCGAACTGCCGCCTCAGGTGTCCGAGAAGCGCCGCCGGGAGGCCCGCCGGGCGGCTTATGTGGCGCTCGATCTGGCGCAACTGCCTGGCAAAATGCGGCGCCAGCGCCCGCCCCAACACCCGGCGGAATTCCTCGTCATCGAGCGTTCCCGCCTCCACCAGCCAGCGGCCGAGCAGGCGCTGGCACGTTAAAGGGTCCGCGGATTCCAGCGGGCACATGCCTATCAACGCCGCGGCCGCGCTCCAGAAGAGCAGCATCTGGCGGCGCGGGTAGCGCCGCCCAGGGGCGGCGTCGTGCAGCACCGAATAACCGGGCAGCCCCACCAGGGCCTGTGGCATGGTGAGGTGGAGCAGGCGCCCGAAGATCACGTCCTCGCTGGTGAAATGGGGGAGAAACGGCGGCAGCGGCAGCCGCCCATCGACCCCAAGCACGGTCGCCATGCAGCCCACGTCATGCGCCACCGCGGCGAACCTGGTTACCTCGCGGATCTCTCGCGGCGGCTCGTCTCCGGCAAATAGGCCCTCGGCGAAACCGCCAGAATTGGGACGCGCCCGATCCAAGGCAGCCGCGATCCAGGCGGCCGAGCCGCGGCCGCAGTCGCCAATCTTTCCCGGCATGGTGTAGGCTACCTTGGCGTGTGCCGAGCCTGCGTCCGCAAGCAGGTGCCCGCACACATCCCCTAGGCGCGTAACTCCTTCCGCCGCGCCCATGCAGCCGCCCAACGAGCGGCCGAGGAGGCGCTCGTGCGCTCCCAGTAGGTCGAACCCCAGCCAATTCGACGCTTCCACCGCCTCGCGGCGATTCCGAAAGAATCGAACCTCGCGCGGATCGTCATGGCCGCAGACTCTCAGCCCCGGGTCCATGTCCGGGTGCCGCGCCGCGAGCGCGGATGTATCGTCGTCCACGAAGAGCACCCTGCGCCCCAGCGCGTCGATGAGCGCGGCGTTGCGATTGGCGCCGGGACTGACCCGCCCTTCCCGAGGGAAGAAGCCAAACTCGAGCACTTCGGCCGGAATGCCCCGCTCGACCAAGTGCCGGAAGAACTGCCGCCGGGCAGCCAGGTTCACATACGCGACCCGCACCGGGGTCGCCTCGGCGAGCCACCCGACCTGTGCGGACGCGACGGCCGATGATGCGGCTTCCTCGCTGTCGTCCCAGACCGTGACGCAGGCCTCGCGGCGTTCGTAGAGCAACAGGTTTTCCAGGTATCCCTTCGCGCATCGCACCATCGCTTGGGGCCGATCGTGTGTGAATATGGCCACTTCCGCCAAGGGCTTGGGCTCGGAATCGTTGAGCGCAAATGCCGCTTCGAGGCGGCCCGTGCCGAGCAGCAGTCCGCGCGCCGCAAACGAGCGCAGCTGATCGGCGGCCTCGCTCTCGCCAATCCCGAGGCGGCCGGCAACAACAGCGGCGTGTTCCTCGAACCCCGCCAGGGCCGAGCAGATTCCCAAGACTCGCCGCTCGACTCCGGTCAAAAGCGTTCGGGGCGCTCCCCCCATCGGGCCGGCTTGGGCGATCACGTATTCCTCCCCAATAGGGAGGAATGCCAGCGGCGCCGCGCGAAACAACTCAGCCCCGCCAGCGACCGGCCAATTCCGCCCGGCATTCTCGTCTTTGCTTGGCGTCGTCATCTGAGCGGAATCGGTCGACCCGGGGCCGCATGCCGAAACCGCTGCGAAGGCCGGCTATTGCACCATGACGCCCGCTGGCGGCGCGGGGGCCGCAGGCGGCTTGGGCGGCGGGGCTGCAGACCAGAAAACCCAGTGCACCTCGGGAACATCGTCGCCCTTCACGACCAGTTTCGCCGGCCCTAATTTCGCGCCCTCGATCTGGGTCGAGAATATTTCGTCGTTAACTCGGTACAAAACCTGTCCGCTCGATGGGACCTCAAGTACCTCGCTGTCCTGCTGGCCGGTGTGGATTTCGATCTCCCTTCCGTCAACGAGGTTTTTCAGCACAAGAAGCCCGGGCATGTAAAAGTTGCTTTGCATGGCGTAGCCTCCCCGGACGTTTGGCAAGGGCCCGGGAAACCAATATCTCTGGCCATAACCCCGCTCGTTCCGCTCACCGGGATCGACAACGTTTCCAGCGACCTTCCGCCTAACGGTGCTCGCCATCCAGTTGCCCCAAAAGCGTATGGTCGGCACGAAACTGCCACTCAAGGAAGCCGTCGGCGCATCGACGACGCTCCAGCGGCCTGATGCCCGGTTCAAGAGGTAAACGGTTGTTGTATCGGCGCCAGCGCCGAAAACTGGAGTGATCGCCAAATATCCGCTTGTGTCGGCAAGCAGCAGAACGCGCGAGTCGCCAACTCGCCGGGACAACTCCTCGGGAAGTTGAGCAAGCCTAAACTGCGGCGGGCCCCCAGCATTCGGCAATACAACCGCCCCGGAGACGACCCTCCCACTCGGGACCGTTGGCGCGAACGGCCCGGAGACCGCCCCGCTGTATCGAAATTGTCCGTAGATTCCCCAGTCGCTCGCTTTCGTTACCCGAACTCCCCTCTCGGGGCGATCCCCTTTTACGACGGTGATCCACCACGGCCCTCCATTGCGGTCAGGAAAAAGCGCAAAGGCGCCCATTGGCCCGGCTGAGGCTCCCCAAGCCGACCAAAAAAATGGAAGTGTTTTCGAGCGCCCAGACGGGTTAAGTGGAACGACGTCGACCGTTTGAGGATCATCGGTGTGGACCACACTCAGTTCTGTGAAATGCATGTCCAGCACGTAGATATGGCCCGCCAGATCGCTCCGAACGTCGAACGTTGCGGCGTCGATCTGCCTGATTGGGACCGCCCGGCCTGCCGACACTCCGTAGAGTGTCGCCGGATGAGCGAGGCCGGACGAGTTGTAGGTCAGGCTCGCAGCGAGCATGTATAAATGCCGCCCGGCTACCGGTGGCCCGCTCTGGCCCGCGGCGGCAGCCACGAGCGCAAGCAAAAAGCTCAGTATGATGGAGCTTTGCATACGGCTGCAAGATAATCGTAATCCGTTTGGTGGCATCCTACGGCGGAAGACGGATAGTCCACCTGCCAGGCATCGGTGCTGGAGTTCCATTTAATGTAGGGCCCATTGCACTCACCGTTGTAGCGCACCACCCATTCGGCATCCTTAAGGCTATGTGGCGATGAGCCCTGCGGATAGTTCATGCCGCAATCGGTTGTGGCCGCATTTCCGCTTGGCACGGCTAGCGGCGCGCTGCAACTCGCTGTCCCGGCTGCATCGCCGGCCTGATATCCCCCCGATGCAACCCCCCCGGGTTGGGCCTTGCACATATCGTAGACCGCGTCGTCCCATTCGTTATATCCGCATGTGCCGCTGTCGCAGCTGCCCTGCTGCCAAAAGACGAGGATATCGAGGCCGTCATTGATGTTGTCCTGCCAGTTCCACCAGGGCGAGGCGGAGTTTGTGCCGTAGTAACCCCATTCTGTGCCGTCAACCTGGCTGATTCCATTACCGTCCGGAGGGCCGAAAATTGGCATGCCGACAATGTTCGGCGAATATTTTCCACAGTTTCCGTTCCCGTCTGATGGGCCTGTGCAGAACTGCTTTGCGCCGCTCTCCACCGTCAGGACTTGGCCACAAAACCACGGCATTCCGAGGTTGATGAAGTTCGGGTGGGTGTTAATTTCAGATTCATAGTAGGCGTGCACGTTGGCCTCCGTGTCATTTGTGCCAAGTATGTAAAAAGTGAGAGTCGCTGCCGGACCATCATCCGCTGATTGGCTGTTCAGTGGCTGCGCGGTCACAGTTGCGGTTCCACCCACATGATTCGAGCCCCAGGAAGATCCCGCAAGAGACCAATTGGAGGCAAGGGGAAGCGTTGCGTCGGGGATTGTGGATGCCGGCTGAACTGTTCCAAAGAGATCCTTGTAAGAGACGCTGATGCTCCACGCGACCTGGTCGCAGGTGCATGGGGCCCCGGCGAGGGAAAATGTAAGCTCGGGCATCGGAAAATCGACGCTTCCTTCCTGGCCGATGTAGACTTTCCCGTTGGACAGCACGGTTTGATTACTACTGTTCAGCAACGTAATCGTCTGTGCGGCTAGTGCCCCACTGGCGCAGGCCGAGCCAATTAGGACAAACAGGGCGGCAGAACGCGCCCTGTTCACGAACCTCTTCGAAACCCGTGACCCCGAACTTTTAAGGGCGGCGGATTCGGTACTCGTTGGTATAGAGATCAACATTGCTTCCTCCAGCATACGGACGGCGTACCTAATCGTTCCATTGGTTTACCGCCGCGTTCCATGGTGCGGAAAAAGTGTGACTTGAACTGCGCGCGCAATAGGCTGTGCATCGGCGAAAAAGCAATAGTATCTTCGCCTCGACATCGAGACGAAGATACGGGTGTTTGCGGATCCCACGCGGCTGCGCCCGGCGGCGGCGGGGTGCAACGGCGGCGGGGACGGCGAGAAACGCCGCTGTTGCTGCCAGCGGGAAAGACGTGCCCGAAAAGCCTGACTGCAATGCGGGGGCATCCGTGGCCCGCGATGCCGACGTCCGATTCCGCCGTGTTCTGACGAGAGGCTGGTAACCTCAGCGCGCGACGCCATGCCTCTGTGCAGTGAACGCGTGCGCCGTCCGGCATTGTATGGCGGCACCGGACTGGCCCGGTGCGCCGATTGGCTATCAGCGCATTTCAGATTCACGCGCGCGACGGGCGCGTTTGCGCGCGCCCGCTGCCGAGCGGGGAGCAAGGGTCCGGATTTATCGGACGCCCTCGCCACGAACGCTGGGGCATCTTCTCCAATTATCGCTGCCACGATCCGGCGGCCACCGTCGGTTGGGTCGGAAACTAGGTCTGACCGGCGGTGGTCGTTACTCCAAACGTTTGGGGCGGAAAATGCGCCGCCGTAAGAATGCACGTGAAGTGGCTGCCGCTCAGTTCGATTCAAACCTCCCGACAGGAGCAAAGCTCCTCGATGCTGCTGCTTGATCGCGTGCTCCGCGCTCCCCGTAGGGGCGATTTGCGTCGCCGCGCCGAGGCAAGCGAGCCGGCCTGCTGGCACCCCCCACATTCCAAATTCACCGCCCTGGCGACTCATATGTTTCAAAACATCCACGCAAATTCATTTGGATGGCGGCTGATAGCGATAGGTCGGCGAATACCACGGCGCCATGAAGGTCATTTTGCCGGCGGGCGGCGCGTGCGTGGCAAGGAAAGCCACCATACTCTGGAACCGGGCGAAGCCCTGCCGGCGGAGAATTTCACGGAGACGAAGCGCCGCGCGACCGCGGGCACGAACGTATCGCGCCGGGAGGTACGTGCCGATGTCGAAGCGACCCCGGCGCACGTCCGACGTGAGAGCGGAATCGATCGTCCCCGCAGTTGCGCCCGACCGAATCGCATCTTCCTCGCCCACGACTTCATCGTGTTCGCCGTTTACCCGGCAAAGATAACGCTGCAGAACCATGGATTTGTTCGGCCCACTGAACGAGTCGTCCAAATAGACAACGCCGTCAAGTTTCACGCTGACCCTGGTCCCGGGTGGCTGGTAGTGGGCGAAGCGGCTGCCATATTCCGATCCGAATTGATTGCGGAGTGTTGAATCCGAGTTCCAGCGAGCGGCGCTAATATTGAATAACGGCGAGATCAGCCGGGCAGCGCCGGCCTTTAGGATCTTGCTCGCACCGGGTCGATCATCGAGGCGGGTCGTGAAGAAGGAATAGATGGAATCCGTCGTCCGCCCGTCGGGGTATACGTAGGTCCACCGGAGCGCGTAGGCACGCGCCTCAACCGGCTCGTTGTTCACCACAAACACAAGGTAAGGGCGAATTGTTTGATAAGCCGCATCCTCGATAGCGTTAAAGTACAATGCCACCTGTTCGTCGAAGCGCGGATCGCTGGGGGTGACCACGGTCAAAGGCTGAGCGGCGCGGATGTATTGCGCGATGCTCCCGCCCTGAGCCGTCGAACTGATGTTGAAGGCGAGCAGGAGCGCCGGCAGCATCAGCATGGGAAAACTCTTAAGCATCGCAAAACTCCGTCAACCGCAGCAGCTGCTGCAGGTGTTGCAGCTTCCGCAAGTGCCGCAACTCGAGCAGCTCTCGCAGCACATGCAATCACCTTGGAAGTATTCGCATGACCCGATGCACCAGCAGGAGATGCAAGAACTACATTGCTCGCAGGTTGTGAGAAGTTGCAGCGCGCCAGGCTCCGCGCTGGCGGCCCCGCCCGTGCGCCTTAACGCCTCCGCGCCCCAGCCGGCCGGATGGCTGTGGGCCGTGAACGCGCCACGCACAGCGGTCGCCGCGACGGTGATCGGGATGCCGATATCCAGCGCGACCGGGACCGGCCCCGGGGAGAACGCGGCGGAGCGGATGAAAGGGTACTCAAGCAAGAACTCAACTGCGTGGCCGCCGAAACTCAGCAAAAGGCTGCGACCGGGCAGCCCTTTTGGGGCTGATGGCGGCGGTGCATTTTCGGGCGAGATTTGATCAACTTCCATAAATGCCTCAACTGGCTCACCCAAGCACGTTGACGAAGCCATTGAATCACGGTTCTCCCGCCCTACGATTTTCTTGGACAATGAATTGGGAAAGGGAGTCACTGCATGTCCAAGGAAGAAAAGGGTTCATCGGGCGCCGCGGAGGGAGCCCGGAGGGCGACCGGAGCGGCGCCCGATGAAGGAGGAGGCCGCCCCCGTGGGCGCTGGTCCTCGAAACGCAAAATGGCGGTGATCACCGAGTTGATCCGAGGTGCGGACCTGGAGCAGCTCAGCCGGCGTCATGGCATCACCGCCGCCACCATCAGCGATTGGCGCGACGCCTTCCTGGGCGGCGCCGAGGCGGCGCTGCGGAGTCGCGAAACCCTCGTGGAGGACGAAGAGCGGCGGCAGCTCAAATCGGTGTTGGCCGACCAGGTGATGGAGATGGAGTTGCTGCGCCAGAAGATCCGGCACCTGGAGGGCGGCCTCCCTTTGGCGCGACGGAGGTGGCGGACATGAGCCAAGCAGCATCGCCCGCCTCCGGACACGCCTACGGGCTCAGCCGCGTGCTGCGGGTTTGGCAATTGCCGCGCTCCAGCTTTTACGCCTGCCGTCAGCGCGGGCGCCGGGTGGCGCCGCCCTCCCGGCGCGGCCCCAAGCCGCGCTGGAGCGACGAACAACTCCTGGCCGCCATTCAGGACCACATCACGGCTTCGCCCTTCCATGGCGAGGGATACCGCAAACTCTGGGCGCGGCTCCGTGCCGGTGGGCTGCGGACCTCCCCGGCGCGGGTCTTGCGCCTGATGCGGGCCGCCGCGCTCCTGTCCCCGGCCCGCATGCCCCAAGCGCCGGCCCGCGAACATCTCGGCACCATCACCACGCCGGCGCCCAACTTGATGTGGGGCACCGACATGACTCTCACCGTAACCCTCGATGACGGCCAAGTCTCGGTCTTCGCCAGCATCGATCACTGCAACTCCGAATGCGTCGGTATCCACGCCGCCAAGAGCGGCAACCGCTTCGAGGCCCTGGAGCCGCTGCGCCAAGGCGTGCGCGAACAGTTCGGCGCCTTTGGCCAGGGGGTGGCTGCGGGCTTGAAGCTGCGCCACGACCACGGCTCCCAATACATGAGCAACGACTTCCAGGCCGAGATCGCATTCCTCGGCATGACCTCGTCTCCGGCCTTCGTTCGCCAACCGGAGGGCAACGGCTGCATCGAGCGCTTCTTCCGCACCCTCAAGGAACAACTCCTCTGGGTGCGCCACTTCCAAAACGTCGAGGAACTTCGCCTGGCCTTGGTCGAGTTCCGCCACCATTACAACCACAACTGGCTGATCGGCCGCCTCGGCTACCGGTCTCCTTTAGTTGCTCGTGAGAAGCTTCAGGCGGCGGCTGCCGCCGCCTGATTTACAATGTTCAAACTGTCCAGAAAACCGGGGCCGGAACACATTGAATCACGGTCTCCTCGCTCCTTTCAACATAATAATTATTTATTTTTAGCTTCCGAAAGGCAGGGCGACGCGAATTCCGGGCTTGACTTCTGCCCCCGCCCGACCCACATAATGCGCAACGGATCGCAAGTTACGCCGTTGAGAATCAACGCCCCCGTCTTGAGCGCCGAGAGTCCTATTCAGCCGCTGGGCGGCCTGGCGGAGCCGGGTCAGATCATTGCACGGGAATCTGATGGCCCCGATCTCACTACCCGGACCGTCCGAATTGGAGACATCGGCGATTGCCTCGGCCTGCGCGCGGGACGCTCGGCGCCGATCATCCACACGCAACTCGCCGGATCGGGCGTCGGCCTTGATGCGGCGGACGCGCTTCCCCGCGCCCTCGGCGAGGCCGTCGAGCGGTATTGCGCGTCCGCGTTCCGCGAGGAGCAAATCGTCCGATCCGCAGCGCTCGATCTGGGAGCTGAGGCCCTGGATCTCGATTGGGTGCCGCGGTGCAGTAAAACGGAATTATCGAATCCGCGGTGTCCGCTGCGTTTGCCTGACAAACGCGCGGTCATTCGCTGGGTTCGCGGCCTATCCCTATTAGATGGTTCGGTTAAATACCTGCCCGCCGTGATGACCTACCTCTATACCGGCATTCTCGGGGAGGCCGAGCAATTTTGGCTGCCAATCTCCACCGGATGCGCCGCCCACCGGAGTTACGCGGCGGCGCTGACGGGCGCCACCTGTGAGGTGATCGAACGGGACGCCCTGAGCATCGCCTGGCTTCAGGAGTTGCCGCTCCCCAGGCTCGAATTTGATAGGTTGGGCGGCGAGGCCGCGATTTACTGGGAACGTTTCCAGCGCGCGTCTACCAAGTTCGAGTATTTTTTCTTCGATGCCACCACGGATCTCGGCGTGCCTGCGGTTCTTGGAATCCAGGTGTGTCCGGTGGATCGGCGGCGGACGACGCTGGTCGCGTGCGGGTGCGCGCCGGATGCCGAAACCGCACTCACGAAAGTCCTGCGGGAGATGGTGGCGCACCGGGTTTCGACCCGCCAGCCTCAGCCGGTGCCCAGGGGCCTGGACGAGTGCACCGGGCTGACGCAGGACGCCGCGTTGATGGCCTGCGCCGAGCAGACCGGCGCATTCGGGTTTCTCCTGCACTCGGGGGCGCGCCGGAAAATATCCGAAGTCGCTTCCGCGCAGGCGACCGGCGGGCAATCACTTCTTAGCGGAATCATCGGCAGGTTCGGGCGGCGCGGGCTGGATGTTTTCGCCGCCGACCTAACCACCGATGAGGCCTTGCGCTGCGGCCTCAAGGCCGTCCGGGTGCTCATTCCTAGCCTGCAGCCGTTCAGTTACCATTACCGCGCGCGATACCTCGGGCATTCCCGGCTCTACGATGCCCCTCGCCGCATGGGTTACAAGGCCCGCCCGGAGCCAAGGATCAACGCATGGCCCATACCGTTCGCATAGGGGACCTGTGGCGACCACATCCATTGCGGTAGTTGCTCTCGGCCCGTTCGGCCACGCGGTCGCGCGTTTGCTGGCCTCGATGCGGCCCGGAGTGGCCGAAGCCGAACCGGGCGGCGACCCTGCGGCTATTAACGCGGGCGCGGGCGCAATAATCTTGGCGAGCTGGCGCCCCGCGCCTCAGCTTTTCGACGCTCTTGACGACGAATGCCATAAGCGCGAAAAGCCGCTGCTGCCCGTTCTGATTGATGGGACCATCTTGCGTGTCGGCCCGCTGGTCATCCCCGGGGCCGGCCCCTGTTTTCGCTGCTGGACCCAGCGGCTGGCGCAGCACGCCTCCGGCTCAGATCCGCGGCTTGCGGTGGAGAGCTTCTACGGCGCCTGCGAGGACGCCACGGGTCCACGAGGTTACCTCGAGGCCTACGCAGCCGTTGGGGCGGCGCGCGCGTGCCAAATCCTCGGAAATGTGCAAGCGGGCACTGCGGAAGCCGGCGGGGTATGGCAGATGGAAATGCTGTCGCGGCGAACAACCGCGAGCGTCGCGGCCGGCATCCACGGCTGCTCCCGTTGCGGTCTGGATCGCCCGGAAGCGGAGCGGGCGTTTGCGGCGATACGCGCCGCGGTTGCCGATGAGCTGGCGGATCTTTGGGCGAGACCTGCCAAGCCGGGGCGTGGGCATCCTGTTCAAGGAGCGCACTGAATGCGAGCGGAAGCACGATTGGTTTTTCCCCGCGAATACGTCATCGCTCCCTCGGGCGGCGACGTGCTCGTCATCGGCGGCTCCCAACTGCACGCCCTAAAAGGCGCCGCCAGCGGGTTTGTCCCGGAGCTTGCGGCAAGCCTGGACGGTACCCGGACCCGGGAGCA
>Ga0307374_10011248_pt1 | contig 12770 bp, 10 predicted proteins | sample OX3MG_FD_202532 | JGI IMG/M metagenome (GOLD analysis project Ga0307374, IMG submission 202532) | Soil microbial communities from Risofladan, Vaasa, Finland - OX-3 | ecosystem: Environmental > Terrestrial > Soil > Coastal area > Acid sulfate soil | place: Finland: Risofladan, Vaasa | collected...
GTTTCCAACCTGCCATACACCTCGCTATGGCAGGTTGGAAACCCGCCCCACGGAGCGATCGGGGTGGACAACCGCGCCCCCGCTGGGCCAGAATACCGCCATGTCCGAAGAAGATTTCGATACGGAGAGCTTGGCGGCCTACTTGCATCTGGGAGCGGCCCAGGTGCAGAAGCTGGCCGAGCGCGGCAAGTTGCCCGGCCGGCGCGTCGCCGGCGGCTGGCGGTTCGCGCAGGCGCAAATCCATCACTGGCTCGAGGAGCGAATCGGACTGTCGGCCGACGACGAGTTGGTGCGAGTCGAAGGGGTGCTCCAGGCCTCCGCGGGCAATTTCGACGAGGGCCCGCCGTCGATCGCGGCGATGCTGCCGCTGGAGGCGATCGAGGTGCCGCTCGCGGCGCGCACGCGAAACTCGGTGATCACCTCGATGGTCGAGCTGGCGGCGCGGACAGGCTGGCTTTGGGACCCGGTGAAAATGACCGAGGCCGTCCGTAGCCGCGAGGACATGCACCCTACGGCCTTGGAAATTGGTGTCGCGCTTTTGCACCCGCGGCGCCCCTTGCCGACGATCCTGGCGCAGTCCTTCCTGGCCTTGGGCCGGACCGAACGCGGCATCCCTTTCGGCGGCAGCCGGGGTGTGCTTACCGATACTTTTTTTCTGATCTGTTCGACCGACGATCGAGAACACCTTCAAGTCTTGGCGCGGCTCAGTCGGCTGATTGCCTCGCACGACTTTCTTGAGCAGTTTCGCGCGGCAACCGACGCGCGCGGCGTTCACGAGTTGATCGCACAGGCGGAGCAAAAACTGACTGGCTGAAGCGAACCGGACAAAACAGGCCCACTGGGCCAACGCGCGCAATAAAACACCGAAGCGGGCGATCTTTGATATGGTGAGGAGGTGAGGGGATCAGGAGATGAGGGGCCGCGCCATAAACACCGAACCGGGCGATCATTGATATAGGTAGGGAGAACATCGAATCGCGCCGCACCTGAAGCTATTGCTGATCGGCGATACTGAGCGACCGGAGTTTCGCGAAGCGGTCGCGGCGATGCATGCGACTTGCCGCGTCGTCCGAGCGTCGAGCATCGCTTTGGCCGCCGACGGGCTCGACGACGACGAGCAACCGCCCGATCTGGTCGTGCTGGCCCAGGTCCACCCCGGCGAACACGCGCCCGGGGACCTTCAGCGCCTGCGCCGTCTAGCGCCGTTGGCGCCTGTCGTCGCGCTGCTTGGTACCTGGAGCGAAGGCGAAACGCGCACTGGTGAACCGTTGCCGGACCTGGTCCGCGTCTATTGGCACCAGTGGTTGCCGAGGTTCGAACAGCAGATGGTGATGTTCGCGCGTGGCGTTTGCCCGACCTGGGGACTGCCGCCGACATCCACCGACGAAGAACGACTGCTGTGGTCGGACAAGCACTCGTGGCTGAAGTACGATGGTACCGTCGCGATCGCGGCCGAACGTCACGAATCGGCCGACTGGCTGGCCGGCGTGTGTACCGCCCTGGGCTTGAAGACGGTCCGCGCCGGCCCAGGCGCCTCAGTCAACCCGCGGGACTTACGATTCGTGGTTTGGGACACCGTTCCGGGCGACGGCGACGTGACCGACCTCTCCGCTTTGCGGGAGGTTTTCGCCGAGGCTCCAATCGTGGTGGTGACGAGCTTTCCGCGAACGGACGACCGCCGGAGACTGCTCGCGGCAGGTGCCGCGGCCGTGTTGTCGAAGCCGTTGTCATTGGAGGATCTCGAGTACCAGCTTGAAATGGTACGCGCGCCGCTTCGCGGCCGATCGTCGATACCCTGAGTTTTAAGCGCTGGTGTACCATGCCGTCCACGACCGATTCGCCGCAACATCGCCCGATTTCGATAACCACCGCGACTGACGCGGACCGTGCGGCGATTTATCGCGCGAGGCACGAGGTCTTCGCCCGTGAACTTGGACAACACCAGGTGAACCCGCAGGGCCGATTGACCGACAAGCTCGACGCGTTCAACGATTATCTCGTCGCGAGGCACCGCGGCTGCCTGGCGGGCTTCGTCAGCATCACGCCGCCGGGGCACGGCGCCTACGCCATCGACAAGTACCTCGATCGCGCCGAGCTTCCGTTCGCCTGCGACGACGCATTGTACGAGGTCCGGCTGCTTACGGTGTTACCGGCGCACCGCCACAGACCCATTGCCGGGCTCTTGATGTACGCGGCCCTGCGCTGGATCGAATCGCGCGGCGGGACCCGCATTTTGGCCATCGGTCGGCACGAGGTCTTAGGACTCTACCGCAAGGTCGGATTGCGCTTGCTTGGACGCGAGGTGGCGGCGGGCGCCGTCCGCTTCGAGCTGATGACCGGGCTGGTCCGCGAGTTGGGCGAGCGTTTGGCCGGCAACGCACGCTACATGCGGATCGTTGGCCGTTGGCTCGATCGGCACGCGTGGTCCGTCGCGCCGTAGTCCGCCAGCCCGCCGATGGGCGTCGCCGACACGTGTCTTCGTGCACTCCCATTTGGGGAAGATGCGACGAGATGGAAACGGAAAGTTAATCGACTAATGGAAGGACTTCGACCTTGCGGATCTCGACCCGGCTACCGGGATCGTGCTGTTGAAAGGCAAAATGTCCATCCTTGAAGGCCATCGCGAAATCGAGGTACTCGTACAGTTCGATTCCATCCACAGTCACCTTGATCCGCGTCATATTGCGACCGCGCCAGATGTCGTCGCGGACTTCCAGCTCATACGTGAACCAGGTGTCGGGCTTCACGAGCTGCCGGTAGACGTGACACATCCCGTACAGTGATCCCGTGCGAATCGGGTCCTTGTGCGTGCTGTCGATCTGCGCCTCGTAGCCGTCCGTAAAGCCGGGCTTCGGCGTCGTGCGGAAATACATCCCCGAGTTGCCGCCGTCGTTGATCTTGATTTCGGCTCGGTAGCGGAAGTTCTTGTACGGTCCCTTCGTGCAAACGAGCATCGACGCCGGTCCAGACCCGCAGAGGGCTCCTTTCTTCACTTCCCAGACGCTCGCTTCCACGCCCACTTTCTCCCAACCGTCGAGGGATTTGCCGTCGAAGAGCGAAATCCACTGGGTATCGTCGGCCGTCGCCAGGGAAGCGGATAGCAGACAGAACAGTGTAGCCGCGCCGAGAACAAAACGAGGTTCGGAGGTGTGCATCGGTGATCTCCATGAATTCAAAGGGGAAGCTGTTGAGAATCTTTATTCATTTCGATTTCGTGACCGGCGCGAGTCTACCACCAGGTACCGGACGCGACAAGCAGTCAACAAGCGCGCTTTTGAGGGGATGAACCGAATGACGTGCCAAAGCGGCGATGAATTGCCGCACTCCAAAGCGAACGGAATCGCCTCAGGAAATTTCAAACCAGCGCACGCAACACTTCACCCCGGCTGGCGACCGTCGGCCGGCCGAGCGGGTCGGTCAACTCGGTGCCGGCCGAAATGCCCAGGCAGTGGAAAATCGTGGCCACGAAGTCGTGGGCGCCAACTCGGTTGTCCTTGGGATACGCGCCGATCGCGTCCGACGCGCCGTACACCTGCCCGCCACGGATGCCGCCGCCGGCCAGCGCGGCCGAAAAGACGTAGCCCCAGTGGTCGCGCCCTCCCGACGGGTTGATCTTTGGCGAACGGCCGAACTCGCCCATCCACACGACCAGGGTTTCATCGAGCAGCCCGCGCTGGGCGAGGTCTTCCAAAAGCGCCGAATAGGCCAGGTCCATCACCGGCATCAGGGGCGATTTGAGCCGCGCGGCGTTGGCCGCGTGCGTGTCCCAGGCCGGGTTGACGGCGGTGTCTTCCTTGAACCGAGTCCAGTTCACCTGCACGAGCGATACGCCCGCCTCGACCATTCGCCGCGCCAAGAGCACGCTTTGGCCGAAACGGTTCATGCCGTACCGCTCTCGCAACGCGGCCGGCTCGCGACTCAGCTCGAACGCCTGCCGCGCCGGTGGCGAAGCCAGAAGCTCGATCGCCTGCCGGCGCTGCAGCTCGTAGCGCCCGTTGCCGGTGCCTTGCGCGGCGTCGAGGTGGCGGGCCAGCGAGTCCAAAAGCGACTGCCGCGAGGCGAAGCGCTCCGCAGATACTTCGACAGGCAAGCTGAGGCCGGGCACCTGGAAATCGGCCGCCGACGGGTCGCAATTCAAGAGCCAGGGATCGGCCTTGCGTCCCAGCCACCCGGCATTTTGCCCCGGCCAAGGAATGCCGCCAGTGTTCCAGATATGTTCCGGCAAGACCACCGTGGCGGGCAGGCCGGCGTCTCGCGGCCGCAGGTGCTTGACCACGGCGCCCACGCACGGCCAATCGTTGGGCGCCCCCAGCGTTCCGTTCTCGGAATTCATCGGCTGGTGTGGCGTGCCGGTGAGCATCCAATAACCGCTCGACGAATGAGCGTTGTCGTTGGTGGCCAGCGAGCGAATCACGGCGATCTTGTCGGTCAGCTCGGCCGTCCGCGGCATGAGCTCTCCCACCGTCAGCCCCGGCGTGCGCGTGGCGATCGGTTTGAATTCACCGCGGATTTCCAGCGGCGCGTCGGGCTTTGGGTCCCAGGTCTCGTGCTGTGGAGGCCCGCCCAGCAGGAACAGCACGATACACGATTTCGCCTTGTGCGGGTTACCTTCGACGGCGACGGGTGCGGCCACCGACTGGCGGGCTTGCCAGAGTGCCGGTAACGAAAGGCCGAATGCCCCAAGCCCGCCCATCCGCAGCCATTCGCGGCGGCTGATGCCGTCACACAAGCGACAGGGGCGATCGTGGAAGGCGAGCATGGCGGGGCTTTCGAGCGGCGGAAGGCGGGCGAACCGCTCTCATTCTACCAAGCCGTCGTACAAGATCAAAGCGATGAGTCCTGTCGGACGCCGGCCGGTCGGGACGGATGAACGCCTCAGGGCTACTCGCAAGCTTGCCACTAAGGAGCTGCTTCGGCCGGTGTGGCATCTGGCGCGCCTGCTTTTTCGGGCGCGGGCAGGCGAAAAGGCTTGCCGGCGCGGTACTGTTCCAACCGCGAATTCCGCTCGTCCCGGTCGGGACCGTCCTTTGTCAACTCGACGGCTTTGGTCTGCGATTGGACGGCTTCGGCGAAGTTGCCGCACTCGGAGTGCGCGGCCGCGAGCGCCTCGGCGCACGATGCCCGCGCAAAAGTCGACGCGGCCTGTGCCGCCTCGGCCGCCTCGAGCGCTTGCTTGCCGTCGCGCAATTTGTCGTCAGGACAACCGGCCAGCAACTTTGCGCGTTCGACCTGAATCGCGATGACGTCTGTTTTGTCGCTTGCCAGGCCCAGCGCGCGGTCGAAATCGGCCAGGGCCTCCGCGAAGTCTCCGAATAGGATTTGAATGCGGCCCCGGTCGAGCATGTAAAGCCCGTTTTCTGGAGCAAGCCGAATGGCCTCATTCAGGTCGGCCAGACCCTCGGTCAACTTGCCGAGTTGCCGGTACGTCCATGCGCGATCGCGCAGCGCCTCGACACATTCCGGCTCAAGGCGTAGGGCTTCGTTCAGGTCAGCCAAGGCTTCATCAAACAGGTCTTGTTGGTTCTTGAAACGCGCCTGCCGAAGATAAGCGGTCGCAGTTCGCGGATAGCGTTCGATCTCGGTGGCGAATTTCTTGAGGCCTTCGTTTGGGCCCCCTTCGGCGGGTTGCTTCGTTGGGGACTTGTTGGGGTCGGGGGTCCCTTGCGTCAATCCGCCGGCGCCATACGTAGCGACGTCTTTGGGACGATTGAGTCTGGCGGCTTCGTCCCGATCGCGGCGCGCCTCGGCCAGACGACCTTGCTGTTCATGTACCCAGGCGCGGCTCATGTACGCGCCGGCCAATTTCGAGTCGAGCCGGATGGCTTCATCGAAATCCGCCAGGGCCGCGTCGAGGTTTTCCACCTGCAAGTGCGCGGAGCCGCGACAGAAGTGGGTCCATGCGTCGTTCGGGCCGTAGCGCAGCGCCGCGGCGAAGTCGTTGATCGCCTTGTCCCATTCTTGCTTACGTCCCCATGCCCACGCGCGGCCAAAGTACGCGGGGACGAGTTTTTCGTTCAAATCCAAGGCGGCGGTGTAGTCGGCGATGCCATCGTCGAGAGCGCCCTGCTCGACCTGGGCCCGCCCGCGCTCGACCAGGAGTTCGGGCTGATTGGGATCAAGCCGCAGGCTCTCGGTGAAGTCGTCGATGGCTACCTCCCGATCACCGAGTTTCTTCCGCAGCACGGCCCGTTTGGCGTAAACGACGGCACTGTCGGGACGCAGCCGCAGGTACTCGCTCAGGTCGGCGATGGCCTCTTCGTGCTTCCCCTGCTGGATCCACATCTCGGCGCGGTTTCCGTAGGCGACAGGATTGTCCGGGGCGAGTTCAACGTGCCGGTCGAAGTCGCGACGAGCATGATCGAAATCACCTTTGCCAAGGTACGCCACACCGCGGTTGCCATAGGGCCAGTCCAGCTTGGAGTTGAACTCGATGGCCTTGGTGCAGTCGGCGATGGCCCGGTCGTACTCGCCTTTGCCGGCCCAGGCGCCGCCGCGGTTGCCATAGGCCCAGGCGCTTTGGGGGTCGAGCCGCAGGGCCGCGTTGGTATCGTCGATGCCCAGGTCGTACTTTCCCTTGTTGATCCAGGCGGAGGAGCGGTTGTTGTACGCCGCGACCAGATTCGGATTGAGCTTCAGGGCATCCGTGGCGTCATCGATCACTTTGTCGTAATCTGCGATCGCCAGCCAACATCCAGCCCGTTCATTACGGTATTCCGCCACCTCGGGCGCAAGACGGATCGCCTCATTGAAATCCGCGATTGCCCTCTGAAAATCACGTTTCGCTTTCCACACTCGCCCACGGTTCAAGTGCGCCAATGCATGATTTGAATCAAGACGGAGCGCTTCGTCGATGTCGATGAGAGCACGATTGTACTCCCCTTTTTGCAAGTGCGCGTAACCGCGGTTGTTGTAGGCCATTGCGCCTTTGGGGTCGAGTCGAATCGCGTCCGTTTCGTCCGCCAGGCCGCCATCGTAATCGCCCTTTCCCATTTTGGCCGCGCCACGGTTGCCGTAGGCCGCCGCGCTGGTGGGTTCGAGGCGGACGGCCTCGTCGGCGTCGGCCAGCGCCTTGTCGAATTCCTTGAGCGCCAGCCAACACGCCGCGCGGTTCGAGTAGTCCTTGGCCGACTCGCGATCGACGTGAATCGCCACGTCGAGATCCTCGATCGCGGCCCGGTAATTCCCTTGGTTCGCCCGCAGCACTCCGCGAAGTGACCTCGCGGCGTCGTCGCGCGGGTCCAAACGCACCGCCTCGTCGGCGTCGGCCACCGCCGATTTCATATCGTCTTTGTACCACCTGGCGGCGCCTCGGCAGACGAGGCCGCGGACGTAAACGGGGTCAAGCCGTAGCGCCGCTTCGCAGTCGACGATGGCACCGTCGTACTCGCCTTGCGCCATTCGGAAACGGGCGCGAGCCACATGGTAGATTGCCTCGTTGGGTGCGATGCGGATCGCCTCACTGGCGTCCACAATCGCCTTGTCGAACTTTTTTTGGTCCTCGTGGGTCCGGCCGCGCGCGATATAGGCGGGCGCGTAGTTCGCGTCCAAGGCCAGCGCCGCGTCGGCGTCGGCCAGAGCCTTGTCGTATTCCTTCGCATTCGTCCACGCACGACATCGGCAGGCGTAGGCGAAGGCTGATGGACCGCGTTGGATCTCGCCCGTGAAGTATTCAACCGTTTCGGCCTTGCGGACCACGTCGCCGCGGCGGACCCAGCCGCCATCGACCGAGAGCCACTCGCCTTCGACTTGCCTTACGTAGAACCAGAGGGCGGCCGTGGGTTTTTCGACAACGTCCGCCTGATCGTCTGGTTTCTCGCGCAGCCCGACATTGGAGGTCTTGATCAGCACGGCCTGGCCGACCCAGTCGGTCGGTTCCTCGGCCGCCAGCGCTAACGGCGACCCGAACCAGAGTGCTAGCAGGGTCGCTCGCCAGCAGGTACGTCGCTTCATGCTCATACCCTTGTAAAAGGACTTGGTTCGACGCGCAGAACCGCCGCGCCTTCACAGCCAGGCCGAGAATCTACGACGATTCGGTTCCTCGCGCCAAGCCCAGTTGGATTGGTGTGCGACTAAATTGGCAAGATGCGTATCCTCTGCTTTGCCTCATCGACAACGATCAGCGCTCCGGCTTCGAGTTGGGACTGATGGCGCATGAGTACCTGGACGAGCATTGCAGCAAGGCTTGACGGCAGAACGTCTTGTGTACGTACCTGAATGACGCTCGGCCCCATGGCGTGCGTTAACGCCAGTGCGGCGCCGAAATCGAGATCGTGCGTGAACACCACGAACCCGTGTGACGACGCCCAAGCCATGATGTCGGGGTCGGGAGCCCTCGGATCGCCCACGTCCGACCAGTGAACGGAATCCCAACCGCTCGCCCGGAATACGTCGCACCACGCCGGCGGCAAGTTCATGTCGACGAGGATCTTCATGGTGGAGACAGGGGGGCCTCCATCTCCTCCGCTCGCCACGCGGCGTAGGCCAGCGCCTCACGCACATCCTCCCTTTCGAGGTAGGGATAAGCGGCCAGGATTTCCTCGAACGAATGGCCGCTGGCAACGAGTCCGACCACCGTGCCAACGGTGACGCGCAGTCCGCGAAGACATGGCTTGCCTCCCATGACGTGCGGATCAAACGTAATACGGGTCAACTCGTGCATGTGATTTGGCGCCTCGACCGCGGATGAAAAGCAACTCCGCGTTCATCATAGCAGATACGGGGCATCGGTGTCGCTTGATCGCGGGAAGGGCAGTCCGGGATCCATCTCCCACCCAAACGGAGTTGACGGCTGCGACGGCCCAGGAAGGCCGTCGCACAACCGTGCTCCGTCCCGCGCAACGAGCTACGACGATGTGGGCGTCGATACGTGCTCGCCCGTCTGAATTGCCAGCGCCAATTGGCGCAACGCCGTTTCGAGTCGTTTGAATGATCGTAATTCGGAACCTCGGAGCACGTTGAGGTCCACAAGTTGGGTCAAGGCGGCTTGGTCCTTCATTGGCTTGTAGCCGGCGATCATCAATTCGCCGAGCTTGCGTTTCGCGTCGCGCGGAGCCAATTCAAGATCTCCCTCGGGCTTGACGGCCCCAGCGCGAACACCCGCGCGCCCGTCGCTGCGTTCGCGTCCCGCGAGCGATTCGATGGCGGCCAACAACCACGTTTCGTACTCACGACAGGCGAATACGCAAGCCAGCGAGAACGTCGTGCCGGCCCCGATTTCCTTCGCGCGTTCCGCCAGCCTTGCCGCATCCTTCCAAGCGCAAAGTGCGGGCGAATCGCCATCAAGGACTTGGAGAATTCCTCCAACGCTTTGTCGCTTATTCGCTGCGCGTAGCAAGCGCAGCCATCGCTCGATTTTTTGGTTGGAGCCGAGCACGGCGTCGACACCACAGACCATGAACGGATCAGGGTCGAGTTGAAGGCGGTCCCAGAAGCCAAAGTCGGTGATGAGGCGCTTCACGAGCACCGGAACGGCCAATTTGTCGCCGTCGCCCTCGACGAACAGGACCAACTTCTTCATGGCCGCCGAGTCCTATTCGGCCGCGGTGGTGGGCACTGCGATGCGAGCAAAATCCACTGTCAACAGCTCCCCCGCGCTCAACAGTCGTTCCTTCACCGATTCAATTTGCTCTTGGGCAATTGGCCCAATGTTCGTCTCGAACCCATTCAGGTCAACGACGCGGATTTGTTCGGGTTCAAAGTGATCGAGCAGGCCGGGACTGTGCGTCGTCATGATGATCTGTCCCCGACCCTGGGTGGCGCATGCCTTGAACTCGTCCGCCAAGACTTCGAGCGCCCCCGGAAAGATTCCCTTTTCAGGTTCCTCAAACGCCATCACCAATTTGGGTGGCGATTGGTACAGGGCAATCAGATGAGCCAGGAACCGTCGGAAACCCTCCGATTGCTGGGCGATGTCAAGTGTCAAGATCCGCGCGCCGACACCATGGCCGACGACAATGCTTGAACACGACGGCATTTCGAGCTCAACGCTTCGCACTGACGGATTCAAGAGTCGCAGTGCGGTGACGATCTCATTTCTAGGGCCGAGGTCGTGCAGATTGTCGGCGATCGCGGCAAATGCTTGCAGGTAGTTTTCCGCTCGGTCCAGTAAGCCGCGATCGGCGCGTCGCTTTTGACTGGGCGATAGAATGGCAGGGTGCCCGGCACGCGAGTTCTGCAAGACTGATCCGGAGAAATCATAGCAACCGATTCCGGAAGTCAGTGTGAGATACGCAAGGCTGACCTCGTGGACCCCGTTGATCCGACTGCTCGCAAGCGAACCAGCCGGAATGGCGGGCACCACGCTGGGCTCGTGAAGCCACTTTCCATCACGCTGACTGAACAACAAATTGCCGGCAAGCGACAAGGACTCGGCCGCGAGTTGGAATTGTGACGACTTCTGCCGAGCTGCGAATTCGAGACTGTATTGGAAATCGCCGGGCATTCCCGGAACGTCGAAGGTAACCTCAAATAAAAGCCGGGCGGGCGCATTTGCTTGTGGCGGCGGCGCAGTAGCGCAAACGACCCTTGCCCAACCCCCGTGGTCGGCAGTCATATGGTCATTCGGCAAAAGCAAGAAATCTCGCAGGAAGCGGACCGCATTGATGAAGTTACTCTTGCCGGTCCCGCTACGGCCGACAAGCACCGTCACGGGCTCCAGATCCACCGTCACATCGGCCAGACTCTTAAAGTTGACGATGCGGATACGCTTGATCATGGCGTTTCTCTAAGTAAAGGTCGACGGTTACAGCCGCATTCGCGCCTTCCAACCCTTCCATCATAATTCATCATATCGCCTTTTGGCACCGATAGGAACCGCCGCGAAGCGAGCAGACCTACGTAGCGCTCGCGTGAAACAAGTATCGACGTCCGCGCGCGAGCCCGGAACGCCACGGAGGGCGTTCCCTACAGAATCGGGCCAGGTGCCAATCGGTCCCTTCACGCCGCCGGAAGCGAGAACACCATCGCGGTTCCTTGCCGGCAGTCCGCATCGACGAAGACTTTGCCACCATAGTGTTCGATGATCTTGCGGACGATCGCCAGCCCCATGCCCGACCCCGACTCGTGCGCGCCGGGCAGCCGCTTGCCGGGCATGAAGATCTCCTCGCGCGATTCGGCCGGAATGCCAGGGCCGTTGTCGTGGACTCGCAACCAGGCGAAACGCGGCGACCCGTCGGAACGGGGTGGTGCGACGCGCGAGATCGTGAGCCGCGGCTGCTTCGGATCGCAACCGTGCCGCGCGGCGTTGCGAACGAGGTTGGTGAATACCTGCTTGATGCGGCCCTCGTTGCACCAGACCGCCGGCAAATCGCGGCCGGTTTCGAACTGGATACCACGTTCGGCGAGCAGCTCCTCTTGCTCGAAGAGCACATCGGCCACCAGTTTCGAAAGCTCGACGCGGGCCGGCTCCATCTGCACGCTCCCGGTGCGCGCCAAGGTCACCAGGTCGTCGACGAACCGCTTCGATTCCTTCAAGCAGGCCTCGACGTGGGTCAGCCCCTTGGTCAGGCCCGCCATCGGCCTCTCGTCGCACGACCGCTTGAGCTGGCGAAAGGAGCTGTCCAAGAGCATGAAGTTGGCACTCATGTCGTGCGACAAGGCACGGACGAAATGGTCGAGCTCGTCGTGGGTGCGGTGCAATTGACGTACGGTCGATGCTTGCTGGCGCCGTTGTCTCGCCGTGCGCATGGCCTGCGTAATCGCGCGTTCGAGCCCTTCCCAGGCCAGGTCGCGTTTGACGCAGTAATCGTGGGCTCCGCGCTTGATCGCTTCGGCGGCGATCCGCTCGTTCCCCTGCCCAGTCATGAAGATCGTGGCCGCATCGTGGGCCAGCTCTCTTAGGCCGTCGAGGACGTCGAAACCGTTCATGTCGGGCAGCAGGTAGTCGACCAGCACGAGATCGAACGACTCGCCGGCCAGCCGCGCCAGCGCCGTGGCGCCGTCTTCGACTTCGGCGACTTCGACGCCGCGGCCAAACCCGCGCCGCAAGAGCCAGGCCAGATGGACCCGGTCGGCCTCGTTGTCGTCGACCAGCAGCACGCGCCATGTGCGGCTTGCCGCCGGACGATGGGCGTCGATCGTTTCGATGACGGTGCTCATGATCAACCTCGTCCGGCCGCGTCCAGGGCCAATTCGCCACGTCGCGGCTGATCCGCCACGGCATGACGGGCCGGCGGCAACGTGAAGAAAAAGGTCGAGCCTCGCCCCAACGACGATTCGAGCCAGACGCGGCCGCCGTGCCGCTCGACGATCCGGCGGACGATCGACAACCCTGCCCCGGTCCCCTCGTATTTCCGCCGCCCGTGCAAGCGGCGGAACATCGCGAACACCGCCTCATGGTGCTTTTCGGCGATGCCGATGCCGTTGTCGCGGACGTAGATCGTCAACGGTACGCCTTCCAAGCAGCCGATTTCGACCATCGGCTGATCCTGGTCGTTGAATTTGAGCCCGTTCGAGATCAAGTTCGAGAGCACCATACCCAGGAGCGTGGGGTCGGCCTCGACCCGAGGCAGGATGTCCAATCGTCGCACCACGCCGCCGCGGGCGTCGATCGCCGGCCCGAGCGTTTCGAGCACGCCGTCGAGCACCTCATCGAGATCGGTGTCGGCGCATTCCGGCGCGCGTCCGGCGCGAGAATAGGTCAACAGGTCGTCGATCAATTCGTCGAGTCGTCGGCAAAGGGCCACCAGCGTGCTCATCATGCGGCGGCCGCTCTCATCGAGTTTGTCCTGGTACTCTTCGAGCAGGATGCCGCAGTAGGAACTGATGCCGCG
>Ga0307374_10011249_pt1 | contig 12769 bp, 22 predicted proteins | sample OX3MG_FD_202532 | JGI IMG/M metagenome (GOLD analysis project Ga0307374, IMG submission 202532) | Soil microbial communities from Risofladan, Vaasa, Finland - OX-3 | ecosystem: Environmental > Terrestrial > Soil > Coastal area > Acid sulfate soil | place: Finland: Risofladan, Vaasa | collected...
CCCCCTGCCCATCGCAAGCGGCGGCACCGGCACGGCCACGCCGGCGCTCGTGGCGGGCACAAATATCAGCATCTCCGGCGCGTGGCCCGACCAGACCGTAGCTCTTTCGGCAACACCATCTGTCACCAAAATTACCACCGGCACGGTTCAATTTACCGGCACCACGCGTGCTACAGCACTTGGAATCGGCCCGGACACCACCGGCACGATTCTACTGCTCGTTGCTGGCTCTTCCGGCTACCAGATCGGCAACTCCATTCTGAGTGGAACCCTTCTCAGCGGCGACAGTTCAGGGAACACGACAATCGCCGGCACACTCACGCTCGGCTCGCCTTTGGCGATCGCTCAGGGCGGCACCGGCACGGCCACGCCGGCGCTTGTGGCGGGCACAAATATCAGCATCTCCGGCGCGTGGCCCGACCAGACCGTAGCTCTTTCGGCAACACCATCTGTCACCAAAATTACCACCGGCACGGTTCAATTTACCGGCACCACGCGTGCTACAGCACTTGGAATCGGCCCGGACACCACCGGCACGGTTCTACTGCTCGTTGCTGGCTCTTCCGGCTACCAGATCGGCAACTCCATTCTGAGTGGAATCCTTCTCAGCGGCGACAGTTCAGGGAACACGACAATCGCCGGTACACTTCAAATTGGCGGAATGCTCACGTCCTACAACGGCGTGGCCACAGCCGGCGCCGGCATCCCGGCTATCGTAGCAGTCGTAAACCTTACCGGCCAAACCGGCGCCAAAGCCGGCGCCACACTTTTCACGCCAGGCGCGGCAGGATTCTATCGCGCGTCGGTAGCCGTCTTCGCGTCTGGGGCATCAGGCGACACAGCCACAGCATCGATCGGGTGGACGCAAAACAGCGTTGCGTTCGCAGCTGCAGCAAACGCAGCAAGCAACGGCGTCGCAGCCTCGCTGATGTGGGTTCTATATTCAGACGCCAGCAAGGCTATCACCTACGAGGTAGCAGTGTCGGCCACATCGCCGACCTGGGATCTTCACATTCGACTTGAGGCTTTGTAGCCCCATGGCCCTACTGACATCCGGGCAGTTTGCCATCAAATTCGAGCGCCAAACCGGCATACATCTCCACCGGGCAACACTGAACCGCATGCTCAGATCCGGCGCGATTCAAGCCGTCCAACTCAACAAGCGGTGGTATATTTCAGGTGATGAGATCGAGCGCATTAAACAGCGCATAGAGGTTATCGAGTCAAATTGAATCTGCAGAAAGGCAGGAAACCATGAGCACAACACCATCACCTTTGAAGCTTCCCGCAGGGCAGGGCGGGGACTTCGTGAAAGGACTTCTGAAGCTCCTGCAGGGCGCAAAATCAGCCGAGCCAGCCGCGCCACCCACTGTCCAGGACAACACGGTCGCGGAACTCGCCTACAAGCTCGCCCAGGCCTCGGCCATGGCAAGCGACCCAGGCTTGCTCCAATCGTCGATCCTGGGGCTGCTGGACGCGCTGGAGGGGTTGAATACAGCGCTAGGCTCAAAAGATCGGAGCGTGAAAACACTATGAACGCCCTCATACCCCAACTCCTCAGCGGCGCCCCCAACCTCGGGATAATTCTGATCGCGATCTATATGCTCTGGAAGAAGCTCGTCGCCATCGAAAACCGCGTGGTTCGCCTGGAAACCAAAATGAACTTTGTGCAGTTCCCGCACCATAAAGAGTGAATCGACCATGCGACCTCTACCCGATCTTACCGACCTCGTCCAGTCGCCCTCGGTATTCAACCAGGCGACCGACGACTTCAACCTCGCCTTCGCGAGCGACTTCGCAAACACGGGAGCGCAGCAGGCTACACTCGACCAGGGAACGCCCGGCGTGTACGCCGCCATGGATCCACTATCCTCCGCCATCGATGCTCTGGGGAATCTGATCAACCTGGGCGGGGTGGTTCTCGACCTGCTTTCCGGCGACCTCAACCTGGTTAACCTCGACCCGGAGATCATTAATTTCCAAGCGCTCGACACCGCGCTCGCCGCGAGCCTCGACAACCCTACCTTCGATTTCACAGACGCGGCAAACTCGCTGCTCAACTCGATAGTCGGCCTGTTTCTACCAGTATTCAACCAGTTCGCCAATGAAATCAACGCATTGGCCGAAGACTTATACTCAGTTTTAGCTAACCAGCTAAACACTTTCGCCCAACTCTCGGCTAATATCACAGGAGCATTCCCATGAAACCTACGCTCAATCGTATTACCCAAACCATCACTACTACACCCAATGGGCAGATCGTCCAGACCTACCAGGTCAACTTTTCTGTGGGCGAGCACGGCCCGTTCACCATTCAGATCCCGCAAGCTGAATTCAGCGCCGCGAACGCCCAGGCGGCCATGCAGAAAATCGCCGACCAGGTCAACGCGATCGCAGCCGGCTCAGCGGGAGCATAACTCGTGGACTTCTCATGGCTCGGCGGACTCTTCGATAGGCTTTTAGGGTTCTTCAACCCGCTCAAGGCTATCCAGCACTGGAAAATCTGGCTGGAGCTTAAGAACTGGTACGAGCGCTTCAAGAAATGGCGCGACTGGTATAAGCAGCACGTCCAAACCCCCTTCGCCAACATCCAGAAACTCCAGCGCCAGCTGTTCGACACCTACATGCGACCACTCCTGGACCTCGTCGATCACATCCGCCAGCTCACCTCCATCATCGGAATCTTCAACCGCAAGCTCGCCAACCAACTAAATTTCATGTTCCTGCGGGTCGAGGGATTTCTGCTGGAACCGTTCAACGCCATGGGTCAACGCGTCAACGCGCTGGGTGGAGGACTGGCCGGAATCATCACCCAGCTAGGCTATCTCGACCGTGGAACGCTGCTGAATTCCATTTGGCGCGATGCAGGACTCATCAAAGAAATTCTGCGAAATCCCTACGAGCAACATCCCGCCGCCGCCGCGACGCCACCCGCACCCACGCTACACGACAGCATCGCAGCGGGCCTGGAGTTCATCCGCACAGACGGCGGACCCTACGCGGCTGACGTGCAAAACGCCGTGCTACTCTTCCACACGTACGAATCGCAGGTGTAAGCAAGCTATGGGAATCTTTTCAGGAATTCCACCACTCCCAACAGACTCCGGGCCGCTGCCCGCGCCCGACGTGTCACCCGTCAACTCCTACTCGCCCACCACAGAGGCCACCGACACGCTCAATTTCCTCAAGGGCGCCGCACCTGACCTCAAAACGCTCGTCTCGGACGTTACCGGCGCCGAAGAGCTATTCGTCAAGCTTATGCTCGCGCTGATTGAGCTCATCGGCGAGGGCTGGATCAAACTGCTAGGCCTCCTGGTACCGCTCCAGGTCGATTACAACAACGCGCTGGCGGCGCTGCACAAAGCCGAACTGCCACTCGGCGTGCCCGCCTCCCGGGATATGATTGCGGACGAGCTCGCCATAATCCTCGCAGCCATCGGCTCCACCGCCACGGCAAATTATGCGATCCCCGGCAGCGACATCACCGCAGAAGGCGAATCGCTTTTCACCTCGCTGATAGAGCCGTTCACGCTCGCCGCCAATACCGCAGACCCGAGTCAATTCGGATCGGGATTTCAGAACCAGCACTTTCTGCTCAAGCGGGCGCTCGCGCTATCACTCGCTGAATACACGCTCGACTCTATGAAGGACCTTGTGGGATTCGGGTGGGTAAAGGGAATTTTACCGATGCTGGGGTTCATCGACCGCGCGATTAACCCCTCCAATGTTGTCCGCCAGTCGATGGAGCAGACCTACGCGTTTCTCATGAAAACCCCCATCCAACGCGACCTCAATAACCTCTACCCGATCAAGGATCTAGGCGTAGCCGCGCTCGCCAAAACCTTTCTGCGCGGCGGCATCGACCAGGCCACCTATCTCCAAAAAGCGCTCGACTCCGGACTGGACAACACGCAAGCCCAACAGCTCATCCTCGAAACGGCGAAACTTCTGCCATCCAGCGACCTCGGCGTACTCCTAAATAATGGACAAATAACGTATGACGATATGATCCAGCAGCTCCTCCAGCAGGGCTATCCCGGATTCCAAGCGACGGCCACCACCTACCTCGAAACGCACAGGCGGTTTTTTTCGATCCAGGACCGCGTAGGCAACGAGGCGGTGACCGCATGGAAACATGGGTATATCAACCAGGCTCAACTCGAAACCCTTCTCGCTCAGCTCAACTTCACGCCGGACGAAATCGCGCTGCTCGAAATCGAAGGCCAGTTCACCAAGAAAACCACCGAACAGAAAACACTAAGCTCCTCCCAGGTCAAGGCGATGTTCGACGCGAATATCGTCGATCTGAATTACGCTATAAATTTCTTCACGGCGGAAGGTTACTCGCCCGAGGACGTCGGCAAGATCATCCTCCTGGACTTCGTGAAAAAAGAAGAAAGGCTCATTCTCCAGAACGAGCTGTTCGCCCGGATCCGCGTCGAGGCACAGCTCGCGCTCACCGCAGCGGCCACTGAAAATAAGAAAAACGAGACGGCCCTGGCGACCGCGCGCCAATCGCTCGCCGCCGAACTCAACGCCACGCAGACCGAGCTCGGCCTCCTGCAAGCAGCGCCCTCGATCCTCAACCTGCTCGGCATCGCGCTCTAACCCGTTCAAAAAAACGTCGCCCCCCAGGCAATTCAAAACTTTCAACCAATCACCTCACCGCCCCACCCGCCCTTTTTCGTCCAAGTCGCGTGACTCTTTTTTCTGACGCGGGAAAAAGCGCAAATTTTATGGGGTGGTCCCCGGCTCTGCCGGAAATTTGACCCGGCCATGCCGGAAAAACACTGGAAACACGCCGGAACACGGCATTTTAACCGGCAAACCGGCAAAAACACAGCAGCGGGCTGGCAAGGTGAACATGGCAAAATGCCACAAACGACGCCAAAAATCGGCAAATATGAGGCACAAATAGGCTACAAAACTAGTGTTTTGAATGGTTCAAACGTATGGCAAAACACCAAAAACACCACAAACACACTATTTGGGCAGCATTGCGAAACTTGGCAAAAAGGTAGGAGGAAAGGAGGGAGGTTTACCGGCAGGAAAGTAAAAAACCAGTATTCCATTCGATTTCATCGTCAGCGCCATATCGTGGCCTAGCCGGGCGGTAATCATACCCAACATCACGACCTCACGCGTGTCCGTATAGGCGGGAACTAGATGCTTGTAACCCATCAACTGACCCAACGTCCTCAGGTCAGCGCGTTCCTGAATTTCCAGAATCCACGTCTGATTCGCACGCTCTGCCACCACATCGACGCGCTTCTGAGTTAAGGCTTTCCATTGCGCTTTTTCAGCGTCCGTCAGGCTCGCAAGTGGAGTTATGCCCTGCCCCACACGCACGTTATACAAAAAACGCTCAAACGAGGTTTCGTAGTACTTAAGAAACAGCCGCCACAAACCCACAGCTTGAGGATTCAATCCCGGATACGAACTGCGGTCCAGTTCAGAGATCAACAGGGCCCCCGTTCCGGTCGGACACCACGTCACGCTCACGCAAATAATATCTCATCATCTCGCCAGTCCGTTTCCTCCGTTGGAAACCAAACTCCAGTACCGAAGCAAACAGCCCGGACCAAAAAACCACGTGCAAATCTGCGAACGCACAAACCGCTATCGCCTCAGCATCCTGCACGACCAACGGCGGACTATAACGATCGGACAAAATCTCAGCGGTAGTCGGCTGGGCGTGCGTAGGTAGACCTACATAGGCTAGAAGACACATCCCCAGAAACACCACCGATAAAACAAAAACTCCCAACCACAATTTCTCCCACTTCGACCTTCTCATGTTCCACCTCCACTCAGAGAATTTCCTCGAACGACTCAATGCCGACTTGCCACACCGACGCGGGAATCTGACGATACCCCAGCACGCCCAGCGAAAACCCCAGCTCGATCACGTCCGCGTGCGTCACATCACCGTAAATATACGTCTGGCCGGGATGCTCACGCCGCAGGTACGCCGAGTACCGCCGCCGCTGCTGGTCGGTTTCATCCTCGTATTCGACCGCCTCTTCGATCAGATGTGTCGCCTGAGCAGCCGCAATCGCAAGCAGAAATTTGTCAGGAAGATCCAGACCCAGCCGAAACAGCACCACAACAATGTCATCGACCAGACCCCAAGAGAACATCTGACCGACCGTGCCACCCACCAGCAGCAGCACCGGAATATCAATCCCCAGGCCAACCAGCAAACCCGTCAGCGTAGCGAAAACACCAATCTCACTGATCGACACAGCCAGCAATATCAAAAAAATAACGAAACTCATCTCAAGGCGGCCCTTTCACCGTGCTGAAGTGGTTTTGCAGCAGAGCATAGTCACCAGGATCGATGGTGACATTCAGCGACTCGCCCCACTGCTGCAGGATCGTCCGCATGATCCGCGCCGGAAGCCCGAGTCCAACCAAATAGTTCATCAGCGCGTACTTCCGCGCCGGGTTCATGAACTCGATTGGAATCTCAGGCAATAGGCTAGCCAACTAACGCCTCACTAGCCGCAGCGGCAGAATAAATATCCCGCAGCTTAAAATCCGGCGTAACGCGTTCGCCCAACGCCCCACCCATCCAAACCACCACGGCAGACGCATATGCGGACGGATTATTACCATCCGACACGGGCGCCCACGCCGCAATCAACTCAGCCAGAGTCGAACCCGGACCCAACCCCGTCGTGGTATGACCCGTGCACTTCGCCAGCAAATCATCACACAGCGCTGTATAACCATCGGCGAGCCCCCGGAAAATCGCGTAGCCGTCCGCATCAGTCCCCACGGCTCCAATCCCACTGCGCATGTTTCCAGGATTCCGATTCCGATTACTCCTGGACCCCGGAAACCAGCCCTCCTCATGCATAATCGCATCCGCTAACGCCTCGATCCGCGAAACACTCATCATCCACCTCCTGAAATTTTAGTCTGCGCCGGCTGCTTAACCAGCTCGCTTGGGTGACGCAGCGCTATGGTCCCGTCCGGGAGCCTTATCGCTACCACCGGAACCGCCCCCAACCCCGGAAGATTTACTGTCTGTACACCAGTCTCTGCCATAACATGTCACCTCCAAAAAACAATTAGCACAAACCCATTGAGACCCGACAACAATACTAATAATTTTAAAACGCCACACGTCACGGTCGATAAGAACACCACAACGATCACACCCCATTCAACACCCCGCTCGGCAAATACGCCACACCAACACTCACCACCTCGACTAGCTGCCCGGTCACAGAATCGATCACCTGGGTTCCAGACGCCACTCCAGCCCCGGCCAGCACGCTCAAACGTTGCGCAGCGGTCCCCTGCGTAGCGATTCCCACAGCGTTTTTGGCCGACAGTACTTTCAGGCCACCCACAAGATTACTGATGTCCATCCGCCACCCCCTGGACCTGGGCTTCCGCCTGCCGCTCGATCATTTTCTTACAGCTCGAGTGAACCATCATCACCACCATCTCGTGTTGGTCACCGTCGGTCCCACAGAAATAGCATTTAGGTGTGTCAATAGTCAGCAATCGCGCCTGCATCTCATCCGGCGTCGCCGGAGGCAGGTTTGTATTAATTTCACTGAGTTTCAAGTCAGCATATTGCAAGCGCCAGTTCCGAACTTTTTCAATCGACGCCCCGTCGCGCACCGCAAATTCCAGCAGATACCGCCGCGTACCCTCATCTGCCACCTTATTCAACTGCTCGGCCACACCACAGGTAATCATCCCCGACTGCAGCGTCCGCAAAATATCGCGGTCGCCCGAGAGCAGGTTAAGCCGGTTTTCCACCACAGCGCGGGATCTCTTCACCACCTTACAAACCGCTTCCACATCCAATAGCTTCTCGAATAATTCCGCGTATAATGCCGCTTCCTCCACCGGAGATATGTCGCGCCGCATGATGTTCTCATGAAGCCGGGCAGCGAGAACCTGATCGTCTGAATCATCGTCACACACCAGACACTGAACGCGGGGGAGGCCCACTATCCGTGTGGCGAGCAGGCGCCGATGCCCGGCCACCACCTCGAATTTCTCATCATGCTTACGCACAATGATCGGCTGTAGCAAACCGAGCTGTCGAATCGATTCAGCTAGTTCGCGCAGCGGTTCCTCCTCGATCGAGGCTCGCAGCGGCGCGGCGGGCTCCAAAATCATCCCCTGATCTATTTCAGTCAAATACATTTCAAAACCTCTCGTTAAGCTTCGTCGTCCGGAGGAACAAAGTCGCCGCGCCGTCCCCGAGGCGGCATCGGAATAAAGCGTTCCCGGAAATTTTCGACTTCGAGCTGCTTGATACAAATCACGTCTTTCTGGATCCAAACCACCAAGGCATCATCATTTTCCAGGTGCAACGTGTCCAAAATCTGACGGGGAATATAAATACCCCTGCACCCACCCATGGAGTGTAAACGCCGGATAAAATACACACTACCGTCACGGGCAATCACAGGTCTATGAAGGCTTTGCGCTTTTGCAATCGGCATTTTTGTATAAGTCCTTCGTTTACGGTGACTTACATGGATAATCAATCTTTCCACGTAACATGAATCCAGGGTAATTCAGAATATTTCTATATGCGTCGCGTATGTTAACACCATACTTTTCAACATGCATTTGAGCCCCACAACCCCTGCACGTCATCAGTCCTGATGCATGCTCAAGCTCAATAGCGCAGTTGTAGAGCGACCCGTAAGTCCTTAAAAATCTACGACCTCTGGCGAAGTCTAGAAACTCCCTCAGCGCCTGTTCATTTTCAACCAAATCTGACACTTTGGTGATGTACTTCACTAACTCGCGCTCCCACCCGCCAATGCACTTTTGGATGTACACCGCCGAACCCTCGCCATTCGTACACTCCACCCAGGCATCCCGCAGCCTCTTCCATACTATAAACTCTGAGTCTACAAGTATATGCAGATGCGGATGCCACGTCTGCTCTTTAGTGTTGAACGTTATTTCAAGTGATACAATCGCCCCGAGCACCGTCTTCCAAATATCACGATGCCGCAACCTCGAAAATGCATCCCACAGCTCTTTAACTGCATCTTTCAACTCACCTATCGGCCTCGATCTCATTGAAACGGTTACCATTTTCGCGTTTTTTACCGCTTTAAGAGCCCCACCGTAAGACCCCAACAGTCTGGCCACTCTCGATCTGGCACATAGATAGCAGAGCCGGTCATCGCATCGGAACTCTGCCACAGTCCAGCACTCACCGCACTCATGGCACGCCCATTCCACGTATGACTGCCCGCACGCCGAAACCTTCTTCGCCCTATCCAAATATCCATACGCTTTGTACACATCAGCCAGTTTTTGACTGCTGATAAACGCTTTAATATGATCACTTTCCATAAACACTGCCGACTTGTTCCTTGTTATTAAATAAAGTAATGATGCCGCGCGTCAAAAACCACCCGCCGCAAGCCCCCTTTTTCCTCCCGAACCCGCATTGGGGACCCCCTGCCGGGCGGCCAGGCGCAGGTTGTGTATTCCCAGCCACACGTGGACGGCGGTGACCCCGATCACCACGGCCACCGCGAGCCGCTTATGACGAACGCCCAGCCGTCTGGCAAACGCCAGCACTCCTGCGTCGCCGAGGTAGGCGGCTGGAAAGAGTGCGGGCGACCGGGCGAAGGGTCGCGCCAGCGGGTTAACCTCGTAACAGTTTTTGCAGGTTGAAAGTAGGTGGTAGGTGGTTGCCGCATCGAACTGACCTGCGATCCTGAGTGGAATGGAGAGCTTCTTAGGAGACCCGCAAGCGAGTACCATGAAACAGATCAGAGCATGCATGTCCAATGCCTCCAATTACGTTTAAAAAGATTGCCGGGAGCCCGTGCGGTACTCGGTCGCGGGTCGCAAAGGGGGGAAGCGTAGCCCGCACTGCCGGACTCAGGCCCCCGGCAAGATCAAACCTAATACGTGTAGCCTATTGTCCTAGGCTCTTCTCATAAGCCTCTTTGACCGCCGCGTTCAGCGCGTCCTTCAGTCGGCCCGTAATTTCAACGTCGTCAAAATACTTCTCACCTTTTTTGTGGGACGGCGAGGCGACGAATAACTCGCCCTTCTTGGATTCGATCAGGCGGAAATTGTCCACCGCGATAGAACCCTCAGGTGTGATGAACCGCACCTTCGCAAACCCCTTGCACGGTCCGTCCGCCTCCAGCCCGCGGAACGATTCGCATTCGACCGTGACCGCCCCGCATTTAACGCTCAACCCAGATTCCTGTACGCTATTTGCCATGTCCAACCTCCTCGCATTGAATTTAAAAGCCTTGCTGCCTCAGCTGGTAGGCCCCAGCGGTGTGTGAGCACCAGGCAGGCACTGCAGAGTGTATCTCAGCAGCGTTTACCATCGCCGGGGCCAGAACTCGTTGTGTGAGAGTTTTGATGCTCACAGAAGCCACTCTATGACTCGCCAGTCGGCTTGTCAAGCCCCATAATATGGTGTATGTAAAATCTATATACAATAGGTTGTGGTTTTTCGCTTGACAACACACCGATCGGCGCGTAGCGTTTCACATTAGGAGGCAATTCCATGCCAATTGTAACGAAGGACATCAACACCATCGCATCGAAATGGTCGAGCCGCGCGCAAGCAGCAGGCCCGGATTACACGGCGGGCGTGAAAACCACGCAGAAAGACTGGGCAGGGTTGACCGCCGCAGCGTCCGATTCGTGGGGGGCCGGGGTTCAGGAAGCTATCGGAAACGGGCGCTTTGCTAAGGGCGTCGCCGCAGCCGGAACTGCCAAGTGGCAAGCCGCCGCATCGACCAAGGGAGCGCAGCGCTATCCGCAGGGCGTTAGCGTGGCTCAGCCTGCATTTGTCAACGGGTTCGCGCCCTATCTCGCAGTGATTCAAAACGTCACTCTGCCGCCGCGCAGTCCGCGTGGCAGCCCCAACAATATCCAACGGGTTGGCGTCATCACAGCCGCACTCCACGCCAAAAAGGTAGGTGGATAACCCATGAAAACGCGAGACGTTTACCTGGTCAGCGGCCAGACGCTCAAAGACTCGGACACGGTCACCATCGATATCACCAAGGGACTCAAGATCCTCTACCTCATCGTCAAATACTCGAACACCAACGGCGCCACCTCCAACACGCTCGCGCGCCTGGCCAGCATGGTCTCCAAGTTGTCGGTGATCGACGGCAGCACGGTCCTCCACGCTCTATCCATGGACGAAGAGCAGGCGTGGAATTTCTACCAGCGCGGGAGACTTCCCTATCAATCGCTCACGCAAGCAGCGGCCGGCGTGGTCACCGAAGAAGCGATCATCGATTTTCGGCGCAGCCCCGCCGACACGAATTTCTATCTCGACACGTCGCGCTACCAGAATCCGCAGTTGCAGTTTACGCATTCGTTCACGGTTTCATCCACGGCGGGATTCGCGACGGGCGACGGCACGCTGACCGTGATCGCGCGGGTCATCGACTCCGGAGCGGACGCCAATCAGGGATTTCTCATGGCGAAGGAAATCGATAGCTTCGCGAACGCCGCGAGCGGCGATCACAACACCGATCTGCCACTCGATTTCCCCATATCGCACGTCATCGTACTCAACCCCGTGGATGGCGACGTGCCCGACGCCAACAACTCGAATTTCAAGCTCACCGCAGACACGGATTCATTTATTCCGATAAACGAAAGTTGGACCGACCTGCTCCAGGCGAACGAGGACGAGTACGGCCTCGCAGAGCAGGCGATTAATCTGCTGGCTGGCACCACCTACACGCAGAACACCGATTTGTACTATCACGTGCGAGCCGCGCAAACGGTTAGCGGAACGCACATTGCCGGGATTCTCGCCGCGCCGGCAGGAAACAAGATCACCGCAGCAGCGCCGGGATTTTATGGGACCAGCACGTCCGCCAACACGGCCACCACGTCAGAGGCCCTGTCCATCGCGGTTCGCGGCGCGGCAGTCAAAAGCAGCGTTGCATACAAATTCGGGGACGGATATACGCCTGCGAACATCTTTTCGCCCACAGGGGTCGGCAAGTTGCAACTCAAGGTGACGATGGCGGAGGCGGTTGGAACTCCAAAAGTGGTAATCGTGCAGCAACACAGCTAGCCTATTCCATAGGAGATTTGCCATGTGGGTAACGATTTTGAATCTCATCGCGCAGATTCTGCCGGTGATTCCATCGCTCGTCACGGATGCGGAAAATATCTTCCGCTCCAAGCAAAAGTCGGGCGTTCAGAAAGCTGCATCTGTGATCAACTTCGTCGCGCCGCTCATCGCCTCAGTCGCTCAGGAAGTCGCGCAGCTCGCCCCGGCTGGCACCGACGCAGCCAAAATCGCTACAGTCGTGGAAACATACACGAAGGCGGTCAACGACGCGACGGTAGCGCTCGCCAACGCACTCGGCGCATTCCCACACACGGCGCCACCAGCAGCGTAAAACCATGACCAGGCATTTACGCGAGCGCATTCTCGGCACCACCAACGCCGCCACTGCGGTCGATATCAGCATCCCGCAAATCAAGCCCGGACAGAGCGCCCTCATCACGCACCTCGCGCTCGCTAACGCCTCGGGGGAAATCGTGGATGTGGCATTTGGAATCACGTCGCTCGGCGTATTCGATCAATTTTGGGCGGTTTTATCAGCGGCAACCGGCGACGCTATCGGCGTACACGTGATTTTAAAGCTGCTCGAAGGCGACAAGCTCACCGCTCGCGTCACCGGTACGGCGAACCACGGCCCGGTAACATTCATCGTCTCAGGCACGCTCAGCGATGAAACGCCTGAAGTGGTCGAAGTGGTGACGGGGC
>Ga0307374_10011250_pt1 | contig 12769 bp, 7 predicted proteins | sample OX3MG_FD_202532 | JGI IMG/M metagenome (GOLD analysis project Ga0307374, IMG submission 202532) | Soil microbial communities from Risofladan, Vaasa, Finland - OX-3 | ecosystem: Environmental > Terrestrial > Soil > Coastal area > Acid sulfate soil | place: Finland: Risofladan, Vaasa | collected...
AGACGAACTGAGCATGAGCCCGGCGTCAATCCCCACCATCCGCGCCGCCCTATCAGGCAAATCAGCCCAGGAACTCGCGGCATTGGCGGAACGTGTCACACGCGCGCAGACGGTCGCCGAAGTGGAGGAGAGCCTCGCCTGATCGGCGCTTGAAGCTGCACAGAAACAATTTTGCACCGAATATGCGTTAGCCCGAAATTTCATCTCCAAATCTCTTGCATTTGCAGAAATTCTTGTGTATACTTGTCTGTAGAGCTTGATACGCCTGCCCTGGGGGATCGAAGGCAGAGATACGTTATTCGCTCCCTGTGCCTATTTTCAACACTGTGATCATCGCGCGCCCATGAAGGAGAATCATGTATGCCACTGTCGCCTGATCCGGAATTCGCGCCTGCCTCGCCTGCCCATTCTTTTATTTCTAGAGCGTCTACACCCCTCCTCGAATAAGACTGCGTCGGCGGCTTTTTGCCTGGGCAACGACCACCAGCCTGCCCATCCTGTTGCTGACCAATCTGCTCGGCAACTTCGCGGGCCTGGCTGCGCCCGTGGTCTTTGCCGCCACCAAGCCGCAAATCAAACATGGCAGTCTTACACTCCAGCAATATTTGCAGATGGGCCGCCATGATGGCGTCTATCGCGGCAGCCTGATCCTGCCCGCGACGACACCCACACAGACCCCTTCCACCTCTTCCAACAATGCCAAACCCGCTCCCAGCGCCGAACCGCCTACCATGAAGCCTATCAGCCAGTTGCTCAGCGCCGTCTTTCTGGCGGGCAGCGTCGGCGCGCAACCGCTCGATCTCGTGGGCAGCGACCAGCGCCTGGAAGTGGTCATCCCGCCGGGCGCGTTTGACCTGACTCATGCCACTTTCCCCAATGGCACGCCCTTTGTCGCTGCTCCGGTCGCCACCTGTACGGCAACGCCACTCCACCGTTGCCCGTCCTCGCCGCAGACGCGGCAGCAATCACTCACCTTCTCCATCACGGAAATTCACGGGCATTTTGCCGCGACCATGAATATGCTGGGCGAATACCAGGTGCAACTCCTTGCCGCGGGCCAGCCGCTCTCTGGCGTCCTCCTGCGCGCACCTCTCACCTTTGTCTATCACTACCAGCAATGGGAACTCGATGCCCTCGATCTCGATCCGGGACACCTCATCCTGAGCTGGCCCGACCTCGCTCTGGCCGACCACAACGCGCACCGTTCCACCAAAAACGACATTCTGGCTTTGCAGAATAACGCGCAGCAGCACACGCTCACCGCCCAGAGGCGCAGCGGTTTGTCGCTGCCGGTCGGCCCCTTTGACATGGGCGGCGGCGACCCCAACAACGCCAGCCCGGTTATCTCGCACCTGGCCTCGGTGGAAGGCAACGCCGGCCAGTTCAGCTACAGCTACCCGCTCGCGGTCGTCCCCGGCTCCGGCGGCTTCGCCCCTGATCTGTCCCTACAATATTCCAGCGAAGAACCCAACAACCGCACCAATCGCCTCTCGGCTGCCGGAGACGAGGGCGACGGCTGGTCGCTCACGCTCGGCTCCATCACCAAAGACGTCTATCCCAACGGCAGCAAAGACCACACTGACTGGTATTTCATCAATGATGTCGGCAACGTCAGCGACCGGCTCGTTCTCAATACCAAAACCAATCAGTACGAGACCGAACATCTCTCCCACCTGCGCATCGTTGCAAGCAATAGCTGTGGCGGCAATGGCGGCTATCCCTGCTTCTTCGTCTGGGATGCCAGCGGCACCTATTATGCCTTTGGCGACACGCCCGACTCGCTGCAATATCATACCGATTCTGACGGCACGCGCCACGACTACGAGTGGGATCTTGATGCCATCATCGCGCCCAACGAGGGGCCGAACAACACCTACAATATGATCCAGATCAGCTATGGGCAGGATACCACCACCGACAACGGCTATACCACCGTGCGCGATGCCGCCGTCAAACAGATTGTCTATGGCTTCGGCACCAGTACCAGCACGATCAGCACCGTCGCCGGAACGGTAGACTTCTCCTATCTCGCGCCGTTTTCGCAGTCGCCGTGGGCCACGCAGTATGGCAGCGGCTACCAGTGTGACCGCACGCCACCCGCCGGAACCAACCACATGCGCTGCGACGACCCGCAGAACTACGCCGATGATAGCCCGTTGTTGGACACTGCCTTCAGCACCATGTCGCTTATGAGCGTGACGAGCTACGTGGGCAAGGACAGCGGCAGCAAAGCCTACAGCTACAGCTTCACCTATCAGGATCAGCCGTTTTCCCACTGCCTCGATCCCTACACGCTCGCCGACGAGTACTGCGCGGGCGAACACCTGCTTACCAGCATCACGCCCACCATCTATCAGCAAGGAAGCGGCCACACCCTCAAACCCACGCTCTTTGGCTATAACGCCAGCAACCCGCAGGATAGCTACGAAAATCTGTACTATGACAGCCAGAACACAAACCAGGGAGGCAGCCAGTACGGCGTGCAGACCTACTGGTCCTATCTCACGTCGTATTGGGATAGCAACACCGGCGAGGGCGAGCAGATTACCTACAACACGGCCTACAACAACACGCACGGCACGTCCTATTATTACTACACTGGCGGCAATGGGCAACAGGCGCTGGAGGATCGCTTCGATCCGCTCTATTGCAGTATCCCCCACCCCAAAACGGAGTATGACTGCGCCAATAGCGGGCAGAACGGCTATCCCCAGGATCACGCCTGGAGTATGCAGGTCGTGACGCAGGTCGCCGCCTGGGGAACCGATAGTAGTTCATCGCAGTTGCACCCGGCCATTACCCAGTACAGCTACCAACTGGCACAAACGGGAATGTACAGCCAGGGCGATCCCTTCTGCAATCCCCCTTCGGCTGGCCCGTCGCCGGAACCGCCGCAGGAAAACGATTGCGTGGGCGACGACTGGATTCCGCCCAGCGACAGCGACTGGCAGGATTATTATCACAGCGAGTTCCACGGCTTCGCCACCGTCTTCATTACCGACCCGGCGGGCAACCTGACCGTCGATTACTACGATAGTACCAACGGCTGGAACCACCCGGAAACCGACGCCGCCAACTACAACAGCGGCGAACTCTACGAAGAGGACGTCTACAACGGGACCTGGGCCACGCCCGCAGCCCAGATCAGCAGCACGCAGACCAATTATCCGCAGGACGACCATTTCCCCATCGGCTTTCCCAATCCGGCCACCGGCTCGGCCTGCATGAGCAGCAACCTGCCCAGCGGCACCGTGTATATTCCCTGCGAGTCCCTGCCCATCAACACGCAGACCATCACCTACAACGGCAATACCAGCCTCACCGCGCCCAGCGTGACGACAACAGATACCTTTGACGATTACGACAATACGAACGGCCTGCAATTGGGCGGCAACTATCACAACCTCAAACAGGAGCAGGTCACGGCCTCCAACACATCCTCCACGGTCACGCCGCTCACCGAGACGCTGAGTTATACCCCCAACGACCAGACCATCAATGGCTGGGTCTACTACACGGTGGATAAGGTCGCGCAGAGCAGCCTGAGCGACGGCAGCGGCCACGTCTGGGCCTGCCAAAAACTGATCTACGACGAGGGGAGCAACGCGTCGGCCACGCCCGCCCAGGGTCTGCTCACCACCGAAACCACCTACAGCGATTGCAGCAACAAGAGCGGTACCGCCATCAACACGTATGCTGCTTATGACGCCACCGGCAACCTCACCGCCACGGTGGATGGCGTCGCTGCCGCCAACTACACCTTTTATACCGGCGGTTCGGGCTGTCCCTTGCCTGTGTATCCGATGGCGTATGGCGGAGGCTGGTCGCCGGTGTATTATCAGTACGTCACCTGCACGACCTACGATGCCACCAATTCCTTGCCGGAAAGCGTGACCAACGCCTTCAACCAGGCTACCATCATGTCTTACGATCCCACGCAGGGCAACATTCCCACGTCCGTGTCGGACCCCAACGGCTGGACGACCAGCACGAATGACGTCTATGACCCCAACAGTTCGACCAACGGCAAAGTCACCGTCCAGGTGAGCCAGCCGAACGAGCAGGGCAGCTACACGGCTGAATCCTCAACGTATTCGGTCTGTCCGACATCCTTGCCCTCCAGCAGCGCCGTCCTCATGCCCTGCTATGAGACAGATAGCGATTCCTCGACCTACAGCAGCGCCGTCACGCGCACCTTCTATGACAACGAGGGGCGCGCCGTGGAAACGCTCACGCCCGTGCCAACTCCCGTGGGCGGCAGCCAGGGAACGGCGTACTACAGCGTCGTCTTCACCGTCTACAACGACGCGCAGAACAGCGTCTACGTCAGCCAGCCCTTCACCGTCGCCGCGCAATTGAATGGACAGGGGACGTATTGGGTGGACCCCAATAACGCCGTGGATTACCAGGGCCATTCGGTCTATGGCACAGCTACCTATGACGACGGCGCGGGACGGCCCATCGCCATGGATGACGCCATCTTCAACGCCAACAACTCCTCCGGCATTGCCTGCCCCTCGCTTGGCACGAACGCCACGGCCTGCATCGTCTATGGCCTGGGCAGCGCGAGCGGCGATGCGAACGTCTACGAAACCACGGAAAGCATCGATCCCAACGATCACGTCAGTGAGAGTTTCAGCGACGCGCTGGGCGAGACGGTCTACACGCAAGACGATAGCGGTCTCGCTACCGGCACGCTCACCCCCGTCGCGCAGACCGCCTATGCCTACAACGCGCTGGGCGAAACGATCTCTGTCACCGCGACAGACCTGCAGCCACTCTCCGGCGAAAGCCCCACGCCGATTGTGACCACGGCGCAGTATGACGACCTGGGTCGGCTCACCAAAGTCATCGATCCCGACCGCGGCAAGGACAACTACAGCTACGATGCCGACGGGCGCGTGGTGAGCGACGTGCAGACCGACGTGAAAAACAACGACACGCGCACGCTGGGTTCCGTCTATGACCTGCTGGGACGGCTGGGCTGCGTGCAGGATCAGGCGGCCTCCACGCCCACCCCCAACACGACGGGAGCCTGCACCAGCGGGGCCAATCCCTACGTGCAGAATACCTACGATAGCAGCGCGCTCACGCTGCCCGGCACGACCGACAATCCTATCGGCGAGCTGACAAAGAGCCTCAGCACCACCTATTTCCCGGACAGCACCTCGCCCACCGCCAGCCTGACCACGACGCAGACCTACGAACACGACTCGCGCGGCCAGCTCATCGGCTCGCAGCAACAGTTCGGCCTGCCGTCCAGTTGGAACGTCACCACCGCGCTGCCGACCTCTCAACTGGCTCTGACCTACAACGACGCCAACCAGGTGACGAACACCAGCACCAGCACCATTAACAGCCAGGGTCAGTCCACGCCCGGCTATACCACCATCCCTGTCTATGACAGCGCCACCGGCGCGCTGACGGGCCTGGACACCAACACGACCTCGTTGGCGACCATGCAGTTCAACACCAACGCCCTGCTCAGCACGCTCACCCTGCAAGGCGGCAGCGGCCCCATGGTCAGCGAGCAGTTCAGCTACGATGGCGACCTGCGCCCGGCCAGCGAAACGGCCTGCTGGGTCAGCACGGGCTGCGGCGGCACTGGCACGCTTTTTAGCCAGGCGCGCGGCTACGACAACGCCGGCAACGTCACCAGCCTCAGCACGCAGCTTGCCGCCGTGCCGGGCCAGAGCAACTCCGGTGGCAGCGAAACCGCAAACTTCTGCTACAACGAACAGAACGAACTGGTCTGGGCAGGCAACTCCGGCGCGCAGCCGGGAGCGGGAACGGGAACCTGCGGCAGCGGCACGCTGCAAAGCGGTATCAGCGGCGCGAGCTACAACAAGAGCTATGTCTACACGCACCTGGGCCAACTGTGGCAAGTCAGCGACAACCTCGCGGGCAGCACCTCGCAATACCTCTACTGTAACAGCAACTTCCCGCACCAGTTACAGGGCATCTACGCGCAGGGCGCGACGTGCAGCAATCCCGGCACGGCGCTCTACACCAGTAGTTACAAAGACAGCAGCAACAACGACTGGGGCGACGTCACCAGCCGCACCGTCGGCACGAATCCGATCGCTACGCTCAGCTACGATCATCTCGATCACCTGACGGTGTGGCAGGGCGGCTCCAACGGCAGCGAAGAGGAATGGAACGCCTATGACGCCTCCGGCGAGCGCGTGCTGACCCGTTCCACCAACGGCAGCGCCACGACCATGACCGTGTACGCCTTCGGGCTGGAAGAATACGACTATGACGGCAGCGGCAATCTCTCCGGCAGCCTGCACTACTACAGCCTGAACGGGCATTTGATCGGTGTCCTCAAGCAAACGGGGCAGTCATCGGGCAAAGACTTCCTCTTCGAGGACGACCTGGGCAGCGTGCTGGCCGACGTCAACCGACAGAGCGGCACGCTGGTGGGCAACCAGGTATACGACCCCTACGGCAACACGCGCTACCAGAGCGGCACCATCAACACCAGCCTGGGCTTCACGGGCCAGTACGGCGACGCCATGACGGGCCTGGATTATTACAACGCGCGCTGGTACGACCCCACGGCGGGCGTCTTCCTGCAAGCCGATACCGTGCAGGGCAACCTGGCCGGTATGAATCCCTACGCCTACGTCGGCGGCAACCCGGAGACTCTCACCGACCCCACGGGCCAGTACTATCCGCATTGCCACTGCGGTTCGGCCCAGTATGATCATGCCGATCCCTTCCGTCACCATCGCCAATATGGGGCGCGCAGAGCAGCCTATCGCGCGGACAAAGCGTACATGGAACGAATGGGCCGGATCATGCGCGGGGACAACACCCGGGGCGCGGGGAGCATCTGGTTGACGATACTCGATGCCTCTACCGGGATTCCCTCCCTGTATCATGATGTGCGAACGATTTTCGATCCGCACTCAAGCGATCAGGCGGTGAAGTGGGCGGGCGTGAATCTGGTGCTGAATGTGGCGCTAGATGGTTTGAGCGTGGTGGATCCCGCGGCGGGACTGGAAGATGCCGCGATAGAGGACGCCTGGCGTGGCACAGAGGATGCCTGGCGTGGCGAAGGCGATGGCCTGAGAGCAGAGTTCTGTAGCTTCACGCCGACCACCAAAGTTGCCACCAAGAAGGGCGAGCAGCCCATCGGTAAACTCCATATCGGTGAGAAAGTGCTGGCCTACAACCCACAGACGCACAAAATGGAATATGAACCCATCCTGCACGTCTGGATACACACGGATAACGATCTCGTCAACCTCACGCTGACCACAAAGACGCACGCACCGCACAGCATCGTGTCAACGGCGACGAGCGAAGTCATCCATACCAACAAAAAGCACCCGTTCTTCACCGAAGAGCAGGGCTTCTTGCCGGTGGCGCAACTTAAGATCGGGATGCACGTCCTGCGCGCCAATGGCCGCTACGGCGTGATCACGGGCTATCGGATTGTGCCGGGCAGCGCCGTGATGTACAATCTGACTGTCGCATATGACCACACATTCGTCGTGGGTAGCGGCGAGTGGGTGGTGCATAACACATGCGGCGACGTAAATCTGCCAGAGGACAAGTTCAAGTATTTATTTGGTGAAGCTACGGGCGGTGAGCATACGCTAACCCGCACCAATGAACTTGCGCTACAGATGAAAATGTTAGGTGTATCCGATACGCTAGAAGGACGCGCTCTTCTACGAGAGAATCTTGAAGCTGCTGCTCTTAATGGAGATAATGTGACAAAAGGATGGTCTACGCAGTACGGCAATTATGTGCTAAAAGAGTCGTTATTCGCCGGTCCATCAGGAAGATTCGCCTTATTCAGATCATCGTGGCGCGTGTTCGACGATGGATCACTGCTCTTTTCATCACTAACAATAATTGGACAATCCCCTTATGGAAGATAAAGGAGAAAAAATGTTCAGAATCACGCTTGATGGGTATACCGTGGGGATATCCGACACAATGCCAGACATTTATGGTCACTATTGTCGTCACGCCCAGTTAGTAGAGGTCTTCGAGGGAGACAAGTGGGAAAGCTATGAAAGCTCCTCGTTGTTTCTCTTGGTAGCTAGAGGCAATGCCTTGCCGTTTCTGGTCGTAACGCAAAAATACAGTGCTGGTCCCGATCAAGGGTTTCATCCTGGGGTGGTTCTGGTTCCAGAAACCCATACCCTCTTCATCGGAGCCGGAGAGCGGCTGCTAGCTTATCGGCTTGAACCTGTAGAAAAGCTGTGGGAAGAATACACCATGATGGGCTTTTGGGGATGGGAACGTTACCGGGAAAGGGTAATCATGTCGGCGGAAATGGAGCTGGCTGCCTGGGATAGTCATGGTCACAAACGTTGGTCGCTCTCTGTGGAACCCCCGTGGAGTTATCATATTGAGGGAGATACGATACAGCTGGAGGTGATGGGACAGCCATCATCTTTTTCCTTGCAAGAAGGCCCACCTCCACCATCCAGATAGGCTGTTAAAGAACTTCTCTCATAAGAACTGATCAGGGATATATGGACAAGCGAAAAGAGGTTGAACCTCAAGAGGTGGACTGGCTGTTTTCCTGCCCGGCTACAATGTCTTCTCAACAAATTGCAGCAGCGTTAGGTATGACTTCTTTGCCGATGTTTGACCTCTCTGCGTCATCCTGGCAGGAATCATGGCACATGGGCAATGATGTACTGAAAGCGCAGGGCTTTGCAAAAGAGTACTTCTATCAACCTGGACGCCAAGTCTCCTGGGATTCTCTCAATGATTGGATAGGCGGCATAGGCAACAGCTTCAAAGGAGAACTCTGGATCATTCGGGAGAGCAGGGTTGAAGCTTTAGCCAGTATCGCCTTACTTGTTGATATTACCTCCTCTCGGGTCAAGTCTGTCAAACAAAGGCAGCATCTTTTCCCTCATGCCAGAATTAATCTGGTGCTGCCTGGATGGATAGACTCTACTTTTTTAGCGCGGGTGCCGAGTCCTGGATATCGCATCGCGTTCAAAGTAAACTTCTTGCCTGAAACAACGTAATCTAACGAAAGGCAGCAGTATGGCACTCACTTGCGAGCGGTTTCGCAGCAACTTTGGCATATATCCTGTTCCTGACATCTTAAAAGAGTTGCTAGCATTTCAAGAAATTTCTTCCCAATGGTATAGTTGGGGATTCGAACTAAGTGTTATTACCTCGGAAGAATTGCAAGATCATGTGCCGACAGAAGTGGTTGCCCAATTTTTGGGCTTTGGACACGATGGGAACTATTCTATATATGCTTTGTGGAAATATAAGGAGATGTTGCTTGATGAGGCTCCTGTAGTGTATTTTAATTCGGAAGGAGAAGGATCCGGGGTACAGGCGAGCAACCTGGCAGATTTTTTTACGCTCCTGGCGATTGATCAAGAACCGATCTTTGGTGTGTATTCTGAGCAAGCAGGAAAAGACATAAAACATACGAATCGTAATGAAGAATTTCGGGAATGGTTGGAGCAGCGATATCACTTACATGCTGATGAACATCCAAATGACATGGTACAGCAGGCCCGGCATCGCCATCCGAAAGTTCCGCTCCTGTATCCTGCTGGCTAGGATGAATATGGTGAAGGCTCTCCTGAATAAAGCAAGAAAGCCGATTTAAACCAAAAGCATCCCTTCTTCACCGAAGAGCAGGGCTTCTTGCCGGTGGCGCAACTTAAGATCGGGATGCACGTCCTGCGCGCCGATGGCCGCTACGGCGAGATCACGGGCTACCATATTGTGCCGGGCAGCGCCGTGATGTACAATCTGACTGTCGCATATGACCACACATTCGTCGTGGGTAGCGGCGAGTGGGTGGTGCATAATATATGTACGACGATGGATGCTCGCTCTTCTAATGTCTACAATGATACCCTGCGACAAGAGATACAACCAACTCTTGATCGTATCCAGTTAGGAATGTCTGACCCGCACCCGAATGACGGAAGCATATTTGAGAATCGGCCAGATAGATTTGGCAATCCAATTCCTTTACCTAACGAACAATATGGATACTATGCCGAGTATGTCCATCATTATCAGGGAATCATGGATTTGCCTGTTGATATTGGTCGCGGACCGGCTGGAGCAATGCGTATAGTGATGGGAACTGGGGGAGAGATCTATTTCTCTCCATACCATTACGGGCTTGTATGGTATCGACTGTATTGAGGTGAAAACTTATGCGAAAGAAGAAGTATGAGATAACCGCGCTTACCTTTGTAGATAATGCTGGGAATTTTACTGGGGGAAACGGAGATTTTGTTGCACGTATGCCAGGGCAGATCGCGACAGAGGATGAGTTATTACGCATTCTAGGCAAAGTGCTTCATTTCCCTGATGACTACTCGCCAGAATGGTTAAATTGGAACCTGGTGAATGACGCGCTGAGCGATCTTTTATGGATAGAGCAGAGGAGGATTATCCTTATCCATAAAGATTTACCTGTGGCTAAAGAGCTAGATGTGTTAGGATTATATCTTCAGTGTTTGATAGGAGCCAAGCAAAACAGGCGTCTTGTTCGGCTACCCGCAAGGCATGAATTGATGTTTGTGTTTCCATCGAACAGCTATTCCACCATAGATTATATTTTGCGGCGCATCAATGAGTGGGGATGGGTGAATAGCTATAAAATCCTCTGAAATAAACACTTGTTCTTCATGATCGAAAAATTCTCTTGCGCGTAATATAATCTGCATCGGTTATGCACATCCTGCGCGCTGACGGGCGCTACGGCGTGATCACGGGCTATCGGGTTGTGCCGGGCAGCGCGCTGATGTACAATCTGACTGTCGCATATGACCACACATTCGTCGTGGGCAGTGGCGAATGGGTGGTGCATAATGACTGTGGTATAGCTTCATCTGGCGGTTTGGGGGATAGAAATGATGCGGGTACGCCGAGTGGTTTTGCCGATGATGCCAAATTGACTGACCATTTCAACAGACACGGTTCAGATTTTGGCGCTACATCGAAAGAGATATATCAGCAACAGGCGAACGACTTTTTGAGTGGTGTTCCTGATGATAGCGCTGTGCAATTGACACGGACAAATGGAGATGTTGTGCGCTGGGATCCTTCTACGGGAGAATTTGGCGTTGTAAGTTCAACAGGCGGAGTTCGGACATATTACAGCATTGGAGGAAGAGCAGACCCTGCTGCATATTTCTTGAGGCAATATTGGTAAGAAGAAGTCCTCCCGCGACCGAAATGGATTTACTATAGTCAGGTAGAAAACACCTGGGTAGGAGAAGCGATCGATGACAACGAAGCATAAATTTCCTTGCCCCTGTTGCGGTTTCCTCACATTGGAGGAAGAGCCGCCAGGTACTCACGAAATTTGCCCAGTTTGCTATTGGGAAGATGATCTGGTCCAGTTTCAGGATCCAACTTCTTGGGGAGCAAACGGTGTCACTTTACAGGAGGCCCGTCAAAATTTTCTACGCGGGGGAGTGAGCGAGGAACGGTTCAAATCGTTCGTGCGTTCCCCACTTCCTGTAGAATTTCCTGATCAAGCAAAGGCAAGCGAATGAGAAGGCGGGAGTGCATATGTCTGAGCGCGACCCAGCAATAGGACAGTTTCTTGCTTTGAATCCGGTATTGTTCGATGTATTGGATACTTCCAGATACGACAGACCGAACTGCCGGAACGATTTCAGTTGAGTGAACCTTATGAAATAGAGATGATCGTTGATATGGTATTGCGTGTTCTGGTCGATGAGTATGAAGATCAACGACGGCTCCATCTGATGTTCTATGGCGTCGATCAACTTAAAATAGCAACAGGTAGCTTCATCAATGGAGTAGAGATCACCATTCGTTCGATAAAAGATCATCAATAGAAGAAATTACGCTATCATGTCTATGAAAAGGAAAAAAGCCAGATGGGATTATCATTCTATTGTCGAGGCTTTGTAGCCAAGCTAGAAGAAGCCCAATTAATCAAGGAAGCGTGAATCGTTTACATCCAGGGAGAAGGACTCATACAGCCGGAGAGCAATACCGTTCTCAATTGAGAGAGCCGTCGGGCTCACAGTCTCGTTGATCTAACGCTGTCAACGACGACGAACGAGACCATCCATACCAATAAAAAGCACCCGTTCTTCACCGAAGAGAAGGGCTTTGTCCCCGTCGCGCAACTCAAGTTGGGGATGCATGTCCTGCGCGCCGATGGGCGCTACGGCGTGATCGGCGGCGACAGAGCGCAACCTGCTCTTGACAAATCCCCGCAAAACGGACTACCTTTGTAGCGATGTCGGATTTGTGATTATGAGCAGGAAGGCTATGCGAATCTTAGTTGTTGAAGATGAAAGCGATATCGCGGACGCGCTGCTAAGGGGTCTGCGCCACGAAGGGTACGCCGTGGATGCGACCGGCGACGGGCCAGGCGCGCTGGAACTGGCAGCGATTCACGAATACGATCTCTTGATCCTCGATCTCAGCTTACCGGGCATCGACGGCATTGAAGTATGCCGCCATCTACGTGTCAGCCATCCCGCGCTGCTGATCCTGATGCTCACAGCGCGCAGCCAGTTGCACGAACGGGTGCTTGGCCTGGACGCGGGAGCCGATGACTACCTGGTCAAACCGTTCCATTTCACTGAACTGGTGGCGCGGATGCGCGCGCTGCTGCGGCGCGATATCCGCGTGCGCACCCCCCTGTTTGTCTATCGCGATCTCAAGTTGGACCCGGCGACGCGCACGACCTGGCAGGGAAACCGCCGTCTCGAACTGACGGGCAAAGAGTTCGGCATCCTGGAATACCTGCTGCGCCACCAGGGAG
>Ga0307374_10011251_pt1 | contig 12767 bp, 17 predicted proteins | sample OX3MG_FD_202532 | JGI IMG/M metagenome (GOLD analysis project Ga0307374, IMG submission 202532) | Soil microbial communities from Risofladan, Vaasa, Finland - OX-3 | ecosystem: Environmental > Terrestrial > Soil > Coastal area > Acid sulfate soil | place: Finland: Risofladan, Vaasa | collected...
TGGCGCTTTCGCCGGTCGTTATTCGCTTTGATGTACCGAAACGCCGTGCATATCGTCGATCGATTCAAATTTCCACCGGCGTCCCTGGTGGAGATCGGCCGCCGCATCGAGATGTGAGTTTCGCCGTAGCCGGAATCTCATTATATATGCGAGCGATCGCAGGCACGGTCGCGCCGTTCCTGCATCCCCCTCCGCTACGTCGGCGGCGCGGGCCCGTAGCTCAATGGTCAGAGCCAGCGGCTCATAACCGCTTGGTTGGAGGTTCGAGTCCTCCCGGGCCCACCATGAATTCATTAGTTTTTTCGGCGTTTGATCGGTTCGGAGTCCGAGCTGACCAATGGAATGACCAATGAAACGTTCCCGCCCTGTCCGGAAACGTTCGCCGGTTGTTTCGACGTGATCGCCTGCGCGGCGGCGCGCATATAGTCCGGGTGGTGGTGGCCATAGGTACGTTCGATCACGGCGGCCGACATGCCGAGATAGCCGGCCGCCTGCCAGATCGGCACGCCGCGTTGCATCAGCCAAGTGGCCGCCGTGTGCCGCAACGTATGTGGCGTCACCTTGCCCCACAGTCCGGCAAGTTCGACCGCGTGCCTGAAGCCAGTCTTGACCGACTTAACGGGCACGCCCTGCCACTCAACAAAGTGCGAGGTCACAGCGCCGCGGCGGACCCAGCGCCGCATATGCGCCAAGAGCCGCGGGGGTATCGGCGCCGGCGTCTGACGCTTGTTCGTTGCGCGGCGACCGATCGCCAGTCGGTAATAGATACCCTGGTCAAAGTCGACGAACGAATGGCCGTCTTGGCGATACGGCGACGCAGAAGCGATGGCGCTGGCCCTGGTGCCAGTATAAAGGCCGATCAAAATAAATCGGGCCAAGTGGCGTAGAGGCCGCTTCTCTGTCGCAACCAGTTGGCCCTTGTGGCGGCCGCGGTGAACGGTCTGCCGTTCGCGGTACCGCCAGCACGCCCAGATCAGCTTGGCGGCCTCGCTCCGCGTCAGCCACCGATCCCGGGGCAGACCCTTGGGCGGCAAGGTCACTCGCACCACGCCGTAGTGCAGGTTTTCCTTTGAATGGTGATTGATTGCGGCGCGTAGCGTCTCCAAGTCAGCGCGTGCACCGCCGGTCTTGCCGCGCTCCTTCACATACGCGCGACATTCGGCGGCTTTGATCTGCGACAGCATCTTGCCGCCCCAAAAGTCATTGAGCCGACCGATCGTCCGCTCAAGTTTCGGCTGGTCGGTGATTCGCGGACCGCAGTCCTCCAGGTAAACCGACAGTACGTCAGCGACGTCGATGCGGTCGATGTCTTGGACGTTGCGTGAAGGTGAATACTTTTCCGCTATGTGTGCAGCTAGTCGCCTTTCTGCTTCGCGAGTCTGGCCCTTAAGGCAGCCTGTGGCGACATGCCGGTTACCGTCGATGATGATCCAGACGGGGTTGGCGACCGTGCGGCCGCCTCGTCTGCGGGCGGGACGCAGCCATAATCGGGCGCCTTTGCTTGTACGCGGCATAGCTGCCTCATCCTCTCGATTTCTGCCAAGCAAGTGTAATCTTTTCCCGCAATCCGCTCGACAATCAGGCGGCCGCGCATACCTTCCCGGCGCAGGCCGGAAGCTGTCATTGAACCGTCCGGGAAAGCGAGGGCCGCAGCAACAGCCAGCCGGAGCGGCGTATTGGGACTCACTTCATCCCGACGAGGTATGGCGGAACGCACGTCAATAATGCCCGACTACTCGCTATCGTCACCTTCATGAGTGGTTTCGATGTTGAAGAGAAGAAATGGCTCAAGGTCGGTGAAGTCGAACTGGCCACGCTGTACGTCAGCAATTTCCTCCGCTAGGCGCTTTGAGGAAATGCGCATCCAGGCGTGGACCGCGTGTGCCCTGATCAAAGCGTAAGTCGAGCCGGCAAAGAATAAGACCCATCCGGCCATCAGCAGCCATTCCTGCACTTCCTGAACGAAATCCGCCGGGAGGCGACCCCGGCACCACAACCTTCGCAGAGTCGATTCCGAGAGTCTGGTGCGGGTGACCTCCTTTCCGGTCTCCTGTTGTTTTACCTCAATCAATTTCAACAGCAGCATCGCGCATTCGCGAGGCGCTGGTTGATATGCACGGTCTCCTTGAAATTTTCGTCGCGTCACCGGTTGACCCCTCTACGGCTAAATCCTAAATAAATGCATCGAACTCTGATAAAGTGCATAGCATCTTTTTCGAATTCAATCAAGGTGAGGTCATGACCACTGTCGAGGAGCTGTTAAGCCGCGCTAAGCGGGCGATCGAGGCCGGCGAGATGTCGATGCAGGCCGCGGCCGAAGACATTGCGGCCGCCCAAAAGCAAGGGGCAACCCAGCGCCAAATTGCGGGTGCAATTGGAAAGTCCGCGGCCTGGGTCAACAGACTGCTCGGCTGGCGAGAGAGTGGCTACAGCGAGCAAACCGCATTCGGCCCGTCATCGAAAGCAGCTCGGCAGCGCGGCAGTCGTGTTCAGGCGGCTAAACACCGCCAGCACTCGCCAATGGCCGATGAGACGTCAGCGGCCATCTCGCGGGCGCGCGCCGAGGCCGCCGAGGCTGAAGCCGCTAGGGCCAAGGCTGAAGCGAGAAAGGCGAAGGACGAAGCCGCTAGGGCGAAAGCAGAAGCTCGCGCCGCTCGCGAAAATCTTTTCCGAGCTCAATGTGAGAATTACACGATTGAGCTCGACCATCAAAAACGCGACCGGCTCGTCAAACTTCTCGGCATGCTCGGCTCAAATCACGACGGCGAGCGGGCGAACGCGGCAAAAAAGGTCGAGCAGCATCGTGTGATCCTTCGACTTACCTGGGATGAATTGGTCATTCCGGCAACGATCGCAGCCAACGCCCGTGCGGCGTAGAGACTGAGGTGACGGATGAACAGATCTAGAAGGAAGAACGCCCTGCACTACGCTCGCCGCGGCTTCTTGGTCGTACCGATGCACACTGTCGAGGACAAGGTCTGCTCTTGCCCGGACGCCGCCTGCAAACGCCCCGGGAAGCACCCATGCACCGCACACGGCGTCAAAGATGCGACAATGGACAAGAACCGGATCAAGAAGTTGTGGCGCGAGTCACCCAGCCCCAATGTCGGCATCGCTCCCGGAGATCGAAGCGGAATATTGGTGCTCGATATTGATCCCCGTCATGGTGGCGACACCAGTCTCAAGAAGTGCAAAGCGGAGCTAGGTCCGCTTCCTGAGACAGCGACCAGCGAAACAGGTGGTGGAGGACTTCATCTATTCTTTGAACATCCCGGATTCGCTATTCGCAAGGACACGGCTGGCAAGCTGCTCGGTGTCGGAGTTGACGTGCTATCCACGGGTTCCATCGTAATCGCTTGCCTGAGACATGTCTCAGGCAAGCGATATGCGTGGCGCGCGGGAAGGACTTTGGAGGACGTCGGCGTTGCGAAACTACCCCAAGCTTGGTTGGATCGTTTACGTCGCCCCAATTTCAAAGAAATCCCGCGCGCCGACGACGGCAGCAATTCGAGGCGCATTGCTGAAGGGAGGCGCAACAACCACCTATCGAGTTTGGCCGGAACGATGCGGCGTTTTGGGGCGTCGCGCAAAGCCATTTCCGTTGCGTTGAAAGCTGAGAATGCAAAACGGTGCTCGCCACCCCTCGACCATCAAGAGGTCAGGGGCATCGTTGCAAGCATCATGAAATATCGGACAACCGGTAGCGGAATTGACGTTGCGGAAGAGTTGATGCAACTCGCGTTGGATCGGTACTTCAAAAGCGGCTACCATCTTCTGCATGCCACCGACGGGCGTTTTTGGTACTACGCCGCATGTCAATGGCAGCCCGTCACCGATCAATGGCTCTCAGGAAAAGTACTCGAAGTTATTCAATGTAACCCTGCGAAAGGGCAAAAGACCGCATCCCTGCTTAGCCAAGCTCTGACGTTGTTGAAGGCAAAATTAGCTCAGAAAGACGATGTTCTAGCGTTTGTGGCGGATCCACCGCGCGTCATCAACTGCAAGAACGGAGAGCTGTGGCTCCGTGAGGATGGCGGTGTTGAATTACAGCGGCATCGACCGACATCGCACCTGCGTGATTGCCTCGACGTTGCCTACGATTCAGAGGCGAAATGCCCGGAATATGACGATGCACTTCGCGAGATCTTCAGCAAAGCTGATGATTCCCAAGAGATGGTGCGGCATTGGAACGAACTTGTCGGTTACATCATTCAGCCTGGCCGAAACATTCCACTCATCGCGGTTCTGCTTGGAGGTGGTGACAACGGCAAGACGGTCGCGATTCGGACGGTCATTCGACTTCTCGGCAATCAGTTAGTCCACGCTCAGCGAGTTGAAGACCTCGACAAAAGCCGATTTGCCCTGGGGAGCCTGCTGGGTAAGCGCTTGTTCCTGGACGATGATGTGAGGGCGGGCGCGCGGTTGCCCGACGGCACCCTAAAGATGATCAGCGAAGCTAAGGAAGTCACCGGCGAATTGAAGTTTCATCCGTCGTTCAACTTTGTCGTCCGAACGGTTCCTGTATTGCTGTGCAACAATATTCCATCGCTCGCGGATTTGTCTCACGGAATGCGGCGGCGACTTATGGTGATCCCCTTCGACCGCCGTTTCACCGATGAAGATCGTGACACCGAGCTTTTTCAGCGGATCTGGGACAAGGAACTGCCTGGCGTGCTCAATCGCGCACTGAAGGGGTACAAACGGCTCGTCGAGCGAAATTTTCGGTTCGATTTGCCAGAGTCTGTAAAACGCGCAGGTGAACGGTGGCTCCAGCAGGCAAACCCACTTCCAGGATTCATCGACGCCCAATGTATGAAAAGTGACGGGGGCAAAATCCTCATAGGCGAGTTTTATTCAGCTTACGTAAAATGGACCCAAGGAATGGGCTACACCCTTACCCAGACACAGCAAACAGTGACAAGAAATCTAGGAAACCTAGGTTACGCGACCAAAAAAACTAACAAAGGTATCGCCGTTATTGGATTGTGCTTGCGCCACGAGTGACCTGCTCCTCGAAAACGACTGGTCGTAGTGACGAAAGTTACGGTATTTCAAATCAATATTCTTTCTTTTCGCATTTTTCGGAATAGAAAACATTCTAGAAGTTAGAAATCAGACTCAAAAGCTGTCACTTTCGTCACTATCAACACAAACACACACGTGATTGGAAAATTGTTAACCTGACCACTTCTCGGCAAGCGGCCGCATGCCAAACCGAAACTCTAATCTAAATAGCTCGCCTGAGGCGAACCACATCGGCACTCTGAAAATCATCTTTTCACGCGCTAATTTTTGTCGGCAGAGCAAATGCCGAAATTAGGGTTCGAGTATGCAGGAGTGGTCTCCCAGAACGAAGAGCTACGTAGAGGCGATGATCCGCGAAGGCGATCATTTTGACGACGAGGCTTGGCTGAGACGTGTCCGCGAAGAGGAAGCGCGCGCAAGAAGCCTGACGCATTCGTCTCAGGCAGCATTGCCGGAGCCGAGGTCAACCGCAAATACCGAAGCCGCCTCCGCCAAAATCGATCCCCCTCCTGGCAGAAAATCATTCGTGTCGCTGCTCAAGCCGCGGTCAGCACGAGCTCAAAAGAATCCTCGTTCGCTTAAACACAACTCGATGCGGGAAAGATTGGGCAAGGTGTGCGACGCGTGGGATGCCGTGCAAGAGAGCCGGTGGCGCAACGCGATTTATCCCTACATCGCGGCCGTTTATGCGCTCGTCCGGCGTTACCAGGAGCGGAAGCAGGTGAAACGGCTGCTACGGCGAGCGTGCAGATTTGCCGATTTGCCATTCGACAAAGGTGCTGATCCGTTCGCTGTCATAATTCGATGTACTAGCGGCGACGATCTTGATGCCAAAGCCGTCAGTAAGCTCGCACGCGCACTCCGATATGCGGACTATCGAAACCGACCCGTCCGATTGCTTGTTCCATTTATTAGAAAGCTAGGCGGCATAAACGCGTGCGTCGCACGATACACAGACCTGCGCCGCGTGGATAAGGGGATTTGAGCGCGAACTGCGCGACTTTTTGTACTTTCCAACGATCTTTGCACCAAAACTGAAGTTGTAAATAACCTGTATCGAGCAGATCGTTATCCGATGGCGGATAGGCTGATATCGAAAAAACAGGAAAAACCAATGGCCGAAAATTCTAAAATTGAATGGACCGATCATACATTCAATCCGTGGATCGGATGCACAAATGTCAGCCCTGGGTGTGATCACTGTTACGCCGAGACAATGGCAAACCGGCGGGGGTGGGCAAAATGGGGCAATCACCCTCGGCACCGCACAAGTAGGACATACTGGCGACAACCGTTGAAATGGAATGTGGACGCTAAGCAATTTAGGCGCCAGCATGGCCATCGCCCCCGTGTATTTTGCGCGTCACTCGCCGACGTGTTCGACAATCAAATTCCGGCGGTCTGGCGAGCCGAGCTGTTCGAACTCATTCGTGAATGTCGGCGGCTCGATTGGCTACTGCTGACAAAGCGACCGCAAAACGCTCGCAAGATGCTGCCTAGCGATTGGGGGGATGGATATCAGAATGTGTGGCTCGGTATCACGGCGGAGGATCAGAAGCGATTCGATCAACGGTGGCACCATATAGCGGTAATTCCCGCGGCGATAAGGTTCGTGTCGTATGAACCAGCCATCGGACCGCTGAAATTACCGAACCACGGTCTTTTACCTGATTGGGTGATTTCGGGCGGCGAAAGCGGCGCCGGGGCACGACCCATCGATCCGCGGTGGGTCAGGAGCATCATGGATGATTGCCGGCGCAAGGGCGTTGCTCCGTTCCATAAGCAGTGGGGGACATACGCGAGTAATCCTCTTGTGGTCGAGGACGGCTGTACCATCGCAGAAGCTAAAGATGCAGATGCCAACGGCAAGGGCGGCGGGTTGGTAGACGGCATTCTCATCCGCGACTATCCGCAGTCGCGCCGAATCTCTGACCGCAAGGCGGCCTAGGCATAGCTGGCCGCGTCACATCGACGACTCATTAAGAAAGTGACATTTCTTAATCAGTCGAGGCGCGAGACGATGCAGGGGCGGTTGATGAAAAACGCCGTCAGTCATAAAAGTCGACAGCGCTTCCTCACGACCAAACTTTTTGCGCCACTGGAGCAGTTACCAATACCGCCGGTGACTGACATCTTCTCTTTTCTGCCGGAAGATGTAGAGGATCACGAGCGCCACTGCGAGGAAAACGGTAAATACCTGTAGCATGGAAAGGCTCACTGTTAGAGACAGCCTGCTGGTCGCGTCGTAATTTACTTTAAAAAAGTAACCGACAAACCCAATGATGCAGAGACCGGTCGCGTAACTGATCGGTCTCAAATTGCCATGAAATCCACACCCTCCCGCTTGTCGACATGCGGCTGGACCGACGTCGGTCGCAGCGGCAAAATAGTAGAACGCCACAACAGCCAGCACTAACAGCACGACAGCCATACCGATTGCCGCCTTAGTCGATGGCAACTTCCAAAAGTGCAAATCGATTCGTGAAGTGCATTGACCACATAGAAAGCCCAGCCAGCAAGTGCGGCAGGCGTGCCGACAATCGCAGCCGTCTTCAAAGCGTCGCTTTGGCCAGCTGTCGTCCAAATTACCAAGCATGAGAGCGCGACAAATCCCGCGAAGCAGCCCATGGCGCTGAGCGAAAGGACGGAATACCGATCGTAGTCTCGTTTTGGTAATTCTTTATGTTTCGGTTCGGCCTTGTTGCCAATCGGCGGCACGGAGGTCGGTTGTGGCACGGTGGTGGCCGGCATCATCGAATCGGTACCGACCCTTAGGTCGGTTGTCGCGCAGTTCAGATCTTCATCATTTAACGAGTTTGCTGATTGGCCGGCGGACGGGTGAGACTGAGTAATCGGGTGAGACAAAACAAGCTTTTCGTGAATCCTGGGTTGGCGGTATCTGGCTCGGTTGCGCCGCAGTATGACAACCGGCAAAATCATTCCTAATACGGCAAGAATGACGATTATCAAAGCTTCGTTGCCTATCCGGTCGCGCGACAGCACGGAATCGACGATTCCCACAATCACGAGCGCGACGCAGAAGGTGATAACACCACCTGCCAGTGAGGCGCCGAAGCAGAGTAAGACAAATAACGGTCGCGAAATCTTAGGCGACATTCCGGACGGCGGTCGATCAGTTATGATCCTTGACATCCTGGACCCCTCAAACGGGCGGCATGCGGAATTTCGGACGGCTCAAAATTCACGCCGTTGGCGCCCCCGGCCTCGCTCCGACCGAACTATACATACTATAGTTGATAAACTCAAAGTATGTAACGCGCTGACCTTTGCGCATGGATATGCGCAAACTCGTCGGCCAGAACGTAAGACGGTTCCGGGAGAGGAGGGGGCTGACCCAAGAGCAATTTGCGGAAGTATCAGGCTTTAGCCAGCAGTACATCAGCAGCCTCGAGCACGGTCGCCGCAACCCGACCATCATTACCATCTATGAACTGGCAATCGCTCTTGGCGTCAGTCATGTTGATCTGATCCGAACGGCCAAACCAATCCGACGATGATCGATGCGAGGCCTCGCTTATGTGTTGGTTACGGCCCGGGTCAGCAGCGCGTCGGCGACAGCCAGCGCTTGTTAAGCGCGCCTCCACGTTATCGAAACATCATATTTTGGCGTCGCACACCGCGGCATCGTGCTCCTTTTTGCCCTCATCGAGGTTCGGGTCGCGTAGCCATTTTGATTTTCGCCGCTTTTCGCACGTTCAATATTCTTCCGCCAACATGATGGTGATGACGCGTTCGGTGACCGACGGGTCAGCCGGATCGGGAGAGTGGCAACTGAGCGTCTTGTCGTAGTAGTCGATCTTGAAAAAGATGTTATGGCCGTCGGCCTCAAATGAGCCGAAGTCGTGCTCCTGATGTGGATCATTGGCGTGACAAAAATCGTCATAGACGGTAATTGTTTTGACGATGCGCCCGACGGTCTCGGCGCCGAGAGCAGCGATGCCGTTCGTCATGACGGCTGTACCTTGGCCGTCGGAAAAACCTTGCCGTAAGCGGTCGTTGAGAATGCGAATTTGTTCGGTTTTCGTATTCATAATCTCTCCTTCGCGGCGGTGATGCCACGTGATGCCGGCGATGGGGTTGGGTGATTGGCTGAAAAACGAAGCCGTCAGCGGCCTTCAACGCGTTGACGTTGGGAAGTCCGCCGAAGGCATCGGCTCAAAACGCGTCTGGGCACAGCAGGGCTAGTTCGAGGCGAGGCCGGGTAATTGGCCTAAGCTCGGGATAATCGCGCCACTTCAACTCGAGGTTTTCCGCGCCCTTCTTTTGCGGAAGGGCTTCCCACCATGACTCCCAAGGTCCATCGTCCTTGGCGAGTACGAGATGTCCGACATCGATCTCCTGCCAGTTTCTAGGCAACGATTTGCCGGTCGTCGCGGCTTGCTGTTTCCCTTTAGTTGGTGCCCCAGCCTTGCCGCTGAATAGCAGTCCAAGCCGGTTTCTGTGGCGCGCGAACTTTATGGCTTGCGGGTAGTCACGCCATCGAAGGGTAAACATGTCGGCGTTCGCGTCGAGCACGATTGCTTCATACCAGCCGTCCTCGGGACCTTCTTGCGCCAGAACCAGATCGCCGATACCGATCTCATGCCAATCTATCGGCCGGTTGGGAACATGACTGCCGCTTTTTCCTGAAGGTGCGGACGCCGGCGCCCCTAGTTTCGGCACGACGGCAGACTGAGAGCTGACGTTTGGCGCGATGGCGACGATGCGATCGTACAACTCGCGGCGAACGAAGGGCACAAAAGTCTTGCCTTTCCCGTGCACGCGGCCGACCGGGAGTTTGGCGGCTATTTCGTCGATCCGTGGATTGTCGTTGGCAAGAACTCGAAGCTGCAATTGATTGGCGGCCTTGATCGCCAAATCAGCGTGATCCTTTTTGAATCGCGCCGCCTTCGGTTTGCCGCGACTATCGATGCCGAACAGAATGACAGCCGCGTGGGTCGGTAACGTCGAAGAGATCGTTTTCGTTGTCGTCATGGTTTGGTCTCCCTTAGAATCAAAAAGGACCCCGTCTGGGGTCCTTGGCTGAGCAGAAACGAACGCCGTCGGTTCGGCCGAAAGCTCGGCCTCAAGGCGGCGCGAATTGCTGCAATATCACTATACTACAACCTATAGTTGTAGTCAAGTAGTGGCAAAGCGCCTGTTTTTACCGCGCTTTTGGCCTAACTGGCTCACGATCGCATGCACTAAACAATTGGCAATGCGCATACTCACATCGCTCCGCATCGTCGATCCGGTTGCCGTTACAGACGTCGAGGCCGCCTCCTGCGCAGTACCGCCACACTGAATGCTGAATGAACCGAGGAAAGTTGGCCGGATACGCCGGATTAAATTGTTGAGCGTCGATATGGCTGGCTATGAGCCGCAAAATGGCTTCGCAACCTCCAGGGCCGTAGCAGCGTGGGCCATACGCATGCTCCGCGCTAAACCGAGTTAAGATGCCGGTTCGACGCAGAAAATTATGGACCAGCGTATCGACGGCCACGAGGTCCGCCCCAACCTCAAACCACAATGGCCTTTTCTTACCAGACGCCAACAGCATGGGCGCCAGTGTGATAGCTAAGACTTTATCGCCAACGCCGTATACTTGGCGTAGTGGTTCAAGCAACGCTTCGCGACAGGCTGCAAGCCGATCGTGTCGACTTGTTCTGGCAGCCTCGATTTGCCGGTCAATCCAAGAGACGAAATCGCCCTCCGCCGCGTCGCGCATGAATAAGAATAAACTGTATGACGTCTGGTTCAGGCGCCCGTTACGAAGCGGATGACGAGGGAGTGGGCATTGGCCGATCTCAGTCGGCTGAGAACAGGTACGCCAACTCTTGTTGTAATTGCAGTCTTCGAACGACCAGTAGCCGCTGAGCTTCTCACATAACGGCTTGCGTGATAACGCCTCGTCGATTTGAGCCCAGGTCGCAGTGCCGTGCTTGGCAATATAGTTTGCGGCGACTGCATCTGAGATACCCTGAAAGCTTAGAAGTTCGACCAGCCAATCGAATATTAAGGGCGTGTCGTGGCGCTCGATCGCACGTAACACGCCGCATTGCCGCAGCTCTGCGCTCACGTCAGCCAGATACGACGGCGAACCTGCCAGGCAGCAGGTCGCGTGAACGATTTTGACCGCATAGGAGAGGTTCGTGTTTGACGAGATCGATTGCGCCGAGGAGCGCATCGGCTAGCCCTGTCCTTCATTTACATCAGCGACACACATTTACATCAGCGACACAAGCTTTCGCTGGGCATCCGTGTCCCCGTCGATATAGCCTTGTGTCGTCTGGATTGACCGATGGCCGGCGAGCAATTGCACGTCGCGCAATGACCCACCCGCTCGATACACCAGCCGCGCCGCACGCGTAATAAATGTTCGGCGGCCTGAGTGCGAGGAACAGCCATCAAGCCCAATCGCGCGATAAGCTTGTGCAAACCAGAGGACGATGCTTACCGGCGTCATCGGTTTGCCGCCGCGTTCGGACGCGATCACTGGGCCTGTCGCCCGCGTGCTGGCGCGCAGCTCTGAAAGGCTGCGCTGCAGGTCTGGGTGGATAGGTACCGCTCGGCCGCTACCCTTTTTCGCCGCGTGGTTGGGCAGCTCAAGCGACCAGCTGATCTCGCCCGCAGGGCCGCTCACCATATCCCAGGTCAATTTTGCAATTTCGCCGGCGCGCAGGCCGGCTCTCGCCGAGAGTAAGACGACTACTTTATTCCGTAACGGGTAGCGGGTTGTTTCAGCGAAGAGCAGGAGATCTTCGATGTTTTCGTCAGACAGTATCTTGGCGCGCTTGCCTGGCATCGACTCAATCTTGAAGAGCGATCGGCAGCATACAATGATGAGAAAATCTCCTCAAACATAATTCAGCTGGATACTTCCTACGATTTCTTTAGCAGTACCGGTGGATGAGCCTTCGGATTTTCCGTGGGTTTAGCCGGCACAGCGCTATAAATTCTGCCAGTCACCGGTCTCGCGGAATCGTTGGATGCGACGCGCTGGAAATGCGTGCCAACCAAGGTTTGGCGGTTCGATTCCCACGGGCACCACCATCGTGTACCACCATTGTTCTTCGTGCCCACTTGTGCCCGTGTATCGGGCACTTTTTCAATTTCAATTTACCGCCGTTCACCACCGTAGCCGGTGACGTACCCATGTTTTATGGGTAGAATCTTGGGTAAGTTCTCCATCCATTCTAGCAGGCTGTTGAAGAAGCAGGTGATCGTCGTGCGATAAAAGGAATCTCGTCGCCCCCTTCGAGGCAAATCTCACCTTCGAGGGAGCCGTCGTTGAGTATCTCTGCCCAACCGTGGCCGGTTGCAGGCTCCATCTCATCGTTGCCGTCCCATGTGAACTCGACGGCATCACCTTTGCAGCGGCCATGGATCGACCCTGTGCGGCAATCCAAGGCGAACTCGCCACCGTCCTCGGCGAACAGAACGTAAGAGCCCGGCCCAGCCATGTCGTACTCGGGCGCTTCCACGACGCGCCACTTGCCCGGCACGCTCATATCGGCACCGCCAGCAGCTTGGGCAGGCGGATCAGGTTGTAGGCCGCGAGCGCCATCGTAAAGGCGGCATCCACCCGGACGCGGCCGCGCAATTTGACCTTGGCCAAGCCGGCGGAGTGTTTGATCCAGCCGAACACCTCCTCGATCCGTTTGCGGCAGCGCTGGCTGATGCTGTAGCCGGCATGACGCGTGGTGCGGCCGTCGACCGCGGTCTTGCGCCGCTTGCCGGTC
>Ga0307374_10011252_pt1 | contig 12767 bp, 10 predicted proteins | sample OX3MG_FD_202532 | JGI IMG/M metagenome (GOLD analysis project Ga0307374, IMG submission 202532) | Soil microbial communities from Risofladan, Vaasa, Finland - OX-3 | ecosystem: Environmental > Terrestrial > Soil > Coastal area > Acid sulfate soil | place: Finland: Risofladan, Vaasa | collected...
GATGTTGGCGGTGCAGTTGGGCAGGAACTTCCAGCCTGCCTTGGTGAAGGCCTGGACAGCCTTGTTGGTCGAGGCCTCCTGGGTGGACAGGGTGGACCCGTAGACGCCGACCTTCTGGGTCTTCTTGCCGAAGAGCTTCTCGGCCTCGTAGGCGCTCGAGACCGGGCTCGCGTTGGCCGGGTTCGGGGAGGCCTGGTACATCTCGTAGGCGTTGGCCACCACCGACGACACGGTGAAGCCCGGCACCGCGGCCAGGTTGCAGCCGAGGCGGGTCTGTTCGGCGGAGCCGTCGAGGGCGAAGCCCTCGCCGACCAGCATGAAGTCCTGCTTGCACTCCTGCGTGACCACCGAGCCCACGTTCGTCACGGCGGCGTTTCCGTAGTCGGCCACGATCTTGCGCCCCTGAATGCCGCCCTGGGCGTTGCACCAGGCGACCATCGCCTTGACCGCGTCGCCCATCTCCTGGTCGAGACCCGGAAGCCCCGAGAAGCCCCGGTCGTCGCCGTAGGCGATGTTGATGGTGGAGTTGGTCACGCCTGTGTCGGTGGCGCCCGTGGCATGGCCCTTGCCGCAGGGTGACGGGAGCGTGCCGAACGTCTTCGTGGAGATCGATGCCGCACCTGCGCCACCCACTGCCGGGGTGATCAGCACGCCCGCGGCCGTGAGCGTGGTGATCATCGTCGCCGCCCCCAGGGCCCGAAAACCGGCAACCCTCTTCATCATCCAACCCCCAGTCCAGGGGACCGCGGCCGAACCGGGCGCCGTCCCAACTCCTTTATGAAAACTTTAGAACACGTTCCTGTTTCGGCACACTAGCAATCCGGAGGTCAGAAATCTCTGCGCCACCTGAGTCCCGCCGCCGGTCGCGACCTAGGAACGATCCGCCCTGGCGATGCCGTAGCGCTCGGTGTAGTCCTTGAACTCCTCGGCCAGCTCAGGGTAGGTCCAGCCGAAGTCGGCGGGGTCGTAGCGGTGGCGACCGAAGGCGTCCTGTGGCCGGTCCTCGAGGAACGCCTCCATCCGCCGGGCGTGCAGCGAGCCGACCTCCTCGCCGAAGGCGGCGTAGAGCCGGCGGACCGCAGCGACTGGGTCGGCCACCAAGGAGTCGTAGTGGAGATGCTGGCACCATCCCTGGTCGGTCTTCTCGTCGAAGGTCATGGCGGAACGGAGCGCGAACGCGCACTTGCGCTTCCATTCCTCGGCCGTGGGGCGGGGGTCTTTCCGGCTGGTCAGGACGCGTTGGCCGGCATTGGCCAGGCTGGCGAGCGATGTGACGACCGGCCCCGGGTCACGGTGGGTCCAGATGACCCGGGCGTCGGGGTAGGCGGCGAGCATGGCGTCGAGATGCCAGAGGTGATTGGGCGTCTTGAGGATCCAGCGCTCGGTCGGTTGGCGCGACTGCAACGTCTGGAGGGCCAGCCGGTGCTGTGCGTAGGCCGAGGTCATGTCTGCGTGCTCGAGCCAGCGCGCGTAGGTCGGGACGTGGGCCTGGGTCTCGAGGGCGAGCGCACGCACGTCGTACATGAAGATGGCCACACACTCCTCGGCCACCGTGGCGCCGAAGGGATGCATGGCCTTGAGCGGAGGATTGAGCTTCATCAGCCCGTCGAGGTCCTTGGCGTGCCGGGCGATCCGCGGATCCTCCGCGGCTTCCTCCAGCGTGGTGGGCGGGACGGGATGGGCCGCTTCCCATTGCAGCAGCGGTCGCGCCACGGGGTCGAGCCCCAGGAGGATCGACAGCAGGCTGGTCCCCGTCCGGGGGAGGCCGACGATGATCCACGGTCGTTCTATCCGGCCCTGCCTGACCTCGGGGTGGTCTTCCGCCCAGCGCTGGAGCTCAATGCGGTTGGCCAGCGCGCTGGCCAGCATCTTGGAGACGAGGAGGCGTCCGAAGGTCGTCAGCTCGGCCTCCTCCTCGCAGGCGCGGAGGTACACCTCCAGGGGTTCGCGGTACGAGTCGCTGCCGAAGTCGTCCGATCCCGCCTTCTTGACGGCGGCGGCGATCACCGATGACGGGCTGAGGGAGGGGAGCTCGGGACCGAAGCGGGCGACCTGGGCCCCCGTCCAGTTGAGGGCGCGCACCGGCCGGCTGCGCAGCTCGGCGTCGCGCCAGGTGTACTCGACGGTGCTCACGGGCTCGTCGTCATCCGATTTCGACGACCGTGCGGCCGACAGAGCGACGCGCCACATGCTCGTCGAGCGCCCGTCCGGCTTCCTCCATGGAGACCCGCCGCCCGACGGCGGGACGGATGGCACCGGCCGCGGCGAGGCGCAGGAGGTCGGCGTGGATCTCGTCGGCCACGTCGCGTCCGAAGGGGTTGAAACCGAAGCGGCGCATGCCCGGGTCCACCGAATCGGCCCAGGCCACCATGACGGCCACAATGTCGATGTTCCCGATGCAGGCCATGCGGATGGGCCGCCCGGTCATGCCGTTGGCGTCGTCGTCGGCGAACCCCACGGCCAGGTAGCGGCCGCCGTGCGCCGTGCAGCGCCACGAGCGCTCGACGAAATCGCCCCCGGTCAGGTCGTAGACCACGTCGGCGCCCGCATCGCCGGTGGCGACGAGGACCGCCTCGACGAAGTCCTCCGCGGTGTGGTCGATGACCAGGTCGGCGCCGAGGCTGGCGCACAGGGCCCCCTTCTCCGGGCCGCCCGCCACGGCGATGACGCGTGCGCCGGCCGCCTTGCCGAGCTGAATGCCGGCCGTGCCCAACCCGCTCGCCGCCGAATGCACGACCAGGGTCTCGCCCGACTGCAGGCGCCCGCGCTTGAACAGGGCGAGGTGCGAAGTCTGGAACGTCAGCACGAACGCGGTGGCCTCGACGTCGTCGAATTCCGGGGGAGCGTCGAACAAAGAGATGGCGTCGGCGATGGCGTACTCGGCGATGCCGCCCAGCGCGTTCTTGGTGATGGCGACGACCCGCCGCCCCAACCACGACTCGGTTCCCTCGCCCACGGCATCGACCACGCCGCAGACATCCATGCCCAGGGTGAACGGGGGCGGAGTGGGGACCGAGACGAGCTTGCCCAGGCAGCGATCGATGTCGTTGAAGTTGAGCGAGGCGGCACTCACCTTGACGCGCACCTCGCCGGGGCCCGGTTCGGGCACCACAATGGTCTGCACCGCCAGGGCCTCGCCAGGTTGCCCGTGACAGGTCACCTGCACGGCCTTCATGTCTGCCACGCGCGCTCCCCCTGATCCGTTGCATCCGGCGACGGGAGACCTCGACGATGGTCCTTGTCCGGAGCGGTGCGAGGTTACCGCTTCCCTTCACGGTGCCCGCTGGGCCCCTTGGGTCCGGCAGCCGCTGTAGCTAGCGGGTGCCGAACGCGCCACCCGGGTCGACGCCGAGGTCGGGGATGGGTTGGTTCATGGCGTAGCGGTAGAGGATCGTGCGCATGTACATCCCGGCCGCCTGCGCGTACATGGAGACGCCGATGAGCAGCACGAATCCGGCGGCGGCGATCGGGATCCCGACGACCCAGGCGCTCTTGGCGATGCAGACGACACCGATGGCGAGCACGGCCAGGGCGCCGAGGGACAGCCCGAGGAAGAGGAACCCGAACCGCAGTCCGCCGCGGGCGATCGTCCCGAAGCGGGCCTTCAGGATGGAGGAGGAGCGCTTGATCGCCTCGATCGGGCCGACATCCTCGAAGGCGAGGACCGGGATGACGAGGAACGTCGCCACCGCCCAGGCCAGCCCGCCGGCGACGCCGATGAGACGGCCGACGAGGCCGAGCCGCTGCTCCAGCATGCGAATGGCCGTGCCGACGACGGCGGACAGGATCGCCCAGCTGAAGATCACGTTCTTGCGCCCCCAGGCCTGGGCCAGCGACCCGCCGATGGTGGGCGTCCTGCCCTCGATCCGGTCGGTGGCGGCGAAGACCAGCGCCACCTGGAAGATCACGGTCGCCGCCGTGGCCACCACCGACCCACAGGCCAGGGCGACAATGACGCCGAACCCGTTGTGCCCCAGGGCCAGGCCGATCGGTGCGGCAATGACGGCGAAGGCGATGACGGCGGTGATGGTGGCCATGACCGGGAGCCAGATCATCTGGCGGTCTTGCCCGAAGAGGTCGAGCGAAGCCCGCAGGATCGCCTTGCCGGTTGGATTGGTTCCCGCCATCTGCCCGCCTCTTTCTCCGAAGACTGGATTTGCACCACATGAATCGGCCGCGCCGGCCCCCGGGTTGTGCACAGTTGTTCGTCAGGTGAGATTCCGCCTGCGGGCAGGCACGAGAGAATGCACAGAGTTCACACGGCCGTAGCCTTCGGGCGAATTCCGTCTGTTACTACTTTCTTGGTGGACAGCCTCCCCGCTCCGAGCCGACCGCGGGCATCGATCCGACTCCCCTTGGGGGAGGGGCGGTGACGGGCCTGCTGAACGAGGTGCAGTCGGTCGACACGCATCAGAAGGCGCTGCGGATCAACCTCGACCCGCGCTGGTACGGGACCGTGGCCGAAATCGGCGCCGGGCAGGAGGTGGCCCGATGGTTCTTCCGGGTCGGTGCCGCCGCCGGCACCATCGCGAAGACGATCTCGGCCTACGACATGGCCGTCAGTGACGCCGTCTACGGCGAGGTCGACCGGTACGTCTCCGAGGCCCGCCTCCAAGCCATGCTCGACCACGAATACGCACTCAACATCGACCGGTTGAGCGAACGGCGGGGCGACGACACGTCCTTCTTCGCCTTCGCCGACACCGTGGTGGCCCGGAGCTTCCGGGGCGGCAACGAGTGCCACGGGTGGATGGGCGTGAAGTTCCAGGCGCATCCCTTCGACGAGCCGAGCCAGGTCGTCCTGCACGTGCGCATGCTCGACGTCGAGGCGGCACTGCAGCAGGAGGCGCTCGCCTTCTTCGAGCACCACGAGCCGGAGAAGCTGGTGGAGAGTCTGCTCGACCGGTTGAGCACCGACCGGATGGAGATCGACCTCATCCGGTTCCGCGGTATCGAGTTCCGCAACGTCGATAACTGAGACGGTCGACAACCTGCGCGTGGACACCGCCGTGCGCCCGCTCTGCGACTACCTCAAGCGCATTGCGGACGGGGACGAGAGTTGGGAGGCGATGGTGCCGCCCGGGGTGGCCGAGCTCATCAAGAAGCGCGGATTCTTCGGCTGCGTCCGATCGCTGATCTGAAACTCGGCCGGGCGCGGCACACGTCGGTGACCCGCAGCGGGGTGGTTACGAAACCAGATTGGTCCAGGTCATCCGTTGGATACTGGAACTCGCTCGGGGGTTGCTCACACGAATTCGGGTATTTCGACCACACACTTTCCACGAGAATCCGATCGCCCGGCTAGAGCATGGACGTCTAGTCACCTTCAAGCTGTGAGTACACAGTGTCCTTGCCCCGACCACCATGCTGGACCACGAGACCGGCACTTCGCAGCTGGCGCAGAACCTTCCTGATGTTCGCTGGCGACAAGTCCAGGACTTCCTCCAACTCCGCCACGCTCCGCTGCCCTCCGCTGAGCGCCGAATGGACACGAGCCGCAGTGGATCCGGGCCTGAGTAGGGGTTGACGGGATGTCGGAAGATGCTGAGTCAGCAAGGCCGTGAACCGAATGCCGCTGTCGAAGTACCGGGCTCGTGGAAGGTTTGCCTCTTCGAGCTGCGTGGCAACCTTCTGGAGTCCCGTGGAGAGGGCCTCTACAACACGCGTTTCGGAACCTGGAGACCGTGCGTCCTGGCACAACGAGATCAGGCGAGCGTTGCGCGCTGAGCTGACACGCTCCTTGCCCAGCCTGTCGATAGTGATTCCGTAAAGGCCGCCAGGGCTCACGACGGTCAGCTCGTCTGGCAGCAATCGAACCTCTATGGCCATCGACTCGGACCACGCGTCCAGATCGCGGTGGATGAGCGCGTTCGCGATCAACTCGCGGAATGCCTCGAGGGGATACTCCGGGCGATCGCGGACGGCTCCGGTGGAGTCTCCGACGACGTTACGGGTAAAGGCACGTCGAGCCCAGTCCAAGGCGCCATCGAGCATCCGAGGGATTGAACCGTCAATGACTTGAACGTCGCTCGCCCGAGTCTCCGATCGCGCGTGAGGATCGGTAATCACGGCCGCTTGGATGACGTAGCGCGGGAACCACTCCTGGGGATGAACCCCAAGGGTGAGCACCCCCGCAACGGTCGGAACTCCTTCGGCGGTGACGATACCGGCCCGTCGGAGTAGCTCCTCGTGCTCGAATTGGGCAAGACCGGTTGACCGAGCGCGAGCGTTGGCAGACCACTGCTCGATCGCCAGCGGGTCCAAATCGTCGAGGGTGGACCCTTCGACGGGTTGTCGATCGAAGTGCGGGGAGGTGCGAGCTGAGAGGAAGGCTTGTTCCTCGAGGGGCGACACGGCGTAGTCGCCGTCGTAGGAACGCAGGTAGGCGATCCCCGAACTGCTCACCCTGCACGGCTTCGCCGAGGGGTCGCACTCGTGGATCGTGGCGTGGATCACAGGAGCGCCGTCAACAACGGCATCTGAGATTGTCACCTTCACGGGCGGCGTGAAGGAGCGAGCCTTCGCTCCGAGTCCTTGCTTCAAGGCCTGAGGGTTTGGGAGGGGCACCGGAGCGAAGCCGGCCGCCTCGTTGAGGCCGAGAATCACGGTTCCGCCGCCTGGGTGATTCGCGAGGGCGCTCAGTGTCTCCGTCAGCGATTCGGGCAGGCCGCCAGCCGCTGACTTGACCTCGATCTCAGGGAGGTCCCCACCGAGCTCCCTGAGATCGGCGATAAGCCCGCTCAGATCCTGGTGGGCGGAGGTCATGGCTCAAATGTAACCGCTCGGGAGTTACATTTGAGTTACATTTCTACCGACGAGATTTCCGCTCAGCGGGCGCCCGCATTGAGAAATTCGACCGAGACCCGCGGGTCCCTTAGGAAAATAGCGTCGGCGGCGCCAACCACACCAGCGTGTCCTCGTCGGACCTCCGGTGCTGGATGTCGACCTTCTTGGCGGCCTCGAGATCGGCGACGGCAGCGGTGGCGTGCACCTCCTTGTAGACCGTTTCTCGGAGCGCGAAGTCCTTGAGCTCCTTGAGACTGACCCGCCCTCCATCGGCAAGGCGCTCGAGGATCTGGGTCTTGAGGACACGAAGATCCGGGGAGTCATCGGAGAGCCCGAAAGACATCTGGTTCGGGTCTCGGGGGTCTCGGAACTTCGACCCGGCCGCTGTGTCCACGGACCACATCGCATCCTTCATCTTGCGGACCCCTTGGATGCTCGAGGTTCCGTAGACCAAGAAGAGCGAGTGCCCGCCCTCGTCCGTAAGCTCGAAGGTCAACTGGAAGTCGAATCCGCACTCGGCCAGGCGACGGCGGTACTCGTCGACCAAGAAGCGCTTCTTGTTCTCTGTCGGCTGTTCGGCGACCGCGCGCCAGCGGTCGTCGCCGAAGACCGTGTCGCCGGACTTGTTGTCTCCCTGCTCTGCGAACCGGGTAAACCACTGCTGGCTGAAGGTGACCAGGACCTCTGGCCGCTTGGACTTGCCGATCCTCTCGACCAGGGCGTAGGGGGTGTCGACACCCCAGCCGTCGAGGTTGACGAACATGGCCCGCTTCCACAGTCCGAGCTCTTCGAGCGTGGGCTCGAGGAGATCCTGACATTTCCCATGCCTCGTGCTCACGTTGAAGCATGTCCTCTGGGCGGCGAGGAGCTCCTTGAGGTGGGCGACACGACCGGGGTGCTCCTCGATGAAGACGGAGTCCAGGGAACAGCCCGAATCGATGACCTCCGGACGTGAGGCGGCTCCCAGCGCGATCAGCGGGGATCCTTTCCCGCCGTCGGTGTACTCACCTGGGCCGGCGAAGGCGTCCACGAAACACAGCCCTTCGGCCGAGAACTGACTCGACATGATGGGGAAGTAGGCGGCCAGGTAGTTGCCGAGGATCCGGTGCTTGGCCTCGGTGTGGGGATCCCGGTCCATCACGACCGATGTGGGAACCGCCATTTACCGCACCCACCCTGGCATCTCGTCCCATGTGCGTCCGTCGAGCTCCCGTCCTCCCGCCTTCGGTGTCCGCCCGCCCCACTGCTTGAAGAAGAACGCCACACCCGCACCCACGCACTGGTCGCGAACGTCACGCACCCATTCGGCCTGCACGGGGCGCGCCCCGACACCAGACTCGCCACCGACGATCACCCAGTCGATGCCCTTGAGCGAGAGCTCTCCAACTGGACCGATCAGCGGCTCGACGGAGAGGAACTTGGTCTGGGCACCCGTCCGACCGAGGTGGCGCATTCTGAACTTGTATCGGGCGCTCTCGACGCTGACGCCCATCCAGACGTTAGTGGGCCATTCCAAGGTGTCGGAGAGCTGCGCAAGGCGTCTGGAGCGCTTGGTGAGTACCTGGTACGTGTGGTGCGGGGTGTCGCGCATAACGGCGAACACGTCGGCGATGAACCCGTCGGGCACGTCCGGGTGGAAGAGATCGCTCATCGAGTTGACGAAGATGACGCGGGGCGCCTTCCACCGCCGAGGCAGGTCCAGCTGGTCCTTGTGGATGGTCAAGCCGAAGCCTGGCCCAGACGTCGGTGCCGTCCCGTCCAGCTGGTACTTGGGATTGCCCATCGCCTTGAGCCGTTTGGCGAGCGTCAGGGCGTAGCAGTTGTCACAGCCGGGCGATGTGCGGTCACAGCCCGTGGTGGGGTTCCAGGTGGCTTACGTCCACTCGATGGCGCTGTGGTCCGACACGTAACGCTCCTGATGATGGGGTTACAGGATACGTCCAACTGCCGTACCAGGCGTCAACGAGTCGTCAGCAGAGGGCGGTGGAGGTGGAACCACCCAGGGTCCCAACAAGGTTCACGGCCATCCCAGAACGCACACCCCCGCCAGGCGAGATGGACGCCGCGACTGCGCCTGGACCTACACGCCCGAAGAAGCGTGAATCGTCAACCAGTCAGCCGCAGACCGTCATCGACAGCCCTCGTCCCGAGGCTGAGCAGGAGACGCCCCGCGTCATGAGCTTGCAACTCGCCAACTGGCCGAGTTCGAGGCGAAGATCGCCGAACGGCAGACGTACGCCTTCGTTCGGATCGCCAACGCGCGCCCGACGTCCAAAGACCAGGGAAAGTCACGCTGGATCTGCCCGGCCCAGGCGGGCAAGGTTCGCTGCGACAACTGCCCACTGTCGGCCGATCTCCCGCCCGACCTCCCAGAGGTGGCCGGGGCTGGTGTCATGTCGTGGGCATCGTCAAAACCTCGATCATGGTGGCCTGCGCCGTCACCGCCACCAACATCGCGCTCCTTCGCGCCTGGGCGGCTCGCTCTGGTGATGTGACCAACCCGCTCGCCGAGCCAATCGGCGAATACCCGCGCTTCGAGGAGATCGATCCCGCGGAGTGGGCCGTGCCGGCCCCCGGTCCACCTCAAGCCGCCTGACTCCTTTGCGAGCCCGCTGAGCTGATCCAGCCAGCAGGGGTCAGCGCGCCCGGCGACGCGTTGCGACCCCGCCATGCAGACTGTTTGGGCACGCGTGAACGCGTAGACGGCGTTTCGCTCCAGCCGGGGGTCTCCAAACCTTTCAGAGCACCCTGCCACCCAGCGAATCGGGGGGTTTCGTAACGAAGAAGGGTCCAGTTTCGTAATGACCCGCAGCGGAGGGAGTGGGATTTGAACCCACGGAGGCTTGCGCCTCGCAGCTTTTCAAGAGCTGTGCATTCGTCCGCTCTGCCATCCCTCCAGGGGGCTCATGGTAGGTGAGGGCGCCGAGTCGGCCCGCTCAACCGCCGGCCCACTCCGCCAGCTCCACCACGACACCCGGGCCGTCGAGGAACACCAGCTTGCGGTCGTGGTAGTCCAGGACCTCGTTGCGCGGTGTGATCCCGTTCGCCGCCAGGTGCTCGAGCATGGCGGCCAGGTCGTTCACACGGAAGCACACGTGGTTGAACCCCGTCCTGTCGAGCGTGCCGGCTCCCTCGTCCACCACGATCGGTGGCTGATGGAAGAAGAGCAACTGGATCTCCTGGTGCACCTCGGCGTCCTTGAGCACCAGGGTCACGTGGTCGGACTCCCAGCCCGGTATCCCCATGTAGTCCGCCACCCGCTCGCCCGACGCGACGACCGCGATGCTCTTTTCGAAGCCCAAGAGCCCGAAGAAGCGCCGCGCCTCGGGCAGGTCGGTGACGACGATGGTGACGTGGTCGAAGCCCTCGGTCCGTGCGGTCGCCATGGCCGAACCCCTGTCAGCCCTTCGCGGCCTGCTCACGCTGGGACGCGTCCCGGGCCCGGCTGCGTTGCCGGCCCCGAATGGCCTGGTCGAGAAGGACCTTGCGCAACCGCACCGCCTTCGGCGTGACCTCGACGCACTCGTCGTCGCTGATGAACTCCAGCGCGTGCTCGAGGGAGAACGTCAAGGCGGGCGTCAACCGCTCGAAGTCCTCCGCCGTCGCCGAGCGGATGTTGTTCAGCTTCTTCTCCTTGGTCGGATTGACGTCCATTTCGTCGGCCCGGGCGTTCTCTCCGATGATCATGCCCTCGTAGACCTCCTCGGCCGGGCCGACGATCATGGTGCCGCGCTCTTGGAGGTTCATCAGCGCGAACGTCGTGGTGACGCCGCGTCGGTCGGCCACCATCGACCCGTTGCGCCGGGTGCGGAGGTCGCCGTGCCAGGGTTCCCAGCCGTCGAAGACGTGGTGGAGGATGCCCGTCCCCCGGGTGTCGGTGAGGAACTCGGTGCGGAACCCGATGAGCCCCCGCGCCGGGACCTTGTAGTCGAAGCGCACCCAGCCCGTCCCGTGGTTGACCATTTCGAGCATGGTGCCCTTGCGGAGCGCCAGGAGCTGGGTGACCACGCCGAGATATTCGTCGGGCACGTCCACGCTGACCCGCTCCACCGGCTCGTAGACCTTGCCGTCGATCTCGCGCGTCACTACCTGCGGCTTTCCGACGGTGAGCTCGAACCCCTCCCGCCGCATCGTCTCGACCAGCACGGCCAGCTGCAGCTCGCCACGGCCGAGCACCTCCCACATGTCGGGGCGCTCGGTCGGCGCCACCCGGATGGCCACGTTGCCGATGAGCTCGGCATCGAGGCGGGACTTGAGCAGGCGAGCGGTCAGCTTGGTGCCGTCCTGACCGGACAGGGGCGACGTGTTGATGCCGATGGTCATGGCCAGGCTGGGCTCGTCGACGGTGATCGCCGGCAGCGCAATCGGGTCGTCGGGATCGGCCAGGGTCTCGCCGATGGTCACCTCGGCCAGGCCGGCCACCGAGACGATCTCGCCCGGGCCGGCCGACTCCGCCGGCACCTGGTCGAGCGCCTCGGTCACGTACAGCTCGGTGATCTTGGCTTTCTCGACGGTGCCGTCGAGGCGGCACCAGGCAATCTGGCTGCCCTTGACCAGCGTGCCGTTGTGGACCCGGCAGATGGCCAGCCGACCCAGGTAGGGAGAGGCGGAGAGGTTGCAGACGAGCGCCTGGGTCCCGGCGTCCTTCTCGAAGGAGGGAGCCGGGACGTGCTCGATGATGGCTTTGAACAGCGGCTCGACGTTCTCGCCCTCGACGCCGGGGTCGGTGCTCACCCAGCCCGCTCTGGCGTTGGCGTAGAGGATCGGGAAGTCGATCTGGTCCTCGTCAGCGTCGAGATCCAAGAACAGCTCCTCCACCTGGTTGACGACCTCCGCGATGCGGGCGTCGGCCCGGTCCACCTTGTTGATCACCAGCACCACCGGGAGGCGGGCCTCCAGGGTCTTGCGCAGGACGAAGCGCGTCTGGGGCAGAGGGCCCTCCGAGGCGTCCACCAGGAGGAGCACGCCGTCGACCATTGTCAGCCCCCGCTCGACCTCCCCGCCGAAGTCGGCGTGGCCCGGCGTGTCGACGATGTTCAGTTTCACGCCTCCCCAGCGCACGGCCGTGTTCTTGGCCAGGATGGTGATGCCCTTCTCGCGCTCGAGGTCGCCGGAGTCCATCACCCGGTCGGTGAGCTCCTGGTGGGCGCCGAACGCGCCGGTCTGACGCAGCAAGGCGTCGACCAGAGTCGTCTTGCCGTGGTCGACGTGCGCCACGATGGCGACGTTCCTTATGTCTGCGCGGGTCTCCATGGGGGGACCAAGGCTAGATGACCTGGGTGGTGTTCCTTAAGCAGCCGACCGGAGCGAGGTTCCTGCCCCGCCCAGGGCCAGTTCCACGGCCTCCGCTCCGAGGGTCAGGACCGAGGGTTCGGGCTCGATCCGCACCAGGTGGCCGGAGTCCGGCCACCACCCGACCACCCGTCCGGGCACGTCGTCGCCCCGCACCCGGAGGGCTTCGACCAGCGTCACCAGGGCGAGTTCGGCCCGCACCGACTCACGGCGGGGACCCGAGAGCACGACCAGGTGGGCGTGCGTCGTGCGCACGTCGGCCCGGCCCCGCAGCGCAAGCAGCGCGGAGTGTGGGCTGTCCCACCAGTGGTCGCGCCCGATGACCGGCGCCGGCCCGAGCGCGGACCAGTCCAGAGCGCACCAGAGCCTGCTGGCCCATGTGACGGCCTCCGCGCCGACGGCTGCCCGTCCCGCCGGAGGGAGCCCGTCGATCCAGCGGTCGAGCTGGGTCGCCGACGAGCTGCCGTCGGCCACCCAGTGCGAGGACTCGGCCAGCCGGTTCCGCACGGCCTCGAGCGGCGAGCGCGCGCCGCCGCCCGCCAGCATGCGCACCGCGGCCACGCCGATGGAACGGCGCGCCGTGCTGGCAGACCAGGCGAACGGCTCGGGGGCGTCAAGGCCGGCCGCGTCGCCGGCGTACGCCGTGCGCACCTCGTGGTCGGTGACGCGGAAGCGCACCGCGCCGGCGC
>Ga0307374_10011255_pt1 | contig 12766 bp, 10 predicted proteins | sample OX3MG_FD_202532 | JGI IMG/M metagenome (GOLD analysis project Ga0307374, IMG submission 202532) | Soil microbial communities from Risofladan, Vaasa, Finland - OX-3 | ecosystem: Environmental > Terrestrial > Soil > Coastal area > Acid sulfate soil | place: Finland: Risofladan, Vaasa | collected...
GGCCGAATTCAACTTGGCCGGCGAGCTTCAACAGTCATTCAAGAAGGAAATTTCTTGATCCTCAACCCATGAGCCTAACGCATACCTTGGAAACCTTCTTCGTTCCCAAGCTGCACCGTGTCATCGAGTTCCTCACTTCCCAGGGGATTACGATGGCGGGCAACCTCATTTATGGTTTCCTCTGTGTGCGGCTTTTGCCGATTTCCGAATACGCCAAGTTTGCAGTGGTCTTCGGCGTTCTGGGCACGATCACAGTGCTCATGGATATCAGCTTTTCTGGGACATTACTGCCGCTCGTCGGGGAGCGGATCGACGATCGGCGGCTGATAGCCGACTATGTGGCGTCTCTCCGGCAGTTGGCCCACTGGCTCTACCTTGTGATGGCGCCGGCCACGATTCTTGTCTATCCCTTCCTGGTCCGCAAGCAGCAGTGGAGTTGGCGCGTAGTCGCGGCCATGGTGGCGATTCTGCTGATTGCCTCGTGGTGCGCGCGTGTAAGTGGGGCCTATGGTGCGGTCCTGATCGTGCGCCGCGATCGCGGATCGTGGTATCGCGCACAGATGGTATCGAGCCTTGGCACTCTGGCGCTGCTTGGCATCGTCTGGGCCGCTCACGCGCTCAGCGCCTTTTCGGCCATCCTCATTAATGTGGCCGGCATAGTCTACGTGGCGCTGTCTTACTTCTTCAGGGCCCGGCGCCTGCTGGGCACAAAAGGCAACCCCTCCATTGAAAAACGTAAGGCAATCGTCCATCTCGCATTGCCGAACATGCCCAATGCCATCTTCTATGCGCTCCAAGGGCCCATTTCGCTGTTTCTAATCACTCTGTTCGGGCACACCACGGCTGTGGCCAGCGTCGGCGCGCTCTCCCGGTTGGGACAGGTCTTCGTCCTGTTTTCACAGATGACTCCGTTGCTGATTGAACCATATTTCGCAAAACTCCCCGCGCAACGTCTGAAGCGTAACTACCTGGGAGTTATCTCTATAGAGGTCGCATTCTGCTTGCTTGTTACAGGACTCGCCCACATCTACCCTCAGCTCTTCCTTTGGGTGCTCGGTCATAATTACAGCGGCCTGCGCTTCGAGGTTCTTCTCATGATCGCGAGCAGTTCCATTTCATATCTTAGTGGCATCTTGTGGGTCATTCACTGTTCTCGCCGGTTTGTATATTGGTGGAACGGCATGGCCGTCATCACACTCACCTTAGCCGTGCAGGCTTTCTTTATCTGGAAGGTCGATCTCTCCACGGTGCGCGCTGTGCTGACCATGAACCTCTGGACGGTATATGTCGCCCTTTTGATAAATATCTTTACCGGAATTTATGGTTTTACCCGGGGCCCGCGGGAGATCGTGGGCCCGGCCGTGATTGCCACAGGAAGCGACTATGCATGATATTGTTAGCTCCGATCGCCAGTCTGTTTGTACTACAGCGATCTGTACTCTTTTTGAAGGGGATTATCATCTCGGGCTTGCAGCTTTTGTGAACTCGCTGGTGCGCGCTGGATACAAGGGAACAATCTGGGCGGGATTCCGAGGAGAGTTGCCTCCGTGGCTGGATCAATTGAAGCGTTTGGATGGCAAAGCCGGCGAATTCATGGTGGGGAGCCAGCTTCGTCTCGTGTTTGTGCCGCTTGAAACTGAAATACATTTCACCAATTACAAACCTCAGTTCATGCTCGACCTGTTTGCGGACCAAGCGCGTGGTTGTGAATACCTTTGGTATTTCGATCCAGATATCTTTCTCCGCTGCGACTGGACCTTCTTCGCCAACTGGCAGCGCCACGGCATTGCCCTATGTGAAGAGATCGTCAACTACCGGCTCTCGGAGCGCGATCCATTGCGGCTCACGTGGGTGGAGATTGGAGCTGCGATGGGACTGCGGGAACCACGTCCTCTTAACCAGTATTTCAACGGTGGAATGGTGGGCGTCGGAGCCGGCCACTCCAGTTTCCTTCACTTGTGGAATCGCATCCTTGAGCAGTTTGCTTCAATGGGCAGCGACCTGACGAAGTTTGGCCCCGGGGCCTCTCGGCTACCTTATGCAACCGACCAGGATGCGCTGAACATGGCTGCCATGTACACGGCTTATCCGCTCACTACCGTGGGACCGGAGGGGATGGGATTTAGGCGCGGAGAGATCAGGATGTATCACGCTGTGATCCAGAAACCGTGGAGAGGTTCGCTGCTGCTTAGAGCCTTGGCTGGCATTCCGCCTTCCGATGCAACGAAATTCTTCTTTACCCAAGTCTCGTCGCCGATTCGCGCTTATTCCCCGTGGCGTTTGCGTAGAAAGCGATTGACTTGTGCAATCGCCGCGTTGATTGGGCGGTTCTATCGCAGACAGTGAGGCAATACCAAACCAGGAGCAGTCGCGGCTGCTAGGCTATAGGCGTGGCACGGGCGGCGAACCTGGCTTAGATCTAGATCTGGCGGCGACGCGCAGGGCGGCTAGTACCTACAAGTTAGCAATGGAGACCATCAGCCCTGGACGACAGTTTATTATTCCAGCCCTGAAGGAATGCTATGACGCCGGGCTGCATTTGTTCAGAGCCGAAGCAATAGGCTGCTTCCGCCACCGCGCTACACTCGTACTTTCCGCCGCTCGAATATCCGGGCCGGCCATATCGCATTCATGAGGGAATATCGATGCAGAAAGTCGCCTTAATTACTGGCATTACCGGGCAGGACGGTGCCTATCTTGCCGAACTGTTGCTTGATAAGGGATATGTTGTGCATGGCATCAAGCGCCGTTCTTCGTCGTTTAATTCGGCGCGCATTGACCATATTTATCAGGATCCTCATCTCCTCAACGCCCATTTTCAGATTCATTATGGCGACATGACCGATTCCACAAATCTGATCCGCATCATTCAGGCCGTGCAGCCGGACGAAATCTATAATCTGGCCGCGCAGAGTCACGTGCAGGTCAGCTTTGAAACAGCGGAATATACGGCGAATGCGGATGCTACCGGAACTTTGCGGTTATTGGAAGCAATCCGGATTCTCGGCCTTGTCGGGAAGACGCGGTTCTATCAGGCGTCAACGTCTGAACTATACGGGAAGGCTCGGGAGACTCCACAAAAGGAGTCCACTCCGTTCTATCCGCGCAGCCCATATGGCGTGGCTAAACTTTATGCGTACTGGATCACCGTGAATTATCGCGAAGCATACGGGATGCACGCCTCGAACGGGATTTTGTTTAACCACGAAAGCCCGATGCGCGGCGAGACCTTTGTAACTCGTAAGATCACGCGCGCCGTAGCCGCAATCCACCTGGGCGTGCAGAAGACTTTGTACATCGGCAATCTTGATTCCAAGCGCGACTGGGGGCATGCGCGGGATTATGTCGAGGGCATGTGGCGGATTGTGCAGCAGCAAACGCCGGACGATTACGTCTTGGCGACGGGAGAAGCGCACAGCGTACGCGAGTTCGTCGAGGTGGCATTTTCCAGAGTCGGCCGCAAAATCGAGTGGCGCGGCCAGGGCATCGACGAGGTCGGCATCGACTGCGCGAGCGCCGCTACATTGGTCAGAATCGACAGCCGCTACTTTCGCCCGACCGAAGTGGAGTTGCTTCAGGGAGATCCTTCCAAAGCGCGGAGCGTGCTGGGATGGAAGCACACCGTAACCTTCCCGGAGCTGGTCTCGGAGATGGTGAGTTCCGACTTGGAAGTTATCGCCAAAGAATTTCATCTGAGTGAACGTCGTCATGAATAGCTTCGACTTGACAGGCCGGCGGGTATGGGTCGCCGGACATCGCGGCATGGCGGGCTCGGCAATTGTCCGGCGGTTGATGCGCGAAGATTGCGAAATTGTTACGGTGACGCGCAGCGAACTCGATCTGTTGCGTCAGGCCGATGTGAACGCATGGATGGCCGATGAGAAGATCGAGGCGGTCTTCCTTGCTGCCGCGACCGTGGGCGGCATCATGGCGAATATGATGCGGCCGGCGGACTTTCTGTATGAAAACCTTGTGATCGCTACCAATGTTATTCACGCTGCGAGTCAGACCGGCGTCAAAAAGCTTCTGTTTCTGGGCTCATCCTGCATCTATCCGCGCTTGGCGGAACAGCCAATGCGGGAAGAGGCGCTCTTGACGGGCGCCCTGGAGCCCACCAATGAATGGTATGCCATCGCAAAAATTGCCGGCATCAAGTTGTGCCAGGCCTTTCGCCGTCAATACGGATGCAAGTTTGTTTCGGTCATGCCCACCAATCTCTACGGCTCCGGAGATCGTTACGATGGACAGGATAGCCATGTTGTCGCAGCGTTGATCTTGAAGATTCACGGAGCCAAGATGACGAATAGCGCAACCGTCGAATTGTGGGGCAGCGGGACTCCAAGACGTGAATTCCTGTATTCCGAAGATTTGGCCGATGCATGCGTGTTTGTGATGAAGAACTACTCCGATGAGATCTTCTTGAATGTCGGCACCGGCCGCGATATGACGGTTCTGGAGCTAGCCGAAAGCATTGCGCGGATCGTGGGCTGGAAGGGGACCTTCACGTTTGACAGGTCGAAGCCCGACGGGATGCCGCGTAAGGTGATGGATGTGAGCCGCCTGCGCGCCATGGGCTGGTCCGCTCCGACCGATTTTGAAACCGGAATGAAGGAAGCTTATCGGTGGTACGTTGCCAACGTGGCTAAATCTGGCGCTTTGATTGCGTAATTGCGCCGTATAGCGTCATCGGGGTTATCCCCGCCGGCGCCGGATCGGCAGCTTACCGAAGGAACAGGAAACAGCTATGAGATCCTCGGCGCATCGGCGCGAACGCGCCGTACATAACATAGCCGTCAGTGCTAAAGGCAATCCTTATCATCGTCCTTCCTTCATCCTGAAGAATCGCTTGGCGCGGCTGCTCTGGCGAGCGGTGTATTTATTGCTGTATCGCACCTCGCCGCGTCCGATGTACGCGTGGCGCTCGATGCTCTTGCGTCTCTTCGGCGCGAAGATGGGGCCCGGTTGCCACTTTTATCCCGGCGGAAAGGTATGGGCGCCCTGGAACCTGAGCTGCGAGGACTGCTGTACGCTGGCCGACGGTGCTGAGATTTACAACCCCTCGCCCATGTATCTTGAAAGCCATTGCATTCTTTCACAGCAGGCCTATCTCTGCGGGGCGACGCACGATTACAATCACCCCGACTTTCCCATGATCTCTTACAGCATGAGGCTGGGTGCATACTCGTGGATCTGCGCGCGTGCGTCGGTTGCGCCAGGCGTATATGTCGGCGAAGGCGCCGTGCTCGGGTTGGGATCGGTGGCAAACAGCGACCTGGAACCGTGGACTCTCTACAGCGGTGTGCCCGCTGTGAGGGTGAAGGCGAGGGAAAGGAGCGCTGCGCTCGGCGCGCAGCAAAATCCAGGACCTGCTGAGCAGGGATAAGTCCGTCAACTTTGCCTTTGATGAGGGGTCGTTGCGAGCTATTTCCCCGCTTTCGAAGCGCCGAAGTTGCTTCCATCGCAAGGTTGTCCGATCTGCGGGAATCAGGTAACCTGAGGACTGTCAATGCTGATTGTTCGGCCAGACCACGGTAACCTTTATAACCCCAAGAATAGGCTCCGCACGATTTGTTCGAATGATTTGGATCCTTGTAGCGCTATCGCCGGGCGGCCTTGCGGGCACCGGGAAGGAGAACAGAACAGCGCATGTCAACGCCTGTTTCCATCTGTGTAATCGGGTCCGGGTATGTGGGCCTGGTAGCGGCGGCGTGTTTTGCCGAAATGGGCCACCAGGTTTCGTGCGTCGATAACGACGACGCCAAAGTGAAAATCCTGCGCGAGGGCGGGGTGCCTATTTTTGAGCGCCATCTGCCCGAGCTGTTGGCTCGGCATAGGGGCCAAAGTCTTGACTTCACCACCGATCTGCACGCGGCCGTCGGGCGCAGCGAGGCTATTTTTATCGCCGTCGGCACACCCCAGGGCGACGGTGGCGCAGCCGATCTCTCCTTTGTGGAAGCCGTGGTTTCAGAGATTGCCCGCTCTGTTCGCGGTTACAAGGTGATCATCGAGAAGAGCACTGTGCCGGTTTATACCAACGAGTGGATCAGCCGCGTGCTACAACGCCACGGCGTGCCCACCGGCAGCTTCGATGTGGTTTCCAACCCGGAGTTCCTGCGGGAAGGGACTGCAGTGATGGACTTCCTGCATCCCGACCGCATTGTAGTGGGAGCCAACTCGGAACGCGCCGTCGAGGTTCTGTCGCGCATCTATGATCCGCTTACCGGGGGCAGTTACTATGCGCGGCCAGGAGCTTTGCAGGGAACCTGCGACGCCGCTCGTCCCGCGGCGCTCCTGGTTACCAAGGCGCAAAGCGCTGAGATCATCAAGCACGCCTCCAACGCTTTTCTGGCACTGAAGATTTCGTTCATCAATGCGGTGGCAAACCTTGCCGAGGCGGTTGATGCCGACATCGAAGATATCGCCGCCGGCATCGGCATGGACGGCCGCATCGGCCCCAAGTTCCTGCGCGCCGGGTTAGGTTATGGCGGTTCCTGCTTTCCCAAGGATGTGGCCGCCTTTCACTGGGTTGCGCAGCAGCGAGGCGTGGACTTTCAACTGCTCGACGAGGTGTGCAAGATCAACGAGACGCAGAAAGAAATCTTCTACAACAAAGTGCTCTCAGCGCTCTGGACCCTGCGTGGCAAGCGGCTGGCGGCTCTCGGGTTGGCCTTCAAGGGGGATACCGACGACATCCGCGAGTCGCCCGCCATTGATGTCATCAGGAGATTTCTCGCCAGCGGCGCCAGGGTAACGGCTTACGATCCGGCCGCAGTTGATCGCGCCAAAGAAGTTCTGCCGCCGGCCGACAATCTGTGTTACGCATCGAGTATCTACGAAGCGGCCAAAGATGCCGACGCCGTGCTGATCCTGACCGATTGGAAAGAGTTTGCCGACATTGATCTGGTTCGTCTCAACCAGGTGGTTCACTTTCCCATCGTGATTGATGGCCGCAATCTCTATAAGCCGGCGCAGATGCAGCAGCACGGCTTTACCTATGTCAGCATGGGGCGGCCGGCAAGTTATCAGGCGCAACAGGGCAAACCGCGCAGTATCCTACTGTAATGGGCATGAGCCGCACGTAACTCGCAACAGGCATCGATTCTGTTCAGCTACTTTTTGGGGGATTAGGAGCGCGATCTTTGACCATGCGTATTCTTGTTACCGGCGCGGCCGGATTTCTTGGTTCACATCTGACAGATCGCCTGTTGCGCGATGGACATAGCGTCCTGGGCGTCGACAATCTCTCCACCGGCGGCGCGGAAAATCTGTCTCATCTCGACGCCGAGCCTCGCTTCCGCTTCCTCCAATGGGATATTTGTGAGCCCTTCCCGGCGGACCTTGACCTGGGGCGGGTAGACTACATCTTCAATTTTGCTTCGCCTGCGAGTCCGCCGGAGTATCTGCGGCTTGCCATCGAGACGCTGCGTGTCGGCTCCATTGGCACGGAGAACATGCTTGCAGTGGCCGTGAAATATGGCGCCGGATTCCTACATGCCTCGACTTCGGAGTGTTACGGCGACCCGCTCGTGCATCCGCAAGCCGAAGACTACTGGGGCAATGTCAACCCGGTCGGCCCCCGCTCGGTCTACGACGAGGCCAAACGATTCGCTGAGGCGCTGGTCATGGCCTATCACCGCAGCCGCGGCGTGAATACCCACCTGGTCCGCATTTTCAACACGTATGGTCCTCGCCTGCAACCGAGCGATGGACGGGTAGTCTCGAATTTCATGATGCAGGCCCTGCGCGGCGAGCCGCTGACCATCTACGGCAACGGGAAGCAGACGCGGAGCTTCTGCTTTGTCGACGACCTCATCGAGGGAATCGTTCGACTCGCGCGCTCACCGGAGCACATGCCGGTGAACCTCGGCAACCCCGCCGAGTTCACGATTCTCGAATGCGCCCAGGCCGTCCTGGAAGTCACCGGGTCGAAGAGCGAGCTGCGCTTCGAATCCCTGCCCGAGGACGACCCCGCCCGCCGCCGCCCCGATATCAGCAAGGCCCGCGCCCTGCTCGGCTGGGAACCGCAAGTTCCACTCAAAGAGGGCCTGGCGCGTTCGCTGGACTATTTCAAGAACAAGCTTGGAGCGGTGGTCTAGAGCCATCGCCTTGCTCGCTCCTCAGTTGCCCTCCCAGCCGATGCGGAGCAACGCCACCGCCTGCCGCGGAAGATCGATCTCAATCCGCACCTGCCTGTTCTCTACCGCCATCCATCGTGGCGATCCCATCAGTTGCAGTTGTCCCGCGGCCTGCAGCCTGGCATACTGCGCCGTTGTCGGTTGCTGAGGCGAGCCCATCTGCTTCCACGCTGTGTACGCATTGCTGTGGTCTGTGTCGATGCGGTATTGCTGCACCAGAACGCGATGAACTTGCGGTGCAATCCCCTGAATCGCAATCCGAACTGGAGCGCTGGGCCCGGCAACGTCAGCGTCCGCATAATTCCACAGCATCACCGCGGCGCCTCCTTGCGCTCGCGTTGCCAGCACGTCGATATCCGGCTGTTCTCTGACGCCTTTCTCTAGAATGTCCGCGAGCGGCGCCGCGCCGCTGCTTGAGGCATCCACCCGATCCCCGCCCATCAGCCCTGCCATCCGAAAGAAGTTCAGCTCCGGCTTATCGATGCCGTTGGTGGCCAGCGTGCGAAACCCCGCAAAATATGGCTGATTCTCGAACTCAAACGCCCAGGTGAGAAATCCGATCAGGTTCACGCGGTCGCGCCGCGCCAGATCCAGCAGCCCTTTCATTGCCGCCGCCGTATAGCTGGGATAGAGTGTCCCGTTGCGATAGGCATTCTCAGGATGTTGTTGCGCGGAACAGGCCGCGCATCCTTCCGGATCGGCCTCGCTCAAAATGACCGGCAGCCGCTGGAACTTCGCAAACTTGCGCACGATGGCGAAGCCTGTCGCCGCGTTCTCCAGTTCCCGGTTAAGCCCCATCTGCACGCGACCATCCACCACGCGCGGACTGCCTTTGGCGTGGAATGAGATGAAGTCAAGAGGCACAGCTCCACCGGTCGCGCCGCTCTTGCCCTCCGTGCAGTGCTTTAGAAACGCTTCAAGAAAAGCCGCGCTCCTCCTGCCCGGAGCCGGCCCTGTGGTTGCTGGCCCGCCCACCCGCGCGCCCGGAATCGCCCGCCGCACCCCGGCCGCCGCATAATCGTACAGCTCGTTGTACTGCTCCTCGGTTCCGTGCCAATAGCCTATGTCCGGCTCGTTCCACACCTCCCAATACCACGTCGAGACCTCCGCCATCCCATAGCGTTGCGCCATGTGCGCGGCCACCTGGTGCACCAGTTCGCCCCACCGCGCAAAATCCTTCGGAGGAAACGACCATCCCTCCACTTGGCCCGGCTTGGTGGGCCACGGAATGTGATAAGGATCGGGATGGCTCGACAGCGCCTTCGGCATGAATCCCAACTCCACCATCGGCCGCACGTGCGCCTTGGCATAGGCGTCGAAGATGCCGTCCAGAATCGTCCAATCGTAGATCGGCTGCCCGTTGGCGTCTTCCGTGTAGACGTTGGACGAACTCCACTTCATCTCCGGCTTGCCGTTCCCGCTGGCGAGCAGGAAGTGCGCGCGGATGTACACGGGCACGGGGCTTACAGGCTGCGGAAAAACTCGATTTCTCAAAAGTGCGAAAAATGGAACGCACCAGGATGCCCTAGGAACGATCCGTGAGGGTTGGTTGATAGTTTTCCATCCCCCAAATTTTGCCCTTTCGCCGTCCATTCGGAGTTTTTCCGCAGCCTGTTAGGCCGTGTAATTGCCGCAGCAGCGCCTGGCCGTTCTTCGTGGTCGTGTAGTTCGACTCGTCGTACCCGAACCAGCGGTACACCGGCATGAACGGCCCCAGGCTCTTGCTCAAGTCCACCCGCACTTCAACGGGCGATTGGCTGAAGCAGTTCGAGATCGTGAAGAGGAAGCACAAAGCCGCCAGTATTCTGCGCATGTTCAAGAGTCTCCGGAGTTTGTCATAGAAGCGAATGACAATCTGCAACTCTACGCCGTTCGAGGGCAGGGAAGCAATGGAGGGAAAGCGCCGCTTGGGGAGAATGTGGAACCTCATCGCGATGCAAGCCGGGGGCATTTGCCTGTGCAAGATGCTTCCTGGAGAAAGAAATATGCCTGTGCGATTGCGGCTTCCCGTTGGTTGTTGCGATCGGATAGAATCGACCGTCGGCCATTTGCGGCGATGCCGCGCCTTCTATACTTTGATTCTGAAAGGGCCTTCACATCGCAACCATCTCACTCGCGTCGGTCCTGGAGACCGCGGAGCCGGGTCTTCTCGGCGTCGCCACGCATGCGCGCGGTCCTGCCGGCCGCCTGCCGCTCTCGGCGGAGATGCTGCTCACCGAGCCGTCCGGCAACCTGTTCGGCTTGACGCAAAACGCCGGCATGGGCTGGGCGCCTGACGCTCTCCTCGACCCGGAGTTCCTGATCCTCAGCACCCATGGAGGCATGCGCGCCGAAAACGGAGAACCCATCGCTCTCGGCTTTCACACCGGCCACTGGGAGGTGGGCCTCCTCGTCGCCGAAGCCGCCCGCGCTCTCAAGTCCCTCCACGCCGTCCCCTTTGCCGGAGCCTGCACCGATCCCTGCGACGGCCGCACCCAGGGCACCACCGGCATGATGGACTCGCTCCCATTCCGCAACGACGCCGCCATCGTGCTGCGCCGCCTCATGCGCTCGCTGCCCACCGGCAAGGGCGTCATTGGCATCGCCACCTGCGATAAAGGGCTGCCCGCCATGATGATGGCGCTGGCCTCCGCGGGCGCCAAGCCTGCCGTTCTCGTCCCCGGCGGCGTCACGCTACTGCCTGAGTCAGGAGAAGACGCCGCCAAAGTCCAGACCATCGGCGCGCGCTTCGCCCAGAATCAGATCACCCTGGAATACGCGGCTGATGTAGGCTGCCGCGCTTGCGCTTCTCCCGGCGGCGGCTGCCAGTTTCTGGGCACCGCGGCAACCTCGCAAGTGGTTGGCGAAGCTCTCGGATTGTCTCTGCCCCACACCGCGCTCGCGCCCTCGGGCCAGCCCATCTGGCTTGACGCCGCCGCCCGCTCCGCCCGCGCCATTGTGCGCCTGCACCAACTCGGCCTGGGCGCTCAGGACATCCTCACTCAGTCGGCCCTCCGCAACGCCATGGTGCTTCACGCCGCCTTTGGCGGTTCCACCAATCTCCTGTTGCATCTTCCCGCCCTTGCGCACGCGGCCGGTTTGCAGCGCCCGTCGGCCTCCGACTGGGCCGAGGTCAATCGCCAGGTGCCGCGTCTGGTCGATGCGCTCCCCAACGGACCGCGCAACTTCGCCACCGTCCAGGTCTTCCTTGCCGGGGGCGTGCCTGAGGTCATGCTGGAACTGCGTTCCGCAGGGCTTTTGGACGAAAGCGTCACCACCGTCTCCGGCGAATCGCTCGGCGCGTGTCTCGACTGGTGGCAACAGAGTCCCCGCCGCCACGAATTGCGCCGCGCCCTGCAGCAGCAGGACGGCATCGATCCCGACGATGTGATTATGTCTCCCGATCGCGCCCGCTCCAAGGGGCTCACCTCGACCGTCTGCTTTCCCGCGGGCAATCTCGCGCCTGAGGGCTCAGTCATCAAGAGCACCGCCATCGACCCCTCGCTAATCGACGAGGATAACGTGTACCGTCACCGAGGGCCGGCCCGGGTCTTCGTCACCGAAGAAGCGGCGATCCAGGCCATCAAGAGCGGCTCGGTTGCCCGTGGAGATGTCATCGTCCTCATCTGCGGCGGGCCGGCGGGCGCGGGCATGGAAGAGATCTACCAGATCACATCGGCGCTCAAGCAGCTTCCGCACTGCAAGCATGTTGCGGTCCTGACCGATGCGCGCTTCAGCGGCGTCTCTACCGGAGCATGCATCGGCCACATCTCTCCCGAGGCGCTTGCCGGTGGGCCTATCGGCAAGGTTCAGGAGGGCGACCGGATCGAAATTATCATCGATCGCAAGGCGCTCACCGGTTCAGTCCATCTCATCGGTGACGCCGATGCGGTCTTTGGGGCCGAGCAGGGCGCGCGCGTTCTCGCCGGCCGCAAGCCGCGCGCGGACCTGCGTCCGCATCCGCATCTTCCTGAGGACACACGCCTCTGGGCAGCACTCGTGCAGGCCAGCGGAGGCGTCTGGGGTGGCTGCGTCTATGATGCCGGCATGATCATTTCCCGGCTGGAGAAGAACCCATGAAACTCTACCGCACCGGCAACGGGCCGTATGTCGAACACGAGGGTAGCTACTACCGTGTCCCTGAATCTTCCTGGGACGCGCTCGTAACGCACGGCAATCTGCACGGCTATCTTCGCTCCATCGCCGGCAAAGGCGAAGCCGCACAGGATTTTTCTTCCGCGCGCATCCTCGCGCCTATCGGCAGCCAGGAAGTGTGGGCCGCCGGCGTCACGTATTTCCGCAGCCGCAGCGCGCGCATGGCGGAAGCGAAGGATGCGGGCGGCGGCGACTTCTACGATCGCGTTTACGCGGCCGAGCGGCCTGAGCTTTTCTTCAAAGCCACACCCGGCCGCGTCGTCGGTCCTGGGGAACACGTTCGCATTCGCAGTGATGCGAAATGGTCGGTCCCGGAGCCCGAGCTGACGCTGCTCATCAACCACCGCGGCCGCATCATCGGCTACACCGCCGGCAACGACATGAGCTCGCGCGACATCGAAGGAGAAAATCCCCTCTATCTGCCCCAGGCCAAGGTCTATGATGGCAGTTGCGCGCTGGGCCCATGCATTCTCATCGGCGAGGAGCCGCTGCCGGCT
>Ga0307374_10011257_pt1 | contig 12764 bp, 7 predicted proteins | sample OX3MG_FD_202532 | JGI IMG/M metagenome (GOLD analysis project Ga0307374, IMG submission 202532) | Soil microbial communities from Risofladan, Vaasa, Finland - OX-3 | ecosystem: Environmental > Terrestrial > Soil > Coastal area > Acid sulfate soil | place: Finland: Risofladan, Vaasa | collected...
TCGATTGCCGAGGAACTTGGCATCCGCGCCGGCGATGAATTGCTCTGCATGAATGGCGAGCCGATTCACGACGAACTCGACGTGAAATTCCACATCCCCGGCGAGATGGTGGAGCTCGAATTGTATCTCGGCGGCGAGCATACCATCCTCGAAATTGAAAAGGATTACGACGACGAGTTGGGCTTTGCCGTCGAGCCGATGAAGATGACGGCCTGCGGTAACGATTGCGTGTTTTGCTTCGTCGATCAAAATCCCGAAGGGCTTCGCAAGGCGCTTTATTTCCGCGATGGCGATTACCGCTTCAGCCATCTCTATGGCAATTTCAATACGATGACGAACGTCGGGCCGAAATCGCTCGAACGCATCGTGCGGCAGCGGCTCATGCCGCAATACGTCAGCGTGCATTCGACCGATCTCGAAGTGCGCAAGCGCCTTATGCGGCTTCGCAAGGACGATCACATTCTGGATAAACTCCGCTATCTTGCAGAGAACGATATTTGGATGCACACGCAGATCGTGCTCTGCCCCGGCATCAACGATGGCGATAGCCTGACAAAAACAATAGAAGATATTTATAACCTCGGCTCCGCCGCGCAAACCATGGCAATCGTTCCCGTAGGTCTCACGAGTCACCGAACGGGACTCTCGGAGTTAAAGCAAGTGGACAAGTCCTATGCGTCCAACATGGTCCGCTTTGTCCACGATTTGCAAAAGAAATTCAGAGCCGAGCGCGGCGTAAACTGGCTCTATCTCTCCGACGAATGGTTCCTCGTCGCAGAGCAGGAAGTGCCGGATGAAGAATCCTACGATGGCTACCCGCAGCTTGAAAATGGTGTCGGAATGGTGCGCGATTTTATCGAGGAAACGAAGCGCGAAGTAGCCACGATAAAAAAGAATGCGCCGCTCGCCGCGCCGCGCAGGCTTTCGCTTTCGACGGCCACGCTCGCCAGCGGCTTCATGCGCACGGAGATCGTCCCGCTGCTGGAAACGATTCCGAATCTCGAAGTCGATTTGGAAGTCGTCGTCAATAGATTATATGGCCCCGATGTGACGGTTACCGGGCTGCTTTCCGGCGGATGTTTCGAGCATCATTTCGCACATCGGGCAGCGACCGATCTTTTGCTCCTGCCGCCCAATGTGCTGAACGAAGACGATGTGTTCCTGGACGACGAAACGCCGCTTGGCCTCAAGCACAAGTTGAATGATCGCCCCATGGCGATTTTTCACGGCTCCTGGGAAGAAGTGCTGCATTACTTAGACCATCCGGAAGCCGAGGTGTTCGATACAAAGAAAATGAAACTGCCGATACTTTAAAAAACATCCTCGCTTCCGGATGCGCTGATTAAGTCGTGTCATTCCGAACGGAGTCGAGGAATCTCGTGAAGTTTAGCTGTCAGGTGAATTACCGAAAATTCCTCGACTCCGCAAATCTTCGCTTCGCTCCGATTTGCTCCGCTCGGAATGACAAGCTTCATCAGCGATTCCTTAATGCTTTGCTGGGCCGTACTTCAGCAACGTAAACGTTCCCGGTATAATGGATGGCCGAGGGTGTGGATGATCGGCCGTGGCCGCGGGCGCCGGGCCGAATTTTGCAGTGACGACGTAAATATCATGCGTGTGTGTATCGAGCTCGATGGTGCGCGCGCCGCGCTCGGTCGGAAGCAACTGCGCGACCGCGAAGCTGTCCGCCGAAATTTCGCGGACGATGGTCGTCGTGCCCTCGCCGCACGAGCCGAAGGCAAGATCGGTAAAGGGATCGAATACCGCGGCGTCGATGCCTTTGCCAATGGGAAGTGAAGTAATGACATGCCCGTCCCGTGAGTCCATAATAACCATGCGCTCATTGGCGCAGCCGATGAAGAGACGGTCGCGTCCCCGGTCCATCGCAAGCGCCGATGGTTCTTCGCCCGGCGCGACAGGCCACGCTTTTTCCACGGTGTTGTTGCCCACAGAGATCTTCACGATTTCCGATTTGTCTTCGAGATTGACATACACATGCCCGTGATCGTCGGAGGCGGCGAATTCCGGCTTTCCCGGCAACGGGATTGTGGCGACGAGGGCACCCGTGGAACCATTAAGAACGGTGATGCTCTCGCTTTTGGCATTCATCACAAAGACATGCCGCGTGTCGAAATCGTAAATAATCGCGTCGGGATGTTCACCGACTGGAATTCGCTTGATCGTATCGAGGGTCTTGAGATCGAACATGAGGACCGAATTCGACATCCCGCAGGAGATGAAGCCATGCCCGTCCCGCTCGGCGATTGCAATGCCATGCACGCCCTGGGTATTATAAATATGGCCGATGATCTTATCGCGATTGAGATCGTAAACATCGACCTGGGTAAAGTGCGCGATGTAGAGCTTGCGGTGCTGTGGATCGGCGGAAAGATAATCCCATCCGCCTTCGCCGCCGATGAGAACTTTTTTCAGAAGATGATAATGGATCGGATTTCGCGCCATCGCCGGCGCGCATAAACAAAAAAGAACGCTCGACGCGAGTGCGATGCGTTTAATCAAAGAGAAAAAGAGATTCATTGTTGTTTTGGATTTAAGTTTTTCCGCTCTCCATGCAGCATGAGATACAGCATGGGAAGAAGGAAGAATAACAAAATGCTGACCACGGAAAATCCGCCGATGACGGCGATGGCAAGCGGCTGCTGCATCTGCGAGCCTTGCCCGTAGCCGAGGGCAAGTGGTGCGAGCGCGAGAATTGCGGCGAGCGTCGTCATTGTAATCGGCCGTGCCCGGTGCCGCGCGGCTTCGATGAGCGCCTTTCGAGTGCCGAAGCGCGCGAGTTCCGGCTGCTTCGCTTCGTGAAGGATGAAGATCGCATTCTCGGCGGAAATTCCGACGATCATAATCATGCCGACCATGCTCGATATGTTAAGCGTCATCCCCGTGACCCACAGCGCGAACATCACGCCGACCAACGAGGAGAGCGTGACAAACAAAATGGAAACCGGCACGCTGAATTCCCGAAACTCGATAAGAAGCACGAGTGAAACCAAGAGAAGGGCGAGAATTGCCACAACCATTAAATTTTGAAACGACTGTTGCTGCGTTTCATACACTCCGCCGTATTCGAGTTGAATGCCCAGCGGAAGATGAATAGTGGCGATTTTTTTCTGAATATCCTTCATCGTGCTGCCTAAGTCCCGATTTTCTAAACGCGCGGTGACGGCGACGTAGGAGCGAAATCCTTCCCGATCGAGTTCGGCCTCGCCCGTGGTGCGCGTGATATTCGCAACAGCTCCGACGGGCACGAGCACGCCATTCGCCCCGGTGAGCATGATATGCGAAATAGAATCGAGATCGGTCTTGAACGAATTCGGGAGCCGGACGCGAATGCCGACGAGCTTTTCCGGCATTTGCACGCTCGATTCCACCGAGCCTTCCATCATCGTTTGAAGTTGGTCCTGCACGTCCGTTGTGGTTAGCCCATAGTAGGACGCCCTGCGTGGATCGACTGTAAAGACGAGCGATGGGCCGGAGATGACGATGCCATTGAACGGATCGGCCACTCCCTTCACAGTTGAGATAGCCCGTTCGATTTCAGCGGCCGTGCTGTCTCGCAATGGGATATTGTCGCTGAAGAGTTTGATTTCGATCGGCGAGGGGCTATTGACGAGATCGCCGATAATGTCGGAGAGCAGCTGGCCGAAATCTATAGTGAGCGCGGGCAGCGAATGATGTACCTTCGCTCGGACATCGTTAATCACTTCGGCGGTCGATCGCGCGCGATCCGATTTCAGCTTCACAAGGTAATCGCCAGTGTTCGGCTCGGTGATAAAAAAGCCGAGTTGCGTCCCCGTGCGTCGCGAGTAGGATTGGACTTCCGGTTCCTTCATCAAGATATGCTCGACATTCATCAGCATTCGGTTCGTCTCCGTGAGCGACGTGCCCGGAGGGGAAGTATAATCGAGCACGAACGAGCCTTCGTCCATCTCCGGCAGGAACCCGCTGCCGACTTGAGTATAGATAAGATAGGTTACGAAGAAAATTCCAAGTACAATACCAATAGACGCCCACCGGAACTTTAGCAGTGCGTGCATCACGGATTCATAGGCGCGAAAGATTCTTCCGGGATTCTTTTCTTTTTCAATCTCGCGCTTAATATCTTTGGTGCGGAGAAAAAGCGAAGCCAGCAGCGGCGCGAGCGTGAGGGAAAACACGAACGAAATCAACAGCGCGAAGACCATCGTGATCGAGAGCGGACGGAAAAACGCGCCCGTAATCCCGCCGAGAAAGCTCAGCGGAATGTTGATGACAATGGTGCTGGCGGTCGAGCCAATGACAGCGGGCAGCAGCTCCTTGATCGACGCCCGCGCCGCAGGAAGGAAAATAAATTGTCCCACCCGCGCATTTTCGAGCGCGAAATGCGTAAAGACATTTTCGATAATAACAATCGAATCGTCGATGATAAGCCCAACGGCCGCGGCAATGCCGCCTAATGTCATAATGTTGATCGTCTGCCCGATCACATTCAGGCAGACGATGGTGCAGAGAATCGTTGCGGGCACAATGATGGCGAGCACGAGCGCGATGCGCCAACTCCGCAAGAAGAGGAAGAGGACGATCATCGAAAGGATAATGCCAATGATGATCGAATCCCTCGTGCTGGCGATCGAGCCATTGATATAGCCCGATTGATCGTAAAAATTTTCGATGTGAACTCCGGGCGGTAGTTTCATGCTCGCGAGCCTCTTCTGGACAGCCAGCCCAATCGCGACGGTGCTTCCCGTCGGCTGCTTCATCACGTTGATGAGTACGGCCTCACGGCCCGCGGCCGTCGTTCGAATGTATTGTGGCTTGATGGCGGGAGCGACCGAGGCAAGATCGGAAACATGAACGGGGACGCCGTTCAACGTGGTGACGGTCACATTCGCGATATCGTCCGTATTTTTCAGCAGCCCATCGACGAGCGAGAGATAAAGTTGATAATTATTTTCGACTAATCCTGTCGAGGCGACGACGTTCGCCTTTTTGATTGCATCGTTGACTTGCCGAATATCGAGATGGTAATAATCGAGTTTTTGTGGATCGACGGTCACCCAAAACTCTCGCTGTTCGCCGCCCGTGACCTCTACCCTCGCCACACCGGGCACTTGCAGCAGTGCCGGGCGAATCGTGTAGAGCGCAAGGTCGTCCATTTGAACCTGAGGAACGGTGGAGGACGTGAGACTATATCCTTCGATCGGATACACGGAGACGTTCATCTGCTGGACCGTGATGTTCGTCGCCGCCGGGAGCGTCGAGCGAATATTTCCAAGCTGGCCCTGGATCAGTTCCATCGTTTGCGTTACGTTCGATCCCCACGCGAGGAAGACATCGATTTGCGCCGAGCCGCGGCTCGTGACCGAGCGGACGAGCCGGGTGCCGGGAACCGCGCTGATGGCCGCTTCGATCGGCTTCGTAATTTCGGCCATGACGCGCTCCGCCGGCTGCTCACCATTATCGATCGAGACGACAATGCGCGGGAACGTTATATCCGGGAACAGACCGACCGGCATCGAAAGATAGAGCATCACACCGCCCGCGATGAGAAGCGCGACGGTGAAAAGGATGGCTTTCTGATGATGCTTTACGCTTTCGATGAAGCTCATTTTAGGTAAGTACTTTGTGCGGAGTGATTTGTACGATTGATGTTTTGGAATTCGAGCCAGACCATCCAGATGACAAATAAATCGAAAAGCATCAGCAGGGAAATGCCAATGGAAAACGATTCGATAAGGCGCCCCAATTCAACAGCAATGAACAATCCGAGGAAGATAAGCGCAGGCAGATAGAAGCCACGCCGTTCCGTGAATAAGCCAACGACCAGAATGACTTTGAGAACGCCATGCGCCAGTAAATAAATACTCGCAACCAGTTCCGAGCTGACGGACAAGTTGTGGGCGAGGTGGAGTAGAAGGTTTGCAAGAAAATCTTTCGGGTCTTCCGCCAATTCGTGCCGCGTGAGGAAGCCGGTGACCGTGCCGATCGTGGCCGGTTTCAGAAACAGGAACAGCACGCCACCGATTAGTTCCAAAGCGCCATCGATTCCCTTTAGCACAAGGCTGATATGGAATGCTTTATCTATGAAGCTCTTTTTTTCTTTTATTCCGACAAAGAATTTCATAACGTGCTCCCTCCTTCCCGCGACCGTTCGGAGATCGGCGCCTGCTCGCCGTGCATCAGCAGATAGAGCATCGGCATTAGGAAGACGAGCAAAATGCTATCGACTAAAAACCCGCCGATAATCGCAATGGCCAGCGGCTGCTGCATTTTCGCTCCGCTGCCGAAGCCAATCGCGAGTGGCAGGAGCGCGAGGATGGCGGCGATCGAAGTCATCAGGATGGGCCGCGCGCGATGCCGGGCGGCTTCGAGCAGCGCATTTTTTGTTCCGAGCCGCGCAAGCTCCGGCTGCTTTGACCAGTGCATGATGAAGATTGCTTTTTCGCCGGCAATGCCAATAATCAGAATCATTCCCACAATGCTCGATATATTGATTGTCGTGCCGGTAACCCAGAGCGCAAACATCACGCCGATCGTCGAGCACAGCGTGACAAGGAGAACCGAAAGGACCACGCTGAACTCTCGGAATTCGATCAGCAGCACGAGCGCGACGAGGAGCAGGGCTATCAATGCCACCACCAGGAGGCTTTGGAAGGAACGTTGTTCCGTTTCATAGACGCCGCCATATTGTAGTTGAATGCCTGCGGGAATGTGAATGCCGGCGATCGTTTTTTGAATATCCGCCATCGTGCTGCCAAGATCGCGATTTTCAAGCCGCGCCGTGACCGCGACATACGAGCGGAAGCCTTCGCGATCGAGTTCCGGCTGGCCGGTGGTCCGAGTGATGCGCGCGATCGCTTCGATTGGCACGAGCGCGCCGTTTGCTCCGGTAAGTGTAAGATGCGAGATCGAATCGAGGTTCGTTCTATAGGAATGCGGGAATTGGACACGAATGCCGACGAGTTTTTCCGGCATCTGCACACTCGATTGGACTGTTCCTTCCATCATCGTTTCGAGTTGTTCCTGCACGTCGCTCGTTGTGAGTCCATAGTAGGACGCCTTGCTCGGATTGACGGTGAAGATGAGGGACGGACCAGAAATGACGATGCCATTAAAAAGATCGGTAACGCCTCGAACCGGCGCGATGGCGCGAGCGATTTCGGCAGCTGTGCTGTCGCGCAATGCGACATCCTCGCTAAACAGTTTGATCTCGATCGGCCTGGGGCTGTTCGCAAGTTCATCGATCACGTCCTCTAACACTTGCTCGAATTCCACATGGAGCGCGGGCTGGACGTGGGCGACGCTATCGCGAATGGCGTTCATTACGTCTTCCGTTTCACGGGAACGATTGGATTTCAACTTCACGAGAATGTCCCCCGTATTCGGCTCGGAGAGGATGAAGGAGAGCTTCGATCCCGTGCGGCGCGAATAGGATTCGACTTCCGGCGTTGCTCGCAAAATCGTTCCAACACTTTCGAGCATTCGGTTCGTCTCCGTGAGCGAAGTTCCCGGAGGAGAGGTATATTCAATTTCGAAGCCGCCTTCGTCCATCTCCGGCATGAACTCGCTGCCTACCTGCGTATAGATGAGATATGTAACTCCGAGTATGGCAACCACAATCACTATGGAAGCCCATCGAAAGCGGAGCAGAACGTCCATCCACGATTTATAAATGCGGAAAATGCGGCCGGGCGCTTGTTCGCGCTTCACTTCGTGCTGAATGTCTTTGGTGCGAACGAGCAGCGAAGCCAGCAGTGGCGCGAGCGTAATCGAAAAGAGGAACGACAGCAGCAGTGCGAAGACCATTGTGATCGAAAGCGGGCGAAAGAATGCACCCGTAAGTCCGCCCAAAAAACCCAGCGGAATGTGGATGACGATCGTACTCAAGGTCGAGCCGATGATGGCAGGCATCAGCGCGCGGAGCGATCGTCGTGCCGCGGATGTATAAGCAAATTGGCTGTTGCTCGTGTGTTCCGGCGCAAAGTGGGTGAAAATATCTTCGATGATAATAATAGAATCGTCGATGATAAGGGCGATCGCCGCGGCAATGCCCCCTAAGGTCATGATGTTGATCGTCTGCCCGATGGCGCCCAAAAAAATAAACGTGCAGGCGATTGTTGCAGGGACGACGATCGCGAGTACCAAAGTGGTGCGCCAGCTCCGAAGAAACCCGAAGAGCACCAGCATCGGCAGCAGAATTCCAATGAGGATCGCGTTGCGCGTGCTTAAAATAGACTGGTGAATAAAGCCGGATTGATCGTAGTAATTTCCGAAATGAATTCCTGGAGGCAGTTTCAGGCTTGCGAGCTTTTTCTTCGCTGCGAGTCCGATGCGCACTGTGCTTCCCGTCGGTTGTTTAAAAACATCGAGGAGCACCGCGGGTTTGCTTTCGGCGGTCGTACGAATGTATTGCTCCTGAACGGCGGGTGAGACGCGAGCCAGGTCGCCCACATGCACGGGAACTCCATCGAAGGTGGTGACGGTGACCTTCGAAATATCGTCCGTGTTTTTCAGTAGTCCATCGACGAGAGAAAGATAGAGTTGATAATTATTCTCGACCAATCCTGTCGAAGCGACGACGTTTGCCTTTTCGATGGCATCGTCCACCTGGCGAATATCGAGATGATAAGAGGCGAGTTTAGCGGGATCGACGGTCACCCAAAATTCCCGGATGTCGCCGCCCGTCACATTAACGCGCGCGAGTCCGGGAATTTGCAGCAGCGCGGGACGAATCGTATAGAGCGCAAGATCGCGAAGCTGAACTTGCGAAAGAGTGTTCGAAGTCAGGCTATATCCTTCGATGGGAACGACGGAGGCGTTCATTTGCTGGACCGAAATCCTCGCGGTCTGGGGCAATTGGGAACGGATATTTCCAAGTTCCCCCTGCAATAGTTCCATCGTCTGCACAACATCCGTTCCCCAATCGAGGAAGACATCCATCTCGACGGAGCCTCGGCTCGTCACGGAGCGCACGAGCCGAATGGCCGGCACCGCATTCACAACAGCCTCGATGGGCTTGGTGATCTCTACCATCACCTGTTCGGCGGGCTGCTCACCGTTATCGACGTTGACGACGATGCGTGGGAACGTAATATCCGGGAACAGACCGACCGGCATCGAGAGCGTGAGCAGCACCCCACCCACGACGAGGAGGGCGGCGGTGAAAAGAATCGCCTTTTGGTGGTGCTTAACGCGCTCGATGAGAGCCATTGGGTCATCGTGCGCGGATAAGCGTTATGCGTGTCGAATCAGCGAGTGCGTAATTGCCGACGGTGATGACGTTCATGCCGGACCGAAGAGAATCGCTTCGGACGGAAACGAGGCTATCCATTTCCGGTCCGGTCTGAACGACGACACTCTTCGAAAGGGAATCCGGGCCGAACGTCACGATGGTACGCACGTTCGTTTCATCGTTGCGGAGCACGGCGCTTTTGGGAACAAGCATAGCTTGATGAAGCACGTCGAAGGTGATCGTCGCCGTGCCGGCGATGCCCGTGCGGAGCGCACGAACGAAGGAGGCCGGTATATTTTGGAATTGAAAGATAACTTGCGCAGCCTGGCTCGTGGAATCGGCATCGGGCTTAATTGCAAATACGCGAGCTTCGACCGGAGCGGAAGTAGCACCGAGGCTGGGAAGCGTAATCGCTGCCGGTTCGCCAATGCGAATGCGCGGCATATCGAAGAGTGGGACGTCCGCAACGAAGACAATGTCATTCATCGCAATAATGGAAAGAAGTTCCTGATTTTCGGCAACGAACTCTCCGGGATTAGCCGAACGGGTCGCGATAAGGCCCGAGATCGTCGAGCGAACCTGCATTCCATTCTGATCTTTCTTCGCGAGCGCGATCATTCGTTCGGCTTGCGCGCGTTCGGCCGGTGTTTTCGCCTCGGCCAGCATAACCTGCGCTCCCTCCTGGCTCGATTGCGCTTCTTTCGACTGGATGGTAGCCACGAGTTCGCCCGCATTCACATAATCTCCCTCAAGGCCATTTAGCGTGAGCAGTCTTCCGGCAATCGGCGCAACGAGTTTTTCCTGCCGCGTCGCTTCGGTATGTCCCGTCACGACGAGCTGTTCGGGAACGTTCCCGGTGGTGACTTGCGTCGCTTCGACAGCGACTTTTGCAACCACGGCGGGCGCCGCTTCATCGTCTTCGCCCGAGTCCTTTTTGCCGCAGCCCGCGACGATGCCGAGAAGCAAAAGCAGCACGGCGCCTAAAAGGATAGGACTTCTTCGCTGTTCGAAATAATTATTTTCCATTGTTCGCATTGGTATTCGGGCTTGGCGCCGCGGTGAGGTGCCGAAGCTGGGCGCGATATTGTTCCAGATCGCTCAGGATTTCCAACTCCGCCAGCCGTGTATCGAGCACTTGCTTTTGTGCATCGAGCACTTCGGAGGCCAGCGCGCCGCCGACGGCATATTTCGCTTTTTCCAAATCGTAACTATCGCGCGCTTTCTGCAAATTCGCGCGCACTTCCGCGAGGCGCGCACGAGAAGTTTGGAGCAGGACCAGAAGCTGTGTAATTTGCGCCACTAAGTCCCGATGTTGCTGCGCCAACTCCGATTCCAGAATTTGCACGATCACCTGCTTCTCATCGACTTGCGTTTTATTCAAGCCCCAGTCGAAAATTGGTCCCGTAACGGAAATGCCGGCCGATGCGCCCCAAAAGGGTGTGCGCTGATCCGGTGGGCCGGTGAGATTCTGCACGGAAGTGAGCAGGCCGGCATCGATATTGGCATCGACTTGTGGCTTGGACATCGCGCGGGTCAGCGCGATGTCGAGTTTCGCGCGCTCGAGTTCGTTCTGCGCGAGCGCGATCGTAAGCGTAACGAGCGAATCGTACGACCGCATCCTATTTGCCGGAGCGGTAAAGGCGGAATCGAATTTTCCCTGCACGAGAAATGCCGTGTCCGGCGGAGTTCCCATGAGAGAAGCAAGCGCGTAGCGCGCCTGAAGTTCATTCGCCCGCGCTTTTCCGAGCGCGATTTGCTCGTTGCCAAGCTGCACTTCGGTCTTGAGGAGATCGGTATAGGGCGAAGTTCCTCCGTGAAACAGGCGATCGACGAGATCGCGATAGCTCTGGAGTTCCGTGGCGCTTTCCTGTTCAATCGCAATATCCATCCGCGCGCGAAGGTCTTCTTCGAATGCTTGTGTTACATCGAACCGTAAATCCTCCCGCGTGAGCGCAAGCCCCGTCCGCGCATGGGTCACGTCGAGTGCAGCCTGACGCTTTTGAATTCCGTAGGCGCCGCCATTATAGATTGTATGCTGCACCGTGAGCTGTCCGTTCAGCACGCCTTCGTTCGTGACCACGGGATCGTAGCCAAAATACCGCCCTGAAGGCGCATAACTTCCGCCAACATTATATTCGAGCGGGGGGTACGGCGCGAGCTCCGCTTCGTGGTACGCAAGCCGCGCTTCCTCGACGTTCAGCGCGGCGGCATGCACGAGCGGCGCATGCTCGTATGCGAAGGCTACTGCCGAATCGAGCGTGAGCGCCCGCTGGGCGCGCACAAAGGATGCGGTGCCCAGAAGCAGCAGGGGGACGATTGCAAGCGTAAGGCTAATGTGAATCCGTCGCAGTTTCAAATCGGGGTAAGTTGATTTGGGTGAGCGGAATCGTTTCCGAAGTATTGGAAAACGACGCGAACACGAATATCGTCTCGCCGAAAATATTAATAAGTGTTAAGGAAATTCTGATTAATTCGGTTTAAGAATGCCAAAGAATGGGAAATATTTGAAACTTGGCGCGTGAGCGCTCGTCGATTAAACGAATTGCGAACACAGTCAGAGTTTCGAAAACACATCCAAGAAAATATCCAATGAATAAAAAAACTATAACGATGCTGAACAAGGTACCAGAAGTCACTCTGGTATTCTGGCTCATAAAAGTCATGGCGACCACTGTGGGGGAAACCGGAGCGGACTTTCTCTCGACAACGCTGAATCTGGGGCTGGTCAATACTTCCTACGTTATGAGCGCATTGTTGTTGGTCGTGCTGCTATTTCAGTTCCGGGCAAAGAAATACATCCCGACGCTTTATTGGGTGGCGGTGGTTTTGATCAGCATAATGGGTACGCTGATCTCGGATAATTTGGCAGAGAACCTCGGAATTAGCTTAATAACGACCTCCATGCTGTTCGGGGCAGGATTAATAGTGACGTTTATCTGGTGGTACGCCAGCGAACGGACATTGTCGGTTCACACTATAGTCACAACCAGGCGAGAGGCGTTCTATTGGGCCGCGATTCTCTTTACGTTTGCGCTCGGCACCTCGGGCGGAGATCTCATCTCGGAACGTCTTAATCTTGGGTATGCGCTATCAGCCCTGATGTTTGTCACTGTGATTGCCGTGATTTATCTTGCACACCGTTTTGCGAACATGAGCGAGGTCCTGGCATTCTGGCTCGCGTACATCTTAACTCGCCCACTTGGCGCTTGTATGGGAGATTTACTGACGCAAGACCCGAGCGTCGGCGGCTTCGGTATAAGTACTACGGCGATCACTGTCATTTTTCTTTCCAGCATTATAGGATTGGTAGTGTATTTAACGATGCAGGAAAAGAAAAAAGTATTGTTCCCATCGACCGCTTGGAGTTCCGCCGTGGAACCTGCGATACCGCTTCCGGGAGGAGCGATCCCTCTCCCCGAAGAGATGAGTTAAGGAATTCTGATTAAGTCTGGATTTCCGCATTCGTGGGAATGACAATTGGGAAAAGATGACGCGTAACGCCCAGAAGCGAAATATTCCTGTCATTCCCTCGAAT
>Ga0307374_10011258_pt1 | contig 12764 bp, 8 predicted proteins | sample OX3MG_FD_202532 | JGI IMG/M metagenome (GOLD analysis project Ga0307374, IMG submission 202532) | Soil microbial communities from Risofladan, Vaasa, Finland - OX-3 | ecosystem: Environmental > Terrestrial > Soil > Coastal area > Acid sulfate soil | place: Finland: Risofladan, Vaasa | collected...
CGCTCGCGGGCGGCTCGGGAGAAGCGGCGCGTGAGGATCTCCCGCATGGTGGCGAAATCGTCTGCGCCGACGACGGTCTTCACCCTGAACTTGCGGTAGTCGGCCTTCTTCGGCTGGCCGTTCTCGAAGACGACCATGGCCGCGACGGGGTGCGTTCCCTGGATGTTGGAGTTGTCGTAGCATTCGATGCGTTGGGGCAGCGCAGGCAGGCCAAGGGCCTGCTGGAGCTCCCCCAACGCATCCTGCACAGCTTCACGGCTCTTGTCCCGGCGCCAAAGCTCGGCGGTGAGGTATTCTTCGGCGTTGGTGCGGACCAGGTCGATGAGTAGCCTCTTCTCGCCGCGCTGGGGGACCTGCAAGCGCACTGTGGTCCCGCGGCGGGCACGCAGCCTGGCCTCCGTCGCCTCCGGTTCAGGGAGGGCGGCGGACAGCAGAATCTCGCGTGGCACCGGCGCCCCCCCGCCGCCGTAGAACTGCTCCAGGAACGCCTGCAGCACCTCCCCGTCCCCGCGGCCCTCGGCGCCGACCAGGATGAAGCCGTCGCGGCCGGAGAGCTTGCCGTCGCGGTAGAAGAAGACCTGGACGGCGGCGTCACCCCCGCTGCTGCGGGCCACCGCCAGGACGTCCCGCTCTTCTCCCCCACTGGTCTGCACCTGCTGCCGTTCCAGAACCGACTTCAGGGACTGAAGTCGGTCGCGCACCTGCGCAGCCTCTTCGAAGCGCATCTCCGCCGCGGCGCTCTCCATGCGCGCCTGTAGCCGCCCCAAAACGCTTTGGCCCTTCCCCTCCAGGAACTGGACCATCTCCGCGACCATCGCCTGGTAGTCCTCGGGCGTGCAGGCGGCGATGCAGGGCGCGAGGCAGCGGTGGATGTGGTGGTAGAGGCAGGCGTGGGGCTGGCCGAGGCGGTGGTCCGAGCAGGAACGGTAGGGGAAGACCCGGCGCAGGATCTGCATCGTCTCCCACACGGCCGAGGAGTGCGGGAAGGGGCCGAAGTAGCGCGCGCCGTCGGGTTTGGGCTGGCGGACGAGCTCCAGGCGCGGCCAGGGAGCGCCGGTCTGTAGCCGCAGGTACGGGTACTGCTTGTCGTCGCGCAGGCGGATGTTGTATTTGGGGCGGTGCTGTTTGATCAGGTTGTTTTCCAGGACCAGGGCGCCGACTTCGGAGTCGGTGACGATGAACTCGAAGTCCGCCACGAGGGCGACGAGGGCGGCGGTCTTGCCGTCGGTGGGGAGGTATGCGGTGGCGCGGGCAGCGGAGGGTTGTGCCGCGCCAGCGGCGTGGCCTTCACCGCCGCTGCCCGCGGAGGGTTGTGCCGCGCCGAGGGCGTGGCCTTCACCGCCGCCGCCCGCGGAGGGTTGTGCCGCGCCGAGGGCGTGGCCTTCACCGCCGCCGCCCGCGGAGGGTTGTGCCGCGCCGAGGGCGTGGCCTTCACCTCCGCTGCGGAAGTAGCTGCGCACGCGGTTCTTCAGGGAGAGGGCCTTGCCGACGTAGAGGATTGTGCCCGCGGCGTCGCGGAAGAGGTAGCAGCCGGGACGGTCGGGGAGCAGACTCAGCTTCTCCGCGAAGGCGGCCCGCCGCGTCGCCCGGGCGGCGGCGGTGTCGCGGTCCTGGTCGGGCAGGTCCGGCACGCGTCTCCCTCCCGGAGGGGCAGCTGGCCCGCGCCCGGGGCACGCTCAGGGGCGCGGGCGGCGCCCGGCGATCAACGCAACGAGGATGCACGCGGCCATGACGGCGTCCAACGGCACGGCGACGCTGCGGGTGAGCCCCGGCAAGACCAACAGCACAAGCGCCAGGGCCATCGCGACAAACGCCAAGATCAGTGCCGCCCGGTTGCGGGGGCGGCGGTTGCGGGGCACCGGCAGGACTCCTCCTCAGGGGTGGGGGTGGCTTGCCAGGCACGCCGGGCGCAACCACACCGCGGGGCAGGCACTCCGGGAGAGCGTAGCCCCGGGCGGCGCGGGACGCAACCACTGGGCGGTGGTGCAGGGTTCCGGCGTGCCCCCTGCGGTACCGGGAAGGCGGCCGCCGTCGGCAGCGCCGCGGACGGGGCGAGGGCGTCGCTGCCGGCAGTGACCCTATGCCCAGGTTCTGCGCGCGCGTATCGTTGAGCGGATATGCGACGTTGGTGCCATACACGTAGAGGGAGGCCGCCTCAGGCGTGGCGGTGGCCTCCACCGACGACGTGGACACCCAAGATGCATACGCGGAGGTCATGGCCGGCAGAGGGGACCCGCGAAAAAAGGCCTCGGCCGCACGGTAGAGATCGGCGGATCCTGCCTTCCGAGGGTCACCGACATCGAGGCGGACATCGGGACCGCTTTGCATCACCCCGCCGGCCGACCGGGTAGCCGTCTGCGGCAATGCCGACGCGAGGGCCGGGCTTGCGTGGGCCGCGGGATGGGTTGTGGCCGTCCCGGCGGTGCCAACGCTTCAGAGCAGCATGGCCAGTTGCGCGACGTAGAGCGTAGCCGCGATGCCGCCCGCCACATACAGGGTCCTGCCCCGCGCTCGGGCGAGGTAGGCCACCCCGAAGGCGAGTTCCAACAACGGGATGAGCACCAGGAAGTGGCCGATGGAGAGCATCGCGGCCCCGCAGAAGCCAAGGGAGAGCAGGCCGGCGACCAGCAGCAGCGCGCCGGAGCGCCGCGCGATGCCGAAAACACCCAGGACGAGCGAGGCGGCGAGGGCGATCCAGAGGACCAGGGCGATGAGGTTCCACACCAAGATCCCTCCTCACGGGTCGCCGCAGGCGGAATCCAGGACGGTGAGGCGGAGGCCGTCTTCGTCCAACGCCACTTGGACATGGCGCAGGGCGCTCGTCGTGAGCGGGTCGGCGACGATTGGCACCGCCAGGGGCGGGTCACACTCGGCAGGTTGGTCGCCGTCGGCCGGGACGCCCGGTCCCAGCCAGATCTGACCACCGCGTCAGCCACCACGCATTCGAACGCGCAGGAGGATGGCCGGGTCTGCGGCACGGAGGCGGCCGGCCAACGCCTGGAGCCGAGCGGCCGCGTCCGGGGTGAAGGTCACGCGCATTGGCCAACGCCCCCCCGCAGCGATGAAGCGACGCAGGTGTCTCGGAGCGGGCATCACTCCCGGTCACGGCTGGGCCCGGGCAAGCCTCATCGTCCCTCAAATCGGTCGGGCGTGAGGCCGAAGGCCCCGAAGAAGGGGGCGGCGTCGCAGACGCTGCCTTCCAGCAGCATGGTCAAGGCGTCCGCCGTCAGGGGAAACCCCGGTAGGCGTTCCAGCGCCGGCAGCAGCGGCCGAAGGAGGCCGACCGGTACGTGGAGGGGCCGGAAGGGGCGGCCCATGGCCGCCGCGATGCGGCGCAGGACCTCTACATACGTGAGGCGCTCCGGGCCACCGACTTCGTAGATTCTACCCTCGGCGGCAGGCAGGGCGAGCGCACGGGCACAGCCCTGGGCGACGTTCCGGGCAGAGACCGGCTGCATGAGGTAGCGGCCGTCACCGACGACCAGCGCGAACGGGGCCGCTTTGAGGATGCCGCCGAGTTCTGTCACGAGGTTCTTGGCCGGGCCGCCGGGGCCGAAGATGACGGTGGGGCGGATGATGGTGTGGGCGATGCCGGAGGCGGCCACCGCCTGCTCCGCTTGGGCCTTGGTGCGCTGGTAGGGGGTCTGTCCGTGCGCACGCGCGCCGACGGCGCTGACGTAGATCATGCGGCGTACTCCGGCGAGCCGCGCAGCGGCCAGGATCCGTTCCGTGCCCCGGACGTGCACGCGCTCCATGGTCCGACCGTGGGATTCGCGGATGATGCCGACGAGGTGGACCACGGCGTCACAGCCCGCGCAGGCGGCGGCTAGGCCAAGGTCAATGACGACGTCGCCCGGGGCGGTGTCGATCCCGTGCAGGTGCTGGGGCACGGGCGAGGGGTGATGCACCAGGGCGCGGACTTCGTGGCCCTCCGCCTGCAGGGCCGGTACGACGGCACCCCCGAGGTATCCCGCGGCACCGGTGACCAGGACGCGCATCTGGGCCGCCCCCTTGGCGGGCACCCATGGCAAAGGAGGCCACGGGAGCCCAAGCTCCCCGGCCTCTGAAATGGTAGCTGCCGTTTCAGGTCGGTCGGAATGGCGTGAGTTTACCGCCCAGACGCGGAATCGGTCAAGAGCACGCCGGCCAGCAGGCGGCCGCCGACCAACGCCGCGAAGGTGCCGCGGGCGGGGGGAGCAGCCGTACGGAGACGCTCCGCCAGACCGGGGCGGAAAGCATCCCAGGCCCGCAGGAAGCTGAAGACCGCTTCCGGATCGGGACGCTGCGGAGGGGATATCCCAGCGGGTGGATCTGCCCAGGCGACGAGCAGGGACGGACCCAACCGGACCTCGGCCGGGGCGCGGAGGGCCGCAGAGATGCCGGCGACGAGAGCCGCAGGGGCGGGGGCATCCGGGGCGGCGGAGGGCAACGCCCGATCCGCGATCGCCACGCCGAGGCTGATGCCCGCCTCGAAGTCGATGTCGCTGACGACGTCGAGGCGCGGTATGCCGAATTGCTCGGCGGCGAGGCGGCGGAGCTGGTCCGCGGTGGCTTCGACGTAGAGGTCGTTGATGTGGCGCATGCAGAGGCGACCGAAGGGGTCGGCCGAGAGGGCGGCCATGAGGCCCGGGCCCTGGAGGTCCGAGGCGAAGACGGCGATGCGGCCCTGAAGCAAGGCTTGGGCGCGGCCCTTGGGGCCATAGCCGAAGAACGATTTCGCCTGCTGGGCGATGAGGTGCTTGACGAAGAGGTCGGCGGGGATGCCGGGGCTCATGCGGCGGGCCTCCCGACGGGGGCCGATGTGGTGGGTGCAGGCGGCGGGAAGCGGTACCCCTGCGTCTGGAAGCCGGGATCGGGCGCCGCGGAGTGGGCTTCACGGGCCGCACGGCGGGACCATGCGGGCGTCCGATCTGTGCACACGCCAGTGTGGTGACCGGAGTCTACCATGTCGCGCGCGACGACCGCGGGTGGGGGGAAGGGCACAGGCGCTAGCTTTGGCGCCTTCCGGGTCGGGCAATGCCTAGGAGAGTGCTGCAAAAGTCGGAGGCAGCACCGCCCCGGAGCCCGGAGGCCTTGGGGCACAAGGGGCGCCGGAACCGTGGACGCCGCAAAAGGGGACTGGGCCGCCATCCAGCAGGAGAGCCTGGCGATCACGCGGGGCCTCGCCGCGCTGATGGAGCGCAGTCCGGCCGATGCGGAGGTCCAGGAGTGGATTCGCCGGCACCACCGGCAGATCAACGACCGCTTCTACACCTGTCCCCCCGAGATGTACCGGGGACTGGGCACGATGTATGTGGAGGATCCGCGGTTCGCAGCGAACTACGAGAGGGTCAAGCCGGGCCTGGCCCGGTTCGTGCAGGCGGCGATCGCCGCGTACTGCGATCAACTGGGAGGTCAGTAGGGAGGTGGCCCGGGCGTCGGCGTGAAGCCGGCGCCCGGGCCACCGGCGCTCCTGGGACGGCGGGCAGGCGGAGGGCGGCGGTCGCTGCCGCAGGCCCTGCTGCCGTGTCGGGCGGGTAGGAGTCGGCACCAAGCCGGCGCGCGGGCCAACGGCGCCCCTGGGACGGCGGGGAGCCGGAGGGCGGCCGTCGCTACCGCGGGCGCTGCTGCCGTGGCGGGCAGGTAGGAGTCGGCACCAAGCCGGCGCACGGTCACCGGCGCTCCTGCCACTGCGGGCAGGCAGAGGTCGGGCGGGGGCGGCCGCCTGGCCGCGCGCGTTGCTGCCGTGGGGGGCAGGTTCGGCGCAAAGCCGGGTGGGACGGAGGGCAGTCGGCTGTCCGGCCGGTCCGGCCGCCTGTCGGCGGGTGCTGCTGCCGTGGCAGGCGGGTCAATCGAGACCATGCGGTCCACGCCAGACCCCGCCGATCAGCAGACCCCCGACGCGGCGCAACGATGGCAGCGGCATTCGTGAGTGGAGGACAACGAAGGGCCCCGGGGCGGCGATGGGGAGCCCGGGGCTCACCGGGCCTCGGCAGCGGACCGGGCGAAGGGGGCCGCACCCGGGGCGGCGCGTCCCCCTTCGCCGAGCACCGGCGCGAGGAACTTGCCTGTATACGAGATGGGGCAGGCGGCGATGTCTTCGGGGGTGCCGACCGCGACCACCTGTCCGCCGCGGTCGCCGCCCTCCGGGCCGAGGTCGATCACCCAATCGGCCGTCTTGATGACGTCGAGGTTGTGCTCGATGACGATGACGGTGTCCCCCGCGTCGACGAGGCGGTGCAGGATGATCAGGAGCTTTTCGACGTCGGCGGTGTGCAGGCCGGTGGTCGGTTCGTCGAGGATGTAGACGGTGCCGCCGTCGGAGCGGCGCGCCAGTTCCGTCGCCAGCTTGACGCGCTGGGCCTCGCCGCCGGAGAGGGTGGTCGAGGGCTGGCCGAGGTGGATGTACCCCAGGCCCACGTCGACCAGGGTCTGGAGGCGGCGGCGCAGGGCCGGGACCGCGCCGAAGAAGTCCAGGGCGGCGGCGGCGGTCATGCCGAGCGCCTCCGCGATGGTCTGCCCGCGGTAGCGCACTTCCAGGGTCTCGCGGTTGTAGCGCAGGCCCCTGCAGACCTCGCACGGGACGTAGACATCCGGAAGGAAGTGCATTTCGATCTTGATGATGCCGTCGCCACCACAGGCCTCGCAGCGACCGCCCTTGACGTTGAAGCTGAAGCGGCCCTTCTGGTAGCCGCGGGCGCGGGCCTCTGGCGTGCGGGCGAAGAGGTCGCGCATGTCCTCGAACATGCCCGTGTAGGTGGCCGGGTTGCTGCGCGGCGTACGGCCGATGGGCGACTGGTCGACGTCGATGACCTTCTCCAGCCGCTCGGCTCCCAGGACGTTCCCGTGGCGCCCCGGGCGGACGCGGGCGCCGTTGAGTTCGGCGGCCAGGTACTTGTAGAGCACTTCGTTGACCAGCGTGCTCTTGCCCGATCCCGAGACGCCCGTCACGGCGGTGAAGCGCCCCAGCGGGAAGTCGACGTCGATGTCCTGGAGGTTGTGCTCGCAGGCGCCCCGCACGCCGATGGACTTGGCGGCCGGGCCGCGGCGGCCCGCCGGTAGGGGGATCTGCCGCCGACCGCTCAGGAAGGCGCCGGTGATGGAGCCCTCGCAGGCCAGCACGTCTTCCAGGGTGCCGGAGACGACGACGTGGCCACCGTGCTCCCCCGCCCCCGGCCCAATGTCGACGATGTGGTCCGCGGCGCGGATGGTCTCCTCGTCGTGTTCCACGACGATCAGGGTGTTGCCGAGGTCGCGCAGCCGCCGCAGGGTGGCGAGCAGGCGGGCGTTGTCGCGCTGGTGGAGGCCGATCGAGGGCTCATCCAGGATGTACAGCACGCCGACCAGGCCCGAGCCGATCTGGGTGGCCAGGCGGATGCGCTGGGCCTCACCGCCGGAGAGCGAGCCGGCGGCACGCTCCAGCGTCAGGTACTCCAAGCCGACGTTGCAGAGGAAGCCCAGGCGCTCGGAGAGTTCGCGCAGGAGCAGGGCGGCGATGGTGCGCTCGCGCGGGGTGAGTTCCAGCCGTTCGAAGAAGGTGCGCGCGGCGGTGATGGGCATGGCCGAGATGTCGGCGATGGAGACGCCGCCGACGGTGACGGCCAGGACCTCCGGTCGGAGCCGTCGGCCGCCGCAGGCCGTGCAGGGGACGGGGACCATGACGGCCTCGATGTCCTCGCGCGCGGCGCCGGTCTCGGGGGCTTCGCGGGAGTACCGCTGCAGGAGCGGGATGACGCCCTCCCAGCGCAGGATCCGCTCGCCCGGACGGTGGAACCGACCACCCGCCCAACTGCCGCGCGGGTTCTGGAAGGGGATCGGCTCGTCGGGGCAGCCATACAGCAGTTTTTGGTAGAAGGCTGCGCCGGCTTGCTCCAACGGGGCGGCGGCATCCACGCCGAAGTGTGCCGCGACGGCAGCGATGGTGCGCGAGAAGTGATTGTCCCCGCCGCCCCATGGCGCAACAGCGCCCTCCTCCAAGCTCTTGCGCGCGTTGGGCACGACGAGGTCGGGGTCCACCTCCATGCGGGCACCCAGCCCCGTGCACGCCGGGCACGCACCCTCCGGGTTGTTGAAGGAGAAGAGCCGCGGCGAAAGGGTTTCGAGGCTGCTGCCGTGTTCCGGGCAGGCGAGGTGCTGCGAGAGGAGCACATCGCGCTCCTGCAGGTCGTCGCCGGGCAGCACGTGCACGGTCGCCAAGCCGTCGGCCTGCCGGTAGGCGGTCTCCAGGGCCTCCGCCAGCCGCTGCTGCACCCCAGGGCGCACGACCAGACGATCCACCACCACCTCGATGCTGTGGCGGCGCTTGCCGTCCAAGGCGGGCACGTCGGTCAGGTCGACCGTCACCCCGTCACAGCGCACCCGCACGAAGCCGGCGCGGCGGAGGTCGTCGAGCACCTTGGCGTGCTCGCCCTTGCGGTCCCGGACCATCGGCCCGAGGACCTCGATCCGCGCGCCCTCGGGCAGGGCGCAGACATGGTCGACGGCCTGCTCGACGGTCAGCCGCTCGATGGGTCGACCGCACTGCGGGCAGTGGGGCCTGCCGATGCGGGCGTAGAGCAGCCGCAGGTGGTCGTAGATCTCCGTGACTGTGCCGACGGTCGAGCGTGGGTTACGGCTGGTGGTCCTCTGGTCGATGGAGATGGCCGGGGAGAGGCCGGAGATCTCGTCGACATCGGGCTTGTCCATCTGGCCGAGGAACTGGCGGGCGTAGGCGGAGAGGGATTCAACGTAACGCCGTTGGCCCTCGGCGTAGATGGTGTCAAAGGCGAGGCTGGACTTGCCGCTGCCGGAGATGCCGGTGAACACCGCCAGGACGCCGCGGGGGATCTCGACGTCGATGTTCTTGAGGTTGTGCTGCCGGGCGCCGCGGACGACCAACCGGTCCAAGGCCAGTTGGGACACCTCCAGTGTGGGGGGTGGATGGGGCTGGGTGGCTTCCGGGCCGCCCCGCCGCACGCGCACGGGCAGGGGGCCAGTGCGACCGAGGTAGCCGGCCGTGGGCTCAGCGGGGACGAAGGTCGGGGCGCACGGGCGCCGACCGGGCGCGGCAGGGCGGCGCGGGACGGCACGACCATCAGGGCCCGGGAGCCAGCGCCGACCGCCGTGGGGGCGGCGGGGAGCCGGCATTCCGGCGGATAGTCTTGTGGCCGCACCGGCGGGGGAGACCCGCGGCGCGGGCCGGGACTGCCCACAGGTCAGGCGACTGGGAGCCGCCTGCTTCCGGCGGCGGTCGGGTCATTATACCGCGAAGGGTGCGGGGAAGAGACGGACGCTGGGACGAGGCGGGCGCTGGGACGAGACGGGGGCCGGGACCGGCCCCGGCTGCAGCGGAGGCGGGAGGCGGGGGGTTCAGTGGGGGCTGAGGTGAAGGCAGACCTGGGCTTTGGCGCACCCTTGGGTTGGTGGGGCCGACGGTGCCTCGCCAGGAACTGGTGCGGTAGACGGCCTCAGGCAGGGGCCAGCCGCGAGGGTGCGGTGGCGCACGCAGGGCTCTGGTGGGCAGACCCTCCTGCCGTTTGCGGCGGGAGCGAGGATCGCGCGGTAGCGGCTGACGTCGGGTGCCGTCAGCGCGGGTGTGGGTGAACCAGCCTGTGGGTAGTGTGGACAACCCTGTGCATAACCGGGCGCAGAAGGCGATGTCGTGTGGATAAGCCTGTGGACGCCAGCGCGATTCCATGATTTTCGACAGGCCTATGCTGACGCCTCACCATCACCAGCCGCTGCCTGGTCGCGCAGGCGCTGACGATAGGCGCGCTTAGCGACGACGATGCTCAGTTCGTATAGGCCATAGAGCGGCACGAAGATGATCGAGGGCGTCACGATGAAGTCCAACGGCGGCGCGAACATCACGGCCACCACCAGGGCGCCCATGGCAGCCCAGCGCCGGCCCGCGATCAGGGCTGCGGGCGTGACGATGCCCAGGCGGACAAGGATGGACATGATCACGGGCAGTTGGAACAGGAGGCCGAACGGCAGCGAATAGCCGATGATGAAGTTAACGTAGCTGGACAGGCTCGGGTGATACGGCACCCAGCGCAGGAACTCCGTGGACATCTTGACCACCAGGGGCTCGAACACAAACAGGCCGAAACTGAGGCCGATGACGAACAGGACCATCGTGGCGGGCAGGTAGGTGTAGAGAATCCGTCGCTCCCCGCCTGTCAGGGCCGGCAGGACGTAGGCGATCACCTGGTAGAGGATGACAGGCGAACCGAGGATGAGCCCACCGAGCACAGCGATGCGCAGGCCGGCGTAGAGGGGTTCCAGCGGCTGAATCGACTGCACCTGGGCGCCGTTGGTGGCATAGATGAGGATGCGGCCGATGAAGGGAAACGTCACGGCCACGCCCAGCACGAACGCCAGCCCGGCCCAGACGATGCGCTTGCGCAGCTCGTCGAGGTGCTCGAAGATCGTCATCGGTTTATCGACGATCTCCAGTCGTCGGCGGCGGCCACCATCGCCTGCGCCCGCAGGGACGGCAGCGCCCCCGCCGGATCCGTCGTCGCCGCCAGCGTCCTCCCCACCGGGTGCCGCCTCGGGACTCTCAACGACATCGACGGGCTCTGCCGGCGCCAAGCCGATCTGTCGGTGAAACCTGCGGATGGCCTCGGCGGGGTCTTCCGTGGCGAGGACATCCGCCGACGGTTCCTGCGCGGGCTCGACCAGCGGCTCGGCTTCCAAGACCGTGACGGCGCTGGTCGGCTGGTCCGGCTGCCCGGCCGCGACCGACACGGCGATCAATTCCTGCGAGCGCGCCGCTGACGGCAGTGGGAAGGCGTCGAGCTCGTCCTCGCCCTCGCTCTCCCCGCCGACGGACCAGGCAAGTACGGTGGCTGTGGCGGCGATGGGTGGGACCGCCACGGCGGGTAACGCAGAGTCGGGCTCCGCGGAGTCGGGTACCGCGGAGGCTGGCTCCGCAGCGGCTGGCCTGGCGGAGTCGGGCTCCGCGGAGTCGGGTACCGCGGAGGCTGGCTCCGCAGCGGCTGGCGTGGCGGAGTCGGGCTCCGCAGAGTCCGATACCGCGGAGGCTGGCTCCGCAGCGGCTGGCGTGGCGGAGTCGGGCATGGCGACGCCCGCCTCGGCACCGGCAACGCTACCGCCGGGGGAGGTGTCGGGGGAGGCACCACCCTCTATCCCTGTCATCGCGCCGTCGTCCCGCGCGCCGGGATTTCCGGCATCCCGCTCGTCCATGCCGCACACCCCGATTAGAGGCGGCTTCAACCCCGCCCTACGCTCCCCGCCCGCTTCGTCGACGGGCGCACGCGATCCTCTGGCGGGTTGGTCAGCCTGCACCGCGCCTGCACGAGTCTATCGGATCTACAGTGCTTGTCCATGGGCTTCTGGCGGTCGAACTGGGTGGGCCCGCACAGGCGTGGGTGCCTAAGCCCAAGGCAGGAGCCCGCCTCCGCAGGGCGGCGCGCCCGACCCCACCGGGGGGCCGCGCGCGGCCCCCCGGGTGTGCCCATGCGGTGGGTTGGGGGGCAATGGCTGGTGCGCGGCCGTGGGGAGTCCGGCGGGCTGGGCGCCGAGGTGCACCCGCGGAGCCGCGTCGTGGGGGCAGCGGAGTCCTCGGGTCACTTCAGGAAGTTGGCCAGCGTCGGCTGCATCAGGCGCGCGCCGACCGCCAGGGCGCTGCTGTAGCCGACCTGCAGCTGCTGCAACCGCACGACCGACTGTGCCATGTCGTTGCCGAGGGTGCCCCCGCTCAGGGTCTGCAGCGACTGCCCGAGGTCGGTGAGCAGCCCTTGGGCGTGCTGCGCCTGCTGCAGGTTGGCACCCACCTGGCCGCCGGTGTCCGTCAGCGTGCCCATCGCCGTATCGAGTGCGCCGAGATCGGCCCCCGTGACGTTGCCGGCGGTCGCAGGAGTGCCGAGGTCGGCGACGATCTGCGTGATGGCGGTGAATAGGGGCATCAGCGCAGTGCCGGAGGCGTTCGCCTGGATGCTCAGACCCGGGCCCACCTCGCGCAGCTGGTTGCCGCTGCCGCCCGCGAAGGTCACGGTGGAGCCGGTCAGGGTGAATGGTGCCGTCGTCGTCTGGTCGCCGTTGAACAGGTAGTGATCGCCGATCTTGGTGTTGGCGACCTCCACCAGACTCGCCTGCAGCGCGACCACCTGCTTGGAAATCGCGGTGTACTCCGTGCTGGTGAGATCGGCGGTGCTGACGCTCACCGCCAGATTGCGCACCTCCTGCGCCAGGCCGACCGCCGAGCGCAGGGCACTGTCGGTGTTCTGCAGCCAGTTCGTGGCGTCGTTGGCGTTGTTCTGGAACTGCGTGTTCTGATCCAAGGCGTTCTGCCACTGCAGCACGTTCTCGGTGCCGACAGGGTCGTCGCTGGGCCGCAGGATGCGGCGGCCGCTGGCCATCTGCTGCTGTACCTGCAGCATTTGGGCCTGTATCCCCTGCAGGTCGGCGGTGAGCATGGAGCCAAGCATCGACTGCGTGACCCGCATGGTCCTGCACCTCCTGTAGTCTGGGCCGGGACCGGGTCGCCTGCACCCCGGCATCCCGCCGTCGGTGCGTGGCGCCTGGGACGCTCCCAGCCGGGCGAGGGTCGACTTCGCTTGGGGCCTGCCGCACAAATCGGGGGCGGCACCGCACCGGAGCCTGAAGGCCTTGGGGCAGCCGGGGCGCCCGGACAGTGGCAGACGCAAAAGGGACTTTTGCGTCTGCCAGCTAGGGCTGGACCATGCCGATCAGGTCGCCCAGCATCGTGTCGATGGTGCTGGAGACCTTGGCGGCTGCGGCGTAGGCATTCTGGGCCTCCACCATGGTGGTCATTTCTT
>Ga0307374_10011260_pt1 | contig 12761 bp, 13 predicted proteins | sample OX3MG_FD_202532 | JGI IMG/M metagenome (GOLD analysis project Ga0307374, IMG submission 202532) | Soil microbial communities from Risofladan, Vaasa, Finland - OX-3 | ecosystem: Environmental > Terrestrial > Soil > Coastal area > Acid sulfate soil | place: Finland: Risofladan, Vaasa | collected...
TGCGCATTTCGCTGAATCCGTGCAGTCGTTCCGGGGTATTCGTGCACTCCGTGTCGGAGGTCGCGTAGCGACCGACGACCAAGCTTTTTTAACCCCTGAACTCACCTCCTCGAGTTGTTCGTCGCGAACGTGGAGAGCCTAACGTTGACCACTGGCCGCGGGTGGTAATCGGAGAAAAAGTTGAGTTCACTTGGGGTTCTTCTTCGCGTCGCCGCGCCGCATTGACTCGCCGCCAATTTCAATGCGGTGCAGATTCTGATTGAGACGATCGAGGATCGCGTCAGCGATTGTCTCGTCGCCCAGGGCTTCGTGCCAGTTGGTCACGGGGAGTTGGCTGGTGATGATGGTAGAGCGTCGACCCGCACGGTCCTCGATCACTTCTAACGTGTCGGCCGCCTGATCAACGCTGAGCGGACGAATGAGAAAATCATCGATCAGCAGGAGGTCAACGCGGGCCCACGCCGCCATCATCTTGGCGAGTCGCCCGTCGGCCCGGGCGATGGTGAGTTCTTCGAGCATGCGAGGCGCACGTAGATAGAGTGCCGAGAAGTCGTGGCGGATGGCCGAGTGCGCGAGCGCGCAGGCCAGGTAGGTCTTGCCCACGCCGGTCGGACCCACAATGGCGACGTTGTGGTGGTGGAGCACCCACGTCGACTCGGCCAGTCCCAGAATCTGAGAGCGATCGAGGCCCCGTGGCGAGCGAAAGTCCACGTCTTCGATGACGGCGTTGTTGCGCAGTTTGGCGAGTTTGAGCAGTCGGGTGAGGCGTCGATTCTCGCGTTCGTTGAGTTCTCGTTCCACCAACATCGCGAGTCGATCTTCGAAGCTGAGCGCTTGGTGCTCGACGCTCGAACGTTGTTGCTCGAGCGCCTGGGCCATCGCCCCGAGTCGCAGCCGATGCAGGCCTTCGGTGGTTTGGGTGTGCAACATGACACTTCCTTTCATTGGTAGTAGTTCGCGCCGCGCACGAACTCGTGGTGCGGGTGCGTGCGTGGTGGCACTTGAGTCAGGGGTTTTTGATCGAGTCCGCGTTTCAGGATCGACGAGACGCTGGTGTAGGTATGGGAGTGGATGGCGAGGGCCCGGGCGCAGGCCGCCTCGAGGCGATCGGCGCCGTAACTCTGAGCGAGGCGGATGATTCCAACGCAACTGCGAAAGCCCTGCTCGGGGTGGGGGCGTTCGGCCATCACCCGCTCCACCAACGCCGCCGTCGCGGGACCGGTCTTCGTGGCCCAGCTAACGATGCGCTCGGGGGTCCACTCGAGGTAGCGCCGGTGCGCTTTGGGCATATGCGAGGGGTCGGTGGTGTAGCCAAAACGCACGAAACTACGCGGGTGCGCGGCCACGCGTTGGCCCCGGTGAAAGAACTCGACGGTCGTTGATCCGAGGCGCACCTCCAGCACTTCACCGGCCAAGCGGTAGGGCACCGAGTAGTAGTGGCGGTCCGCCGCCTCGACGTGGTAGCCGAGTCCGACCTTGGCCCGTTTCCAGGTGGCGAAGTCGTAGGGTCGCTCGGGCAGGGGCCGAAGCGCCGAGCGCTCGAGTTGCTCAAAGACGCTGCGCCGCGAACCGTCGAGCACCTTAAAGGGTCGATCGTTCACGCGCTCGACGAGCCGGGAGATGGCGAGGTTGGCTTCGCCGATCGAGGTGAAGCGCTCGTGACGTAGCGCGGCGAGAATCCACCTCGACACCACCAACACGCTCGTTTCGACCTTGGCCTTGTCGCGGGGCCGCCGCGGTCGTGTGGGCAAAATAGCGCAGCCGTAGTGCTCGGCCATCTCTAAGTACGTGGCGTTCACGCGCGGTTCGTAGCGGCTGGACTTGGTGACCCCGCTCGCCAAGTTATCGGGGACCACCAGCTCGGGCACGCCCCCGTAGTAGGAAAAGGCGTGGTCGTGGGCGGCGATCCAGTAGAGGAGCTCTTGGGACTTCGTCGCCTCGGCGTAGATGAGCGACGACGCGCCCAGCGCACTCACGAACACCTCGGCCTGGGCCACGACGTGACGGCGCGCCTCGTCGTAGAGAGGGATCGTCGAGCCCGCGAAGTCGACGAACATGCGCTCGCCGGCCTTATGGCTAAAGCGCATCACCACGTCGACTCGTTTGGCGAAGCGCCGGTAGTACTCGCAGAACTGGGTGTAACCGTAACCATCGGGATATCGCTCTCGATACTCTTCCCAGAGCAGCATCAACGTCACGTGTTTGCGGCGAAGTTCGAGGTGAACTCGAGCCCAGTCGGGCATCGGACGGGCCTCTGCGGTCTTCGCGACGACTGGAAAGAGCAACGCTTCGAGGGCGTCGTCGTTCAGTCCTTCGGGTAGCGGCCAGCTGAGTTGGGCAGTCTTGGCACGCATCAAATACTCGGCCACCGTCGTCGGTGGCACTCCGAGAGAGCGGCCAACTTGGCGTTGACTGAGGCCCTCATGGAGGGAGAGACGCAGGACGTCACGGATCTTTCGCATGGCAATACGGGGTCTGGGCACCGGTGTCTCCTCGAACGTGTAGTCCGAGGAATCTTGCTAGCCAGTGGCTCTTAGGTCAGCGTCAAAGAGTCGTCACGTCGAAGTGCACGAAAACTCCGAAATGACTGCACGGAAACCCCGAAACGCCTGCACGCTTTCGACCGAAACGGCTGCACGGATTGGTCCGAATTACGCACACTTCGCCGTCAGATCCTCGAAATTGAATAGTGGCAGGACCATGAAACGAGCCTTTGTCTAGCCAAGTGTCTAGCCACGAATTCAAACGTGAGAGGACGTCAGCGGACGTTGGTGGACTATGCACTTCATCCGGCCAGCAAATCTGGACGTCCACGGACGTCCCCGGACATTCTGGAAACACTCCCAAGGTGCCGGCATTAAGACCCGGGCGCCCCACCAGTAATTTCAAGAACATTGGCGACCAACAATTGCCAAGAAAACCCACGCATTGTCCCACCGCGCAACCGAAGTACGAGGCCAGTTGAATCGAAGGCGCGCGATGCTGATCGAGTTTCGGCGCAACGATTCGATCCAGATCGATTCGTAACGCTACGCACCCAATGCGACAATTAATTTCAAAGTCATTCTCTGGGCGATTCATAATCTCCAGCTCTGCCGGAGCGATTCACATCAAAGCCGCAAGATGAGCTGTATCGATTACTTCTTGGCCGCCTCGTAGTAGGGATTGGTACCGGCGGCGTGATCGGTGACATCGATGACCCTGTTGATTTCGGTGACCGACTCTCGAATGGCCACTTCGATCCCTTGGCTCAATGTCACTGCCGCCATGCCGCAGCCTGCGCATCCACCACTCAAGCGAAGATAGGCGGCATCATCCTCGACAGCGACGAGATCGGCCCGACCGCCATGCGCCGAAATGCTTGGGTTGATCTGTTGCTCGAGGACCTGCAGGACCCGTTGCGCCACGTCCCCGCTCAGGTCCGCCGGCGGAGCGGCCATTCGAGGGCTTGCGCCGACGGGGTGGGACGGGCGATTCGGGTTCTCGATGACCATTCCACCTTGGTCAGAATCGGCATTGACGTCGAAGACTGAGCCCTGAATCCTGTCAATGCTGTCCGCTGGAACCACGATGGTGAGTCCGCTACGTTCGGTGGTCCAGTCATCGGGTCTGGCGTCGCCAACCGCCTGGAAATAAATGCCGTAGGTGTAAGCGCCCGCGCTTGAACCAGTGACCTCGATCCAGAGGGCCAGTGACTCGCCTGCGTCCTCGTGAGAGCGCAATTCCAGCACCATTTCCAGAACCGCGTCCGTCGCGTGCAGGACGGCTGGCTTATCGGGATCGATGGGAATAATCGTGCCTCATCTCGACCTTGGTGAACTGCGGCCATCATAAGGGGGTGCCTCAGATTTTATTACTTCTGCCTACCGCTACGTACCGGGCCACGGAGTTTGTTGACGCCGCCGCTCGTCTCGGAGTCGACGTGGTTGTCGGATCCGAACATCGCCAGGCCCTATCGCGCTCCATGGGTGACCGAGCAGTTGTGGTCCCCCTAACCGATGTCGACGCCGCGGTAAGCGTTATCGCGGCCCTGCATCGTCGCGCACCGCTTGACGCAGTGTTAGCGGTAGACGACCAGGGCGTCGTGATCGCGTCCGCGGCGGCCACACATTTGGGGCTCCGCCACAATCCTCGCGACGCGGTCGCCGCAACCCGGGACAAGTCCAAAATGCGCGAACTCTTGGCGGCCGCTTCGCTGCCCCAGCCGGCGTACCAGATTGTCCCTTTTGGCGGGGACGTTGTCGCGGCCGCCGCGCAGATCGGGTACCCCTGCGTCATTAAGCCGGTCTCGCGCTCGGCCAGTCAGGGCGTCATCCGGGTGAACGACGCCGCCGAAGCCGGGGCGGCCGATGGCCGCATTCGTGCCATACTCGCGAACTGTCCCGAGCCCCTCCTCGTTGAGCGCTTTGTACCGGGAGACGAGGTCGCAGTAGAAGGTCTGCTCACGTCGGGACATTTCGAAGTACTGGCGGTGTTCGACAAGCCCGATCCCCTGGACGGCCCCTTCTTCGAAGAAACGATCTACGTTACGCCGTCACGCCAGCCTCTGGCAGTCGTCACCGAGATCGAGACCACCGCTTCGCAGGCTGCTGCCGCTTTGGGGTTGTGTGAGGGCCCGGTCCACGTAGAACTGCGAATCGGCTCCGGTGGCGCCGTGACCGTTCTCGAAATTGCAGCTCGGTCCATCGGGGGCTTGTGCGCGCGGGCTCTTCGATTCGGGGCGGGGGTGAGCCTCGAAGAGGTGATCATTCGACATGCTCTTCGTATGGGTCTCGACGGCCTCACTCGGGAGACACAGGCGTCGGGTGTGATGATGCTTCCAATCCGCGCGGCAGGGGTGCTCGACCACGTGGCGGGACAGGAGCGTGCTCTGGCAGTGAAGGGAGTGGTTGGCCTCGAGATCAGTATCGCTTCGGGGCGTCCAGTGGTGCCCCTACCGGAAGGCGACCGCTACCTGGGGTTCATCTTCGCCCGCGGATCGACACCGCAAGTTGTCGAAGCGGCCCTCACACGCGCCGAAGCATGTCTCGACGTGCGACTGCGCTGACGCTTGTCGAGCGTCGACAGTCGTGTGCCCGAGGGTTCGCTATTTCAGACTCTTACAGAACTGGGGTCGCTGACTAGCATCGACATCAGCGTCGGGCGTCTGGTCGGGAATGCGTCCATCGCCGACGTCGTTGTCGTGGCTGGGTGGGAGCGTCGTGCTCGACGATCCTTTGGAAAGCGTCGATCCCGACGACTTGATGAGGGCTCCCGTACTTTTTGAGCATGTAGCCGTCGTGCCGATTGTCGAGCCAGCCGACATGGACAACGAAAACCCAGCAATAACGATCACCGTCACGATTGCCGCCACGATTGCCTTGCGATACAGAAACCCCCGGCGACGCACTGCCGCCACGTCACTCACAGCGAGGCCTCCAGTCGATTTCACTGACCTACTCACAAGCCCACCCTTTTGAGCATTTCCATTTGATCCTGCGTTGGCTCCGCCGCATCACGCGCGTTGCGTAAGGAGTGCTCTACCCCGCGGTTGTCGTCATTCGGACTCGAAAGCGCCTTTATCGGCTCCGAACTAATTCTCATTTTGGGCTTCTCGGATTCGCCAAATCCCGGACGGCGCATCCACGCGTACGTGCCGACAAACAGAACGCTGAAGAGCGCCATCGCCACCATCGGTAGGACGACGTTCATGCGGCACCCCCATCAATCGATTCTCTCTTTGCCTTCACTTTCGCGTCCCGAACTGAACGAGTGTCTTTCAAGGACGCTGACTGTTCGAACATCATGATCTCCTCCTTATTCCGGTATTCCATCGTGTACGATTCAATTGTGCACTATTTGATAGCATAGACTCTATTGTGGCTAGAATCAAGGAGTTGACGTCGTGGCATCAATTGAGAGAGGGCCCGATGACGAGCCCTACCATGTCGGAGATGGCAAAAGTGGAAGAAGATTCGATTGACGTTCAGATGTCGAAGCAAGATTCGGGCTCGGCAACCAATACTGGCGCCGAGATTTCGGCACCAGTCGACCCCCTAGCCCTCGAGCGTCAAGTCTGTTTTGCCCTTGTCGTGGCGGCTCGAAGCGTCTTATCGGTCTATCGACCGTTACTCGAACCTATGGGACTTACTCACCCTCAGTACCTCGTCATGCTCGCCCTTTGGGAAAATTCACCTCTCTCAGTACGGGAGATCGGAGCGCTGCTTCAACTTGATTCGCCCACGCTCTCGCCGCTACTCAAGCGTTTAGCAATCGCTGGTCTCGTGACGAGGACCCGAAGTGATGACGATGAACGTCGACTAATCATTGAACTGACGCAAAAAGGCCGTGAACTTCGCGAACGCGCAACGCTGATTCCTCCCGCCGTCGTTGCTCGTCTTGGCATCGAAATATCCGAACTTGAGTTACTCCATACGGCCTTAACGAAAGTCATTGTGGCAGCTCTTGAGGTTAGCCAATCTTCCCAGTGACGACGTCGGCGCACGAGAGTCCTTGCTGAACACCCACAACGTTCGTCTAGGTCAGCTCTATTCGCGATGTTATCCATGGGCCGAGGTTGCAAATGCAGTGAGTCGGTGGCCCGACGCGAACCCGCACGCGAACCGTAACGATCCGACCTTGAGGTTCGCCGAGAATAGTGCGAGCGGCAAGGTCCAAACAGGCCTCATTAGGCCTCGTATTTCACCAACACGACGAGCCCAGATCGACACTCAACGACGGATTCCCTTGAATAAAGTCGACATGCGCCATCAGATCTACATCACGCGACACACGCGAATTTCCCTTTAATCCCAAGGTGCCGGGATCGAGACCCGGGCGGCCCACCAGTAATTACAAGGGTTTTCGGGATTGTTTGCTCTTCGAGTTCGCTATATAGGCCTCCGATTTATCCCACGCAACGTGTTGCTCTGGTCGATACTTGAGATGTCTCGTCGAAGTTCAACTTTGGCCACTCGCTTTAGCCTGCATCCACCGTCGAGGTGGCGAGTTAAGAGTCTGACCATACGCGAAAAAGGTGTCCCCATCAGGTAGAAATTGAGTTGCTTAGACAACAAATCGACCAAAAAGAAGGACACCTTTTCGATGCCAACTCTACACAACCCTTCTCGTCTATCGGTGGCATTCGACGACGATCATTCCGTCGCGAACGCGGGGCTCGCTTTGGTGGGTGTCTTGAGCGAAAAGCTTGGCCTTCAACAATTGGCCGAGGAGACGATTTCGATCACTCCGTTCCCCGGAAGGCGCGTGGCGACCCTGGTGCACGCGTTGGTTGCGGGAGCCTCGTGCATCGACGACGCCGACGTGCTGCGCTCGGGGGCGACCTCGTCGGTCCTCTCGCACCGGGTGATGGCGCCCTCGACGCTCGGCACGTTCCTGCGTCGTTTTAACTTCGGCAACGTCCGCCAACTGGACCGGGTGTCCGAGCTGCTCATGACCCGCGCCTGGTCCCTCGGCGCCGGTCCGGGCGACGAACCCATGACCATCGACGTCGACTCGACAATATGTGAGGTGTTCGGTTCCCTGAAGCAGGGCGCCGGCTACGGCTACACCCACGTGCTCGGTTACCACCCGCTGCTCGCGACGCGCGCCGACACCGGTGAGACCCTGCACGTGCGCTTTCGAAAGGGCTCGGCCAACTCGGGCCGCGGGGCCGAGCGATTCGTGCGCGAGGTGGTGGGTCGATGTCGCCGGGCGGGAGGAAACGGTCCACTCACGCTGCGCTGCGACTCGGGCTTCTTCTCTCAGTTCGTGGTCAAAGCGTGTCGGGACCACGAAGTTCGTTACTCGATCACCGTGCGCCAAAACCCGGTCATTCGCCGGGCTATCGAGAGCATCGCGCAAGACGCCTGGACGCCCATCGACTACACGGCGAACGGCGACGCCTGGGTCGCCGAGACCCCCTACGGCGACCAGCACCGACTCATAGTGCGTCGCACCAAGCTCAACGATCCCCGGCCCGCGCTGTTCCCCACCTACCGCTACCACGCCTTCATCACCGACCGCGACGGCGATGCGGTGGCGCTCGACGCCGACCACCGTCGTCACGCCGTGGTGGAACTCGCGATACGTGACCTCAAAGAGGGTTCCGGACTCGAACACTGCCCGTCGGGCGACTTCAACGCGAACGCCGCCTGGGCCGTGCTCGCGTCAATCGCTCACAACCTGGTGCGCTGGGTGGGGGCTCTTGGACTCGAGATCACCGGACCACTCGTCGCCAAGACCATCCGTCGCAAGTTCCTCGCGCTGCCTGGTCGCATCACGCACGGTGCGCGACGACGCCAGCTTCATCTGCCGACTTCGTGGCCCTGGGCCACCCAGTGGAGCAGTTGCTTCGAACGACTCTGCAAACTACAGACCTAACTGGTCCACTTCGAGGTCGCCCGCGGCACGCCCGGCGATTTCCAGCGCGAACAAGTTACAAAATTCATCGAGCTGGTGACCCGACACGTCCGGCCAACGGACAAACGGCCGGGCCGCGGAAAATCACGATCGAGCATGAGGGTTTTGCTTCGAATTCGCCGACTGCTTCACCCGCGCGGTGGATCCAGGTTTAGGCCGTCTCAACTTTCTCGCCATACCACGATTCCAGACCAACGAGCGATGACACGTTTCGCGTTGAGACAAAGGCGATCCTTGACCCCTGATGCGTTGCTACTTGTTGTCACTTCGGTTCTTGCGATCCTTGCCGACGTCGAAACCGAGAGCGGCGTACCCTGGAAGTCTCTTTCGGTGCATTCTGGCGAGCACCGGGCTCTGAGCGTCGACGTAATCGTGAACCTCAACGGATGATTTGCCATCCAAGGGTCGCAAAATACGGCCAACGTACTGGACAACTCTTCCTCGAAAGGCGATCGGAAACGCTATAAACACCGTATCGAGCGGCGGGCAATCGAACCCTTCGCCGAGGAAACTGCCGGTCGCGACAAGCACCATTCCGCCTCGCTTGGATGCACCGTCCAGGTCCGCCATGACCTTGGCACGAGCCTTCTTTCCCATTCCGCCTTGGAGGACAAGCGGGGTTACTCCCCTCGCGCCAAGTACCGACACGACTGACGAGAGATGCTCGGTCCACTGCGTCAGCACCAGACAGTTTCTGCCTTTGGCGGTTGCAGCGGCCACATCATCACAGATCGCCATCGTTCGAGCTTCGTCATCAACCAACGCGCGAAACAGGTCCTGGATGTGTGTGCCGTCGTCGCTCACCTCGAAATTCGTCTGGTGCACAATAAATTCTCGGCGGAAGTCCTTCTCTACGTCCACCTTCTCGTCCATTCGGTGGCGAATGGGCCCGCAGTACATGGTGATCAAGCCCTGAAGGCCATCGCGCCGGTAGGGCGTAGCGGTAAGACCGAGCCACCGTCGGGTATTGATTTGTTTGACGCATCGCTCGAATGTCACCGCCGGTACGTGATGGCATTCGTCGACAACGACGAATCCGTATCGGCTTGATATCTCGTCGAGATCTTCTCGTCGAGCGAGGCTCTGCGCCATGGCGACATCGACAATGCCGGTGATCTTGTTCCGGCCCCCGCCGATCTGGCCAATCTCCTTCGCGGTGAGACCCAGGTGCGTTGCCAGTCGTTCGGTCCATTGCTCTACCAACGGTTTTCGATCAACGATGACGAGAGTAGGTCGTTGATGGTGCGCAATCAGTGCGCAGGAGACCACGGTCTTCCCGGCCCCTGGCGCGGCGACGAGGACACCCAGTTCGTGGTCGCGGAGCGCTTGCAGCGCGGCTTCTTGTTCTTCACGAAGTTGGAAAGTGGGCGCGAACTCGATCGGCTCGGGATCGGATCGATTCTCGTAGATCACCAATCGGCTTCCCGCCTCCGCGACGACACTGGCGGCCTTCTCGGTGAGACCTCGAGGAAGTAACAACGACTCGAGGTTCTCTCCGTAACAACGGATCATTCTCGGCGTATCCCATGTGGAGAACCTGAGCCGCTCCTTCTCGTAGAACGCCGGGTTGTGGAGTGACGCGAGATGCTTAAGTCCTGCGAGCAGAGTCGACGGAAGACCGGACCGCTCAATCTCCAACATTGCCGCAGCGACGCTGGCGACTGTCTCGGGCATTGCAATGGGAGGGACGTCGCGAGAGCGACGGAACGTCTTTTCTTCAGGTCCCGCTCCCACCTCCGGCGTGGACGCGAGGATCGACTCCACTTCAGTTTGCGACATTCGCTTGAGGGTCGAGAGATAGGCCCACTGGTCGGCCATCGGCTTCATGGTGCCAGGATCGAGAAACGCGGTGGTTCCGCGATCTCGACATTCCTTCTGCAGAGGCAACGCAATCAAGTTACCGAACGATCCCTTCGGCATGAAGTCCTGCGCGGGGAATAATCGGTCGTAACTCGCGAGGTCGAGCTCTCCTCGAAGGTTCATCGCCTCGCGAAGGAGCAGCGTGCCGAGTCGTCGAGCGATTGTCGCAGGCACCGCGTCGCGAAAGAAGATCCACACGTGTGCGCCGTCGCCCGAGCGCGATCGTTCGAGCGCCGAGGTTACTCCCATCGACTGCGCGGCGTCGAAGTATGCGAGCGCGTCTAGCGCCCAGCCTGGCCCGTCGAAATCGCACACAATCAGGCGGCAGGTGTCGTCACCGAGCAGCGGATAGAGCCCGGCGTGAACCTTCCCCGCCAAGTGATCAGCGATCACGATCGACGTCAGCGACAAATACTCCTTGTCCGTCGATCGAGCGTTGGCAAAACCTCCCACCACCGCGGGCGACCAACCGTGCTTCCCCGTCCTTCCGCTTTCCCACCGGAGCGCGTAAACATCGTCACGACCGACAAAAAGCAACTGAAAGAATGCAACCTTCGACTCTGGTGACGAAGAACGATCGACAAGAGGGAGCGGAGCCTCATTTTCGGTCGGTCCGCTCTGGTTGACCGCGGGACGTTCGAGACTCCTCGTGGGCTTCAAACCCAGGATCTCGGTTAAGCGATCATTTTCTCGCTTCAATTCCTCGATTTGGCGGCGAAGGTTGGCGACAATTTGGAGTTCTTCATCGTTCATGCCGGTCCCGACGCTCCTCCCCATCGCAGATGTTCGACACTGCCCACGAATACGCTGGCGTAGCGCACACTGACTGGGCGCCCGGGTGACTTTCAAACGTCAGCACCGTGAGGACGACTTCCCGCCTGTACCGGTGCCAATCAGTATCACCGCAGGCCACAACCCTTCTACAATGGAGGCGTGATTAGACAGCGCGCCACAACCGTTGCTGAGTGGGCGGAGCGGATGCATTCCGCAGAACCCCCGACAGAGGACGACGTCACTGTACTTCTCGATGGACGCCGCCTCGACTCGAGGGAGTCAATTGAAGCGTGGCTCAAGGAAGTGGAGGCCCTTCGGGTACTGGAAGCCGCAACCCATGACGCTTTCCAGTAGCGGGCCACCGCTTGACCTCAACCGACTGCTTGAGGTACTCACGCGAAACGAAGTCGACTTCGTGGTCGTCGGCGGATCGGCCGCAGGATTCCTCGGGGCATCGCGCCTGACCGAGGATGCCGATTGTGTGGTGCGTCGCGAACGCGCCAATCTAGAGAGACTCGCCTCGGCCCTACGAGAACTCCATGCACGACTGCGTGTCGCACGAATGAGCGATGAGGAGGCGAAGGCGTTGCCGGTAAAGGTTGACGGCATGATGCTCGAAACGACCGGGAACTCGACCTGGACAACCGACGCTGGACCCGTCGACGTATTGGCCGATTTGAAGGATTTCGAAGGGCGATCAGTGCCCTACGAAGACTTGCTGACGCGTTCGATGATCGTTCGCGGCGACGGCTTCGTAGTCCACGTCGCCTCAGTAGACGACATCATCGCGGCAAAGACCTTCGCCAATCGCGACAAAGACCGCGAGGCCCTTCCAGAGCTCCTTGACATTCAAGAGCGAGAGCATTCACAACGCTACGAGCAATACGAATCCGATGTCGCATTCGAAGTGCATGAGGATCTAAATCGCGACATCGAGCCTTGAGTTCAGAAGGCCCACGGCGAAACCGCGAGACGGTCCATCCTTGTTCTTGAAGCATCGTGACGCAGCATGTTGCGATCTGCGCCACGGACCGAACAGGCCTCCAAGCAGGCCTCATATTTCCGCAACACCACGCAACCAGACCGACACAGAACAACACGAATCCTTTAAAACAAACGACATGCGCGACGAGACCGACACACCGCAACCGATTCAAGGTTTCTTTTAATCCCAAGGTGCCGGGTTCGAGACCCGGGCGGCCCACCAGGCCCACCAGTTTGGCCCACCAGTTTGACCAAGACCTTTACTCGCAACGAAAGTCCTGGTGGGTGTTTTCCCTCGAATCATCCCTCGAAAACCCGGCAAAAGACGTTCCCATGTCCGGGTCTTGAATACAAGGCAACGAAAACCGCACGATTTTGCAGACCTGACAGCAGTCCCTCTTTAGATTTCCATTGAAGTATTAGATTTCTATTGAAGTAATGGTGCAAAGAGTCTTATTGAGGGAACGGATCCTCCGAGGGAAATGCCCTTCTGATTCCCTAAAACTGCTTGCGGTCCGCGTCTCCAAAGCATTTTCGCCGAAATAGAAACGCTCAGCGCTCTTCTGGCTCCTCTTCTCGCCCTTCTTGAAGACGGTCGCTGTCGCCGGTACAGTGCGGAAGTGACCGCCCAAGAGACTTCCATCAAGCGACTCCGGCCGTACAACTTGACGGCGGGTTGCTTGCACCTCGCGCAGGCACTACTCATCGTCGTTCTGGCGAACAACTTCTCGCTTCCAGTGCGC
>Ga0307374_10011261_pt1 | contig 12760 bp, 12 predicted proteins | sample OX3MG_FD_202532 | JGI IMG/M metagenome (GOLD analysis project Ga0307374, IMG submission 202532) | Soil microbial communities from Risofladan, Vaasa, Finland - OX-3 | ecosystem: Environmental > Terrestrial > Soil > Coastal area > Acid sulfate soil | place: Finland: Risofladan, Vaasa | collected...
TGCCGACGAGCCCGGTGGCGAACTGGTCCATGTTGGTCTTGCCGACCAGCACGGCGCCCGCCGCGAGCAGGCGCTCGACCACGGGCGCGCTCGCCGCCGGCATATAGGCGAATTCCGGGCAGGCGGCCGTCGTCGGCAGCCCGGCGGCGTCGATATTGTCCTTGATGGCAAACGGAATGCCGAAGAGCGGCAGGCGGTCGACGGCGCCGTCCACGGCCGCGAGCGCGTCGAGCGCGCGGGCGCGCGCCGCGAGCGCCGCCGCCGCGGGCCGCGCGATCCAGAGCGCCGGATCGTCCCAGGCGGCGATGCGCGCGAGCGTGTCCGCGACCATCGCCTCGACCGTAAGCGCGCGCCGGCGATAGGCATCGCGCAGCGCCGCGATCAGCATCCGCCCATCCTCACGCCGCGACCGGCGCCGCCGCGACGCCCGCCTGTTCGAGCGCGAAGGCCGCGCGCAAGGCGTCGGCCTCGCGCCACGGCGCGGCGATGACCTGAACGCCGATCGGCAGCCGGCCCGGCCGGTGCACCGGGACGGCGACGATCGGCAGGCCGATGAACGACAGCGGCTGCGTGAACATGCCGAGATTGGGGCGCACGGCGATCTCGGCGCCGCCCACATTCATCGTCGCCTGACCAATCAGCGGGGCGGGGATCGGTGTCGCCGGCGCGAGGATGATGTCGACGTCGCGGAAGACCTCCATCATGCGGCCATGGAACCAGCGGCGGAAGCGCTGCGCCTGAAACACCCAGGCGGCCGGCGTGAGCGCGCCGGCGAGAAAGCGGTCGCGCGTCGCCGGATCGAAATCGCCGGCGCGGCGCTTCAAATCGGCAAGATGCCGGCTCGCCCCCTCGGCAGCGGTGATGACGAAGGCGGCGGCACGCGCGCGCGCCGCCTCGGGAATTTCGACCGTGCGCGCCGCACCGAGCGCCGCCGCCGCCTGCGCCAGCGCCGCCTGCGCCTCTGCGGTGCCGGCGGGCGCGAAATAGCCGGCAGCGGTGGCGATGCGCAAACCTTGCGCGCCGCGCGAAAGCCCGGGCGCGGCCGGCTCGGGCGGCGCATCGCGGCACACCGGATCGCGCGGATCGGGACCCTGCATCGCGTCATAGCCGGCGGCGAGATCCTCGACCGACCGGGCGAAGGGGCCGATATGGTCGATGCTCGCGACGAACATGGTGCTGCCTGCGCGCGACAGCCGCCCATAGGTCGGCTTCAGGCCGAAAATGCCGCAGAACGACGACGGCACGCGGATCGAGCCGTTGGTGTCGGTGCCGAGCGTCAGCGCGACGAGGCCGCCCGCCACCGCCGCCGCCGAACCACCGGAGGAGCCGCCGGCGACCCGCGCGGTGTCGTGGGGATTGCGGGTCGGCCCGTAATGGGCGTTCTCGGTGGTGAAGCCATAGGCGTATTCGTCCATGTTGAGCGCGCCGACCAGGACCGCGCCGGCCGCCTTGAGCCGCGCAACCGCGGTCGCGTCGGCGCGCGCCGGCGGCTTCTCGGCCTCGATCCGGGCGCCGGCAAGGGTCGTCAGCCCGGCAATGTCGAACAGGTTCTTCACCGCATAGGGCACGCCCGCGAGCGGCCCCGGGTCCTCGCCGCGCGCGCGCTTGGCGTCGATGGCGGCCGCCTCGCTCTGCGCCCGTGCCGCCGTCACCGCAGTGAAGGCATTGAGATGCGGGTTCAGCGCCTCGATCCGCGCCAGCGCCGCGGCGGCGACATCGCTCGCGCTCCGCCGGCCCGCGCGTACCGCGGCAGCGATGGCGAGCGCCGTCTCGGCGCCGCTCATGGACGGAATACCGGCGCCGGCTCTTCGTCCTCCGGCAGCGGGAACGACATCACCGTATCGGCCAGGGCGGCGATCCGCTCGAGATTGAGGATCACGCCCGGCCGATGCTCCGGCGCGATCGCGAGCCCGATCGCCGCAGCCGCGGCGTCGAGATAGGCTTCGGGGTCAATTCCGGCCGGCATGTCGTCCTCCGGTTGGTGGCGCGTGGCGCGTTGCGGCATCCCTGGGGCAAAGCGATTGCAACCCGCGTGCCACGGCGCCGTGCCGATTGCCGGGCCGGAATCCGACCCTTATCATCGCCGGCCGATGACGGAATTCGTCATGGCGAATCCTGCGGCGGCGTGCGCGGATTCGTGTTGAACGCCGCAAGAAGGGAGCGCTGCCATGGGAAATTTCGTGCTCATCGTCGAACTCGAATTCAAGCCCGAGGACGCCGAGCGCTTCCACGCGCTCATCGCCGAGAACGCGCGCCAATCGGTGGCGAACGAGCCCGGCTGCCTGCAGTTCGACGTCGTCCGGCCCGAGGACGGCGCATCGCGCGTCGTGCTCTACGAGGTCTATGCCGATCGCGCGGCCTTCGATGCGCACAGCAAGATGCCGCATGTCGCCGCCTTCTTCGCCCAGGCGAAGCCGCTGATCCTCGGCCAGAAGGCGACCCGGTGCGAGCGCCTCACCGCCGCGAAAAAGGCGCCCTGATCCGGTCCGCCGCGGGACGCGGCGCCGGCCCGGGCATGATGATCTGCCACACCGGCGGCCGCGACGGACGGCACGTCACTCTCCAAGCACCGCCGTGTCCCCGCGAAGAAGCGGGGTGGGAAGCGGCCTAAAGCTTCATTTCCGCCGGCATCGGCACGACGGTGCGGGGCGGGCGCTGCTCCGTTTCTTCGGCGCTGCTGGGCTGGGCCTGGATGTCGCCCGAGATCTGGCCGCCGCATTCGACTTCGAGCTGGCCGTAGCGCACCGTGCCGGTGATCTTGCCGGTGGCCCGAATGAGGAGGCGCTTGCGCACGGTGAGGGTGCCCTCGAAGCGGCCGCGGATCTCGGCGTCGTCGATCGCCGCCGTGCCCTTGAGCAGCCCGGTCTCGGCGATCTCGACTTCGCGGCAGTTGTTGAGGTTGGCCTCGACGCTGCCCTCGACGATGAGCCGGTCGCACGAGGTGATCTCGCCCGTGAGCGAGATTTCGCGGCCGACGATGAGCCGGCGCTGCTCGGTATCGCGCTTGGGCGTCGGGATCATGTGGCCCTCGCCGATCCGGCGCGCCGGCGTGTCGAACGGACGCGGCGGCGCGAGCGGCGTGGTTACCGGCGTCGCGGCCGCGGGCGTGCCGGACGGCGTTGGCGCGGGCGCGGGCTTCGCCGCGGCGATGGTGCCCGCGGGTCGGGCGAGCGATCCCGACAGGGGCTTGGACGTATCGAGACCGTCGGTCGAATCGGTCATGGCAGGACCTCTTTCGAATTCACTCTGCTTGCGGCGGAACATCGGTTCTGCACCTGAAGAGTCGGTTGCGGTGGCCGGAATCCTGATCCGGTGGGGTTAAGCTTTCGTTAACCATCCCCCGCCCGGCACGAATTAGTCTTACCGGCGCGTTAACCATAACTTCCCGGTCGGCGGTCGACCAAGCGGAATATCGCGTTTTGGTCGGTGCGCTTGCCCTCGCGGGCCGAGCCCCTATACTCCGGCGGCATTTTGTTCGGTGTGGAAATCCGCATGGCTCCGCCTTCCCTCGACGTCGTCGGCATCGGCAATGCGATGGTCGATGTGCTTTCGCGCGCCGACGACGCGTTCCTCCAGTCCCAGCTTCTGGTGAAGGGCACCACCGCCCTCATCGACGCCGCCCGCGCCGAATCGCTCTATGCGCAGATGGGGCCGGGCATCGAGATGTCGGGCGGCTCGGTCGCCAACACCATCGCCGGGATCGCCTCGCTCGGCGGCGGCGGCGGCTATATCGGCAAGGTGCGCGACGACGCGCTGGGTGCGGTGTTCGCGCACGATCTGCACGCGCTCGGCGTGCGCTACGAGACGGCGGCGTTGCAGGACGGGCCTGCCACGGCGCGCTGTCTCATCCTGGTGACCCCTGACGCGCAACGGACCATGAACACCTATCTCGGCGCCTGCGTCGAGCTCGGGCTCGAGGACGTCGACCCGGCGCTCGTCGCCGCGGCCCAGGTGACCTATCTCGAGGGCTATCTCTTCGACCCGCCGCGGGCCAAGGAGGCGTTCCGGCGTGCGGCGGAGATCGCCCACGCGGCCGGCCGCAAGGTCAGCCTGTCGCTGAGCGATCCGTTCTGCGTCGAGCGCCATCGCGCCGATTTCCGCGCCCTCGTCCACCACCATATCGACATCCTGTTCGCCAACGAGATCGAGATCTGCTCGCTCTACGGGACCCGTGACTTCGATGAAGCCATGCGGGCGGTGCGCGGCGAGTGCGACATCGCCGTGCTGACGCGCAGCGCCAAGGGCTCGATCGTCGTGACGCCGCACGACACGGTCACGGTCGCGGCGCAGAGCGTGCCGGCGGTGGTCGACACCACCGGCGCCGGCGATCTCTATGCCAGCGGCTTCCTCTATGGCCTGACCCATGGCCGCGACCTCGCGGCCTGCGGCCGGCTCGGCAGCCTGTGCGCGGCCGAAGTGATCGGCCATTTCGGTGCGCGGCCCGAGAGGCCGCTGCGCGAGCTCGCCGCGAAATCCGGTCTCGTGTAAGGCCGCGGCCATTGCCGTGGCGCCCGGCAATCCCCATCTGACGCGCGACCCGCGCTGCGCGTCCCGTTCGATTTTCCCCCATTTTGTTTGGCTCATGGACATCCGCAACATCGCCATCATCGCGCATGTCGATCACGGCAAGACGACGCTGGTCGATCAGCTATTGCGCCAGAGCGGCGCCTTCCGCGCCAATCAGCAGGTGATGGAGCGGGCGCTCGATTCGAACGAGCTCGAGCGCGAGCGCGGCATCACCATCCTCGCCAAATGCACCTCGGTGGTGTGGCAGGGCGTGCGCATCAACATCGTCGACACGCCCGGCCACGCCGATTTCGGCGGCGAGGTCGAGCGCATCCTCAGCATGGTGGACGGCGTCCTGGTGCTGGTCGATGCCGCCGAAGGACCGATGCCGCAGACCAAGTTCGTGACCATGAAGGCGCTGCGCCAGGGGCTGCGCCCGATCGTCGTCATCAACAAGGTCGATCGCGCCGATGCCCGGCCCGACGCGGTCCACAACGAGATTTTCGATCTTTTCGCCGTGCTCGACGCCGACCCCGCGCAGCTCGATTTCCCGACGCTCTACGCCTCGGGTCGCGCCGGTTGGGCGGTGGCGGCTCTGGACCAGCCGCGGCGCGATCTCAATGCGCTGTTCGACCTGATCGTCAGCCACGTGCCGCCGCCCGAATCGCGCCGCGATGCGCCCTTCGCCATGCTGGCGACGACACTCGAGAGCGACCCCTATCTGGGGCGCGTGCTCACCGGCCGCATCGCCCAGGGCGAGGCGCGCATCAACATGCCGGTGAAGGCGCTGAGCGGCGACGGCCGGGTGATCGAGGAGGCGCGCCTCACCAAGCTGCTGGCGTTCCGCGGACTCGACCGCCGCCCGATCGAGCACGCCGAGGCCGGCGACATCATCGCCATCGCCGGGCTCGAGATCGCGACCGTCGCCGACACGATCTGCGCCGCCGAGCAGGAGATGGCCCTGCCGGCCGTGCCGATCGATCCGCCGACGCTGGCGATGACGTTCTCGGTCAATGACAGCCCGCTCGCCGGGCGCGAGGGCAGCAAGGTCACCTCGCGCATGATCGTGGCGCGCCTCAAGCGCGAGGCCGAGGGCAATGTCGCGATCCGCGTCAGCGAGAGCGAGGACAAGGACGCGATCGAGGTCGCGGGGCGCGGCGAGCTGCAATTGGGCGTGCTGATCGAGACCATGCGGCGCGAGGGCTATGAGCTGGCGATTTCGCGCCCGCGCGTGCTGGTCAAGGACGATCCCGCCACCGGGCGGCGGCTCGAGCCGATCGAGGAAGTGCAGATCGACGTCGACGAGCCCTATACCGGGATCGTCGTCGAGAAGATGAGCCAGCGCAAAGGCGAGCTCGCCGACATGCGGCCCTCGGGCGGCGGCAAGCAGCGCCTCGTGTTCCACGCGCCGACGCGCGGTCTGATCGGCTATCAGGGCGAGTTCCTGACCGACACGCGCGGCACCGGGGTGATGAGCCGGCTGTTCCGTGGCTATGCGCTGTGGAAGGGGCCGATCGAGGGGCGGCGCAACGGCGTCCTCATCTCGAACGGCGAGGGCGCAGCCGTGGCCTATGCGCTGTGGAACCTCGAGGAGCGCGGGCCGATGTTCATCGTGCCCGGGACCCAGGTCTATCAGGGCATGATCGTCGGCGCCCATACCCGCGGGCAGGACCTCGTGGTCAACCCGCTGAAGGGCAAGCAGCTCACCAATATCCGCACCACGTCCAAGGACGAGGCGGTGCGCCTCACGCCGCCCATCCAGATGACGCTGGAACAGGCGATCGCCTATATCGACGACGACGAGCTGGTCGAGGTCACGCCCAAATCGATCCGGATGCGCAAGCGCCATCTCGATCCGCACGCAAGGAAACGCGCAAACCGCGCCGCCGAGGCCGAGGCGGGGTAAAGCCGCGCGCGGCGCCGATTGACGCTGCCGACGCGGCGGCGGTAAGGTCGCGCCCCACCCTCGGGGCCGACGTAGCTCAGCGGTAGAGCAACTGATTCGTAATCAGTAGGTCCGCAGTTCGAATCTGCGCGTCGGCACCAGTCTTCGCGCCCATTGTGAGGAGCAGAGCGAGGAAACAACCGCCCGACGGGGCGCGGATTGCTTCGCTGCGCGCGCGACGGCCTGGATCAAGGGCGTTCCCGCTTGATCGGATGAGCCCCTACCGCCCGAACACCTGCTTCAGCAGCGCCGTCGTCCGGGCCGCGGGGTTGGTGCGGATCGCGGTCTCCTCGACGGCGATGTAGTGAAAGAGGCCGTCGAGCGCCTTGCCGACGACATAGCCGGTGAAGTCGAAGCCGGCCGGTCCCTGCCCTTGGCCGCCCTGCAGCATGGCGCCGAGCCCGCCTGTGGACGATGCCACCTTGCTCGACGCCGCCTGATACGCCTTCATCGCCCCGGCATTGGCGAGCGCGCGATCGACGATCGGGCGAAATTCCTTGGTGAGCGCGGGGCTGGTGGTGCGCTTCAGATATCGGGTCGCGGCGTCGTCGGGGCCGGCGACGATGCCCTTCGCGTCGGCGATGGTCATCTTGGCGACGGCGTCGGCGAAGATGTCATAGGCCTTGGGCGCCGCCGCCTCGGCCGCGCGGTTCATGCGCAGATCGAGATCGTTGAGCGCGCCGCCGGCGCCGATCGCGCCCAGCGAGGTGCGCGCCGTTTCGAGGAACCCCGGCAGGGGAATGTGGATGGCGGGGTCCTTGAAATAGCCATCGGTCTTGCCGACCTTGGCCACCGTGCGCTGCGCCGCGACGCGCAGCGCCTCGCGCAGCCCCGAACTCGCCTCGGACTGGCTCAGCGCGCCGCCCGTCGACGGCGCCGCCGCCGGAGGCGCCGCGCCCTGCAACAGCGTGCGCCCGCGCTCGAGAAAATTGCCCTGCGCGGCGGCGGGGCCGGCGGCGAGGGCAAGGACGGTGGCGACCGCGATCCAGCGCATATCGGTTCTCCTTCGCCGCGCCTGCGCGCGGCCCAGCGGCCGGACGGAAGCGCCCGGCAGCGTCACCGCGAATTCGCGCGCCCCGCGTCCGGCGCACGGCCCATGGCGTAGAATTCCGCGTTGGGCCGCATGTCGAGCGTATTGGCGAGGCGGTTCGACATGCCGAAGAAGGCAGCGATCGCGGCGATGTCCCAGACATCCTCGTCGCCGAAGCCATGCCCGCGCAGCACGGCGAAATCCGGCTCGCCCACCGCGTACGATTGCTGCGTGACCTTGAGCGCGAAATCGAGCATCGCACGCTGGCGCGGGCTGATGCGGGCGTTGCGGTAATTGACCGCCACCTGATCCGCCACCAGCGCGTCCTTGGCGCGCACGCGCAGCACGGCGCCGTGCGCGATGACGCAATAGTGGCACTGATTGACGCTGCTGGTCGCGACCACGATCATCTCGCGCTCGGCCTTGCTGAGCCCGCCCGGCTTGTCCATCAGCGCGTCGTGATAGGCGAAGAAGGCGCGGAATTCGTCCGGCCGGTGCGCCAGCGCGAGAAAGACGTTGGGGATGAATCCGGCCTTCTCGGCCACCGCTTCGATCCGCTCGCGCATATCCATGGGAAGCGACTCGAGCGCAGGCACGGGAAAACGGCTGATCGGGTCGTGATCGTCCATCGCATCGCTCCTTGCCGCCGCCGGCAGATGACCTGATTTCACCAGCAGCAGGCAGCCCGCCCGGGTCGATGCCGCCGCGGCGCCGGCATCGGGATCGCGGATCCATGCGCCTTCGCCATGGCTGCCGCTGCTGTCCGACCAGTCGCCGGACAGCACGAAGACCTCGTCGCCGCCGCGCCGCCGACGGGGCGGCCGCGTGCTGCCGGGCGACCAGCGCTCGAGCCGCACCCACTCGCTGCCGAACCGGTGCAGCGGCAACCGGACGATGCCGGGATCCGCGGTGTTCTCCCATCCCCCGGCCGTTCCGGTATCGATCACGACCCGCGTCAGGTCCTGCGGATCGAACTGCCGCAATTTGACGAAGATGCAGCAGCCCTGCCCGGTCGAGGGCGCGTGGCTCGAGCCGGGCGGATTGCGCACATAGGTGCCGGCCGGATAGAGGCCGCGCTCGTCGGCGAAAACCCCCTCGAGCACGAAGAATTCCTCGCCGGCGCCGTGCGTATGGGTGGGAAAGCGGCTCCCGGGCGCATAGCGCACGAGGCTCGTCGCCCGCGCCACCTCGTCGCCGTCACGATCGAGCATCTTGCGCTCGACGCCCGGTTGCGGCGACGGGACCCACGGGGCGGTCCGCGTGTCGATGACGCAGCGTTGGGAAAGATCGGCATTGAGGCGCATGGCGGCCCTTTCCGGAATTTCCTTCGCACCGTCCGATGCGTGCGGACGCTATCCGCGCATCGGGTCGAGCACGATCTTGCCCATGCCCGGGTCGGCTTCGATCATGCGGTGCGCCGCCGCCGCCTGCGACAGCGGCAGGACCTTGGCGATCTGCACCTTGATCTTGCCCGCGCTCACCGCTTCGAAGCAGCGCGGAACGTCCGCCTCGCGATGGCCCGGGGTGCCGCGGATGGTGATGCGGCGGTCGTAGAGATGGAAGAAGTCGATCGTCACGTTGGGGCCAGCATGGGCGCCGGCCGTCACCAGCCGCCCGTCATAGCCGAGCGCGCGAAACGCCTTGGGCAGCGCCTCGGGATTGGCGATGTTGTCATAGACCACGTCCACGCCCTTGCCGCCGGTGATCCGCAGCACCTCGTCCCGAAGGTCGTGGGTGCGGTAGTTGATGCCGTAATCGGCGCCGAGGCCGAGGCCGATCGCGACGCGCTCGTCCGAGCCGGCGGTGGCGATGACGCGGGCGCCGATGACGTTCTTGGCGATCTGGATGCCGACCGTGCCGAGATTGCCGGCGGCGCCCATCACCAGGAGCCATTCGCCCGGTTTGAGCCTGGCCTCGTTGCACAAAAGGTTCCACGCCGTCGGACAATGGCGCAGCACCACCGCCGCATCGTGGAAGCCGAGCGTCTGCGGCAGCGCATCGCAGGCGCAGGCGGGAACCACCACCATCTCGGCGAATCCGCCCGGCCGCTTGACACCCATCATGCCGCGCGGCCCGCGGTAATCGGCACCGTCCTCATCGCAGAGATCGAGCGGCATGGTTCCCGCCGCCGCGACACGGTCCCCCGGCTTGAAGCGGGTCACGCCGGCCCCGACGGCGTTCACCACGCCGGCACAATCGACGCCCGGAATGAGCGGCGGCTGCGCCCCGCGCTGCGGCTGCTTGCCGGCGCGCAGGGCCACGTCGAGCACGCGGTTGACCGTCGCGGCATGGACCGCGATGCGGACCTCCCCGTGCCGCGGCACCGGGTCCGGCACCTCTTCATAACGGAGCATCTCGGGCGGCCCGAATCCGTGCATCACCACCGCCTTCATCGCCTGATCCTCGTCCTATGCCGTGTGCAGCGCCGGGGCGGCGGCCGCGCGATTGGCGGCGGCATCGCGGTCGAGAACGCGGCGGATCCTCGGTATGACCTCGGCGCCGAACGCGGCCATCGAGCGCTCGACCATGTCGTAGGGCATGGCGCCGAACTTGAAGATGATCGCCAGCCCCATGAGGTCGAGCTGGCCCGCGAGGCGGAGGATCGCGTTCGCCACCTGCTCCGCGGTGCCGATCATCACCATGTCACTCGCGACGAGCTGATCGAAGCTCATCGCATGCAGCATCGGTGCCTGCCGGCGCCAGAAATCATAGCTGTCGGGCATCTTTCCGCCTTGGGTGAACTGCGTATAGCGGTTCCACAGCTCCCAATATTGCAGCAGGTAGGGATGCGCCTCGGCGCGGGCGCGCGCCTCGGTATCGGCCACGTAGATCTCGCGCATGAGATAGAGCCGCGGCGCCGGCGCGTGCCCGTGCGCGACCTGAACCGCGCGATAGAACGCCTGGTCGCGCCTTGCCTGGTCGACCGTCGCGTCGATCTGCGCGAACGGGATGTCGTGCTGCGCCGCCCAGCGCAGCGATTCCTCGCTCTGCGCGCTCACCAGGAACGGCGGGTGCGGGCGCTGCACCAGCGGCGGCGACAACGGCGCGTCCTTTTTGACCGTCCAGTACTTGCCGCGATGGACGAACATCTCGTCGGCCCAGACGCGGCGGATGATGGCGAAGGCTTCGAGAAACATCTCGCGCGACTGCTGCTGGTCGGCGCCGAACGTGTCGAATTCCGGCGGCCGCAGGCCGCGGCCGATGCCCATGTCGAGGCGCCCGCCGGTGAGATTGTCGAGCATCGCCGCTTCCTCGGCAGCGAGCAGCGGATTCCGGAACGGCAGGATGTTGACCATGTTGGCGAGCCGGATGCGGCGCGTCGTCCGCGATGCGGCGGCGATGAGCAGATTGGGCGACGGAACCGGCGCCGTCGGCGACAGATGATGCTCGTAGAACCAGAGCTGATCGATGCCGATGCGCTCGGCCAGCTCGACTTCCTCGAGCTGGCGCCGGAACAGCTCCGGATGCGTCGAATTCTCGCGCGGATTGGTGGTCGACCAGATGGCGAGTCTCACCGCGTTGCCCTCCCCGGGGTTCGTGCGACGGCGTGCCGCAACGGCGGCGGCCGTGGCGGCATGGTCCTCGCCGCGGCGGGTTCCGTCAATCGCCTTGGCCGTGCCGCCTAGAGGGCGAAGACGCGCGTGGCATTGCGATGCAGGAGCTTCTCCTTGTCGGCGTCGGCGAGGGGCAGCGCATCGATCGCGGCGACCGAATCGCGCACCCGCTCGAACGGATAGTCGGCGGCGAACAGCACGTTGTCGATGCCGACCATGGCCAGCGTCATCAGCAGCGGCGGGGCGAAATTCATGCCGCTGGTGGTGACGACGACGTTCTCGCGGAAATAATCGCTCGGCTTGCGCTTCAGCCCGGGCTTCGCGCCCGCCATCTCGAGTTCCCAGTAATAGCGGTTGTCGACGCGATCGAGACAGAACGGCAGGCCCTCGCCCATATGGCCGATGACGATGCGCAGCCGCGGGAAGGCGTCGAACACACCGGACCAGATCAGGCGCACGATATGCGTGCCGACTTCGACCGCCCACGACCACCCCACCTTGAACCCCAGCATGTCGAAGGGTTCGAACATTTGCGGCGAGGGATCGCGCGGATGGATGTAGATCGGCACGTCCATCGCCTGGACCGCCTCGAAGATCGGCCAGAATTTGCGGTCGTCGAGATATTCTCCCGCCGAATGGGAATTGACGATGCCGCCCTTGAGGCCGAGCGTCTTCACCGCGCGCTCGAGTTCGCGCGCGGCGCGGTCGGGATCGCGCGGCACAAACGCGGCGAGCCCGGTGATGCGGTCGGGACGGGCCTTGGCGGCCTCGGCCAGGCGGTCGTTGGCAAGCGCGGCAAGCTCGCTCCCTTGCACCGGATCGATGTCCTGGATGATCGCGCCGGCGAGGACGCAGACCTGCTTGGCGATGCCGTCCAGGTCCATGGCGCGGATGCGGCCCGCGCCGAGATCGAGGAGCGCGCGGACCACCTCCATCCGCTGCGGCGTCGGCGGGCCCGTCACGTTGCGGCTGCGCTGCAGCTCGACGATCTCGGGGATGGTGAATCCCTCCTCGACCGCAATGCGTTCGTAACGCTGGTGCTGCGCCGCTTCGGCCATGGCCCTCTCCCGTGCCGCTCGCCTGCCGCGAGGAACGCGCGATCTTGCGCGCCGGCACCGGTCGGGGCAAGGCCGCGGGTGCGCTATCCGGGCGATCGCGCGATCTGCTATGGTTCAGCAGGGAGGACCGATCTGTCGGGCCAAGATCGAAGCGTGTGATCGAGGAGCAATCAGATGGTCACGAACGGGTTCTATAGCATCGTGTTCGGCGGCGCCATCGGCAGCGGGCTCGGCCTGATCGCGCTACAGGACGGCAAGCTGACGGGCGTCGACGGCGGCGGCGGCCAATATGACGGCACGTACCGCGAGGATCCCGCGACCGGCACCATCGCGCTTCGGCTCGAGGTTCTGATCCCGGCCCACATGCCGCTGGTCACCGGCGCGGCGGCGCGGCCGACGCCCTGGACGCTGCAGATCGAGACCACGCTCAAGCCCAATTTCGCCGGCGGTCTGCCGATCAGCATCGCCACGCCATCCGGGCCGATCAGCGTCACCTTCACCCTGCTCCGCGCGCTGTAGGGCGCGGCGGCGCATCGTTCTGCGGCGCTCGCGCCGGCGCCTCGCGGATGGCGCGCCACACCCGCTCCGGCGTCGCCGGCATCTCGACATGCCGCACGCCGAGTTCCGCCAGCGCATCGACGATGGCGTTGACGACGGCGCCGAGCGC
>Ga0307374_10011262_pt1 | contig 12760 bp, 16 predicted proteins | sample OX3MG_FD_202532 | JGI IMG/M metagenome (GOLD analysis project Ga0307374, IMG submission 202532) | Soil microbial communities from Risofladan, Vaasa, Finland - OX-3 | ecosystem: Environmental > Terrestrial > Soil > Coastal area > Acid sulfate soil | place: Finland: Risofladan, Vaasa | collected...
GCGGCGAGCCCGTGCTCGGCGGGATCACCCTGCACCTGGCGCCGGGAGAGCGCGTCGCGCTTGTCGGGCCGAGCGGTAGCGGCAAATCGACCCTGGCAATGCTCATCCCACGCTTCTACGACCCCATGGCTGGAACTGTCTGCGTCGACGGCATCGACGTGCGCCGCGCGCGGCTGCGCTCGTTGCGGCGGCAGATCGGCGTTGTGTTCGAGGAGAGCTTTCTCTTCTCCGACTCGGTGCGCGCGAACATCGCCTACGGACGGCCTGATGCCACCGAGGCGCAGATCGAGGCAGCGGCGCGAGCGGCACAGGCGCACGAGTTCATCGAGGAACTGCCACGCGGCTACGACACCACGGTGGGGGAGCGTGGCCTGAGCCTCTCCGGTGGCCAGCGCCAGCGCATTGCGCTTGCGCGTGCGATCCTCTATGACCCGCGCGTACTCATCCTCGACGATGCGACGAGCTCCATTGACGCGAGGATCGAGGCTGCGGTGCACGACGCGCTGCGCGGAGTCCTCGCCGGCCGGACGACACTCCTCATCGCTCACCGTCGCTCGACACTGCATCTCGCGGATCGCATCGTCGTGCTCTCCGAGGGTGGGATCGTCGAGCAAGGCACGCATGATGAGCTCGTCGCGAGAAGCGCGCTGTACCGCACGTTGCTGTCAGGGCTCGACGAGGAAGAGGCCGAGCATATCGACTCGATCGAGGCGCTGGCGCGAATGACGGCGTCGGCGGGCGCGGATGGGACCACCGCGTCGGCGTGGGGCGGCGCCGGCCAACGCTCGGCGAGCATGGCCGGGGGTCGCAGCGTCGGCGCGCCCAGCATTGGCCCCGGTCTCGGCGGGAGCGGTGGTGGGTGGCGCCTCAACCTCGCACCGACGCCGGAGCTGCTCGCGCGCGTCGCACGACTCCGACCCGTGCGTGACGTCGCGACAGTCGACCTGGAACGTGAGTCCCGTCGCGACAGAGATTTCAGCCTGATGCGACTGCTCCGCGAGTTCCGGCGGCCATTGCTCTTCGGTCTCGTGCTCGTCGTCATCGACGGCCTCATGACGCTTGCGGGTCCGATCATGGTGCGCATCGGTATCGACAACGGCGTGTCGAAGGAATCGTCCACGGTCCTCTTCGCGGCCGCTGGCGTGTTCCTCGTCGCGACACTCGTCGATCTCGTCGACGAGATCGCAGAGACCTTCGTCACCGGTCGCGCGGCGCAACGAATCATGCTCTCGTTGCGCATCCGCATCTGGGCGCAGCTGCAACGCCTGTCGCTCGACTACTACGAGCGCGAGATGGCGGGCCGGATCATGACACGCATGACGACCGACGTCGATCAGTTCGAGTCACTCATCGAGAACGGACTGCTCTCAGCGCTCGTGTCGATCGTCACCTTCGTCGGTGTCGGCGTTGCCCTCGTCATCATCAACACCGACCTTGGGCTGTGCACGCTCTCGGTCGCGGTGCCACTCGCTCTTGCGACCGTCGTGTTCCGCAAGAAGGCGGCGCGTCTGTACAGCATGTCCCGCGAGCGGATCGCCATTGTCAACGCCGACTTCCAGGAGAGCCTGTCAGGCGTTCGTGAGGCGCAGGCGTTCGTCCACGAGGATGCCGCCAACGCGCAGTTCCACCGGCTCGGCCGCCGATACCTGGAGGCGCGAGTCGCGGCGCAGAGGCTCGTGGCGACGTACTTCCCATTCGTGCAGTTCATGTCCGCAGTCGCGGACGCGATCGTGCTCGGCATCGGTGCGCAGTTGATCGCGTCCGGGCAGCTGACGTCGGGCGGACTGATCGCGTTCCTCCTGTACATCGACCTGTTCTTCTCGCCGATTCAGCAGCTGTCGCAGGTGTTCGACGCGTGGCAGCAGACACGCGTTTCGGTCGGACGTATCGCCGAGCTCATGCAGCTCGACACGATCACCCCGAATCCCGAGATCCCGGAGCCGACCGGCCGTCTGCACGGCGACCTCGCGCTCACCAACGTCCACTTCTCCTATCCCATCGGGATCGGCGGTCAGGTGTGGTTCGGTGAAAGCGCTGGGCGCCACGGGCCGGCCGACGCTCGCGTGCCGCGTTCTCGTGACGCTGAATGGCGCAAGCAACCTGAGGCGCTCAGCGGTATCGACCTGCACGTGGCGGCGGGGGAGACGGTCGCGCTCGTCGGCGAGACGGGTGCAGGCAAATCGACGGTCATGAAGCTCCTCGCACGTTTCTACGATCCGGATGAGGGCAGCGTGCAAGTCGACGGCCACGACCTCCGGCACGTCGACCTCCGGTCGTTCCGGCGGCAGCTCGGCTACGTGCCGCAGGAGGCGTTCCTCTTCTCGGGGAGCATCCGGGACAACATCGCGTACGGACGGCCGGACGCGAGCGACGCACGCGTCGAAGCCGCGGCACGCGCCGTCGGCGCCCATGACTTCATCGCACGCCTGGCCGGTGGGTACCACCACGAGCTCTCCGAGCGAGGCCGGTCCCTGTCGTCGGGGCAACGCCAGCTCATCGCGCTGGCGCGCGCCGAGCTTGTCGATCCACCGCTCCTCCTCCTCGACGAGGCGACGTCGAACCTCGACCTCGTCACCGAGGCGCACGTCGCCGCGGCGATGCAGGAGGTGTCACAGGGGCGGACGACCGTCGTCATCGCGCACCGCCTGCAGACCGCACGATCGGCCGACCGGGTCATCGTCCTCCACGCCGGCCAGATCGTCGAGGTCGGATCACACGACGAGTTGCTCGCCCGAAGGGGTCGCTACGCGTCGATGTGGGAAGCGTTCGAGCTCGTCGGCCCACGCGCCGTCTGAAGACCGACGACGGTCCAGACGAGCGCGACCAGCTGCGGCGCGATGGTCGCGGGGTCGCCCTCAGGGCCGCTCAGCTCGTCGATGAACGCGAACCCGGTCAGGACGTGGACCAAGTGAACGATGTCGGGAGCACCGGCGCCCGGATGGCCGGCCGCCGCAACGCGGTCGAGGAGCACGCGGAGCCCCTGCAGGCGCCGGGGATTGCGATCGGCGTGCGCCCTGGCCCCCGGGCGCAGCACCGCCAGCGCGTTGACGCGGCGCAGGACGAGGCGGTGTTTCGAGTAGAAACGGCAGAAGATCACGAGGAACTGTTCCAATGCGGCGAGCGGATCCGGGTCTGCGAACGCGTCGGGAAGCCGGATCAGGCCGCCTGACTCGGCGAGATCGTCGAACACCGCCTCAAGCAAGGCATCGCGACCACCGAACCGGTCGTAGATCGTCAGGCGTGCGACGCCCGCATCGCGCGCGACAGCGTCGAGCGTGAAGGGACTGCCGCTGACCAGCACGTGCCGAGCCGCGGTGAGGATGCGAGTGCGTGTCGCGTCGACGCCGGCGAGGCGGCGCTGCATCCGATAAGGGCGAGGGCTCACGCTTGCATTCTAGCTTACAGTGTGTATGCTGTAAATGATGGAACGGTACGACGACCTTTCAGGCAAGGTGGCCGTGGTCACCGGCGGATCCCGTGGCATCGGCGCTGCAACCGCCCGTGCGTTTGCCCGCAGCGGCGCTCTCGTCGCCGTCGTCGGCCGTGACCCGGAGGCGATCGCCACAACCGTGGGGTCGATCACCGCGCGGGGGACGAGAGCCATCGGCGTCGCGGCGGACTGCACGCGTGAGGAAGACATCGCAGAGCTCCGCCGCGCGGTTGAGCTGCAACTCGGTTCCGTCGACATCCTTGCGACGTTTGCCGGCGGCAACGGCATGCCCGTCCCGACCGATCGCGAGACGGGTGAGCACTGGCGCTCGGTACTCGAGAGCGAGCTCACCTCGACGTTTCTCACGATCTCCGCCTTTCTCCCAGGCATGATCGCACGGCACTCGGGCGCGATCGTGACGATGTCATCGGCGGCGGCGCGGCAAGCGGCCAAGTCCTCGGCAGCGTACGCGGCTGCCAAGGCGGGCGTGGTGGCGTTCACCCGTCACCTCGCCGGCGAGTTCGGGAAGGATGGCATCCGCGTCAACTGCCTTGCTCCCTCCGCCGTCGAGAACGATCGCATGCGCGCATGGGTGTCGGCGGCGGATCGCATCGCACTCGGCGCGACGTTCCCACTGGGCCGTATCGGTCAGCCGGACGATGTCGCAGCTGCTGCGCTGTTTCTCGCCTCGTCAGCGTCATCGTGGATCACCGGCGTGACCATCGACATTGCCGGCGGGAAGGTGATGGTATGAGCCTCTATTCGTTCGCGCTGTTCGTGCACCTCGTCGGCGCGCTCCTCCTGTTCACCGCGTTCACGTCGGAAGGGATCGCCCTCTTCCACCTGCGCCGCGGGACCACGAACGCTCAGGTACGTGAGTGGGAGGGCGTCGCGCGCCTGGCACGCATCTTCGGACCGGCGTCTGTCGTGACCATCCTCGTCTCCGGCCTCTACATGATGTTCAGCACCTGGGGATGGGTGCCGTGGATTGCGGTGGGATTGGTCGCCTGGGTCCTCGTTGCGGTTGCGGGTGCCGTCAACGGCATCCGACTCAGCCTTGCCGTGGGACAGACCGAGACGGATGCCGCCGCGCTCGAGCGCCTGTCGGCGCCGTCCTTCGTCATCTCCTGGGTGACGCGGCTGGCGAGCGGGATTGGCATCGTGTTCGTCATGACGAACAAGCCCGAGCTCCTGTGGTCAATTGGCGCCCTCGCTGTCGCGACGGCGCTTGGCGCCGCGGCCGGGATCCTTGTTGCTCGTCCGACGCCGCTGCACTAGACAACCGTCAAAAAGGGCGCACCACGGACCCAACGGCGACCGACCTCTTCAACGCCGACACCGACAACCATCGGATCCTCGTCGACAGGCTCTCATAATCGGCACGTGCGCTTCGGGGTCTTCCTGCCGCCGTTTGCGGAGTTCGCCGACCCGCGCCGGGTGATGGCGCTCGCGACGGCCGCCGAGGATGCCGGCTGGGATGGTTTCTTCCTCTGGGACCACATGCTGGCCCGACCGGGCGTGGCGGTCGCGGATGCGTGGGTGACCATGGCGGCGGTTGCGACAGCGACGAAGCGGATGCGCCTTGGCGCGCTGGTCACGCCGCTGCCCCGGCGCCGCCCGTGGGTGCTCGCGCGGCAGATGGCCACCCTGGACCAGCTATCGCGTGGTCGCCTCATCGCAGGAATCGGCCTCGGCGACGACGGCTGGAAGGAGTTCAGCGCCTTTGGGGACGAGACGTCTCCGGTGCTCCGAGGGGAGATGCTCGACGAGTCGCTCGAACTCCTCCAGCGCCTCCTCGGTGGGGAGGCGGTGCGCTTCGAGGGCAGGCACTATGCCGTGGCGACGACACCCTTTCTGCCCAGACCCAGCAGCACCCGCTGCCGATCTGGGGTGCGGTCCGCTGGCCGAACCGGAGACCACTGGTGCGGATCGCGCACCTCCAGGGGTGCTTTCCGATCTTCGCAAGCTCCGGCGCGCCATCGCCGCCGGCGCCCGACGACATCGTCGCGATTCGGAGCACGCTGGCGGAACTGGGAGGCGACCCCGACATCGACATCGCGATCCGCTACGCACTCTCGCTCGAGGATCCGGCGGCGATACCGGAGGCGGTTGTGTCTCTCGAAGAGGCCGGAGTGACGTGGATCCTCGAGGCGATCGCAGCGGGCGAGCAGCCCGAGTCTGTCGAGCGAGTCGTACGCCACGGACCACCCACGCAGTCGCACCCGAGCCCTCCAGCAAGCGTTGACACTCCGCAAACGACGGAGTAGGTTCCGGACCACGCCCCGGGATCGATCGCTGGGTGCAGGTGAGGATGTGGCGAATGCGGGTTGATCGGGCGCCGTTTGCTGTCGGAGCACTGCTGGTGATCGGTGGGTGCGGCGGATCGACGAGCCCGACCCGAACCCCGGCACCCAGCGTCGCCGCCACTGCCGCCCCGACACCGGAACCGACGGCTGTGCCGCCGACGCCGACTCCCGCAAACGCCCGGGACCCCCTCGCGGTCGTTGCCGCTGCGACGTTCCCTCCCTGCCCCAATCCAGTTTGCGTCGGGCATGGCACCAACTACACGACATGCGACAGCGGCCTGACCGGCGCGACCCCGATCGCGGGCAGTCCGTTCGGTCTCTGCCCGTTCACGCAGCGGCTGCAACAGCAACTGACCAAGGACATCCAGGGAGGCGACGCCGGGGGTGGCCCTGCTGATGCGGTTGGAGGCGGTCAGGACCCCGAATGGCCGACCGAAACGATCACCGTCACCGCAACCGGAACCGGAACCGGTGGTGTTGCCGAGGTCACGTTCGTCGATGGAGCGAATACGTCCAAGACGGATCTGGTGATCGTCTCATTCGGTGGCACGCTGCTCGTCGACGATATCTACTGCGCAGGAACGAACCCCAGCACGACGGACGCGTATGCCTCAGGGTGGGATCTCCGTGCTGCATGCAACGCTTAACGGTGGGTCGTTGCGCTCGCCGGCGTGGCTGACGGGTTCCACGTCGGCTCGAGTCCGACCGCCGCGGCTCCAACGACCAGTGCGAGCAGCAGCGCCCACACCATGACGCGCTCCTGTCGTGTGGTCTTCGGTTGCTCGAGGCTTCGCGTCGACGCGCGAAAGGCCTTACGCGTGTACATCGCAAGGTGCACGACCACGACGACGGCGAGTGAGATCACCGAGCAGATGTGCACCGTCGCCCACGTCCCACGGTCGGTCCCAGTCGCCCAGAGCACGACGCCGCTGATCGTCGCGACGACAGCGCACACGGTCAGCGGCATCGCCATGATCCGCGGCAACAACCACGGTGGCCCGGCTGCGCGATACGGATCGCGGTCGAAGTAGTAGTTCACTGCTCGCCATCCCGTGCTGCCGAGCTTGACGAGCAGGATCGGGATGAGCGCGAACCCGAGACCGAAGTGCACGGCGCGCAACGGCGCGAATTCGAGACCCGTGAAATACAGGAGCACGAGCAAGAACACGATCACGAGCCCGGCGTGCGAGGTGAGGATCAGATTGCCGGCGACCGGGACGCTGCGTCGCGGATGGGGACCGTCCTCGAGGACGGTCAGGGCACGGCCGATCCGGCCCGGCTCGCCGGGAGGAGTCTCCGATGGCATGGGGTAGTCAGGCTACGCTTCGGTCAACCGGGCCCCGGTTCGCGACTGCGGTCATTACGCAGCCAGCCGCCCATCCGGGTGCGTTTGAACGAGGCGGACGCAACAGTACCCGGGCTTCGGTGCCAGCTCGGCGCGATGCGTGGTGTCACCGAGCCTCTCGAGGACGCCTTCGAGATACGCCTGGTTCATGGCACAGGTCCGCTGCTCCGATCGAACCGTGAGGGCGCGGAAGGGACAATTCCGCAACGCGATGTCCCCATCGGCCTCCACCTCCGGCTCGTAGCCGAGGGCGCCCAACGTCGAGTCGAGCGAGGGTGCGGGCACTCCGGCGGCGCGATCGTCTGCGACCGCGCGCCTACCCTGGGCGCGCGCGGCGTCGCGGACCGCGACCTCGGCCGCCGACGCTTCCAACGCGTCCAGGGCAGATGTCAGGATCTCGCCCGCAAGCATGTATCGCCGCGGTGGGATCGAGAGGTCGACGGCGAGTTCGGATGCGCGATAGAGCTTCGCAGGCCGCCCGGCGCCAGGGCCGGCCCGCTCATTGAGGCGCCGGAAGACAGGGGAGAGGAGGCCGGCATCGACGAGCTTGTCGAGGTGAAACACCGATGTGCCCCGCGGCGCTCGGACGGCCGTTGCCGCCTCGTCCCTGCTCACGTCGTGATCGGCACCGGCAACGTAGCGATACAGCGCCAGCCGCGTCGGGTCATCGAGCGCGGCGATGAGCGTCGCGACGCCCTCGTTCTCCTGCCGGCGATGGTCCACGTCCGCTCCTCTCACCCGAACGGGGGGAAGCTGGTACCGTTCTCTAAAAGCAGCATACCTTAGTTTTACTGACCACGATACAAGCGAGGTGTCCCGGTGTCGGAGCCCCTGATCGACCGCCTGGTTCGCAAGCAGAATTGGCTGGACGGCCTCGGCGACTTCATTCAGAAGGTCATCGGCGCCATCTACAAGGGCCTCGGCGTTCCCGGGCGGATGCTCCAGAACCTCCTGCACGGAACGACCCTCCTGGGTCACCCTCTGCATCCGGCGATGACCGACCTGCCGATCGGCGCATGGACCGTCGGTGTCGTCCTCGACTACCTGGCCATCTTCGGTCACGTCATTCCGGCAGCAGCTGGAGACATCGCGCTGCTCGTCGGCGTCATCGCGGGTGTGCTGGCGATCGTGACCGGCTACACGGACTTCCACGACACGTTCGGTCACGAGCGACGCCTCGCGCTGGCGCACGGGCTGACGATGACCACGGTAGCGGGCGTCGAGATCGTGTCGCTGGTCTTTCGCTGGGTCGGCGGTGCCGGGCTGCATCCGGCCGCGGTGGGACTGGCGACGGCGGGACTGATCCTCGTTCTGCTTGGCGGCTACATCGGTGGCCACGTCGTGTTCTCGATGGGAACCGCCGTGAATCGCAACGCCTTCTACGAAGGCGCGGAGGACTACGTCGACGTCGGGACCAGCGAGTTCTTTCCCGAGAACGAGCTTCGCCGCGTCATGGTCGAGGACCTGCCGGCGTTGCTCGTCCGTCAGCAGGGAGAGCTGTGCGCGATCGGCGCAGTCTGCTCACACGCGGGCGGTCCACTCGATGAGGGCACCCTCGAGAGGGGAAGGATCACATGCCCCTGGCATGGCTCGATCTTCGACGTGTGCACCGGTGCGGTGAAGGGCGGTCCTGCGACATTCTCGCAACCGCGGTTCGATGTCCGCGAGGCACACGGGCGTGTCTCCGTAAAGCCGTCGGTCCCGCTGCACTGAGGATCGATGGACACGCACATGCCGGCCCCGACCGGCAGCACTGCTCATGTGATGGCGCACACGTGGGAAGCGGTCACACCGCGGACCGTGAGCGCGGAGCAACTGCTTCGGTTCGAGGGATACATGGCCGAGATCTTCGAGGCGATGGGGATGACCATCGGCAACGTGTCGACACGCGACACGCCGCGCCGGTTCGTCCGAGCGCTCCTCGACGCCACCGACGGATACGAGGGCGACTCGAAGATCGTCAAGGCATTTCCGACCGAGTGCCACGGCGACCCGGATTGCCGCATCAGCCAGGTGGTCCAGGGTCCGATTCCATTCTTCGCTCTCTGCGAGCACCACTCCCTGCCCTTCTACGGCCGCGCGTACATCGGCTACATCGCGCACGAGCACATCCTGGGTCTCTCGAAGCTGACGCGACTGGTGCGGCTGTTCGCACGGCGTTTCACCGTCCAGGAGCGCATCGGTCAACAGCTTGCCGATGCGCTCGTGAGCATCCTCGAGCCGCACGGCGTTGCGGTGCACCTCGAGGCCGTCCATCTCTGCACACAGATGCGCGGGGTCCGTGAGACGGAGTCGACGACGCGCACCACGTACTGGCGTGGTCACTTCGATGGGGATCCCGCGCTCCGCGCCGAATTCCGATCCCTGTGCCGCCCGCACGCCGCGTAGGCGGGTCACGCTCACTCCGAGCCGGCGAACGCGTCGCTCCGGAGACCGATCGGCGCGATAGCATCACTGAGATGGGGCGCACACTCGCGCTTGTCCTTCGGCTCGCGTCCGTGCCGGTGGGGGTTGGGGTTGGTCTCTGGACCGCGCAGTTGACGCCGAGCCGATACCAGTGCCCATCTGACGCGCTCTGCGTGCTCATCAAACTGTATTTGAAGCCTACGTTCGCGACCTGGCAATGCATCCTGTTTGGCGCGGATGCCGCGGCCGTCCTGCTTCTGCTCTCCGTGGCGATGGCGCTACCGTCGTGGTCAACAGCGCTCAAGGCGTCGTCGGCGGCAGCTGCGGTGGCGGGGGCTGGCGTCGGCTTCTGGACGGCGCAACTCCAGTCGCTTCAATCTTGCCCGCCCTACATGCGCTGTCCTCCATCTGTCCTCTTGCTCCAGCGCCCGTTCACCGCCTGGCAATGCGCTCTGTTCGGCGCGGGTATAGCCGTCGTCGTGCTTCTACTGTCCTTCGCGGTGACGCGATCGCTCTCGGCAGGATCGCCCGAGGCAACCTGAAAGGCCCATCCCCAGACGGCGGCCCCAGGCGGCATTGCGGGAGCGCGATCACCCCGGCGCGTGTTCCTCGATGTACCGGTCGGGATCCTTGTCCTCGGTGCTGATCCCACGCCGTCCGGCGTGGTCGCGCTCGAAGGCGGCGAAGGCAGCAGCCACATCCGCCTGCTCGTCCGGCGACGCGAAGTCATCGAACTCACGGAGTGGTCCGGCTTCCTCTTCCTCCATGTGCTCGGTGTTGGCCTTGGTGGCAGCCTCGACTGCCTTCCACCAGGCCTCACCGCCGATGGCGTGCGCCTCGGAATCACGGATACCGTCGCGGATCTCGTTGTGGTCGCGGATCGCGTCCTGGGTGTCGTCGACCGAGTCCTTGTCATCCTTGAGGAGTCGCGGGTAGAAGAGCGTCTCCTCGGCGGCGGCATGAACCTCAAGACGGTCTGACAGCTCTTTCCAGAGCGCCGGCAAAGCGGCGTCATCGCCGCGGGCCTGCTGGAGCGCGGCAAACTTGCCGCGGAACCAGTCGTGGTCCAAGCGGATCAGGTCGGTGACGCGCGTATCGTCGGCCATGTCAACTCGCCAACGGTACCGCCTCCGGGGTGGCGTCCGGCAGGGCAGACTCTCGACGATGGATGTCATTGTGTCGACGCCAACGTCTGGCGATGCCGGCGACTTCATCGCGGCGGCTCGCGCGAGCCGTACGCTGCACCAGTCCTGGATCGAGGCGCCGGACTCGGAGGCCCGGTTCGCCGGCTTCCTGCTCCTGAGCGGACGGGACGACCACGTCGCCTATCTCCTGCGCCATACGTCGTGCGGCGAGCTTGTCGGCTACGCGAACGTCAGCAATATCGTGCGTGGCGCGTTCCAGTCGGCCTACCTGGGCTATGGCGCCTTCGCGTCTCATGCGGGGCGAGGGTTGATGACGCAGGGGCTCCGCCTCGTGATCGACACGGCATTCGGCGAGCTCGGCTTGCATCGCCTCGAGGCGAACATCCAGCCGGCCAACGCGCGCTCCCTTGCGCTCGTGCAGCGGCTCGGTTTCCAGAAGGAGGGCTACTCCCCTCGGTATCTCAGACTGGACGGGGACTGGCGCGACCACGAGCGCTGGGCGCTCAGCACCGAGAACTGGCCACGATCTCAGCTCGAGCGGCCGTGAGCGACGTGCTCCCGACGGCTAGAGAAAGCTCGCGCTGGTCGCCGGGCGCTGGCGGAAGAACCGGACGAGGCATTTGTCGCAGCGAAAGACCAGCCGCAGGCCCATACGTCCGAGCACCTGGGTGACGCGCGATCCGCACTGGGGGCAGGACGCGGCCTCCGTGAGATGTGACTCCAGCACCGGCTTCAGATCAAGCTCGACGGGGGTGTACTTGCGAGCCATCAGGTCAAACCTCCAGATATGCGAACGTTCGGCGGATTTAGTGATAGTTACTATATCATATTATCGGTCGGCTGCGCTGTGAGGTTCCGGGACCGGGCCTGCCAGGCTTCCAGACCCTCAACAGGAGCGAACATCAGATGACCGGCGCGGCCGTGCGTCCAGGCCATGGACGGGATCTCGACAAGCCGCTGTACACGATCGGCATCGCGGCCGACATCCTGGCCACCACGACCCGAACTCTCATGATGTACGAACACTTCGGGCTGGTCGTGCCACGGCGGTCGGGGAACAATCGGCGGCTGTTCTCTGAGCGGGATATCCTGTCAATCAGCGCCATCGAGCGACTGATGCAGGGCCGCGGGCTCAACCTGGCCGGAGCCCGATACGTCACCGAATGCCTCCAACTCCTCGATGCCAACGGGATCCCCCGTCCCGTCGGCCTGGCCGACGTCGACGTCAATCAATCACCTGGTGGTCTGAGACTGGATACATGAGCACGGAAATCCCCGACGAATCCGCGGTTCGCCCGCCCGGCAGTGACGCACCCGATGCCGACGAAGCCGCGGAGGCTGCTCAGGACGCGGTGGAGCCAGAGCGGCTCCTCCCGGGCGAGGACGAGCGCACCCCGCACATGGACGACGCGCAGCACTGGATGAAGGTCTACGGTGAATTGCTGGACTTCAAGCGCCGGCTGCTGATGGTCACCGACGAGCGCCTCGTGTCCATGGGTGATGCCGCGCGGGCTGAAGTCGAGGACACGGACCTGAAGATCCTCAGGGCCGAGGCCGACCGGCTCGAGCGTCGATTCGACTTCTGGACGGCACGCGCAGCGGCGATGCGGGAGCCGTCGAGCTAGGCAGCCCAGTGCTGGTGTAGCGTGTTATGATAGTGCGACTATCAAATAGCAGCTTTCCGGCCGCCGGAGTGCTGCCACGACGGAGGACGTCACATGTCTGGTGAACAGGATCAGGTCGTCGGCAAGGCGAAGGAACTGCAGGGCAAGGTCACCGGTGACGACGAGCGCGAGTCCGAGGGAAAGGCCCAGCAGGCTGCCGGCAACGTCGAACACGCGGTCGGCGGGGCGGCCGACAAGGTGAAGGGCGCAGCCGAGGGCGTCAAGAACGAAATCGATCGCAGATAAGCGATGCGGAGATCAAGCGTCTCGCTGATACCGATCATCTGGATCGTGATCGGGGTGGTCGTGGCTGCCACGCATCACTTCTTCGACCACGTCGGGACCATCGGGGCGATCCTGTCCGCTGTGCTTGCGGTGATTCTCTGGCCCCTCATCCTGCTCGGGGTGAAGCTCGCCATCGCCATCTGAGGTCGCTACGCGGCAGTCGCGAGCGCCTCTTCCAC
>Ga0307374_10011263_pt1 | contig 12760 bp, 8 predicted proteins | sample OX3MG_FD_202532 | JGI IMG/M metagenome (GOLD analysis project Ga0307374, IMG submission 202532) | Soil microbial communities from Risofladan, Vaasa, Finland - OX-3 | ecosystem: Environmental > Terrestrial > Soil > Coastal area > Acid sulfate soil | place: Finland: Risofladan, Vaasa | collected...
GTCGTGACACCAATACAGATACGCCTTTGCCCGCGGATGAACCCGCCGGGGAGAACCCGCCCGACGGCGCAATTCTCGATTACGATCTGCCGCAGGCCGCCCACACGGTGACTCTTGAAATTTTGGATAGTAGCGGAAATGTTCTGCGCAAATACAGCAGCGACGATCCTGTGGTTCCTACTCCGGAAGAATTGCGCACGGGATTGATTCCTGCGTATTGGCCAAAGATGCACGGGCCATTGCCCACCACGGTCGGCATGCATCGCTGGGTCTGGGATCTTCGCTCTACCGCTCCCACCGCGACCAGCTACTCCTATCCCATCGCAGCTGTGCCGCACCGCACCCCGCTGGTACCGCAAGGGCCGCTGGTTGTGCCGGGGACGTATACCGTGCGTTTGACCGTCGATGGCAAAAGCGAGACGCAGCCCCTGCGAGTAAAAATGGATCCGCGCGTCCACATGTCGCAAGCAGAGTTGGAAGCCTTGCACACGGCTCAGGTGACGATGGCTACTTCATTGGATGACCTCGCCAAGGCCGATCTTCAAGCGCACTCGGTTATGGAACAGGTCGCCGCGGTGCAGGATCCAGCGCTTGCAAAACAACTCGCGACATCGAATGCCACGTTGAAGACGATCCTCGAAGGCACGGGATCGAATGCGACGAAGCCATTGGCAGGCATCGATGAATTGACGGCCGAAGCAACACTTCTATACGGCGAGTCGGAACAAGCGGATGCAAATCCGACGGCTGCGTTGCTGGCCGCGGCGGCGCACCTGCAGATGGAAGGGAAGGAAGTGCTTCCGGGATGGGAGCAGTTCAAGCGGACGCAATTGCCGGAGATGAATCAGCAGATCAGGAATGCTCATCATCCCGTCATCAATCCTGAGCGTAAGCCCACCAACATGCCGCAAGCAGGAGATGAGGACTGAGAAGGATTCGCCTCCGCTCCGATGGAAAGCCAAATTTTCCGGACTGCTTACCGCAACTTCAAGCCGATTCGCGCGTCCATAAAATCAAGGTCGCGCGCGGCGCAGTTCGGCACGGGCTCGCTCGGACGCGTCTGTCCGCGTACACCTTTCAGTGAGGTCAAGCATGGTGTCTCAGGGTCTATCTTCAATCCGCACTTGCGGTAGGTGTGTGCGCATCGGTGCGTCCCTTTGTCTCGCCGTCGGTTTCACTTGCGCGGCCGCTTCCGCGCGCGCCCAGTCATCACTACCAATAGGGCCGCAGGGCGACGCTGCCAGCAGCATATCCAGCGAGGACATGAGCCACATGGCCGGCCACATGTATCTCACGTCGCTGCGCCCAATGCAGGCGGGCGATCAACAGAAAGCCGACGCAGTGGTTGCAGCCGCCAAGCTGGCAATGGAACCATACCGCGACTATCACAAGGCCCTCGCAAACGGTTATCAGATTTTCCTGCCGAATGTTCCGCAAGCCATCTATCACTTTTCAAGGCGTGATTATGCGATTGCGGCCAGGTGGCAATTCAACCCGGCCTTTCCGACCTCGTTGTTGTATGCGAAAACACGCAACGGCGGCTACAAGCTGGTCGGAGTGATGTACACCGACCGGGTCGACGCCACCGAGGATGAGTTGAACGACAGGATTCCGCTCAGCATCGCCCGGTGGCACCAGCACATAAATTTCTGCAAGGCGCCGCGTCCGGAGAAAACCGCCTATTTGGGGCCCGATGCAAAATTCGGCCTGCGCGGTTCCATCACCACGGAAGCCGCATGCGATGCGGCCGGTGGGATTTTTTATCCACACGTTTTCGGATGGATGGTGCACGTCTATCCCTATGAGAAAGATCCGAAGAAAATCTGGTCGATCAATGATGACCACGGACACGATAATATGGACCACTCCGCGATGCCGGGAATGCAGATGCAGTGACATCCGAGCGATCTGCTGAGCGACATTTTGTCCCGCGGTTTCACGCTCACCTATAATCCCCACATGCCTCCAAGGAATGCAGTCAGCTTGCGTGGCCCTTTCGACGGGCGCGCCCAAAATAGACAATGCGAGACCATTCCATCATGAGTCGCATGAAAAGATTCTGGCGGCGCGTTACGGATGGCATGGAGCTCTCTCAGCTCTGGAATCAGTTCCGTGTCGAAGCTCGGTCCAGTTACCGTCTGTATTCGCATGACGTGGATTCCAGCCGAACGCCGGGTACCGGAAAAGGGAAGCATTTTCTGAACCTGGGAGTCCAATTTTTCTGGGCCATCATTGAAAAACTGAGTCCTGCGCGGCGCGTACTGCTTTTGATCGCGCTGCTGTTTCTTGTTTTCAACGGCAGTATTTCGTGGCAGAACGCGCACGGCGAGTTACGAGTCTTTGAGTTTGATGGCTCCATGTGGGGTGCCCTGCTGTTGTTGCTCCTTGTGATTCTGGAAGTGGCGGATCGCGTGGTGATGAAGCGGGATCTGCAAATCGCCAAAGAAATTCAGGAGTGGTTGCTGCCGGCAAATCCACCCGTCGTGCCAGGGTTGGAGATTGCCTTTGCTACCCGCGCAGCCAATACAGTTGCTGGCGATTACTACGATGTGTTCCCACGCCCGTCGAGTTTGCCAGAAAAAACGTTCCTGATCGCCGTCGCCGACGTTGCAGGGAAGAGCATTCCTGCCGGCTTATTGATGGCGACCTTCCAGGCAAGTCTGAAAACTCTTGCCGGAACCTCCGCTTCATTGACGGAGTTGGTCGGACGCATGAACGCCTACGCCTGCAGCAACAGCCAGAATGGCCGCCGCTTCACCACGACTTTTATTGCGGAATTTCATTCCGCCGATCGAAGCCTGATCTACGTGAACGCTGGACACAATCCTCCGATCCTTCGCCGCAATACGGGAGGCTTGGAGCGATTGAACGACGGTGGGATTCCGCTCGGAATTCTAGCGGACGCTCCCTACCAATCTGGAACCGTCATGCTGCAAAGCGGCGATTGGCTGGTGGTTTTTACCGATGGCGTGACCGAGGCGGAAAATGAGGCTGGGGAAGAATATGGCGAAGCGCGCCTGCTAAATATCCTGTACGCGAATGTTGCGTTGAGTCCGGCACTGTTGTTAGACACCATCATGCGCGATCTGGATCGATTTGTCGGCGACGCGCCGCAGCATGATGACGTCACCATGGTCCTGCTGAAAGCCAGTTGAATAGCGACTCCGGAATTCCTTCCCGCCTCGAATTTCATCACTACAGGTTTCGAAAACATATAGTAATTCCGGCTCGGTAATCGTAGCTTGCAATTGAGAGAGTGAAATCCGGACTCGCCGACTTTTATGCGCACGCACTTGCTTTTGATCGGGACAGTCGCGCGTCGATCACAGGGTGCATTGACGCAGCGGTAGAAAAGACGCAGGAGCCGCCACCTCCAGCGTCGCCGCTACTCGAGATTCAGCAAATGCAACAGCAGCAACAGTGAATGAGAGGTCATTCAATGAAGGCTATCTGGAAGAAATGTGTGTTTGCGGAAGCAATTTTGTTCGCCGGTACATTCGCGGGTGCGACGGACGTGACACTTCACTTGAAGGGTACGCAGCCGATGTCTCGCTCCACAGTGCGATATGAATGCGATGCTGAGGGCGCGAAAATGGGCCTGCCCGCCGGCACATTTTCAGTGGAGTATCTGAATGGCGCTGGAAATAGTTTGGCGATTTTGCCGGTCAATGGCCAATCGCTAGTGTTCGCGAATATCGTTTCCGGTTCCGGAGCGCGGTATGCCGCCAAGCAATACATCTGGTGGGATGCGGCGGGCCGCTCGTTCAGTTTTTCGTCGGACTCGCTGGCCGGCAAGGTGCGATCCGAATGTCATCGCATCGAATCCAAATAAGCGCAGTCGAAAACTCCCTTAACGAATGCCAACGGCATGCACGTAGTGCAGCCAGTTTTGCGGAAACCATCCCGGTTGCTGCGGCTGGTTCTGATGGTCGGCAATTTCGCATTCCATGTGCACCGGATTCGGAATGGGAGATGCGAACATGAAGTCGAGCCAATCGCTGTCGCCGTTCACGCCGTTGCTGCGTCTCGACTCGCGAACTTTCGTCAGCCACTGATCGATCAGCATGCCTTCCAGCTTCTTTTCCATTTCCTGCTGGGCAGAGAGCACCTTGGTCATGGCAGAAGCCGGCGCCATTTCTCCCGTCAGAAATTGAAATGACAGGAGAGAAGGCAGCGCAAAGGTTCGCTGCAACAGCAGGTCACGCGCGGCATCGATGAGCGTACGATCCACCTTTGCCGTTTCGACGCTGTCCGTCGGAATCGCCGTCTCCACTTCAGGGGCGGGCAATGCATCCTGTAGCAGTTCCGGATAACGAAGCGGCTGGATGTCTGCCAGGATTCGTTCCAGAGCGGCGGCAAAAATTGGATGATGCGGCAATTCCTGCTTCGCCTTTGCCGATCCGCTCAGTGCTAGATGCATCTGCTCCGCGGGCGCGGCCGCGGGCTTGAACAGCAGATAACAGGCGGCGGCGGAAACTGTCATCAGCAGGACGCTCAGTCCAGAGTAGGCGGGCTTTGGCTTTCCGTTTGGAGTTGTGCCTCCGGGCGCCAGCAATCCAAGTCGCTTGGGCCTGGCAGTTTCACGTTTCAAATACTTTAGGCAATCGAGCCAACTCTCCACATCCGGGCTGTGGGAAGCGAGCGCGTCCAACAATTCAGGAACATAGTCGCGAACATAACGTCCCACCATTTCCATGCCTTCGGGCGAAAAAGGGTCCAGATCTGCCTGGCTGTCGAAGTCTGGGATTTTTTCGCGCACAAGATTGGCCAGTGTTGGACCGCTGAGCGGCTGGCCGGTAAAACATTGCGCAATCAGTTCCCGCGCAGCCAGAAACAGCGCGCACTTTCCCGCTTCAGAGTGTCCCTTCAGCCGGTACGCTTCAATGCCAATGGCCCAGCCGCTTCGATTCTGAGCGATCTCCGAAATCATCGGCAACGACGCTTCTGTGTCCGACTTGAGCAGCAGCACCGTCAGTCGCTCCAGGATTGCGGAAGTATCTTCGGGATCCAGGTTGCTGCCGCGCCAGAAGGGAAGCACGTGGAACAGCGTGACCGATTCATTGCCGCCAAAATCCGCAAATAGCTTATGCTGGGCCTCCTGCAGGTTTTCAATCTTCTGTTGTTCTAACAGAACGACCCAGAAAATTCGGTTCAGAAACGGCGTGGCCTCAAGCGAGACTTCCAGCTGACGTCGCGCAGTGCGAATCCAATCCTGGTCCTCCGACAGGCACACGATCAGCGTGCGAAATTCCTGCAGCCGGTAGTTCTTCGGCACGTAACCGCCACGGATCAATTCCGAAAGCAGCTTCGCGGAGCGCAACTCGTGGACGGCGATAGGAATGGTGTGCTGCATCTCCTCCGCTTCGTTGATGTGCGCGAAGTAGAAGGCACGGCGTTCGTCTTCGCTGATCCAGCGGACGACCTGTTCTTTCAGTTGCTCCGCTCCGGAACCGCAGAGCAAGACTAATGTAGGCTGTAGGATCAACTTAGTCTCCAGCCCGCATAAATTGCGGCACGCCAAGGGATCGAAGGTACGACATCATTTCCACGCGCACTTCGGATAACTGCCGTTCATACTCGCCAAGATCGCGGTATTCATTGCGCGGGTAAAAGCGTTCCACCTGGTCGTGAATGAATTGCGCCCAGCCCTGATTGCCTCCCAACTCCAAGATCATCTTGTCGCGCTTTCTCTCGATGATTTCCTGAAAGTCGGGATCAACCATTCGCATGCGAGCATGCAAGTGGCGCTCCACGGGGTCGGCAATCTGCGTCCGCAGGGGCTTTCCGTTGAATTCCAGGTCTTGTCCGAAATCGCGAAGCAGGCCAAGGATGGTCGCCAGTCCAAACCACTTGCATTGTTCTTCGGTTTCATCATCCCCGGCAATGCTGCGCCGTTTATGGGTTGGAAGATCGAGAAACATTTTTTCTGCCGGATCTTTTCTCTTGGCCTCATAGGCCTGCCGCATCAGCTGGACTTCATGAATATCGGCCAGCCCAAAGCGCCCGATGACGCGCATAAACGACAGCACCGAATCGTCGACGGAATCGCTGATGTTGCATAGCGGGGAGGATTCCGATCCTTTCCACTCATCGAAAACCTGCTGCAACTGCTTGCGCAGCTCCGGATCGCGTGGCGCGAACAGATTGTTCGTCGTGGCCTGGTGCCGGCGCGGTCCATTTTGAAGATTCAGGTTCGACCAGGCCTGCATCATGCCGTTATGGAGCAGTCCGTCGTCCAGCAGCTGAGAGCGGGTGATCTGCTCGGAGACATAGTGCGACGTCTCTTCATGCAACTTATCGATGAAGTTATCGCCCTGAAATTTCCAGGCATCATCCACCACATCCTGCAGCGATAATTTCGCGCGATAGCGCTGCAGCAATCCCACGCGGTCTAGCTGATATTGATCCTGCGGGATGTTGGCTGCACCAATGCCTGTGTTCGAAAAGTTCACAGTGCGCGATGTGGCACGGCGGTTGGAAAGAAACTGCTCCGCTTTGCCTTGCAGTTCCTTCGCAATAAATTCCCCGTTGGCGATCAGGCCTCCCAGGGCGGCGGCTTCGTCACTGAATCGCGCGCGCAGCTTGCCCACCAGGGAACGCACCTGGCCGCGCAGTTCGCTGGCAATCTGCGACTGTGCCGCCTGCGGTAGCTCTTCGCGGAAGCCCGCCATGCGTTCGCTGGCCGACTTGCCGCCGAGGAACCTCTCTTCGCGGTAAGTCTTCAAGACTTCGGCTTCCGTCAGCGTCGCGGGAACCACCGCAACTGTATCGAGAACCTGCTGCAACTGGATCAGAACCGTTTTGCAGATCTCAAACTGGCTGGCCAGTACGCCTCGGTCGAGCGCAGTCTGCCGTTTGCGTTCCCCCAGAATCTCCCGTTCGATGGAATCGACAATAGATGTGATTTCGGCCGTCGCCTGCTGCACAACCCGCGGCCGTATGTTCATCCAGATTTCATATTCCTTTGTGATGTTGTCCGTTGTCTGTCGCTGACCGCCACCTTCGCCGTGGAGAAATACTTCCGTATGCATCAGGCTTTCAATCTGGCGCAGCGCTGCCAGCGATTCAAGATTGCGCAGCTCAGAAATCCGGGTGCCACTCAGCACATCTTTGGCGCGCGCATCATTTCCCGATTGGATGGGAGCGAAGATATCTTCCAGCAATTCGCGTCCGATGTGCAGCACATATTTCTCCACGTACCGTGCTTTCGGCAGCGGAACGGAGAACGATCCAAAGGACGCATAACTAAGGCGCGCGTTGGTAACGTGGTAGTCGACAATGTGTTCCTGAATTTGTGGGATCGCCACCGCAGAGAATAGGAACTCCGCAGTCCGCTGATACAGATCCTCGGACGAAGACAGCTGCCTGCCAATTTCATCCGTGCCACCCAGCATGAAACACATGTCAAACGGGCTGGGGCAAATGGGAATTTCTCCCGATACCTGATCGGCGGGGGAGGCAAGAGTGGTTTGAGAAAAGGAATCGGCCATGTAGTAGTTCAGTTCCTGCAAGGCCGCGTAGCCGTTCGCTTCCAGGGTCGCGTATTGCGCGCTCTGGCCAAGCTGGCGAAACGTTGAGGGTAGAAACAACATGCCGAATCGGACCGTCTCGTAATTGTGCCGGGTGAATAGATGGTTCACCAAAAATGCGATGTCCAAAAACATGCCGGTACCGGTGCCGCCGCATACCGAACTGATGATGAAAACGCGGGTCTGAGCTCCGTCGACGACATTGGCGAACTCGCCGCTGACTTCCGCGTGGTTCAGCGTGTGCATGGCCCGTTCGATATGCGCCGCAATATCCTGGCCGCGCCAGAAATAGGCGACGTGACCCACGAGTCTGCGCATACCAGCGCCGGTTGCGACGGAAAACGCAGGAAGATCGTCGGGCAGCCAGCGAAATTGATTCCGTTTGCGAAACTGCATCACATTGGCCGAAGTGATGACCGGGTTGCCAAGGTGGAGGAACTCGTGATTCTCAAGGAACGGATCCGAACTGTCAGTTCGCTGGTTGGTGGTGTCGATCCCCAGGATCTGAATGTACTTCTGTTCCTTGTCGTAATACTTGCCGTAGTGAGTCTTGAACTTTCGCAGCAAGTCTATTCCGGTTCCACCAAGGCCGATGAGCAATGTACGGTGAAGCATGGCGCACCTTCTGTTCGAGGATCTAGCTGTAGAGCACGTTGATCTGTATGGTCCCGTCTTCCGTAGCAAAGACTGGAACGTGGATGGACCTTAGGTCGATCTCTGCCGACTTGTGGACCTGGGGCGCAGGGGCATGGGCTGCGCGTGGACGAGCCACGATCGTCCATCTGCCCCGCCTGCGTGTACTTTGTAGTGAAAGTAATTCTCGCGATTGAGGACCGGCGATCACAGCACGGCTGGGTCCGGCACTGTTGCCGATCTGCCCTTCGGAAACATGCAGCATGCGCGTGCGCAGTTGCGCGGGCAGCCGCAGCCGAAGAACCTGGGTGCCATTCTGACGCACAATCAAATCAGCCTGCAACGGACGCGGCCAGAAGCTCCACACGGCGCTGCCCAGCCCGCAGAGTAGCAACAGCATCGCCGCTGCCCACGGCCACTTGTTTCGGAGGAGTTCCCCAACCGACATCTGACGAGTGACAACGCGCAATGCGCCGTGGCGCGTGACCTGTGTTTGCCCGTCGTTCCACGTGGCGACGTAGTCCACTACATGCACTTGACCCGGGTCGCCTTCGAGCATCATGTTGAATCGCGAACTCTGCCCGGGTGCGACCTGTACGCTGCCCGGCAAACGGTCTGCCGGACCATCCGCCGACCCTTGCGGGGCGAACTGAAGATTCACCGCACCCACCGGCAGCAGCGGTCGAATCACCAGCTTTTTTTGAAACCAATCTCGAGGCAATGGATCGAAGACCCCAGCGGAGACCTGCTGCGGAATCGCGACCGGCATCACAACAGCTGTCAGATCGCCAAGGTAGGTTGTTACCTGGCCATAGGGGGAATCCAAATAGGCTCGCGCGCGGAAGGCTCCCGCACTGCGAGCTTGCAACTCGCCGGCGAAAAGGCTGGGATCTGCCTGCTGGCTCAGCGGCACAATTTCACTGTCGCGGCCAGCCAGTTCGAGATGGGCCTTCGCACTTTGCAAAAAGAATGCGCTCTTTACTGGGCCATGAGAGCTGGTGAGACCCAGCGTGATCGGGCGGGGCGCATCGGTCAACAACGCAGAAGGGAATTCGCCATCCGCCGACAACCGCAGCGGTTCCTGAACGCAGAGGAATGCGAGACCGCGACCGGACCACGAGAGCTTTGTGTTGCCGGCGGCAGCGTCTTGCTCAGCCACGGCGACATGCGGGGAGCGATAGAGCATGTGACCCTGCAGTTGCAGCGAATCCGCATGCTCGCCAGTAAACACGACGACGACTCGGTCGGGCGTTCCTGTCCATGCTAGATTTTGCGCAGACGAACTGCGAATGTATACCGGGAGCGCCGCAGTGCGCGCAGCGACCCGCAGAAATGCTTCTGGAAGATCGGACGCCGACGCAGCCTGAATGGAAAATCCATTTGACGTGCGTGCCAGGCGATCGAGAAAGTCCAGGTCAAGATCGTTCCCCAGGCCAATGGTGTAGATCTTCAGGCGCCATGCGTTCTCGCTCGCGATCGACAAAGCGCGCGCGCGATCCTCATCGGCAAGTTGATTCGCTGGATCGCTGCGACCATCCGTCAGCAGCACCAGGGAAATGTCGTTATCCTGAAAGAACGAGGCAGGCTGCCCTACCAGGTAGTCTTCCACCGAGCTAAGAACCGGCGCGAAAGAAGTGTGGGCATCTGAAGACCCAATCTTATCCAGCAGGGAAAAGTCGAACCGATTGCGCTCAATTGGCTTCTGCAGCCAACGGGCGCTGTCGCCAAAAGCAATCACGCCAACTTGGTCGTTTGGATTTTCTGTGGCGGCCAATAGGCCCGCGGCTTCCACTCGGAGTCGGGCAGGGTCGCTTCGCAGCATACTGCCAGATTGGTCGAGTGCAATAATGATGGTCCGTTGCTTTTGTGTAGCCCAGGCAGGGGACACAAGCAAGAACGGCATCAAAACAAGCGCGACAAAAGATAACTCGGTCGTACGGCTTCGCATGGGGGATTCGAAGGTCCGTTGAACAAGAGTTCGGGTTAAGTTAAAAGGTTCGTTGAGTATAGCAGTTCGGGACATAGTGTCAACTAGACAAAGGAGTTCGGATCGCATGACGCAGAAAACAGAGAGCATTTCAGCCGCCGCTGGCGGAAGCGTTCAACTAGGGGATCTTTCCGTCCATCGCCTCGGGTTTGGCGCTATGCGATTGACCGGAAAAGGGATCTGGGGACCCCCAGCAGACCGCAATGCCGCCCTGGCAACCCTGCGCCGCGCCGTCGAGTTGGGCGTCAACTTCATCGACACCGCTGATTCCTACGGCCCCGGCATCTCTGAAGAGTTGATTGCAGAGGCTTTATCTCCATATCCGAAAGGCGTGGTCGTCGCCACAAAGGGAGGATGGGAGCGTGTTGGCCCCGGCCAGTGGATCCATAACGCGGGTCCAAAGCACTTGCAGGAGGCTGTCGAAGGCAGTTTGGAACGCCTGCGTCTCGACCACATCGACGTGTATTATCTGCACGTTCCGGACATGGCAGTTTCGTTCGACGCCTCGGTCGGCGCACTCGCGCGACTCAGGGAACAGGGCAAGATCCGCCACGTGGCGCTCTCCAACGTTACTTTGGAGCACTTGCAACGCGCCCAAAAGATTGTGCCGATCGTCGCCGTGCAAAATCGCTACGGCTTTGCCGATCGCGAATGGGATTATCTGCTGGATCACTGCGAGCAGCACGGAATCACCTTCGTACCGTGGGCTCCGCTGGGACAGAACCGCCAGGCCAATCAAATTCTGGAAGAAGTCGCAAAGAAGTTAGGTGCGACTCCACTGCAGGTCGCGCTGGCTTGGCTGCTGCGCCGTTCCCCCGTCATCGCTCCCATTCCAGGAACCTCCTCGGTCGCTCACCTGGAGGAAAACGTCGTCGCCGCCGGTCTGAAGCTGCCCGATGACGACTTCAAAAAGCTCTCGGACATCACGCCCCCACCCGCCAACTACCGCGAGTGAATGTCGCTCCCGTAGACTATGACTATTCCCGACGAGTGCCCATGTCGGTTTTCGCTCGTGGGCGCGTGTTCGAATCCCCGCATCCTATGAATTTCATCATCCTCGGAGTTTGGTTTCAATGAATGTCATCGCTATCTTGCGGGAGACGCGGAAAGACCTGCAATCGACCGCGATGCACAGTTCCGATCCAGCATTGCGGTCCGCGGCCCGCCATCGCAGGGCCGCCGTCACTGGAATCACCTCCGGAATCTCTCGCGCCGTGCGCATTGGCGTGTCGTTCATTACGGTCCCGCTCACCCTGCACTACCTTGGCAATGAACGTTTTGGCCTGTGGATGACCATCAGTTCCGTGCTGGCCATGGCGGGTTTCGCCGACTTCGGGATTGGAAATGGCGTCCTCAACACCGTCTCTACAGCATTCGGGAAAGACGACTGGGAGGGAATCCGAGGTGCCATCTCCAGCGGAATCGCGGTGTTGACGTTGATCGGAGCGGCTCTGGTGGCGTTTTTCCTTTCAATCTACAGCTTCGTCGATTGGGGCAACCTGTTTCGCGCCACCACAGCGGATGCCCGCGCCCAGGCTGGACCGGCCATGCTCGTCTTTGTGCTCTGCTTCGCCCTGAATATCCCTCTCGATGTTGTGCAACGCACCCAGCTCGGCCTGCAGCAGGGATTTCTGACGAATTTGTGGGAGATATTCTCCAGCGTCCTCATCCTGGTCGGAATTGTTGCCGTCGTTCATTTTCACCTCAGCCTGGCTGCCCTGGTGGTTGCGTTTGCCGGCGCGCCTGTGTTGGGGACCTGGATGAACGCGGCCTTCTTCTTTGGAGTTAGCCGACGAGACCTGCTGCCGCAATGGCGCCTGGTATCGCGCAAAATCATTCAAAAGATCACCACTCTCGGTGGGCTGTTCTTCGTCCTTCAATTGGTGGGCGCGGTTTCCTACTCGGCGGACAATTTCATCATTGCCCGCATCCTGGGGGTGGCGGATGTCACGGTCTTTTCCATCCCGCAACGCATGTTTTCCGTCATTACGGTCGTCGTCGCCATGCTGATGATGCCGCTTTGGCCCGCCTATGGTGAGGCCATCTCCCGTGGGGACATGCACTGGGTCCGGCACACCCTCTCTCGCACCCTGCTGGGAGTGTTTGCATTCGCCTCCATTGTTTCCGCCATGCTGCTGGTGTTCTCTAACAAGCTGCTTCTCTGGTGGGTCGGCCCCGGCATTCATCCGTCTTTCCTGTTGCTGCTGGGCCTCGCCGTCTGGGCTGTGTTGAGTAACTGCGGCAACACCCTCGCCATGTTCCTGAACGGCGCGGGCATCGTGAAGTTTCAGGTGATCGTTGCCACTATTTTCGGAATCGGCTGCCTGTTGGTGAAGATATTATTAACCCGCCACTATGGCATCGCCGGCGTACCCTGGGCCACCGTTATCACTTACGCTTTGCTAACTGTCTTGCCATGCGCATGGTATGTACCCCGGTTGCTGAGGAAGATGGAAACTCACATTCCCCGAGGAAGCGTGTTTGCAATGGGAAAGGATTAAATATGTTCAAATATCCTGTTTATCGGCCTCTCTTGACGGGTAACGAGAAGAAATATGTAAATGAGTGCCTGGATTCGACGTGGATATCCTCAAAGGGGAAGTTCGTTTCT
>Ga0307374_10011264_pt1 | contig 12759 bp, 18 predicted proteins | sample OX3MG_FD_202532 | JGI IMG/M metagenome (GOLD analysis project Ga0307374, IMG submission 202532) | Soil microbial communities from Risofladan, Vaasa, Finland - OX-3 | ecosystem: Environmental > Terrestrial > Soil > Coastal area > Acid sulfate soil | place: Finland: Risofladan, Vaasa | collected...
GCGGTGACAAATTCTGTTATCGCCATTGCGGTAGCTTTCTACCAGGCGGTAGTAACCACTGAGCTTTCCGGTTTCAGGATGTTTGCGTATGGTACTTTTGAAATACAAGATTCAAAGGTGGTAAACCACCTTCAAATACGAACACCCCTTGTGTACTACAAATCAAAAACTCGACTTATACGTGCGATGGATTTTAGTTGCATGTACCCCCCCACAGGTAAATTGAGAATAGGGTGATAATTTTTCTGAAAAAAAATTAAATTTTAACAGTCGAAGAGGCTTTTGCTGCAATGTGGGTTAAAATATTTCTCCAAAATAAAAACGAAATAGTATAAATGATTTATTTATTCCAGACTGGTTTTTTTTCTAAAAAGACTGATGAAGTCTAAAAGCCAATTAAGGCATTTTTATTAAACTATTTATTGTGTCTACAAATTCCTCGGTTTCTTTGAGTAACGACTCTGTTTTATTTTCATCTATAAAAACAAAATCATCATAGTCAGCTTCAAACCTTTTGGCCATAATGAAAGAATAAAAATCTGAAAAGCGACTTTCTATTTTACCGGTAAGTATAAACTCTTTGTTGAAAATTGATTTAGTGCCGCTATGTGTTTTGGGATTGAACCCGTTAATCGCAAGCAATGCATTAATGGCGTAAAAGGCTGCGTAATATAATCTACTAATAGCAGTATCATTTAGCCCATTTTCCATAAGGAGTTTGGCTTCTTTTATTGATTGCGCCGCCTTTTGCTGCTTGTAGTTTATATAGTCATATTTGTTTTTCAAAGCAATATTCCATCTTCATTTATACTTTTATAAATATTGGTTACTGCATAGTCAGTTTGCCACAATGTTGTGTTTTTTACCATAAGCGATATCGCCACATTGTATTTTAGCTCTACATCCCGAAGTATGATTTTTCTGAATTTATCGGATAATAAGTCCGTATCTGTTTGCTTTGTAAGTATCAAAAAATCCCAATCACTGTCATTTTCTGCATCGCCGCGTGCACGGCTACCAAACAAAATTACAGAAGCAGTTTCATCCGCTAATGATATTTTATTTTTAACCAGTCCAGCAATTGCCAGGCTTTCAGAAGGAATTGTATGTGGTATGGAAGGCTGCATTTTTTATTTTCACAAATCTACAATTTATCAGGTCAAAGTTATATTTAAAATCTTAGTACGTTTAAGTGGCGATAGACAATTTATGTAAAATTAAAAACTCTTCATTTATGAGCAAATACGAAAAGGAATTTTGTTACCGATGCAGAAGATGAGGTGTCTTTCAAAGCCTTTTCCAAGGCATTGTTGATTGCACTATCATTGGATAAACTTATATGTTCATTCATATGAAAATAAAAATTCCAGTTATTTGCCTGCCTACCGGTAGCCTGCCTGTCCGGTAGGCACGGTTGGTTTCTTTACTATAATATATTTTAGAATCTAACAAAGGAACACTTCCCGAATGAGTTATAATCGAACAACCGTAGGAGTTTAAACCACTTTTCAACATCCGGTTAATAATTAATTTACGCTTCCCTTTTTTATTGTTTTAATGTTGCAATGCATTTGCGGTTATCAGAATTGTTTAAAAAAAGCAATCAGAATTAAAAGGGAATTCGGTGAAAATCCGGAACTATCCCCGTAGCTGTAATCCCGATGCAACTTAGTTTGCATTGTATTTTCGGAATCTAAAAACCACTGTTCAGAATTATTGGATGGGAAGGTATCCGGAAATTGGGAAAGTCAGAAGACCTGCCACGAATCAATTAACAAGTTATCATGCTTTCGGGTGAAGGGCGGTTAACTGGCTACATTTCATGGATTCAATCCCTGCTGTATTCAGCCCACTCTTATGGCCCAAAAAATAACTCAAAATAATTCTTCATGTGTGAACACGAAAAGAAATATTGCCCACGTTGTCAAACCCGCTTTGAATGTAAAGTGGGTTCTATTTTATTGTGCCAATGCACGAGCGTAGTGCTCACTGAACCAGAAAGAAATTATTTACACGAAAAATATGACGATTGCCTTTGCGCCAATTGCATGAAAGGATTAAAAACCGGGTTTCACAATAATCAATTCAAACAAAAACTAAAAAAAATTTGAAACGAATGGGTTACAATTTTTAAATACGTTTAATTTTATCTTCCTCTTCCATCTCTAATATTGAGATTTTTAATATCGTGGTAACCAGGTTCTCGTGTAACCTTGACTTTATCCCCTTTCCGAAAAATATTTTATCTTTAATTTGCATACGCCAATCAATGAAAAACACATTTTTTTACTTAATTGATGAAAGAATATAATATTATTTTCAATGACCAACTTTATCCCTATTTTCCCTTTATCAATTGTAGTTTATCCGCATGAAGATCTAAACCTTCATATTTTTGAACCGAAATATAAACAATTAATTAAAGAATGTTTTGATCAAAAAAAACCTTTTGGTATTCCGGTTGTCATTAATGATAAAATAAATGAAATGGGCACTCTCTTGGAAATTACAGAGATTTCCAAAGTTTATAACACGGGCGAAATGGATATTAAAACAAAAGGCGTAAAGATTTTCAGAATCCTGGAAATCATTAAAGAAATACCGGGAAAATTATTTAGCGGTGCTATTGTGAGTTATCCTCATAATCACGAACACGGTAAAAGAATTTTGATGAAGAGAGTGATTGATGCTGCTAAACAATTGCATCAAATGATACATGCGGATAAATCATTTCATAAAAACGAAGAAGAATTGTGGAGTTATGATATTGCTCATTCAGTAGGTTTGACAGTGGAAGAAGAATACGAATTACTTACTTTTATGAACGAACTTCATCGCCAGGAATATTTGAAAAGGCATTTGGCAAAAGTGCTTCCGGTATTAACGGAAATGGAATCGCTGAAAGAAAAAATTAAATTAAACGGCCATTTTAAAAATATTTCAGGATTTAAAATTCCCTGAAACCTTCTCCTGACAACTATTGGAAGCTCTTCATCATAAAACTTTTATATTGGATAATGTTACACTTTGTTTTGACTTTGGAAATACACGCCTTAAATGCGGCCTATTTATCATAGATCAATTATCGGAAGTTCTTACTTTGGAAGATGATAGTATTGCAAGCATAAAACTGTTGCTGGATAAATATAACCCTGAAAACACAATCCTTTCTTCCGTGATAAATCACAATGTTGAAATTGAAAAGTTACTGAGCCAAAGAACCTCTTTTCTAAAATTAGATTCATCCACAAAATTGCCTTTTACTACGCCGGTGCCAAAACCAGAAACGATTGGTGCCGATAGGTTAGCGCTGGCTGCTTCCGCAGTTTATTTTTATAAAGGAAAGAATAATCTGGTAATTGCGCTCGGCTCATGCATTACTTATAATTTTATCAATAAATATAATAGCTTTATCGGAGGAAGCATTTCGCCGGGAATGGAAATGCGTTTTAAATCATTACATGCTTTTACAGCCAAACTTCCGTTGTTAAATAGTGAATCGATACCGGCAGCATGGAATTTTCCATTAATAGGATATGATACAAATACCAATATATTAAGTGGTGTTATTTTAGGAATGGCCGCCGAAATAGATGGAATTATAAACAGGTACAAAGAAAAATTTAATGATTGTAACGTGATTTTAACGGGTGGCGATACCGGCAGCTTTGAAGGGCATCTTCAAAACAGTAATTTTGCTGATCCCTGGTTGATTCTAAAAGGACTTTATGCAATTAATAAATATAATCGCGACTTCAAAAAATCACAGATTGAATCATAATTGTATTTTCGTGCAATATTTCGGTCAATGAATTTTTTTAGATTTCATATTTTATCTTATAAGATAGTCGCTTTGGTATTAGTTTGTTTCATTCTTTCGTCATGCGAAAATTCTTTGGAAGATATTAATAAAATTACTTCCAAAGGAATAGGAGTTGAAACAGCTAAAGGAGTTACGATCATTTATACAATTGGAGCACAAACTAAATCCAGAATTACGGCTCCTTTAATGTTTATCCATGAGACAATAGCTCCGTATGTCGAATTTACAAAAACAATTCATGCTGATTTTTTTGATGATAGTCTGCATATAGAAAGTATAATGGACGCTCATTATGCAAAATATATGGAAACGGAAAGTAAAGTATTTTTAAAAGACAGTGTGGTAGTGATGAATAAAAAAGGAGATACCTTGTATTGCAACGAATTGTACTGGGATAGAAACAGGGTAGGTCACGAATTCTACACAGATAAGCCGGTAAGAATACGTACGCCCACTGAAATCCTTGATGGAGACGGATTAGATGCCCCCCAGGATTTTCATAACTGGCATTTAATAAATGGCAGGGGAATTGTAAGAGTAAGTTCATCAGAATTTCCTTAGTAAATTTTATTTACCAAAGTCGTAAATTCTTATTCTTAATTTTATCAATAAAAAATAACTAATGGAATACAGGCGTTTGGGCAAATCAGGATTACAACTGAGTGTATTAGGTTTTGGGAGTTGGGTAAGTTTCCAAAAACAAATAGATGATAAAATTGCCGGGCAATTAATGGGAATTGCTTATGATAATGGCATTAATTTTTTCGACAATTCCGAGGCATACGCTGGTGGCGAGAGTGAGAAAATGATGGGGCGTGTTTTAAAAATGAAAAAGTGGGATAGAAATTCGTTTACTGTGTCGTCCAAAGTGTTTTTCGGGCTTCATGGAAAAGCCAATAAACCCAATCAAAAAGGACTGAGCCGAAAACATGTGGTAGAAGCCTGTAACGATGCATTACAAAGATTGCAGGTAGATTATCTTGATTTATTTTTTTGTCACAGGGCAGATAAAAACACACCCATTGAAGAAACTGTTTGGGCAATGAACACTTTGATTCAGCAAGGAAAAATATTGTACTGGGGTACCAGTGAATGGAGTGGTGTAGAAATAATGGAAGCACATCGTGTGGCGCAAGAATATAAACTCATCGGCCCCACTATGGAGCAACCGCAATACAATTTATTCGAAAGAGATAAAGTTGAAAAAGAATTTTTACCCATTTATGATTTTGTTGGATTAGGTACTACCATATGGAGCCCGCTTGCTTCAGGGTTGCTGACAGGGAAATATAATGACGGAGTTCCTAAAGATTCGCGCCTGGCATTGGAGGGATTTGGCTGGCTGAAGGATCGGTTGATGGTAGATGATAAAATAAAAAAAGCAAAAAAACTAAGCGAGTTTGCGGCTAAGCTGGGAGTTAGTACAGCCGCGCTTTCCATAGCCTGGTGTATTAAAAATCCGCATGTAACTACCGCCATATTAGGCGCAACAAAAAAACAGCAACTATTGGATAATTTAAGAGCTTTGGATGTAGTGGAAAAATTAACACCCGATGTTTTGGAAAAAATAGAAAAGATAATGCAGACTAAGCCGGTATTGCCGGAGTTTTAGTTCATCAGTTGGAAAAACAAATTTCTTAATCATTAAAAAATAAAAACGATGGGTAAATATGCAAACGCCGAATGGCATGGAACCGCGAAAGAAGGAAAAGGAATTATTTCTACAGAAACTGGCACGCTGAACAAAGCGCCTTTTACATTCGCCTCAAGATTTGGAGACGCCAAAAATGGCACTAACCCCGAAGAGTTAATAGCAGCAGCGCATGCCGGATGTTTTTCAATGAAGTTTAGTTTGGTTTTAAATGAAGCAGGATTTACACCTGACAAAATTGAGACCAAATGTGATATTACTTTTGGTGCTGGCGCTATTTCAAAATCACACCTTATAGTAAAGGCAAAAATTCCGGGCATCTCTAAAGAAAAATTTGATGCTTGCGCAAAAGATGCAAAAGAAAATTGCCCGATTTCGAAATCATTAAGCTCGAATATTGAAATCACTATGGACGCGACATTAGCTTGATTAATGATTTAACCTTATGATTACATATTTCCAGCCGCAAGTTTTTTACGCGGCTGGATTTGTTTTACCGGCTTTCTTTTTCAATTCTTTTAAATCTTTTGCTGATCTATTTATGGGTGAAGTAGAATTACAACCTGAGAATAATTTATTGATCATTCATGCCGCCATTTATTTTTATGGGAATGCTGCGGGTTATACTTTGAGTGAACAAATTGCAAAAGATATTGCCGATCATTGGAACGGACCGAAAGGGAAAGTAATCATAAAAAGAAATTTTTATGAAGTGTTTTTTGATATGAAAGGAATTTATGAATCTTCATTGAAACCTGAAACGGTTTTTGAGAATTCCAATCCGCGGAATAATTATTTTCGTGTTGAGGAATATGCTCATGGAAATATTTCTTCTGTAGATGGGTTAGGTTCCAATACGGGTTATTTTAAACTGGAAAATTTATTGAACAATTCAACAACTGCTGCGCATGAATTTGGTCATACACTCGGCCTTGACCATCCGCGAATTTTAGATATTCGCGGTAAAGGGCAACCGGGAATCATGTATCCACGCGGCACTTTGGTAGATCCTCCCTTTCAATATGATCCTACAGTTCCCGCGGGAGTAAAAGGAGGTACGATGAATCCATTTATCCGTAAAGTTTTTCAATCGGATATTGATGATCTCAGATTACATAAACTCAATTTTAATAAAAAAGGATTTGCGGTTATCGGGGAATTTTCCAGCCTATGGCATGATGCGCAAGTGACGTGAAATGCAACCTGAGAAACAAATTTTCAGTTTCCTGTTTTCAGTTATCGTTTATACAATAAGTAAGTTAATTCGTTTACCTAATCCATCTTCAAAAATCCTGTAAAGGGTAGAAAGCTGAATATCACACTTGCCATTTTCAAGCCGTGAGATATAACTTTTTTTTGTCCCTACTTTTTCGGCAAGTTGTTCTTGTGTCATGTTAGCCTTGTGTCTTGCGTCTTTGAGTGTTTCACTTATCACAAAATATTGCGCTTTCTTTTCAAACTCATCACGCTTTTTTGTTCCTATTTTCCCATATTGAATATCTAAAACCTCTTCAAAGTTTTTAGCGTTTTTTATTGCTTCTTTCTTTTTCATTTTGTTTTCCTTTTATAATGAAATATTCTTTTTTTAGTTTTACTGCCAAATCAATTTCCTGTTTAGGTGTTTTCGTTGTTTTCTTTTGAAAAGCGTTGAATAAAACAACTATGTTTCCCATATCGAAACAGCAAAATATGCGGTAAATATTGCTACCTGATTTTATTCTGATTTCATAAAGCCCTTCAGTACCTTCAATATGTTTTAAAAATTGCTCCGGAATTTTATCAACTGTTGTAATAAAACGAAAAACGTATCCTATTTTCTTTTTCACATTATCGCTCACTTCCAGGTAAAAATTTTGAAAGTATCCTCCGTGAAATAAAATTTGCCTTTCTTTTATCACAACACAAAGATAACTTAAAAGTTATCAATACAAAGATAGAAGAAAGGTGCAAATGAGTAATATGAAATGGGAAATAAGAAAGTAGAACTGCAACCATACTTCAAAAACTTTCAAGACGGATCTACTTTTCCCCTTCGGGGTTAGAGGCCTTTCCCTTATATTGCACTTTATTTTTAATAATTCCTTATGTCAATACTTACTGTAGAAAATTTATCCAAATCTTATGGCCGTATACAGGCACTTAAAAATGTGAGTTTTTCTGTACCTGAAGGAACCGTTTTTGGGATACTCGGACCCAATGGAAGCGGCAAAACCACAACACTCGGAACCATTACCGATATTTTAAAACCTACTTCAGGATCCTACAAACTTTTTGACGAACCTGCGTCAGCAGCCAATCGCAAAAGAATAGGAACTTTATTGGAAACCCCCAATTTTTATCATTATTTATCCGGAATAAAAAACCTGGAAATATCTGCCGAAATAAAGCAACGTGGTAAAGAAGATATTGACCATGTATTGGAAATGGTAGATCTTACAAGAAGAAAAGACTCCAAATTCAGCACCTATTCTTTGGGAATGAAACAGCGTCTTGCAATTGCCTCATGTCTGCTGGGGAATCCTTCAGTGCTGATTTTTGATGAACCAACTAATGGTCTCGACCCGGTTGGTATTGCAGAAATAAGAGAACTGATGAAAAAACTTTATCGTGAGGGAAAAACTATTATTATGGCGAGTCATCTTTTAGATGAAGTTGAAAAGGTTTGCACACATGTAGCCATTTTAAAAAGGGGTGACTTAATTACTTCCGGGAAAGTAAATGAAATATTATCCAATGAAGACATGGTGGAAGTGGCCGCAGCTGATAACAACAAACTTTTTGAAGTACTAAGCGGAATGAGTAGTAAGGCAAAAGTTACCAATGAAAATTCTATCATAAAAATATTTTTCCCTGTAGGAACAGCCGACCTTTCTGCCATTAATAATTACTGCTTTAATAATGGCATCATATTGAATCATCTGATACTTAAAAAGAAAAGCCTTGAAGCCAGATTTTTTGAACTTACCAATAATTAAAAACTTATGTTGCATTTATTAAAAATTGAATGGCTCAAAGTAAAAAACTACAAAGCCTTCTGGGTATTTACAATCCTTTATGCATTTGCCATTCTTGGTATTAATTACACAGGGTTTTATATCAATGAACTGGCGGTTCAAAATATGCCAGCCAGCCAGATGCTATTAGGAACGCCGTATGCTTTCCCGAAAGTATGGCAAACTGTGGGGTTTATGAGTAGCTGGCTTTTGTATTTCCCAGGCATACTTTTTATCATGCTTTTTACGAATGAATTTAATTTCAAAACTCATCGTCAAAATATTATTGACGGATGGACAAGAAAAGAATTTGTAACGGTTAAATTTGTATTTGCTGTTTTATTTTCCGCGGTTGCCACAATTTTTATTTTTTTGGTGGGACTTTTATTCGGGTTAATCACTACCGGTTCTCATTTTTCTTTTGCAGGGATGGAAAATGTTGGTTATATATTCATTCAAACTGTTGCTTACATTACGTTTGCCATGTTTCTTGCTATCCTTTTCAGGAAAAGCGGTGCAGCTATAGCTGTATTTTTTTTATACGGGTTAATTTTTGAATACCTTTTTACAGTTCTTATTAATATGAAATTGGGATTGAATCCTATTGGCTATTTTTTGCCATTACAGGTAACGGATGTAATGCTTCCGATTCCATTTGGCACCAAGGTAATTTATAAAGGCGCGCCCAGTGAGTGGATATTAGTAATTGGAAGCCTGGTCTATATTTGTGGCTATTATTTCTTTGCATTGAAAAAATTTACAAAGGAAGATCTGTAACAATTAAAACCTTCTGACAAAATTATTCTTCTTCATCTTTTATTGTAATTTTACTTTTATGAGTAAAGAAGAACATATTAAATATTGGCAGGAAAGCGCGAAAGAAAGTTGGAATTCGGCTGTTTACCTCCTGCCGGGAAACATTATTCTCTTTTGTTGTTTGAACTTCATTTAGCATTAGAAAAATTATTTAAAGCTCTTTGGATAAAAGAAAGTGTAGCAGATACTCCTCCTTACGCACATGATTTACAAAAACTTTATGAAGAATTAAGTCTTGATATAAGTCCCGAAGATTTCGATTTTTTATCGGTGATCAATAGTTGGAATATCCGTGGCCGGTATCCCGATTATACCAAAAGATTATATCAAAATACTACAGACAGTTATCTTAAAGAGCAAATACGAAAGGTTGAAATTTTAAAAAAATGGTTAGAAGAAAAGATATCGAAGGAGAAATAAACGGGTATTTAAAGGCTCTTGCTGAAATAGGATTTCCTTTTCAAAAGGCCGTTTTATTTGGAAGCTTTGCAAAGGGAATCCCACATGAATACAGCGATATAGACTTGGCAGTATGGAGCCCTTCTTTTACAGATGCTTATTTTACCATTATGGAAAAAGTAGCGCCTCTGCGCAGAATTTATAAAAATATTGAACTGCATCCTTTTAGCTTAGATGACAATGCTCAAAATAATCCTTTTATAAAAGAGATTGAAAACACCGGAGTGGTAATTACCCCACAGGAAGATTTCTCTTTTTCGTAATTTCAATAAAGCAACAATAGCGAAGATTTTATTTTCTTATAATCCTTCCGCCTCATGTGGAGCACGAAGGCATTTCAATTTTCCCCAATCAAATCATCAACAGCCGCTTCAATGCTGGGATATAAAAAAGTAAATCCTGTTGCTTTTATTTTTTTATCGCTTACGGTAGCGCTTTTTAAAATTTCGATACTTCTTTTACCAAAAATTAATTTTAAAAAAATGGAAGGAACATAAATTGGAATAAAAAATTTATTTCGCAATCTCTGTCCTAATATTAGCATTAGTTTTTTTTGAGAAACAGTTCCCGGAGCTACAGCGTTAAAACTACCCTTTACATAATTATTTTCAATAGCTTCACCATACATTCTACATAGGTCATCAATGTGTATCCAACTTACAATTTGTTTTCCATTGCCTAAAATTGGGACTACCCCAAAACGCAGAAGCATTTTATATTTTTTAAAAGCTCCGCCATCATTGGTTAAAACGATTCCGGTTCTTAGTTTTACCAACCTGATCCCAAGTTCTGTAACCCGATCTGCGCTTGCTTCCCAAAATACACAGGTTTCTCCCAGAAAGTCTTTTGCAGGGGTATCAGATTCGATGAATCCTTCTTTTTTTCCGGACACTTCATCATCTTTTCCATACCATCCGATGGCTGATGCAGAAACAAAAGACTTTACATGATTCTCATTTTCCTTTAAACAATTAATAATTAATTCAGCGCTTTTGGTCCGGCTTTCAAGGATAATTTTTTTGTATTTATTCGTCCATTTTTTATCCATTACGCCGGCGCCGGCAAGATGAATAATATGATCTGCTTTTTTTATAACCTCAACATCTATGATTCCTTTTTCTACATTCCAGAAACTGTAAATGATTTTTGGGTTTTGAGAAGTTATATTTTTTTGACGGGTTAAAATAATAATCCCGTAACCTTTTTCAATTAAATAATGCGTTAAATTGATACCAATAAGCCCGGTTCCTCCGGAGATTAATACAGCAGGCATAACTTTCTAATTTAATTATAAAATAACCGATCCGCACGATCTTTTGCAAATTATGAAAGCCTGTGTTAAATTTATCAATATCATCAGATCTTCTTACACATTACCATTTCAGGCGTGCTATTTTTGCGTAAATTAGTATAGATTTATAAAATATATTTATTTTAATCCGTCAAAAAAAACTTTTAAAATTATAATGAAAAAATTTCTTTTATTTTTTATATTATCGGTATTTTATACAGTTGGCTTCTCCCAACAAATCACTTATACTGAACCCGAATCGCAGGATTCAAGGTCGCTCGATTTTCAGATAATCGGAAAAATTCAAGATAATTTCCTGATCTATAAAAACATCAGAAATGATTATGCCATCTGTTCCTACGATAATTCCATGCGTCTTTTAAACCGCATCGATCTTAATTTTATGCCTGATAAAACATTGAATGTTCATTTTATTGCCTACCCTGATTTTGCTTATCTTATTTATCAATATCAAAAAAGGAATGTGGTTCATTGCGATGCAGTAAAAATTAATTCAGATGGAAAATTATTGACGGAACCTGTTCAGTTAGATACTACTCACATTAATTTCTTTGCCAGTAATAAAATTTATAGCACTATTAGTAGTGAAGATAAATCGAAGATTATGCTCTATAAGATCCGAAGGGAAAACGGAAAATTTAATTTTACCACATTGCTTTTTAACGATAGTTTACAACTGCAGCATAAATCCCGGATTCCAACTAATTATGAGGATAAAAAAGATTTGTTCAGTGATTTCTTTTTGGATGATATGGGGAATTTTGTTTTTACGAAAGGAAACAGATCAAGCACAAGAGATTTTATCAAGGATCTCTCATTAATAACTAAATTGCCTGAAATAGACACCTTCAGTTTAAACCAAATTAATCTTTCAGGGAATTATCTTGATGATATAAAATTAAAAATAGACAATGAGAATAAGCATTATGTAATCAACTCATTGTATTATAAAAATAAGCGCGGAAATGCAGAAGGAATCTTTACTGCTATTTGGGATATCAATACCAGCCAAATGATCTCAAAAAATTTCCAGTATCTGGGAGACACTGTACGATTGGCAGCAAAATCAAATGGGAACAATAAAACTGCACTTAATGATTATTTCATCAGGAATATCGTTTTGAAAAAAGATGGGGGTTTTATACTGGCTGCTGAAGATTATTATATCCAATCGCAATCATCTCCATGGAACCGATATGATTATCTTTATGGGTATCCTTCTTTTTCGCCATACAATTATTACATGTATTCGCCTTTTTCTTTTGGCTATGGCGGCTATGGCGGCTATGGCGGATATCCCTACAATTATTTCGGTAGCCAGTCAAGATATTATTATAACAATATTTTGGTACTTAGCATGGATAAAACCGGCAAAGCAAATTGGGCAAGTGTCATTAATAAATCACAGTATGATGATCAATCGGATAATTTTCTTTCTTATGTGATGATGCTAACAGGCGGCCAGTTACATTTTTTGTTCAATACTCTCGAAAGACGCAACTTGCTTATCACCGACCAAAGTGTTTCTGGCTCGGGGCAAATTACCCGAAACCCGCCTTTTAGAAATCTTGACAGAGGTTACACGTTTATGCCCAGGTATGGAAAGCAGGTAAGTGCTACGCAAATTATTATACCCTGCACTTATCGGAATTATATTTGTTTTGCTAAGATTGAATTCCCTTAAGTATTGAAATGTATTCAGTAA
>Ga0307374_10011266_pt1 | contig 12758 bp, 11 predicted proteins | sample OX3MG_FD_202532 | JGI IMG/M metagenome (GOLD analysis project Ga0307374, IMG submission 202532) | Soil microbial communities from Risofladan, Vaasa, Finland - OX-3 | ecosystem: Environmental > Terrestrial > Soil > Coastal area > Acid sulfate soil | place: Finland: Risofladan, Vaasa | collected...
TGCGCCGCATCGACCTACCGAGGCATGTTGGCAAAGGAGAGGCGCTACGAGTGGGGTTACGCGAAGGTCGGGGCCGGTACCTCGGGTTCATCGACGCCGATGGCGACATCCCGGCGCATCTCCTCGGCTCATTCGTCGATGCCATCCGGACCGAGACAGTGGACATCGTGGTGGGGAGCAAGCGCCACGAGGCGTCCGACGTCGTCTACCCGCCGTTGCGCCGCCTTTATTCCTGGGGGTACCAGCAGCTGGTTCGAGCCCTGTTCAACCTCAACGTTCGTGACACCCAGACGGGGATAAAGATCCTACGCCGTGAGGTGCTCGAAGCCGTGCTGCCTCGGACCTTCGAAAAGCGCTTCGCCTTCGACCTCGAGCTGCTGGTGGTGGCCCGTCTGACGGGCTACGACCGCGTGGCAGAGCTCCCAGTGCGCATCGAACGACGCTTCGGGAGCACCATTTCGCTGCGGGCGGTGGCCGGCATCGTGGCCGACACCCTGGCCATCTGGTGGCGTCTGCGCGTCAGGAGCATGTACAGCCCGTCTGAGGGCTGAGCTGCGCGGCCGGACTACCCGCTGAGCCGTCCTGTAGAGACCTGCCTCAACTCACCGCCGTGTAGATGGCCATGGACGCTCCGAACAGCAAGCAGTAGATGCCGAAGGGCGTAAGGGTGCGGGTCTTGAAGTAGTTCATGAGGAACCTGACCGACACGAGCGCGGCCACCGCGGCACAGATGCTGGCCACCACCGCCTGTCCCCTTACTCCCTGGCCGTGGATCCCGGTGAGATCGGAGATCTTGTAGACCCCGGCGGCCAGGATGATCGGGGTGGCCAGGAGGAAGGCGAAGCGGGCCGAGTCCTCGTGGTCCATGCCCCGCACAAGTCCGGCCGTCATGCATACGCCTTCGCGGCTGATACCGGCGATGAGGGCGCTCGACTGGGCTACGCCGATGATCCCGGCCTCGCGGTAGCCGAGGGTCGACAGGGCTCGCCCCCCGTCCTCCTTGGTCCCTTGCCGCGTCGCCAGCTCCCGGACTTGTGACCGGCGCCGGAGGCGCTCGGCGGCCAGCAGGATGACGCCGTTCACCATGAGGAAGTAAGCCGCTGCCGCCGGCTTGGCCAGCGCCACCCGCAGCGGGTGTTCGAGGGCCACGCCGATGATGCCGGCCGGGATGGTGGCCACCACGATCAGCCAGGCCAGGCGCTCGGTCGGAGTCTCGATGCGCCGGCGCACCAGGGTCCCGAAGAAGGCGCCGATGATGGCCACCCAGTCCTTCCAGAAGTAGATGAGCAGACCCACGGCGCTGCCCACGTGGAGCATGACTACGAACGCCAGCCAGAACGACTCCGGTTGGGACTGGACCTTCACCACCGAATGCCAGCCGAACAGGGTCGGGAAGAGAATGGTGTGACCGAGGCTCGACACTGGGAAGAGCTCGGTCACCCCCTGCAGCAGGCCCATGATGACCGCCTGCAACATCGTGATGGGGTGGCTCGCCGAAGCCAGTACGGCGGCCAGGCCATGGCCTTGGGGTGCGGACAACAGTAGGTGCATGGTCGGGCGGAGCCTTTCGGACGGAGGGGGAGGCGCTGTCACGCTACGCAGCCGACCGTGCCCAGGACAAGGCCGACGCCGTATTCGACTCCCTAGGTGTTCACAGAGCGAATTCCGGCCTCTCCCAGCCTCTTCCCAGCTGGTTGCGGGATCCTTGGCTTCACATTTCTTCGGGCGGCTTCGCCACGGATTGGAGGTTTCACGTGAGGATCCTCGTCCTCGGGGGTGACGGATACCTGGGTTGGCCCACCGCTCTGCACCTGTCGCGACGCGGCCACGACGTCGGGGTTGTCGACAACTTCGTGCGCCGCCAGTACGACCACGAGATGGGTGTCGACAGCCTGGTCCCCATCACCCAGCTGAGCCGCCGCGTCCGCCTCTGGCAGGAGGTCTCGGGCCTCGACATCGGCCTCTTCCCGGGCGATCTGACCGACGCCGGCTTCGTCGACGACGTCCTGAACCGCTTCGAGCCCGAAGCCATAGTGCACTTCGCCGAGCAGCGCTCGGCCCCCTACTCAATGATCGACCGCCGCCACGCCGTGTACACACAGGTCAACAATGTGGTGGGGACGCTCAACCTCCTCTACGCCATCGCCGAGCGTGACCCATCGATCCACCTGGTGAAGCTCGGGACGATGGGGGAGTACGGCACTCCCAACATCGACATCGAGGAAGGTTTCATCGAGATCACCCACAAGGGACGGACCGACCTGCTGCCGTATCCCAAGCAGCCGGGATCCTTCTACCACCTGTCCAAGGTGCATGACAGCCACAACATCCAGTTCGCCTGCCGCATCTGGGGGCTCCGAGCCACCGATCTCCACCAGGGTGTCGTCTACGGCCAGGAGACCGATGAGACGACCCTCCATCCCGACCTGGCCACCCGTTTCGACTACGACGGGGTATTCGGCACTGTGCTCAACCGCTTCTGCGTCCAGGCGGTGGTGGGCCACCCCCTCACCGTGTACGGCAAGGGCGGCCAGACGCGCGGCATGCTCGACATCCGCGACACCCTGGCCTGCGTGGAGTTGGCCATCACCAACCCGGCCGAAAAAGGCGAGTACCGGGTCTTCAACCAGTTCACCGAGTCGTTCTCGGTGTCGAAGGTGGCCGACATGGTGGCTGAGGCCTACCCGGGGAAGGTGCGCATCGAGCACCTCGACGACCCCAGGGTGGAGAAAGAGGAGCACTACTACCGCGCCGCCCATACCAAGCTTCTCGACCTCGGGCTGGTGCCGCACCTGCTCGAGCCGGCCACGCTCCGTTCCATTCTGGCGGTGGCCGACACCCATCGCGACCGGGTGAATCCCGAGGCCATCAAGGCCACCGTGAACTGGCGGCAGACCACCAGCGACCTACCCACCGCCTCGGCTCGCGTCAACGCCTGACCCTCGGGCCGCCAAGGCCGGTAGGGTCGGCCGATGGCTCGAAAGTGGCCACGCCTGCGACGACGCCGGTCGTGGAGGCGTGGCGCGGTGTCGATGCTCGTTCCGGCCGCCGCCCTGGCCGCCCTGGCCGCCCTGGCCGCCGAAGCGGCGGTCCAGATCGGCCCGGTATCGGGATCGTTCCACCTCACCGTCGACCGTGGTTTCGCTGCCCTGCTCGCACCGGTGGCGGCCCAATCCGATGCCACCGGCGCCGACGTGCAGTCGTTGCTCGGTGACGCCGAGTTGCTCGACCGTCCGTCGTTGTTCGCCACCTTGCAGAGCCTGGTGACCGCCACCGCCGACCAGCTCCAAGCCTTCGACCTGCTCGTGCCCCCGGCGCCCGCCCCGGGCATCCTCGACACATGCCGGGCGGCTCTGGCCGGCCGCCACGGCGGGGTAATCGAGCTCCAACGCGCCGTGGAAGAGGTCATCGGCGGGCGCAGCGGGTCGGTGCCGGTGGGGCCCGACGCGGGCGTCACATTGCCCACGGCCGTCGCCACCATGATGCAGGCCGACGGAGCGTTCGCCGCCTGCCGGCTCCAGCTTCGCCGAGCGCCGGTCAGTGCCCGGCTGGCCCCGGGCCGGTGGGTCACCGGTGCGGAGCCGTGGAGCTCACCGTCTATTGACCGCCTGGCCTCGGCCCTAGCCTCGTCGCCGTCGCTGGCCGCCCACCACCAGCTGAACCTCATCGCGCTGTCGACCTCGCCGCCGGTGCTGGCTGGACCGGGAGGCGGGGTCATGGCCCCAACCGGTCGTCTCCAGGTCGATGCCGTGGTGGCCAACGCCGGCAACGTCGACGAGCCAGCTGTGTCGGTTCAGGTTTCTGTGGTTCCGCTCGTCGGGCCCGGACCCCAGCCGCTCATGGCGATCGTGGTCGTCCCCGCCGGCCGCTCGGTGACGGTCGTGGTCGGCCCGTTCGCCGTGCGGCCCGGGAGCATGTATCGCCTGCAGGTCACCGCCGCCCCCCCGCAGGGCCCCGGGGCCACATCGTCCTCGACGACCGTGCAGGTGGCCGAGGTGCCGACGACCACCACGACCACGACGACCACGATGACCACCACGACCACCACGACCATTCCGAGCCGGCGGCGCAAGGGGGCGCCCCCGCCCGGCAGATGACCGGCGCCTTCCGGGCGCCATAGGATCGGGGCGGACCACCAGCGGAAGGATCCGAGCGTCGTGACCGAGAGCATCACCATCATCGACAACCGGACGGGCAACCAGCTCGAGATCCCGATCAGCCAAGGAGGAGTGGCCGCCAGCGAGTGGCAGAAGCTGCTCCCGGGGGTGTGGTTCTACGATCCCGGCCTCACCGCCACGGCCGCCTGCGCCAGCTCGATCACCATCGTGGACGGCGAGAACGGCATCCTGCGCTACCGCGGCTACCCGATCGAGGAGCTGGCCGAGCACTCGACCTATTTGGAGGTGGCCTATCTCCTTCTCAACGGTGAGCTCCCCACCACCGACGAGTACGAGCGGTGGCGCCACGAGATCACCATGCACACCTTCATCCACGAGAACGTGCGCAAGCGATTCCTCGAAGGCTTCCACTACGACGCCCACCCCATGGGCATGCTGGTATCGGCGGTGGCGGCGCTGTCCACCTTCTATCTCGACGCCAAGGACATCTTCGATCCCGAGTCCCGCGCCAAGCAGGTGACCCGGCTGATCGCAAAGATGCCCACCCTGGCTGCGGCTGCCCACCGCTTCAGCGTGGGCATGCCCTTCGTCTATCCCGACAATTCGCTCGACTTCTGCTCCAACTTCCTGTCGATGATGTGGAAGGTGGCCGAGCCCCGCTTCGAGCCCGACCCGGTGCTGGCCCGGGCGCTCGATATCCTCTTCATCCTCCACGCCGACCATGAGCAGAACTGCTCGACCACGGCTATGCGCATCGTCGGGTCGTCACACGCCGACCCTTACTCGTGCTGCGCGGCGGCCTGTGCCGCCTTGTATGGGCCCCGCCACGGCGGGGCCAACGAGGAGGTCATCCGCATGCTCGGTGAGATCGGCTCGCTCGAGAACGTGCCGGCCTTCGTGGAGGAAGTCAAGCAGGGCCACGGCCGGCTCCAGGGCTTCGGCCACCGGGTGTACAAGAACTACGACCCCCGGGCCAAGATCATCAAGAAGACAGCGGACGAGGTCTTCACCATCACCGGCAAGAACCCCCTGCTCGACATCGCTCTCAAGCTCGAGGAGATCGCCCTCAACGACGAGTACTTCACGTCGCGTCGGCTGTACCCCAACGTCGACTTCTACTCCGGGCTCATCTACCAGGCCATGGGGTTCCCGCTCGAGATGTTCCCCGTGCTCTTCGCCATCCCCCGCACGGTGGGCTGGCTGGCCCACTGGCAGGAGCTGCTCGACCAGGACTCGAAGATCGCCCGCCCGCGCCAGCTCTACGTCGGCGCCGAGCCCCGCCAGTACGTGCCCATGGGGCAGCGCTGAGCTGTTGACGCCGGCGCCGGGGCGTCGAGCCCGGCGCCCGGCCGGTCAGGGGCCGGGCCGGGGAACCAGCCGCATCAGACCCTCCTGGACCATGGACACGGCCAGGGTGCCATCGCGGCGGAAGAGGAATCCTCTGGCCAGCCCGCGCGCCCCGTAGGCGTTGGGGCTGTCCATGTCGTAGAGGAGCCATTCGTCGGCCCGGAAGGGTCGGTGGAACCACATGCAATGGTCGAGGCTCGCTCCCATGAACTCGGCGTCGTCCCAGCGCACCGGGTGGGGGGCGAGCATGGTGTCGAACAGCGACATGTCCGAGGCGTAGGTGGCGATGCACGAGTGCAGCAGCGGGTCGTCGGGCAGGGATCCGTCGGCCTTGATCCAAACCCGCTGGATGGGCTCCAGGCTCTCGTGCTGCATCCACGGCAGCTCGCCCACGTGGCGCTGGTCGATGGGATGGGGCCGTGCGAACCAGTCGGCCAGCTGCTCGCGATATGGCTCGAGGCGCTGGCGCAGGGTCACCAGTGATTCGGGGTCGGGGACGTCGGGCATGGGAGCCTGATGGACGAGCATGCCCTCCTCCTCGACGTGGAACGAGGCGGCCAGGTTGAAGATGGCTTGGCCGTGCTGGATGGCCACCACCCGGCGCGTGGTGAAGGAGCGCCCGTCGCGGATGCGGTCTACCTCGTAGAGGATGGGAGCGGTGGGGTCGCCGGGGCGCAGGAAATAGGAGTGCAGCGAGTGCACCCGCCCACGCTCCACGGTCCGGCCGGCAGCCATGAGCGCCTGAGCGGCGACCTGGCCTCCGAAGACGCGCTGGCGCCGCTCGTCGGGGCTCACGCCCCGGAAGATGTTCACCTCGATGGGCTCCAGGTCGAGAAGCTTCACCAGGAAATCGAGCTCGTCACTCATGGCCCCCATCCTGGCATTCCCGCCACCGCTATCGTGCAGCCGTGACTCGCCTCGTCCTGCCCGATGGGTTCCTTTTCGGGACCGCCACCGCTGCTCACCAGGTGGAGGGGGGCAACGTGCAAAACGACTGGTGGGCCTTCGAGCACGACCCGGCCGGTCCCTGTGCCGAGCCGAGCGGAGACGCCTGTGACTCCTGGCACCGCTGGCCCGAGGACCTCGACCTGCTGTCCTCGTTGGGATTCGGGCTGTACCGGTTCTCGATCGAGTGGAGCCGCGTCGAGCCCGAGGACGGCGAGTTTTCGACCGCCGCCCTGGAGCACTACCGCGCCATGTGCGCCGGCTGTCACGAGCGCGGCCTGGTGCCCATGGTGACGTTCCACCACTTCACCACCCCGCGGTGGCTGGCTGCTCGTGGCGGGTGGGAGTCGCCCCACGCGCCGGAGCGCTTTGCCCGGTTCTGCGAGCGCGCCGTGGCCCACCTCGGTGACCTCGTCGGGTACGCCTGCACCTTGAACGAGCCCAACATCGTGGCCCTCATGGGTTACGGATATGGCATCTTCCCCCCCGGCGTGCGCGACGAGCGCCGGCGAAGGGCGGTGAACGACGCCTTCTGCCGGGCCCATCGCCGGGCCGTGGACGTGTTGCGGTCGGGTCCGGGGGACTTCCCAGTCGGGCTCACGCTGTCCATGAACGACTACCGGGCGCTGCCCGGCGGAGAGAAGCAGCTCGAGGACCTCCGCCACCACAGCGAAGACGTCTTCCTCGAGGTCACCACCGGAGACGACTACATCGGCGTGCAGACCTACAGCCGGGTCCGGGTAGACGCCTCAGGGATGCTCGGCCCCGAGCCAGGGGTGGCCGTCACCCAGATGGGCTACGAGTACTGGCCCCAGGCCCTCGAGACCACCGTCCGCCGGGCGGCGGCGATGACCGGCCTTCCGGTCATCGTGACCGAGAACGGGATCGGCACCGACGATGACGAGCAGCGGCGGTCCTTCGTCACCGAAGCCCTGGCCGGGGTGGGGCGGTGCCTGGACGACGGCGTCGACGTACGGGGGTACGTGTACTGGAGCCTGCTCGACAACTTCGAGTGGGTGCTCGGGTACGGACCGCGATTCGGGCTGGTGGAGGTGGACCGCCAGACGTTCGCCCGGTTGCCCAAGCCCAGCGCGTCGTGGCTCGGCTCAGTGGCTCGACAGGGGGCTCTGGAGCTTCCCTGAGGCGCTCGGGCCCGAGGAAAGGGGGCGGGAGCGGCGGGTAAGATACGTCGGATGCCAGACGCCATCCTCAGGCTGTGGCGGCTATACCACACTCCGTACGGCAAGAAGCTCTTTCGCTACACGATGGTGTCGGTGGTCTCCACCGCCGTGTCCTTCGCCGTGCTGGGGTTCGTCTACGGCGTGCTGCGCCTGTGGAGCGAGGTGCCATCGACGGTCTTCGCCAACATGGTGGCGACATTGCCGTCGTACTACCTCAATCGGAACTGGGCCTGGGGCAAGAGCGGGCGCTCGCATCTGCGCCGGGAGGTGCTGCCCTTCTGGGGCATGTCCATCGCCGGCATCGTGCTCTCGATCTTCACGGCTTCCGAGGCGCGCCACCTGGGAGATGTGCATCACTTCCACCATCTCGGCCGGACCGTGCTCGTGCTCGGGGCCAACTTGATCGCTTTCGGCGTGCTGTGGGTGCTCAAGTTCCTGCTCTTCAACAAGCTCTTCCACGTGCACCCGGTCACCGACGACGACGACGAGCTGGTCGAGACCGTCTCCCCTTGAGGTTCCGGTTTCGGTAGGTCAGTCCCGGAAGTTGGTGAACTGCAGCGGGATCCCGAAGTCCTCTTCCTTCAACGTCTTGATGACGGCTTGCAGGTCGTCGCGCTTCTTGCCTGACACCCGTACCTGGTCGCCTTGGGTCTGGGAGGAGACGCCCTTCAGGTTGAGATCCTTAATGGCCTTGTTGATCTTCTTGGCGTGATCGGCCGACACCCCAGCCCGGATCTTGATGTGCTGGCGGACCGAGCCTTTGGTCGCCTCTTCGATCTTGCCGTCCTCCAGGGACTTGAGCGACACCTCGCGGCGCACGAGCTTCTCCTCGAGCACCTGGTGGAGGGCCCGCAGGCGGTCCTCAGTGGCCGAGCGCAGGACGAGTTCGTCGGCGCCTAGCTCAATGGTCGAGTCGGTGCCCTTGAAGTCGAAGCGAGTGGCCGCTTCGCGGCTGGCCTGGTCCACGGCGTTGCGGACCTCCTGCATGTCGACCTCGGAGACGACGTCGAAGGTGGGCATGGGCCAGACCATACCGCCCGCCCCGGGTCCCTGATCGGCCGCGATATCGTCTCGCCCGGGTCGGTGCCCGAGCGGCCAAAGGGAGCAGACTGTAAATCTGCCGGCACAGCCTTCGAAGGTTCGAATCCTTCCCGGCCCACTCTGTTGTTCCGGTTTCCTGGGGCCGGTCGCCTCGGCTCCAGGGACGGGGTTGCCCCCGCAGCTCGCTGCCCCCCCGGGTACGGGGTCGTCCGTTACAATGCCGTTACGAACGGTCGGCCTCCGGGCATGAACCGCTCGGCTGGAATGCCCCCTTCCCCCGCATCACCCCCGGCTCCCCGCCGGGATGCACGGGCCTTCCCGCCTACCCGGCATGACGAGGGAACCGACACGATGGGCGCACAGGACACCATGGGCGGCATTCGCGCTGTCCCGGCTGGGTCGACCGGCTCGCTGACCCAACGCGTGCTCGACCGGCTCGCCATGTGGGATGCGAAGGTGCGTACACGCTGGCCCTTCGCCGCCATCGTCGGCCCAGACGTCGAGCCCCCGACCATGGCCGGCAACTCCACCCGCCTGCTCGTTCGTCCGGCCATTCTCGGGTTCGTGGCCATTACGGCAATTACGCTCGGGGTGTCCCAGCAGCGCTCCCCCTTCGCCCTGAAGCTCCCCGGCGCCTGGTTCTTCGGTGTTCCAGCCTCCGGCGCCCAACCGTCGTCGCACGACCTCTTCCTCGGCCTCGTCGCCGTCTATGGCGGCCTGCTCCTGTTGCTGCGGGTCTGGTACGGCTTGATCAGGACCCTGACCAGGGTCCACGACGTCCCGGTCCGCAAGCTCGCGGCGGTGGCCGGGCTCTGGATCATCCCGCTGTTGGTGGCGCCCCCGCTGTTCAGCCGCGACGTATACAGCTACGCCGCTCAGGGCGAGATGATGAGCCACCACATCAGCCCCTACCACTACGGGCCCGGTGTCCTCGGCGCCGCCCCGTCGGTCACACTGGTCGACCCGTTGTGGCTCAACACCCCAGCGCCCTACGGCCCGCTGTTCATGGAGGCCGACGGTCTGGTCACGAGTGCTTCGGCCCACCACGAGCTTCCCGACCTGGTCCTTCTCAGGCTGCTCGCCCTGGGGGGTGTGGGGCTAATCGCCCTGGCCATTCCGAGCCTGGCCCGAAGCCTCGGGCGGGACCCGGCGCACGCCTTCACCTTGGCGGTGCTCAATCCCGTCACCATCCTCCACCTGGTCGGAGGGGCCCACAACGACGCTCTTATGTTGGGGCTGCTCGCCGTGGGCCTGGCTTTGTCACGACGAGGTAGGCCTGTGGCCGGCATCGTCGTCTGTGCCCTGGCTGCGGCGGTGAAGGTGCCCGCCGCCATCGGCATCCTGTACATCGCCTGGGAGTGGATGGGACCGGGGATCCCGTGGCGAGCCCGGGTCCGCCCGGTCGTCACGGCCGGCCTCCTGTCCGGAGCCGTCATGGGAGCGCTGTCCTTGGTCACCGGACTGGGCTGGAGCTGGGTGATGAACCTGGCGACACCCGGCACCGTGCGCTCGTGGGTAGCGCCGGCCACCGGCGCCGGCATCCTGCTCACGGACGTGGCCCACCTCGTGCACATCGGCGTCCCGCTGCACGACATGCTGTCGCTCACCCGCCTGGTCGGCCTGGGTGTGGCGGCCGGCGTCGGCATCTGGTTGCTCACCCGAGTCGAGCGGATCGGGACCTTGCGGGCCATGGGCCTCACGCTGCTGCTGGTGGTGGCCCTCGGACCCGTCGTCCAGCCGTGGTACCTGTCGTGGGGCCTCGTGCTGCTAGCCCCGGTGGCGACCGGTCGTGTGCGCACTCTAATAATCGGCCTGTCGGTGGCATCGGCCTTCATCGGCCTTCCCGGGGCCCGTCAGCTGGTCATCGACCTCCTGCAGGCCAATCCGCTGACCGTGGCGATGGCCTTGCTGGCCTGCTTGGCCATCCTGACCGTGCCGCTCACGCCGTTCGATCGGGAGCAGGTCCTGCCCGGGTGGCGCCGGCGTCGCGGGCCGGGCCCGAGCTCGTTGGACGACGAGCCCCCAGTGGAATTGGATCTGGCCAGCACCTGAACCAGCAGGGGCCGGCCCGATCGGCCGGGAATCCGGGTCGGGTCGTGGTCGTTGTCGGCGCCGGGCGTCGAGCCGGCGCCGACCGGTCAGAGCATCCGCTGCAAGATGGCCACGTCGATCCACCGGCCGAACTTGCGCCCCACTTCGCGCTCCACCCCGACCAGGGAGAACCCCTCGGCCTCATGGAGAGCGATCGACGCCTCGTTGTCACCCGACGTGCGGGCGATCACCGTGTGGAAGCCCTGGCGCCGGCCCAACACCACCAGCTCGGCCAGGACCAACCGCCCCACGCCCCGGCCCCGCCACGACTGATCTACATAGACGGAGTCCTCCACGGTGGTGGCGTATGCGGCTCTCTCCCGGAAAGGGGAGAGTGAGCCGAATCCGGCCACGACAGCGCCCTCCACGGCCACGACGGCAGGATGGGTGCCTTGGTGTTCCTCGATCCACGCCGCTTGCTCGGAGAGGCTGCGCGGGACGATGTCGAAGGTCACCGTCGACCCGGTGACCTCGGCGTTGTAGATGGAGCGGATCGCCTCGGCGTCGCTCGCATGGGCCAGGCGGACGTCCATCGGGAGTCAATGTAGGCAACCGGCGTCCACCTCCCGGCCCCCGGCCGGTTGCCACTTCTACCTCATTGTCCCCTATGGCAACTCACTGCTGACTGTTACACCCCGGTGGCAAGGTAATCGCATGTTCGACGTGCCCCGCTCGGCTCTGAGCGCTTTGCGCCACTACCTCGAGGACCTCGACCCGGCCCGGGTGACGACGGGGCAGGCAGCCACCTTGTTCGACCTGTTCGCGCGGTTGGAGCGCCTGGGGGCGGCCGGCAAGCTGCTTGTGGCCCCCCGGGCCGCCGAGTCGGACGTCTGGGTCCGCCAGGGGCACCGCACCCCGGCGTCGTGGATGGCCGAGCTCACCGGTTGTGGGATGGGGGAGGCGTCCGGCGTCCTCGACGTCGCCGAGCGTCTCGAGCGCCTGCCGGCCACAGTCGGAGCCCTGCGTCGGGGGGAGCTCTCGACCGGACAGGCCAAGGAGATCACCTCGGCGGCGAGCCGCGTGCCGTCCGCGGAAAAGGAGCTGCTCGAGGCGGCGGCGGCCGACTCCATGCGCCAACTTCGAGACAGGTGTCGCAAGGTGAAGGCGGCGGCTGCCTCGAGCGAATCGGCAGCTGCACGCGAGCAGCGCATCCACCGGACGCGCTTCCTGCGCACCTGGAGCGACGAGGAGGGAGCCTTCCGGCTCGAAGCCCGCCTGACGCCCGAAGCCGGCGCCCGCATGCTGGCCGGGTTGCACCGCGAAGCCGACGCCGCCTACGAGGAGGCTCGCCTGGCCGGCCGCCGCGAGGGGCCGTGCGCCTATCTGGCCGATGCCCTGGTGCGCCTGACGACCGGCCAGCACTCCGACTCCGGCGGACGACCTCGGCCACCGGCCCAGGTGCAGCTGCGGGTGGACCTGGCTGCTCTGCGTCGGGGTGAGCTCGAAGCTGGCGAGATCTGTGAGATCCCCGGCGTCGGCCCGGTGGCTCTGGCCACGGCCGAGCGCCTGATCGGTGACAGCTTCGTCAAGATCCTGGTCACCGATGGTGTCGATGTCCAGTGCGTGGCCCACATCGGGCGGTCCATCCCCGCCCATATGATGACGGCCCTGGCCGAACGCGACCCCACCTGCGTCGTGCCCGGGTGCGCCGTGGCCCAAGGGCTCGAAGTCGATCACTACCAGGTCCCCTTCGCCAGCGGCGGTCCGAGCGAGTTGTGGAACCTGGCCCGATTGTGCAGCCACCACCATCGCCAAAAGACCCATGGCGGCCATGAGTTGGTTGGCGGTCCGGGGCACTGGGTTTTCCGACGCTCGAGAGCTGGACCGGCATCCGAGGACGACGATGTGCCGGCGTTCGACGTCGCAGTGGGCGTGGGGGCCTGAGGCCCGCCGGCGCTCCGGCGCGCCACGGCGGGCCGAAAGAACCGCTGGTCGGGTGGACTATGCTCGCTCGGCGCGGACGTGCCGCGTGTGGCCCCCTTAGCTCAGTCGGCAGAGCACAGCCATGGTAAGGCTGGTGTCGTCGGTTCGATTC
>Ga0307374_10011267_pt1 | contig 12758 bp, 12 predicted proteins | sample OX3MG_FD_202532 | JGI IMG/M metagenome (GOLD analysis project Ga0307374, IMG submission 202532) | Soil microbial communities from Risofladan, Vaasa, Finland - OX-3 | ecosystem: Environmental > Terrestrial > Soil > Coastal area > Acid sulfate soil | place: Finland: Risofladan, Vaasa | collected...
CAGATCTTGCAAAGGAAGAAAGTGATGCATACTGGACTTACCGAAATAACTATGCTACCTATGATGTGATGATAAATCAGATAAATTCAGTCAGAAAGCAGATACATAGAATTGTGTGGAATAGACTAGTTGAAATGAATCTTGTCTCAATTTCATATAATGATTTTGTAAAGATTCGAGCTCAGAAGGAAAGAGAGAAGAAGAAAAAGAGACGTGAATTCCTGTCAAAAAGATATGGTGATACTATGACATGGCGTTACAGAAAGGATCTAGTCAGATTTGGCAGGAGAAGTAGCAACAATTCGGATACATATTACGAAGACAAGCTTGATAATCCAGACGAGAATTGATTTTTTTAATTTTGTACTATTCTATTATATCATCATGACATACGAAATCAAGAACAATGTAATAGCAATAGATGCCGGAACTGGCTTTGTCAAGTGTGTCTCAGCCCACCTGCGAAGGTCATTTCCGTCCATTTATGGGACCAGGAGATTGACCAGGTGGGAAGATAACAAAGAAGGAACAGTTGATGCAGTAGGATATGAAGCAAGAAAGATGTCAAGCTACCCTGATGCTGTTCTGGTAAGGGCAGTACTTGAAGGTAAAATGGCAGAGGAGAAGGCCTTTGTATCTATAATCAGGGAGGCAACAAGACAGCTTGGCTGCGAGAGGGACACAAGTTCACTTCTTATTGTAATGGGCCTTCCATATGGTGCAGCACTACAAAAACAGCAACTTGAAAAGCTCGTCGAGCGGACCTTGAAGCCAAAAAAGGTACTTGTTATTCCACAATCAATTGGTACTTTGTTGGCAGAAGATGCAAGGACTGGAATGGTATTATCAATAGGTCAGGGCACCACAGAGCTTGCACTCTTTGAGAACCTCAAGCCGATCTCAGGGATATCAATTCCGCAGGCCTGTGATTATCTGTACGACGAAGACGATCTTGCATATATTGACTGGGAAAAAAATACCATAGACAAAAAGAAGATAGATTCATTGACTAGCATCTTATCAAATAAACTGGCAGCTTTTAAGACCAGATTGAATAAACCATACAAGATCTATCTATCAGGTGGAGGAGCACTCATTCCTGGATTATACGAATCCTTACAGGGAAAGGTACCAGATAATCTTGTACTAGTCAAGGATCCTGTATACTCTAACGCAACAGGGCTCTACAAGCTTGGCCAAATGATATCTAATACTGAAGGTCCGCAAGTGACACACCGTCAACAATGACATCCTCTTCTCCTTTTTTGTCTAGATGACTTTCTTCTTTTGCTTGTTTTATGAATTCAACCAGTGTGGTATCGTCATTGTTGTTGATATCATCATTATCCAGATACTTGCTGTCTTTTGATACGACAAACTTACAGCCTTCAAGCTTGAAATAAAGTTTGGTGCCTTTTTCTATTTGTAATTTCTCACAGATTCTTTTGGGTATTGTAACCATGAGAGAGTGCTCAGGTTCACGGCCCATCTTCATGACGCTTCTTGTATGGATTTTTGTTAACATGATATGACAATGGAATGATAAAAAATTAAAAATAAAAAGCCTATGGAATATGGCATGAAAACCATAGGGTGTTATTGATTTATTTTGCACCTAGTTGACTGGATTCATGTATCTTTTGAAACAAAAACATCTGATGCAGTCAAGAAAAGGTAAGGAAAATTGACACTCACGAATGACACACTCGTAAAAATTTCCTTGTTTTTGACCAAAAAGCTACCTTCCGCCATATTATACGTATATTATTTTTTCTTTTCTTTTTTCATTATGATTTTCTATTTTCTTTTTTATCCTGATCTCAAACCCTATAGTTCTTAGATTATCATTTTCTGTTGGTTTTAACATTTGAACTCATTGTAATCTTATTTGTTTTATCAAAATCTTTTGATTCGTTTAATACATTCTTGATCTTCATTTACTTTCTTTTTCTAGTTTTAGAATTTGACTTGTCTTTTCCATCCTGTTTTCTATCAATCTAGTGTCATCTCTTCTCTATTTACATACAGAATCATTCACGCCACACCTTTCACTCTTTTGTAAAGTTCCACTGCAAGATCTGCTACTGTAAATGTTGACTTTTGATCTCATAAACACTTCATGATTATTTCTTCATCATTCATGATTTAGAATTACAAGGAAACAAGTGTTAAATCAATATTATTTAGGAAAGTAGAAATTTCTGTCTTTAAATACTCTTAGGTATCAAGTGTCGCGATAAAATTTCATATTTCCCTTTATCGCCTCAAATTCCATATCAGACTTTGATATCAATTTGATAATATCCCAATCTGTTTCATTAAATCTTTTTTTGGCTAGAAGACGAAGATCTTCCCTATCAGTAGATCTGTTTGCTCTACTTTTAGCCACTATGAGACACTCTAAACTAATCACCCTAAGTGTGTTTTTGGTGTCAACCTGAATTATTGTAGACATGTCTAGTATAGATTTAATTGGTATTTCACCCACATCTTTTCTAAAAAAATCAACTTTAAAGTGTCTGGGAGTTTGCCAAGAATCTCTCTTATCCCTGAGTTTGATGTATCCCTTATCCAATAAGGCATCATCAGATAACTCGGTTGTTAATGCAAAATCCAAATCTTCAGAAGATCTTCCTATTTTTGTATGTAGCATTACTGCAGCAGCTCCAATGAGAACAACATCACCGATATCTTTTGCTATTTCAACGGCTTCATGCACTAGCGGATTCATATATTGATGATCTATTGCTTTCTTCTTGTACTTTTTTTACATATTCAATGGGAAAATGAGCCCTAGTTGTCAACTGATCTCCATGTTGTAACTCTATAGCTATTGCATCAAGTGAATTTCTTCCACCATTTGCTATACAATCAAGATATATTCTTTCTATTTTATTTTCCAAATCTCCAACAGGTGGAAGTAATACAACACGTCCGTTACTACCCTCGCTGAATCCACTTTCTTCTTTTAGAAATTTCGATGCGGCATCTAAATCATTTACATATACGTAAAAGTTAGAGGGTGTTTGATATTTTGTAATATCCCATACGGCATAATCAAGGGTAGTTAAAATCTGACGTGGGATGTTCTTTCTGGCAAAAGTGATATCTGATTCAGTATAATATTTTCCAAATCTTTTTGCGTTCTTTAATGCAATTAATGATGGTAGAAGTTTCTTTAGAACATGCAATGGTTGTGAAACAACATCTGTTTTGATCTCAAATTGATTTCGTCCAAGTTTGGCAAGATTCAATGATTCTAGAAGATGTAATCTACGATAGGCAGTAAACAATGAACCAGCTAATGGAATTGCATCTTCTTTTATTCTATAGACAGGTCTATCACTGAATTCCTGTGCAAATGAAACTGCACGTATTACATCTGGAAATAATTCATGCAGTGAATCTGTTAGTAGCATGTTAATACTATATACATGATCAATATATAAAACATTATGATTTATATTAATTATTTATATATTGATCCTACATATGGAAATATACAAAATAAGAGTTATGCTTTCCACTGCTTATTTTTACCATTAAAAAGACAATAAAGGAGTAGATATGTGGAAAATTCCTCAGTAACAGAACTATTTTCAAAAGTTCTTTTTAACAATATTCTCGACGTAGTGAATGAAAAATGTCTCATCTTCCACTTCACCAAATGCTCTTGTTAATTCTTCCATAATTGATGCTACTAATTTTTGCGGATCAAAAGATTTCAACGATACTTCTCTAGTTATTGTAAATTGATGCATTTGTGTTGTTTTTCCCATATGAAATGGGTCGTCTATATTTGAAGAACCTAGAACAAAATTTTCTACTTTATAATGAGTATAACGAATTAGTAATCTCTGATCGTAATTGAAATGCTTGTATAATTGCTGAATATGCCTAAGTATGACAAAAAGAAAAACAACTTCACGTCCAGCTGCGATTAATCTTTGTTCATGTATTTTCTCTTGCAAACAGAAGTATCCCATATCATTAATGACGCCATATGTGTGAGGATTTTCTGGAAATGAACTATTCCTATAATGGATTTCATTTTGAACTATTCTTCCATAACTTTCTATGTTTACATATTGAAGTTGTCGACTTCTTAACCAGTCTACATTTTCCTGATTAAATTCAATTAATCTTGAATTCGAATCTATTGGAATGACCAATAATTCCCGTATTGCGTCAGGTATAACAGGTAGTGAATTTTGAAATTTTGTAATTTCTCCTTCAGATTTACTATCATCTACTTTTTTGAAAAGTTGTTCTAATTCATCTGCGCTAGGTTCACGGATTGTAGAACCAACTCTTATCAGGTGTACTTTACCTGAATCAGTATTCAATGCATGAGGAGTATGAGTCATTTTTGGAATAGTGATGACATAAACATGATCATTTGATATTTGCACGTCTTCAAACATGGGTCTTATTGACGGAGAGCATTTGTCTCGTGCTATATTCATTACAAATTCTTCATGTCCTTGTTTTGCTACAAATTTTTCAATTTTTCTTGTATCATCACTTATACCTATAATGATTCTACCACCAAAATCCTCCGAGATGTATTTGTTGTTGGCAAAAGCGACCATTAATCTGGCTAGTTTTTGCGGTTCTGAGAGAATCTTATGACTCTTGAAATCTAGTGTTAGTCCTTCCCATTCAGAAATCCAACTTCTAACATCTTGTTCTGTGAATACCACAGAACATTAACCAACCAAGAAGAATAAAACTGAAAGGAATATTCTTTCTACCGGATATTTTTTCCATATAAAAGCCAATTTCACGGGTAAAAGTAGGAATAATGTAATTGTTAATGATCTATAATTATCCCTGTTGATATTGCCAATCTTTGATAAGGATCTCTAATCGGTTGGCATCATGATCACTTAGTTCCATTTCTTTGCGATTCTTATTTGATTAATCTGAAACAAAACTGAAACATCCAATTCCTGCAAAATAATTATTTTTTAAAAGGACAATGAGCTAGGCCGACAAGAAAATTGTAAACAATAAATCCACTTAATGTGTGAAGACATTCTGAAGAGAATTGAGTATAGATCAAAAGCGGGGCCAATTAATCAAACAGGCTTTTGAAAAATCTGGTTTCAAAGTTAGAGATATGTCGCTAGAGGGAGATAGTTATAGGTTAATTCTTGAAACACTCAAAGGCAATGAGGGTGAATCTATGGAGATATACAAAAAGAAAAGTTCTGACCTAATAGTTTTCTCAAGTAATGTATATCTGAAAAATCAGCACTATGAAAAATATAGACACCTTGATGATGATACGAGAGAGAAATTCGATAATAAGTTGGAAGAACTACTCGCAACACATAACGTAATTCATGAAATTACTGAAGATGAAAAAGGATTTGGGGTTTCAATTAATGTTGCGATTGATCATAACACGCTTAATACTGATGTTTTAAAAGATTGTTATAATAGAGTTAACAATTCAACTGTTTCCATATTCAACTTCCTTATGGATTTTTCCTATGATAAAATCAAGTTATGAGACTATAGGTTATTTGTAATATCAGAATATGACTTAGTAATTCCATCAATTATCTTATCGTAAAGTGTCTCAAAATTTCTGTTTTCAATAATTCCTAATCTTTCATAACAAAAATCAAGTTTCTTTTTAGTCTCTCCGTTACTTAATTTATGATCAACAATGATTCTAAAGTCGTATAGGACAAAAAACGGCTTCATAATGTCACACGCGTCCAGTTTCTTCGAACGTAACTTGATCCATTTTTCAAGAAGTTTCAACCCTCTCATTTCTTTCAAATCTAATTTTCCGTCTAATGTCATTATATCAGATTTCAACGATTCATTGTCTATGGCCTCAATGCAAAGTTTCGTAAGGCAGTTGATTATGTGAATGACTCCTTTTTCGTTCCAGTTTACAGGCCTTATCAATTCTCCAAGAATTGTGTATTCTTCTTTTTCATAATCAAATATTCTGAACTTGAATTTATTTTTACAAAGCTCTTCAAATGACGATCTTTCTTTTAGTAATTTACTTTCGTTGGAGAGTTCTGCAAACTCTGCTTCTCTCTGTGCGGCATAAAATTCTGATGCTACGTCATGATCCGATTCTATGTTCTCGGACAGTAAATATTGCTGCTCCTTTTGAGGTATTCTTTCTTCCAAATCGCCAAGCCAACAGAAAACTTTACCATTTCTATTGATTCCAAAACTTAGATCCCATTCATCATTATTGTGGAAAATAGTTCCATATGTATTTCCAGCAATATCTACACGATATTCATCAAAACTCATATACTTATGCAAAACTTTTCTGTCAAAGAAAACAGGAGTAAAGAATCCATCTTTGGCAAATCCAGATTGTAGTCCTGGAATGAATTTGCAATCACTTGCATCATATTTGAAATTTACATTTTTACATAAATCGTAACGAAATTTGCTTGCTTCTTCTCTCCTTCCTCCTTTGAATACTTTGGTACCTCTTTTTTTAGATTCACCAATAATCCATTGTATGAATGCTTTAGTCCAATCTGGCTGATACTCTACACCACAACTAAGGCATACCAGTGTGGGCATATTTGGTACAATGATGCGTATTTCATTTATAACCTCATCAAAATTTTTGAATTCTAGTTTAAGCCACCCTCTACATTTATCACAATGAAGTGTTTGAAACTTATGCTTTTTTATCTTATCAGACAATCAAACCGCCACTAATCTGTTGTTACTCTATCTTTTAATTTGTTTGATAACTTTCAATCTAAAAAACACAAAACATCATGAAGATTTTAAAATAACCAGTATAATTTATCGAAGGAAATCAATTGGCATGACATGACGGTCAAGAAAGCCATCGAACTAATCAAACAAAACAACCGACATCATCTAGAAGACATCAAACTTTACAATGAGATTTTAAATAAATATGAAGAATCAAACAAGATAGGTCCTCAGCTCAATGAACTCACAAAAAAGATGCAAGAGATATTCTTAGGTCTAGTGATAATGATCAAAAAAACGAAGGAGACGCAGATACAATTCAACAATGGAATAATCAATTTACTGACTCGGAAAATGAAACTGGTGGTACAGGACACAGTGAGTGGCAGGAGAAATAAGGTAAGGAGACTATTGTTGGAAGGTTACAAGCAAAAGGAGATTGCGCAAAAGTTGGGGAGTAGCCTGTCAACGGTGGAGAGGGACATCAGGGTAATACGAAAAGGGCAATGAGTGAAGCAGGTTTAAAGAAAAGTCAATTATAAAGAGCTTTAAGGATAATATTGAATCTATGTCAGAAGACTTCACCTACGAGATTCCAAATGAGAAGGACTATCAAATCACATTGATAGGGTTACTTAAAAAAAGAGGAGAACGAGAACTTGTAAATTTACTTGATGGTGCAGAATGCACAATTCATACCACTAGTAACTTTTCTCACAAACGTTGGAATGGAATGTGGACTAAAATACAATTTGCTGTGCCGATAGAGAAACTTGATCCTCCAGAAGAACATATGCAAAAGATTATCAAAATTTGTGATGAATTAATGCCACTTAAAGCAGGATTTGATGTGATGAAGGTCGAGTTTGTTCCAATGATAACAGCCACAAAAATTGAGAATTCACCTAGGGAAGATTTGGATAAAACTACAGAGGCCATATCAAAAGACATCATGCAGAAAATCCTGCCAGAAGACATTAAGGATAAGGGAAGAGAAATGTCCAGAGCGTATCTTTATCTTTACTGTATCGAGAATACTCTAAGATTGTTTGTAGATAATGTTTCTAAAAAGAAATTCGGGAATAATTATTTTGATGAACTGAGCATTAGAAGTGAAATTAGAACTTCCGTAACCAGAAGAAAAGAGGACGAAAAGAAAAATAGTTGGATTCGAGTTAGAGGTGATTCTGACATATTCTATATAGATTTTGACGATCTTGGATCCATCATACAGAACAATTGGCAATTATTCTCAATTTATTTCCCAAGTCAGCAGTGGATTCTTGCCAAAATTGAAGAGCTCACCAAATGTAGGAACTTGGTTGCTCATAACAGCACTATTGGAGAACATGAGATGAAAATGATATCTGTCTATTTGGAAAGTATTTTGAGACAGTTAGGAAAATTTTAGAGAAATAATGATGTGATGGTAAAATTTCTGTAAATATACGATGAGCGAGACCAAAAATCTTTTTTTATAATAAACACCTTTTGAAAGTAATGTCATATCCTAGTAAAATTTGCCCAGAATGCGGTCACGGACGAAATTCATGAAAAGGGTTGCTTGATGCCAAATTGTGGGTGTACACGTAGAGTTTTTCATTAATCTGACAATTTTGAGATTTTAAAAAGTGGGGGTTACTGTTAAGACAAACCGAGGGAAACAGTTTTCTTAAAAGTAATGATTATGATTGCATTGATCGCAATGCGCTTTGAATGGTAATGGATTTCCATCACAGGGGCATTTTTTGACCGCCTGATAAATCGTGACAGCGGATGCTGCTATTCCTAAGATGGATCCTATTATGTCCCAGTCATCTTTTCTAGACATACACTGTTTACAGATTGGCTATATTTAAGGAATTACTAATCTTCCAGATTAGTAAATCTGTGAAAGAGATCGAAGGTAATGTTGAAATATTTCGATCATCTTTTGTTCATTAATGCCTAGTATACGCTGCGAATCATTTAACGATTTGCTGTGGGCATATGTCGCAGATATTGCAAGGATCAGGAAGATTAGTAGATGTAACGCATTGGAGACTGTAATCGAAGAACACATGAAATTCATGGCTCTGGAGCAACATAGGAGGGAGAACAAGGTTGGTACGAAGAAAAAAGGAAGATGACTGGATAGAAGCGGCGATCGGAGTCGGGTTAGGTGTACTGGCACTCTATTTTCTCAAGAAGCTAACTGAAAAAACTCCGCCCGAAGTAAACAAGGTTTGTTCTTATTGTGGGACGGTAGCAGCAAAATGGGCCAGGGCATGTCCAAATTGTCGAAATACTCTGCCAATCTGAGATTATCTCTAACAATTTAAGAATACAGCATTAAATTATCAATGAGGTATATGGGCATCCTACACACGTTGACAGTATGAGATACTTGGATAGTCAAATCCGGATGCTCAGAGTGTGGAAAATCACAGGAAGAAGTAGAAAAGTAGTTCCAAAAAGAAGATTTCGTATGATCGGATTTTTAATCCCTAGTACCAAAATAGAAAAGGTAGCCTTATGAAATCTCAGAAAAATGAAAACGGAAACGGTGCTAACCTTGGTTTTGAACAGAAATTGTGGATCACTGCTGATAAATTAAGGAGCAACATGGATGCTGCAGAATACAAGCATGTTGTTCTAGGTCTTATTTTCTTAAAGTACATCTCTGATGCCTTTAACGAGGTTTATGAAGAATTAAAAAAAGATCCTACATCCAATCCAGAGGATGTTGATGAATATATTGCCAAAAGAGTTTTCTGGGTTCCAAAAAAAGCAAGATGGGATTATTTAGAAAGTAATGCAAAGAAGCCAGAAATTGGTAAATTAATTGATGATGCAATGGATATTATAGAAAAAGAAAATCGTTCTCTCAAAGGAGTTCTACAAAAAAATTATGCAAGACCTGCATTGAATAAACAAAGACTAGGAGAATTAATTGATTTAATCGGTACGATTGGTTTAGGGGATAGAGCAAGCAGAAGTAAGGATGTTCTTGGAAGAGTCTACGAATATTTTCTAGGACAGTTTGCAGATGCAGAAGGCAAGAAGGGAGGCCAGTTCTATACCCCTAGAAGTATTGTCAATCTTTTGGTAGAGATGTTGGAGCCGTATAAAGGAAGAATCTTTGATCCCTGTTGCGGTTCAGGAGGGATGTTTGTTCAAAGTGAAAAATTCATAGAAGCACATGGCGGAAAAATTGGTGACATTTCTATTTACGGTCAAGAAAGTAATCAGACAACATGGCGTCTATGTAAGATGAATCTAGCTATCCGAGGTATTGATTCGAATATTGAGTGGGGGGATTCTTTTAGAGATGACCAGTTTAAGGATTTGAAAGCAGACTTTGTTCTTGCTAATCCTCCATTCAATGATAGCGATTGGAGTGGGGAACTTTTACAAGATGACGTAAGATGGAAGTTTGGAGTACCACCAAAAGGAAACGCTAACTTTGCATGGGTACAAAACTTCATTCATCATCTTTCATCTACTGGAATTGCTGGCTTTGTTTTGGCTAATGGATCAATGTCGGCTAATACTTCAGGCGAAGGGGAAATTCGTAAGGCCATTGTTGAAGCAGATTTGGTTGATTGCATGGTAGCCTTACCAAACCAATTATTCTATAATACCATGATTCCTGCTTGTTTGTGGTTCGTTTCACGGGGTAAGAAAAACCATAAATTCCGAGATAGGAAAGGCCAGGTGCTCTTTATTGATGCCAGAAAACTAGGGGCAATGGTTGATAGGCGACATAAAGAATTAACTGTCGAGAACATAAACAAAATTTCAAACATTTATCATATTTGGAGGGGAGAAATCAAGGATAAAAAATATGAGGACATTCAAGGATTTTGTAAATCTGTAACTCTTGACGAAATTAAAAAATATGAATGGATTCTGACTCCGGGTAGGTATGTAGGAACACAGGAGGAGGAGGAAAATGAAGAAGTATTTGAAGAAAGAATGAAACAATTAACTACAGAGCTTTCGGAACAAATGAAACAAGGTCAGATATTAGATCAAGAAATTAAAAAAAATCTGTCAAGTATTGGTTTTAATTTGTGATATGAAAACAAAATTAAAACAAACTGAATTAGGAATGATTCCAGAAGATTGGAAAGTTGTTCCACAGAAAGAGGTGGCTCGTTTTGTTAATGGAAGAGCATACAGTTATGAAGAATTTAAGGAAACTGGAATCCCCATAGTTAGAATACAAAATCTTACGGGAATAAAGGAATTTGTTTATTCCGATTTAAAATTAGAAGAAGAAAAATATATCAATAAAGGTGATCTTATTTACGCTTGGTCTGCAACTTTTGGACCATATGTATGGGATGGTCCACGAGCGATATATCACTACCACATATGGAAAATAATTTGTGATGAAAGACAATTAGATAAAATCTTCTTTTATTATGCATTAAAACATAATTCTGATAGGATAAAAGATACGGGTACTGGTTCTATTTTTACACATATCACCAAAAAATTGATGGATGAGTCATGTATTTCTCTTCCGCCATTATTGGAACAAAAATCTATTGCAAGTATTCTTTCTTGTCTGGACTCAAAAATTAAAATCAATTATCAGATGAATAAAACCCTTGAATCAATATGTCAAGCAATATTCAAGCACTGGTTCATTGACTTTGAATTTTCAAACGAGGAAGGAAAACCATACCAATCCTCAGGGGGAGATGTGACTAACAATGAAGAATTAGGAAAAGAGATGCCGAAGGGGTGGAAAGTAAAAATTATTGGAGATGTGGTTACCGTGAAAGGAGGTTCCACTCCTAGTACAAAAAACCCTGAATATTGGGATGGAAAAATAAATTGGTGTACTCCTAAAGATTTGTCAGCACTTAATTCACCGATACTTCTAGACACGGAAAGAAAAATAACTGAAAGTGGTCTATCGATTATCAGTTCCAATCTGTTACCTATTGGTACAGTTCTCTTGTCGTCAAGAGCACCGATTGGCTATTTAGCTATCTCTGAAATTCCTGTTGCTATAAATCAAGGTTTTATTGCAATAGTATGTGATAAAATATTATCAAAATTCTTTATGTTATTCTGGTTGCAGCATAACATGGATATAATAGAAAGCAGAGCACATGGAACGACTTTTCAAGAAATCAATAAGACTAGCTTTAGAAACATTAGCATTCTGGTACCTTCCATAGAAATTTTAAACAATTTTACTAAGTTAATCGAACCTCTATATTGCAAAGCTGTAAAAAATCAAAAGGAAATAACTATTTTGTCGCATCTTCGAGATTTACTTTTGCCCAAGCTTATGTCCGGAAAGATCAGAGTTCCAGTAGGGATAAAATAACATGCGAAAGGCAATAAGCGAAGCAGATGTAGAAGAAAATGTCCTAGACATCTTAGAAAGCCTAGGCTATGAAATAATCCGAGGTGATAACGAGGATTATCAACCAAAAGGAAAATCGGCATTAAGAGATGATTACAAAGACACTGTTCTTATCGAAAGATTAAGAGAGGCACTAAGAAGAATCAACCCTTCCATTCCTGAAGATGTAAGAGAACAGGCAGTAAAACAGGTTCTCAGAAGCGAAAGCCAGAAGCTAATTGCAGACAATGAGAGCTTCCATAAAATGCTGGTTGATGGTATAGATATTCCAATTCAGACGGCAGATGGAGAAAGATACAAGAAAGTATGGCTTTTTGATTTTGAAAAACCAGATTCAAAAAATAATGAATACTGGGCAGTAAACCAATTCACTGTACAAGAGAACAAAGTCGAAAGGAGGCCTGACGTTATTTTATTTGTTAATGGAATACCATTACTAGTTATTGAACTAAAAAATCTTGCAGACGAGGATGCCACTATATGGACTGCTTTTAATCAATTTCAAACCTACAAGGAACAACTTCCTTCTTTATTCCGATATAATGAAATTCTTGTAATAAGCGATGGACTAAAAGCTCGGGCAGGAACAATATCATCTCAAAAAGAACGATTCATGCAGTGGAAGACAATCGATGGAGAAAAACCAAAGAAGGGATTAAACGAGATCGAGATTTTA
>Ga0307374_10011269_pt1 | contig 12757 bp, 11 predicted proteins | sample OX3MG_FD_202532 | JGI IMG/M metagenome (GOLD analysis project Ga0307374, IMG submission 202532) | Soil microbial communities from Risofladan, Vaasa, Finland - OX-3 | ecosystem: Environmental > Terrestrial > Soil > Coastal area > Acid sulfate soil | place: Finland: Risofladan, Vaasa | collected...
AGGAGTGGCCCGTCGCGCCCGAGGCGTGGCGCGTCGGCGATCCGCCGCCCGCCGACGTCGTCCCCCTGCTCGGGATCTGGTTCATGGAGGCGGCGCAGATGACGCTCCGCTGGCGGGACGGACGGCTCGAAGCCACCTCTCCCGACGACGCGGACTGGGAGCCGCCCGCCGTCTTCGAAAAGGAGACGGACGACCGCTGGCGCACCGTCTCCGGCCCGGAGCACGGCGAGGCGCTGAAGATCGTCCGCGGCGAGAACGGCTCGGTCGAGCGGCTCGTCTGGGCCGGCTATCCAGTCACGCGCGAACCCGGCCCCTGGCGGGCGCCCGACGGGTAGCTGCACTCGCCGAGAGTCGGTTGGCTAACCCTCGATGTAGATCGTGATGGGGGGAATGACGCCGTGCTTCTCCATCGCGGCCAGAGCCTCCGGAGGTGGCGAGGCCATCGACGCCTTCATGGTTTCGAGATCGGCGATGTCGGCCGTGACGGCGATCTTGTTGCTCCCGTCTTCGGCGACGAAGTCGGTCACGTTTGAGCCGGACCACGACTCGATGGCGGCAGCACGCTCTGCTTTTCCGCTGAGCCAACGCGTGACATCGACGACAGCGTGGGTGGCGACGATCTTCGGCATCGGACGAACCCCCTCGGTGTTAGGTGGCGAGACGAGGCGACCCTACTACAGCGCGGCTACTCGTACTGGAGCGCTTCGAGGACGTTCAGGCGTCCGGCGCGTCGCGCCGGAAGGATCGCCGCTACGAGGCCCGCGATGACGGCCGCGATGACGAACACGACGAGAGTGCCCCACGGGATCGTGAAGGCCGGGTACTTGATCGCCTTGCCCACCATCAGGGCGAGGACGATCCCGACGGGGATCCCGAGAGCCGCGCCGATCAGGGCCGTGATGATGCTCTCGTGCCGGATCATGGCGCGCACCTGCCGGCGCGTCATGCCGACTGCGCGCAGCATCCCGATCTCGCGGGTCCGCTCGTACACCGTGAGGACGAGCGTGTTCACGATCCCGAACAGGCTGATGATGATCGAGAGCGAGAGCAGGACGTAGAGGAGGTTCAGGAGCGTGTTGATCCCCTGCTCCTGGTTCTTCTTGAACTCGCTCTCCGTCGCGATCTTCGCTTCCGGGAACGGCTTGAGCGCCTTCGTCAACGTCGCCGTGTTCGCCGGCGTCACGCCGCCCTTCATGTCGACGAACGCGTAGACGTTCTGCGGGTTCTGGTAGTGCCGGTCGAACGTCCGCGCCGAGATGGTCACGTCCCCGTAAGGAGAACCGCCGGTCGGCGGGACGAAGACGCCGCGGATCACGAGGTGGAGCGAGTTGCCGGTGGGTGTCTCGACGCTGATCGGCGAGCCCGGCGCGAGGTGGTGGTCCGTCGCGTACGCCTTCGCGACGAAGGCTCCGTTTGCGCCCAGCCGGCCCGGCGTCGCCTGCGATCCGTACTCCCAGTTGACCGTGACGACCTTGCTGATGTCGCCGGAGACGCCGGTGACGCCGATCCTGCTCCCGAACGCCCGTCCCTCTCCGGCACGCACGCCGGAGACGACCGTGACGCCGGGAACTTTCGTGAGGGCGTTCGCCGGCGCGACCGCGATGGGGGAGAAGTTGTCGGTTGCGGTGAGCGCGTAGTCGCCCTTGAAGACCGAGTTGACGGCGCTCTCGAAGGTCGCCTTCAAGCCGGACGCGAGGACGGCGACGAGCGTGACGAGCGCGAGGCCGATCATCAGAGCGGCGGATGCGGCCGCGGTGCGCGACGGATTACGCATCGCGTTCCCGCGTGCCAGCGTCCCCGCCGCGCCGCCGGTGCGTGCCGCCGGCCAGCCGAGCCAGCGCGCGAGCGGTGGCACGAGCACCTTCGCGAGCAGCGCGACGCCGAGGAAGACCGCGGCGGCTCCGATCCCGACCGCGAGCAGGCGTTGGGTCGTCGAGAGCGAGCCGACGAAGAGCCCGACCAGCATGAGCGCGACGGCTCCGCCGATCATCGAGAGCGCGACCGTCGTCACGGCCGGGCCCGAGAGGAGCGGCTCGACGACGGCTCCCTCGCGCACCGCCGAGACCGGCGCGACCCGCGTCGCACGGAAGGCCGGCCACAGCGCCGCGAGCATCGTCACGAAGATCCCGACCACGAGCGAGACGACGATCGTCCGCGTCGCAAAGATCGTCCCCGCCTGCGGCAGGTCGATCCCGAGGTGGACGAACGCGGCATTGAGCCCCTTTGCGAGCGCGAGGCCGAGGAACAGGCCCAAGACGGAAGCGAGCGCCCCGATCACGCCCGCCTCCATCAGGACGGACGCCTGCACCTGGCGCTTGTACGCGCCGAGCGTTCGGAGCGTCGCCAGCTCGCGCGTCCGCTGCGTGACGGTGATCGAGAGCGTGTTCGCGATCACGAAGATGCCGACAAAGAGCGCGACGCCGGCAAACGCGAGCAGGAAGTCGTTGAAGATCGAGAGGAAGCCATTCGTGTCCTTCGTGGCCTGCGCCGCTTGCGCGGCCGACGTGCGCACCTGCGCTGTCGGCGGCAGCAGCGGCTTGATCTCGCCCACGAGCTGCTGCGGCGAGGTGCCCGGCTTCGCCGCGATGTCGATCGCGTCGAGCTTGCCTTCCTTGTGGAAGATCTTCTGCGCCGTCGGGAAGTCGAAGATCGCCATCGTCGCGCCGCCGAGTGATGCGACGCCGCCGATCTTCACGACGCCGGCGATCTTGTACTTCTTCACCGGGCCCCGGGCGATGACGCCGATCGTCTGCCCGACTTTGTAGTTGTCCTTCGAGGCCGTGTTCGCGTCGATGTCGACCTCGTTCGGCCCGACCGGCCACGTGCCGGCGGTGAGGGTCAGGGGGTTGAAGCGCTCGTCTCCGTGCGGGTGGACACTGAACGCGAGTGACGGCGCTCCATGGCCGGAGATGACCTTTCCGTCGCGTCCGACGAGATACGCGAAGTCGCCGATCCCACCGGATGCGGCGGCGACGCCGGGCAGGTTCCGCACTTTCCCGAGCAGCGACTCGGGGAAGGACGGGGGAAGCCCGTTGTTGTTCGAGGTGTTCCCGAGAGCGTTCTTGCCGCTGATCACGACGTCGGTCTTCGCGTAGACCGTCGTGAAGACGGTGCTGAACGCGGCCTTGATCGTGTCCGTGAGGACGTACGTGCCGCTGATCATCGCGACGCCGAGGACGATCGCGAGCCCGGTGAGGAGAGCGCGGAGCTTGCGCCCGAGCAGTCCCTTCAGCGCGACTTTGATCAATGGAGGCTGGACATCACGCGGAGCACGTCCTCCGTCGTCGCGTCCTTCAACTCCTTGACGATCAACCCGTCTGCAAGGAAGAGGATGCGGTCGGCGATCGCGGCGGCTCGCGCCTCGTGCGTGACCATGACGATCGTCTGTCCGTACGCGTCGGTCGATGCGCGCATCACCCTGAGGATCTCGCCGCTCGTCTTCGAGTCGAGGTTGCCGGTCGGCTCGTCGGCGAAGAGGATCGTCGGCTTCGTGATCAGCGCTCGCGCGATTGCGACGCGCTGCTGCTCGCCGCCCGAGAGCTCGGACGGGCGATGCGAGCTGCGCTGAGCGAGCCCCGTCTGGCCGAGCAGCTCGTCGAGCCACGCTCTGTCCGGCTTCTCCCCGGCGATCGACAGCGGCAGCAGGATGTTCTCCTCGGCCGTCAGCATCGGCAGGAGGTTGAAGAACTGGAAGACGAAGCCGATGTGGTCGCGGCGCAGCCGTGTGAGCTTCGCGTCGGTGAGTGTCGTGATCTCCGTGCCGGCGATCGAGACGGTGCCGGAGGTCGGCGTGTCGAGTCCCGCGAGGATGTGCATGAGCGTCGACTTCCCGGAGCCCGACGGCCCCATGACGGCGACGAGCTCGCCGGAGCTGACCTCGATGCCGACGCCCCTGAGCGCGTCGACGGCGGTCTGCCCCTCGCCGTACCGGCGAGTCAGGTCGCGCGCCTCGACCGCGACTCCCGCGGGCGCGGCGGTGCTCGCCTGCTCGCTTACGACCATGCGCGTCACCGTAGTCGAAGCTCAGCGGCCGCCGTAGAGGAGAAACCCGACGACGGTTGCGGCATAGACCGCGACGAGTACCGCGCCTTCCCGCCGGTTCGTCCGGCCGTCCCACACGACCGCCGCCGCAGCGGCTGCCGCCACCGCCATCGTGGCGAGCTCCGTCCAGCGGAACGAGAGCGCGAGCGGATGCGTGAACAAGAGCCCGAGCAGCGTGACAGCCGGGACGACGAAAAGGGCCACCTGCGCGCCTGACGAGACCGCGATCTCCGTGGCGAGTCGCATCTTCCCCGCGCGGGCGATGAGGATCGCGCCGCCGTGCTCGGCCGCGTTCCCGACGATCGCGACGACGACGACGGCGATGAAGAACTCGCTCAGCCCGACTGCGGCGGCGAAGGAGTGGAGCGAGTGGACGAGGATCTCGCTCACCCACGCGGTCGCCGCGGTCGCGGCCGTGAGCGCGGCGAGAGCGATGGGCAGCGTCCACGCGTCGGGGTGCGGCGGCTTTCGGTCGACCTTCCGGTGGCGATGGAGATTCCGGCCCACGACGGCGCCGTACACGAGAAGCAGCACGATCGCGACCGGCACGGAGGCGACGACCGCGGCGTGGCGCTCGGGCCCTCCTGTGTAGCCGACCGCGGCGGGGATCGCGAAGGCGGCGACGCCGCCGGCGACGAGTCCGACCTGGACGAGGAGCGAGCGGCGATCGATCTGCTTCCCGTCCGGCCCGGCCATCTGCGTGACGCCGAAGACGAGCAACAGGTTCGAGATGACACTGCCCGCGAGCGAGCCGCGGACTACGACGGGGAGGTTCGCGCCGATTGCGAAGAGCGCGACGATGAGCTCGGGTGCGTTCCCGAAGCTCGCGTTGAGGAAGCCGCCGATGCCCGGGCCGGTGTGCTCCGCCGCGTGCTCGGTGGCCTCCCCGATCAGCCACGCGAGCGGGATCAGCGAGAGCGCGGAGAGGACGAAGAGCGTCACATCCCCGGCGCTCGTGAGCTTGTCGATCGCGACGGTGAGCGGCGCGAGGAGGAGCGATGCCCAGAGGAGCTTCCGTCCCACCCGAGTACCGTAGTCGGCCGTGCTGGAGGCGGTTCTCTTCGACTGGGGCAACACGCTCGTTCATTTCGAATGGGATGACGCGCGCGTCGTGTCGGCGCACCGCGCGGCCCTTGGCAGGGACGATCCGGAGTTCACGGCTCGCTGGCGCGAGCTCCTGCTCGGCGACACGCATGGCCATCGTCCGTACGCCGAGCTGCTCGGCGAGCTCGGAGTGGGCGACCCGGAGGGCTTCATCGAGAGGGAGCATGGGGCCTGGCGCGACGCGCTCAGCGTGCTCGCCGCCGCGCCGGCTCTCCTCGAGTCGTTGCGCGACGGTGGCCTGAAGACGGGAGTCGTCGGCAACTCGTGGCCCGATCCCGCGCGTCTGCTGCACGAGGACGCCGAGCGGCTCGGGCTCGCGCCGCTCCTCGACACGATGGTCTTCAGCGACGAAGCCGGCGCGCGCAAGCCGTCGCCCGAGCCGTTCCTCATGGCCTGCGGCCGGCTCGACGTCGATCCGACCGCGACGCTCTTCGTCGGCGACGACCTCGTGAACGACGTGCAAGGCGCGAAAAGCGTCGGCATGGGAACGGTTCAGGCGCTGTGGTTCAGAGCAGACGACACCCCGGGGATCGAGGCGGACTTCCAGGCGTTCACCGCCATGGACGTTCTCAACATCGCGCGGCGACTAGTAGCGGCCTGATGGCAAGTAGGAGCGGCACCCGGATACCGCTCCAGGCGCAGCGCGAGGCGGGCTCGACTTCCCATCAGACCGCTAGCGCGATCTCCGCAGTAAGTCAAGTCTTGCGGAGTGCGCGAACCGCTCGGACAATGTCCGCATGACGCCTAAGCAAGCCACGGCGACGCTTCCCCTCCACCCGCAGGACGAGGCGGAGTGCCGGCTGTGCGAGGTGCACTGCGAGAAGATCGTCTACCCCGCTGCTTGCTTGGGCCGGTCATGCCCGTTCGTGTACGCGTACGAGCAGCATGGCCACAGGTACATGGGCTGCCTCCAGAACGTCTACGAGGCGGAGATCGACGTCGACCTGTTGCGCCAGGGCGAGCGGAGCCGTGAGGGGTTCGGCGCGGTGCGGGCGCTGCGGGCGCCGCTCCCGATGTGCCAGTCGGGCGTGCAGTCGACGTTCCGGCACCGCGAGACCGAGCTCGGCTGCGTCAATCCGGAGTTCGGGGAGCTGCCCGCGGGCTCGCCGACGTTCCGGGTCTTCGCGCGCGTTCGCTGAGCGTCCGGAGGACGAGCACGCCGAGCGCCGGTCCGGCCGCTGTGACGACGAACGCCGCGCGCCAGCTGTGCGTCGCGATCGCCGCGATCGCCGGCGGCGCCGCGGCGACGACCACTCCGAGAAGCGTCTGCTGGAAGCCGAGCGCCGCGCCCGTTTTCCTCGAGCCGGCAGCCTCGGCGGCCGCGGCGTAGGCCAATCCGTTCCAGGCCATGCTCAGCACTCCGGCGAGGACGAAGAGCGGGATGAGCAGCGCGAGCGGCGCGCTCGTCGCGGCGGCGACGGCGGCGGTTGCGGCGGCGAGGCCGAGGCCGATCGCCCGCAGCGGGCCGAGCCGGCGGCCGAGCCTGTCGGAGATGAATCCCGAGCCGATGCGCGCGGCTGTCGCGAGGACGTAGATGGCCGCAAGCACGATCCATGCCCGCTGGACGTGACGCTCGTCGTGGAGGAACAGGACGACGAAGCCGGTGATCCCGATCTGGGCGACGAGGTACAGCCCCGTGCCCAGGCCGAGCAGCCACATGTGCGGGTCACGGAGGGGGCTCGAGATGTCTTCCAGCTCAGGCTCCGTTGCGTCCGCTCCGCCGCGCACGAAGACCGCGGCGACGGTCGCTCCCGTGGCGCACGATCCGGCGAGGAAGAGAAACGCCGCGCGTGTGCCGCCCGCGGACGCGAGCGTGGGGAGGAGGACGGCGCCGAGCGCGCCGCCGATCGGGATTGCGGTCTGGCGGACGCCGAGGGCGAGGCCGAGCTCGGACGCGGGAAACCACCCCATGATCGCGCGCCCGCTCGCGGCGTTGACGCTCGCGCCGAGAGCTCCTGTTGCGATGAGCGCGCCGGTCACGGCGGCGAAGCTCCCGGTCGTCGACGCGATCGCGAGCGAGCCCGCCGCAGCCGTGAGGCCCGTCGCGATCACCCAGCGCTCGTCGACACGGTCGGCGACGAGTCCCCACAGCAGCAGCGTGAACAGCATCCCGATCCCGGTCGCGGCGAGCACGACGCCGGTCTCGCCGAGCGTGAGCCCGTAGTGGCTCTTGAGCGCCGGCCCGAGCGCCGGCAAGCCGACGGTCGAGGCGGAGAACGACGCCTGCGCGACCGTCCCGGCGCCGAGCACGACCCAGCGATAGCGCACCGCCGACACGTCCCGAACGTACATGTCCTGGCGTCAGACGCTTGGACGTGTCCGAAGGAGACGCAAGGCCGCTTTGAGTGCCGGGTCGCGCTTCGGTACTTGGCTGCTCAGGCCATGTCCTGGCGTCAGACGCCTGGACGTGGCCAAGAGGGTCAGGTGAGCCAGCGCCCCCGCAGGTCCTTCGTTTTCTGCACCTCGGCTGCGTCCGGGCCGTGGCCGTCCGGGCCTGACGTCTCGAGCACCGCGGGAAGTCCTTGCAGGCGCGGGTTCGAGAGGAAGACGCCCATCTTCTCGCCGAGCTCGCCTTCGAGGACGTTCGCGTGCCGGTCGCGGTTTGATCCGAACGGAGCCGCGGAGTCGTTGACGTGGAGGGCGCGCAGCTTGCCGAGACCGATCGTCGTGTCGAGCTCGTCGAGGCACGCATCGAGCGCGCCTGGATCGGTCACGTCGACGCCGGACACGTAGAGGTGGCACGAATCGAGGCAGACACCGAGCCGCTCGGGCCGGCCCATTCGCTCATGGATCGTCGCGAGCTCCTCGATCGAGCGACCGATCGTGCCGCCGGCGCCGGCCGAGTTCTCCATCAGCAACCACGTGTCGTCGCTGCACAGCTCGAGCGCCTGCTCGAGCGCCGGGACGACGCGTTCGAGCGCGGCGTCGAGTCCGGCCCCGAGATGTGAGCCGACGTGGAAGACGACGTGCGCCCCGATCGCGCACGCGACCTCGGTCGTGTTGCAGAGCGTCGCGACGGAACGCTCGTACGTCACCGGATCGGGCGCGGCCGTGTTGCAGAGGTAGACCGCGTGGCAGAGCGCGCCGCCGAGTCCGGCCGCCGCATACTTCTCCCGGAACCGCTCGAAGCTCGCGGGGTCGTGGTTCGTCGGCCGCCACGCGCGCGGGCTCTGCGTGAACACCTGCACGGAGTCGGCGCCTAGCTCGACGGCGCGGTCGACGGCTTTGTCGATCCCGCCGGAGGAGGAGACGTGCGCACCGATCTGCATCAGCGGAGCCAGCCTTCCAGCCGCGCCGCTTCCTCGTCGACCTGGCGACGCCACGCGCGCGGCAGTGGCGCGAACGGCTCGACGCGCACGCGGCTCTTCTCGACACGCCAGAGCCCGGCGACGAAGCCGTCCACGAGGAACGTCGCCTCGACCATGCCGCCGCCGTGGATGACGACCTGCCGGTGTTCGTCGGCGATCACACGTGTCCGGTCGGCGTGCGAGAGGACGACGTTGTCGTACCGCGGCAGGAACCGCACCGGGGCGACAGTGTCGGCGGGCGGGAGAGGAGCGCGAGGCAGATCGACGAGCTCCCGGCCTCGCTCGTCGGCGAAGGTTCGCAGCGGCTCGAGCGCGTCGAGCGCAGGCTCGATGTCGCGGACGCGGAGCCCGCTCCACTCCGAGATGTCCGCGCGAGTTGCAGGGCCGAACGCCGCGAGATAGCGCCGTACGAGCTCGACGCGTGCCGGCGCCGGATCGACCTGCTCGTGCTCGATGAGGACGTAACGCGTCTCGCGCGGCTGCTTCCACGTCCCCGATTCGGGCGCGTGCGTGAGCCGTCCGGCGGTGCGGAGCGCGTACCAGAACCCGAGGCCGCCGTCGTGCTCGATGCCGTGCTCGTCGCGCAGCCAGGCGAAGACCTCGGCGCGCGTCCGCGGCTCGCGGCCGAACTCGACGAGGGAGTCGTGAACGCGGTCGGCGAGCTCGAGCGACTCGGACCGGATCCAGCCCGCGAGCGCGACGGCGGAGGCGAAGATGCCGTAGTCGCGACGGGAAACGAGATGGACGGTGCCGCGCATGAGCACGGCACGTACTGCGAGCTCCCGCGCAAGCGCCCGCTCGAGCGTGTCGCGCCGGAACCCCTCGAGCCGCGTCCACAACCCGACGTACGTCGCCGGCGCCCACTGCGCCTGCAGCCCGGCCAGCCGTTCGAGCGCGCGGAGGGCCGGCAGCTTCCGCCGTTCGAGCAGCAGTTGCCGCGCGAGGGTGGCGCGATTCAGCTCCCGCAGCGACAGCGTCCGCACCCGCCTACGCTATCCGCATGGCAGTCCGCGTCCGCATGGCTCCGAGCCCGACCGGGTTCCTCCACATCGGGGGCGTCCGGACGTTCCTCTTCAACTGGCTCTTCGCGCGCCAGCAGGGCGGTGAGAACCGCCTCCGGATCGAGAACACCGACACGACGCGCGAGGTCGCAGAGTCGCTCGACCAGATCAAGCAATCGCTCAGCTGGATCGGGATCGACTGGGACGGGGAGCCGACCTTCCAGCTCGACCGGATGGACGACTGCCGCAAGGTCGCCGAGCAGCTCGTCGCCGAGGGCAAGGCGTACGAAGACGAGGGCGCGATCCGGTTCCGCATGCCCGACGACGGCGTGACGGCGTGGGACGACATCGTCCGCGGCCGGGTCGAGTTCGAGAACGCGAACCTCGCCGATCCGGTCATCGTCCGCTCCGACGGGCGGCCGATCTACAACTTCGCCTCGCCGATGGAGGACGTCTGGGACGGGATCACGCACGTCATCCGCGGCGATGACCACATCTCGAACACGCCGACGCAGATTCAGATCATCCGCGCGGTCGGCGGCGATCTGCCCGTCTACGCGCACGTCCCGAACATCTTCGGCGAGGACGGGAAGAAGCTCTCGAAGCGGCACGGCGCAACGGGAATCGACGAGTTCCGCGCCGCCGGCTACCTGCCCGAGACGATGCTCAACTTCCTCGCTCTCCTCGGCTGGGCGCCCGACGGCGAGACGACGCTCATGAACCGCGACGAGCTCGTCGCGAGGTTCTCCCTCGAGCGGGTCAGCTCGAGCCCGGCGCAGTTCGACTACGCGAAGCTCGACTGGATGAACGGCGTCTACCTCCGCGAGCTCGCGCCGGACGAGTACGCGCACCGCCTCGTCCTCTGGCTCGGCGAGAACGGGTACGAGTGGGACGCCGAGCGCGTCGCGCGCACCGCGCCGCTCGTGCAGGAGAAGATCGCGAAGTTCTCCGAGTACCCGGCCTTCGCGGGCTTCTTCTTCGGTGACGTCGAGCCGACCGCGGCGGAGCTCGCCGGCGGCGGCGAGATGCTCGCCGCGGCGGACCAGGCGCTCGCGCCGCTCGAGCCGTTCGACGCGGAGGCGATCGAGGCGACCCTGCGCGCCGCGGCGGAGCAGCTCGAGCTCAAGCCGCGCCAGGCGTTCCAGCCGATCCGCGTCGCGGTGACCGGATCGAAGGTCTCCCCGGGCCTGTTCGAGAGCATCGAGCTGCTCGGACGCGACGAGACGCTCAAGCGCCTCCGCGCCGCCGCGGCGGCGGCGTAAGCGGCAGCGGCCTCGGCGGCGCGAGCGGGTCGAGCGCGCGCTGGAACAGGAGCCACGCGTGGTGGCGAAAGCGCGGCGTCGGGAGCGGCAAGCCCGACGGCGGGAGCTCCCAGACATCGCGCCTGGGCTGCGGGGACTCTTTCACACTGACTTCCCAACGGGCGAGGCCGCGCGCGGGGTTCGACCCGGCTGCGGTTTTCCCACGCGCGCCGGTCGTTCCATCCGCGGATGCGGTCGCGGGCGCTCGCGTCGACACTGGGGCTGTGAACGGGTCGCACGGACCGCTCGACCGACTCGAAGCTCGCATCGAGCGGCTCACGGCGCGCATCGACGAGCTCACCCGGATCGTCGAGCTCGGAGACGGCGCCAGGCCGGCACCGGCCGATCAGCCAAGACCCGGTGCGCACGAGATCGCACGGCGGAAGCGGCGTCGCCATGTCGGCCACGCCTCCCGCGTCTAGCAAGGGAGGATCCATGCACAAGGTCGTCATCATGGGAGCCGGCGGACGGGACTTCCACAACTTCAACACCGTCTTTCGCGACGACCCCGAGACGCGGGTCGTCGCGTTCACCGCGACGCAGATCCCCGGCATCGCCGACCGGACCTACCCGCCGGTGCTCGCAGGCCCGCTCTACCCGGACGGGATCCCGATCCGGCCCGAGGCCGAACTCGCGGAGCTCGTGCGCGAGCACCACGTCGACGAGGTGATCCTCGCGTACTCCGATCTCGCCCATGAGACGGTCATGCACAAAGCCTCGCTCGTGCTCGCGACCGGCGCCGACTTCCGGCTGCTCGGACCGGATTCGACGATGCTGCGCTCGACGAAGCCGGTGGTCGCCGTCTGCGCCGTCCGCACCGGCTGTGGCAAGAGCCAGACGAGCCGCGCCGTCGGGCGCGCCCTGCTCGACGCCGGGCTGAGCGTGGCGCTCGTCCGTCATCCGATGCCATACGGCGACCTCGAGGCGATGCGCGTGCAGCGGTTCGCGACGGTCGAGGAGATCGACGCGTCGCATCCGACGGTCGAGGAACGCGAGGAATACGAGGAGCCGGTGCGGCTCGGGATGGTCATGTACGCCGGCGTCGACTACGAGGCGATTCTCCGGCAGGCCGAGGAGGAGGCCGACGTCATCATCTGGGACGGCGGCAACAACGATCTGCCGTTCTACCGGCCCGATCTGCTCATCGTCGTCGCCGATCCGCTACGGCCCGGTCACGAGCTCCGGTACCACCCGGGCGAGACGAACCTCCGGATGGCCGACGTCGTCGTGATCAACAAGGTCGACACCGCCGGCGCGAACGACGTCGAGACGGTCGTGAAGAACGTTCAGGACGTCAATCCCCTCGCCCAGCTCATCTTCGCGGAGTCACCGCCGGTGCTCGACGACGGCCCCGACCTTCGCGGCAAGAGCGTCCTCGTCGTCGACGACGGGCCGACCCTCACGCACGGGGAGATGCCGTTCGGCGCGGGCCTCGTCGCCGCGCGCAGAGCGGGCGCGGCGCAGATCGTCGACCCCCGCCCGTACGCTGTCGGCTCGCTGCGGGATCTGTTCGAGAAGTGGCCGCAGCTCACGAACGTCCTGCCGGCGATGGGCTACTCCGACGAGCAGCTCGGAGAGCTCGAGCAGACGATCAACGCCGCCGAGTGCGACGTCGTGATCACCGGGACGCCGATCGACCTCGGGCGCCTCATCCACTCCCGGCACCCGATCCGGCACGTCCGCTACGAGCTCGAGGAGCTCGGGCATCCGACGATCGCCGACGTCCTGGCGCCGATCGTCGCGAAAACCGCTCCGCAGGAGGTGCACGCATGAACACCGTCGCCACCGGCGTCCGCCACTTCACCCGCGTCTCCGACCTCAGCCCGGCCGAGTTCGACCGAGTCCTCAGGCTCGCGGCGCAGCTGAAGCACGATCCGGCCCACTACGACGGCGCGCTGCACGGCCGGACGATCGCGTGCATCTTCGAGAAGCCGTCGACCCGCACGCGCGTGTCCTTCGCGGGTGCAGCTGCCGAGCTCGGCGCGATGCCGGTCTCCCTCTC
>Ga0307374_10011271_pt1 | contig 12756 bp, 13 predicted proteins | sample OX3MG_FD_202532 | JGI IMG/M metagenome (GOLD analysis project Ga0307374, IMG submission 202532) | Soil microbial communities from Risofladan, Vaasa, Finland - OX-3 | ecosystem: Environmental > Terrestrial > Soil > Coastal area > Acid sulfate soil | place: Finland: Risofladan, Vaasa | collected...
TGGGATATGTACCGCTCTCGCCGACCGGCGCCGAGCTCTTGTTCGAGGTCTTCAGCCAGCGCTACGAGCGCGGCTCGACCATCGTCACCGGTAACCTGCCCTTCGATGAATGGACCGGCGTGTTCGGTTCCGAGCGGCTGACCGGCGCGCTGCTCGATCGCCTAACCCACCACGTGCACATCCTCGAGATGAACGGCGACAGTTACCGGCTCAAACAAAGCAAGCACCGCCCTCGCGCCGACGATCAGCCCGCCGACACCACCGAAGCCTGACGACCAAGCGTAATCAGCCCCCCGCGCGGGGGGCTTCATTACGCTTCCCACTGATGTAGTTTTACTCCGGCCCGGTGAGGTATTTTTACTCCGGCGTTGACAGTATGTGCGCGCTTCAAGTGGAGTCGGAGCGAGTTGCGCACCTGCGCCGTTGCTGCCTCTTCCTCAGTTCAAAGTCTTCTTCGGGCAACTGCTAAATACGGCATATTTGCCATATTATTTCAATCAGTATTTCTCCCAAGCATTGTCAATGAGTTGACGGGATCGTTGTGCTGTCGGGCGGGGCGCGGCCCATCCTGCGAATCGCATACTCCACAGCGGAGGGCCTCAGGTTGGTGGCGGAGGAAGCGGTGGAGATCCGGGGGCTTGAGCCGGCAGGGCAAGAGCATTCGCGAGATCGGGCGGATGCTCGACGTGTCGCGCAACAGGGTGCGACGCTATCTGCGTGGCGAAGGGCTGCCGCACTATTAATGCGAAGCGCGACCATCTGCCAGCGTGCAAGCGGCGACTCGCTTCACTTACGCTTCCGCCGTCGGTTGCTTGTCCTCGGACGAGGTCCGGTACAAGGCCTCTATCTGCTCTGCTTCGCGGTCCGTAAGGGCGGCAAATTCATTCTCGCGAGCGCGCTTGGATAGCCGGCCGTTCTCCTGGCGCAGGAATCGATGCAGGAGCTCGATCTTGTCGGCGGGCATGTCGGCGATTTCTTGAATTCCCCGCGCGAATCGATCGTAGGCTTGCAAATAGCCGACCTCCTCCGGCAGGTCACGCTCAATCGTCTGCTCGACACAGCGATAGAGAAACTCGGCGTGCGCGGTCGCATCGAAATACCGGTAGTAGTCGGCGGTGTCGTCCAAAACCTCGATGTTCCCATTCGGCGCAGCACGCCAGTCGATGTGTTCCAGCAAAGGCCGGGAGTACGATTCGAGGACTCCGCGATAGCCGTCGATATTCCGCAGAATCGCGGCACTCACCGGGAAAATCACGCCCGGTGGATTGTAGCCCGAGGCCGCGAGGACGTGATGGATCAGCCAGCGATGGAGCCTGCCGTTTCCGTCGGTGAACGGATGGACGTATACGAATCCGAACGCAGCCGCTGCGGCGACTACCACGGGATCGACGGCACCATCGACCACGCGCGCGACGTACGCAGTCACTCCTTCAACGAGACTCCGGAGATCCTCAGGACGCGCGCTGATGTGATCCGGGAGCGGCTCGTTGTTCGTGCGGTGGTGCATTCCCACGAATCCACCTTCGGAGCGGAGTCCAAGCCGCACGAACCGCGTATCGCCGATAACGATCCGTTGCAATCTTTCCAACTCGGCTATGCTCAGCTTGCGCGAACCGGCCTCCCCGATGATCTGGCCCCAGCGCGCTGCGCGCTTCAGAGATGGCCGTTCGCCTTCAATTGAAAATGACGACTTGCTGTCGCTGAGGAGCAGGAAGGCAGCCGCGCGAGCCATGATATCGGCGTGAATGCGGCCCACAACATCGCGCGCAACTTTGTCCAGGCCTTTCGCCGTGTACCCTTCGAGTGTTTTGGTACGCCGCACCATCGGGCAGAACGCGCGCGTGCCTGGCAAGTTGTCGATTACTTTGTACCGAGACGACAACGCGCCGCGTTTGACGGCGAATTGCTTGGTCGGGTCGACGACGGCGACCGCGCGTACCTTTCCCGGATCGTTTATGTCGAGCTGCCGACCGGTCAGCCACTCGTACAAGAACCAGAGCCGCCGTGCGTAAGCGCCGGTGGGCTTGTTGCGGACGGCGGCGGCAATCTCCAGGTCCGGCACCGTCTTGAAAAGCGCGGCTAGAACGTTGAGATCAACGTCTTCCCATTTAAGGGCAAACTCCAAATGTCCGCTGAGAGTGTCCTCTGGCGCATGTCGCGGAGTGAAGAGTTGCCAAGCGTCTGTTGAGGCGGGGTGATGTCGGGACGCCGCCGCAGCGAGTCGGGGGGGAATGAAATCCCTAGGCGATAGCGCTCGATTAAGTCCGCGTAGCCGACGGGACGCGCTGGCTCGGGTAGCGAGCGACCGTGAAACTCTGTCACTGCGCGAGAATTCGCCTCACTCATTTGAAATGTCGCGGTATATGGTCACCGTCCACGTCAGCTTTGAGTGTCGTCCAAGGTTCATTTCGCGCGAAAAACTTTCACCCCCTGAGATTAGCTTTCACCTTCAGGTACGATTGTGAATTATAATCACCAACAATGACGCTGTACATAGACGGGGCAAGTAGCCGGGGCCCGCCCGAAAGGCTTCCGCAAGCTCGCCGGCTATCGTGCGATTCCAACCTTGGTCGCCGCCCTGCGTGCTCACGATGCGCAACTCGATCGTGCCGAAGGAAAACTTGACACGGCGCAGAATGCCGCTTAACTGACTATGCTGCCGCTACTCAATTCCAACAGCGTAAGGGACATTCCCCCCGAAAGGTTTTTATTGAAAGTGGTCCTTTTACCAAACGGTGAAACGTGGCTTATCGCGCAGACGACTCCGCGTGACTGCGCCGTTCAGATTTTTGGACCGAGCCATCGATGTGGGGATTGAAGACGCCCACCGAAGCTTCGCTGAATCGGGTGCTGGGATCCTTAGGCTTCTAACTGTCCAAATTGCACAACGGTTGACACGCGTAAGAACCTCTCTCGTCGCAAAGGTCGCTCAGGCTGCCCGCTGCGCTTTGATCCGTGCTGCGGCTTCGGGCATGAGATTCTTGCGCGCCATCTTGAGATCGTAGTGCGTCTGGAGATTCAGCCAGAACTCCGGGCTGTTACCGAAATACAGGCCGAACCGCAGCGCCGTATCAGCAGTGATGCGACGACGGTTGTTTACGATCTCAGCGATCCGGTTCGGAGAAATACCGATTGCCTTCGCGAGCTGGTTTTGCGACAGGCCGTATTCGGCCAAAAATTCCTCCTTCAGCATTTCGCCGGGGGTGACCGGTGCAAATTCATCCTTCATCGGAACTCTCCTAATGGTAGTCAACGATTCGGACCTCCTGGGCGTCACCAGCGCGCCATTTGAAAATCACGCGCCACTGATCGTTCACTCGGATCGAGTGGAAATCTTTCAGGTCACCCTTTAGCTTTTCGAGCCGATTCGAGGGCGGCACCTTTAGATCCTCCAGCCGACTCGCCGCGTTGAGGGCCTCTAACTTGCGTTTCGCACGGCGGGCCATACCTTGGAACTCGCGCACGAAGTCATCGGCGAACAATGCCGCGGTCCGCTTGTCGCCGAAGGAACGAATCACGGTTGTAACGATATACCGAATCCCGGTATGCGGTCAATTCCGGAGATTTTTGGGCCGGCCTACGAAACCTGGAGATGTTGGGGACGCTTCCGGATTTCTGTGCCATAGCGAGATTAGGGCTGGCAGATCGATTTCCCCGTCGGAAGATCCGCAATTCATCTGGATTGTCCGACACAAGTTCTGGCCTAGTCAGCTATTAGCAGCGTTAGTGTTGCGAATCCGGGCGAACCTTCGGTTGTCACAGGAGAGAGGTCTGTGCGGAGCGCTTCGCCTGTTGAGTAGCCGGACCATGGCCCACGCGAGCCGTTTGGCTTCCGCTTAGGCTAGGCGAAGGGATGCCGCCCGTGCTTGCTGGCATCCGGATCGTGGGTCGGGACGAAGCCGAACGAGCGCCGTTGTTGGCGGCGGCTTTGTCGCCGGCTTCCAAACTTGCACCTAGCGAGTGTCCGCCTTGTGCTGGAGAACCGGATTCAGTTCCGGCAGCCTTTTGGCCGGCAAGAATCCGGCCCAAGCCGTAGCCGGCCATCGCGGCTTCGAAGGCATGGCTCAGATTCAGAGAGACTGCACCGCCTACGATGGATGCGGCCGTATTTGGAATGGTCCACGCAAGAAGCATGAAGATCAGCGCGCCACCTGCGATGGTGAGCGGTAGCGTTGGATCAGCGACTGTCCATCCCTTCAGGGCAGCGTTCCATCCAACAACGATCGTCATACCTACGCCTACGAGCAGGTACAGGAAAAACAGCTTGATGCCGACGCCGACGATCCAACCGAGGAATCCTTCGGCAAACTTAATCGTCCACCGAGAACCGCTGAAGCCCAATATCAGCACACCGCCGCCAACACCGATGTAAGCCTCGGAAAGAGCGAGCAGCATTTGCCCAGCGATGAGAGCAAATGACAGAAACATGATTAGCCCAGCGACAAGGCCAATCAGCGATGCGATCGTGAGGTGGAACCATCCCAAACTTCCAAAGCCGCGATAGATCACTTGAAACATCGCGAGGCCATCGTTGAATACGGTGCTCGGGCTAAGGTCCGGGATTCCGGCCGCTTGTCCCCCGATTTGCTGAAAGCCTTGTATGATCGCGCTGAACCAGATGGGCGCATTGACGATCATTGCGTACAGGAAGCCGAACGCGAGAGATTTCTTTACAAACTTTACAATCAGGCGCGTTGGATCTTCCTGGTCCGCGAGGAAATGAATGCAGCTGATGACGATTTCGATAAGTACCAAGCCGAAGAATATCTTCTCGGCGAAGGGCTGCATGATTGCCATGTACCGCTGGCCTGCCCACTGGAACGTCTGGCCGATATTGTCGAGGTTGTTCATCGCAAGTCCTCAATGAGTCGCTTGCGCCTGAGGAGATGGCGCAGGAAAGAGCCCGCCACCTAAACCGTTAGAGGGCATCGTTGCGGAGAACGGAACTCGGGGTGCGGCGGTCGCCAGCACAGGCTGACAGTTGACCAAGAACTTATGATCTGGTTGCTGGCAAAAGTTGAGGGCCTTGCTCCAAAGCTCTGTTGTTCTCTGACGTTGGTCGTTCCAGAATTGGTAGCCGTAGCTTTCGGCGGCGTTGGGAGACTCCAGCGCGGTGAGCGGCGCGCTCGTATCGTCGGATATGCCCTTACAAGACGCTAGGAGAAGGACAGCGGCCAAGAGACAGAATATGAAGCCCTTCATCGTGGTCTCCATCTATTGGGCGCCAGATGCGAGCCCGTTGCTCGGCATGGTCGCCGAGAATGGGACGGTCGGTCCGGCGCTTAACCAGCGCTGCGCGCTGGCGTCTTCCACGGCCTGCCGATTGACCGCGTTGGCGGCGGCCACGTTCTGTGCGTTGATCATGGCGACGACCAACTGCCTTAGCATCTGAATCTGCTGTGCCTGCTGTAAGGCGATTTCGTTGCCGACCTGGATTGCCTGCAATCGGCCGGTGGCGGTTCGATTCATGCCTTCCAACTGAGCGAACTCGGCCTGCTCGTTGGCAAAATTCCGCGCCTGCGATTGGGCGTCCGCCAGCGTTCCGTTGAGCGTGTTCAGCGTCGTCGCGATGTTCCGAGCTTCCTGCTGGTCCGGGTTCTGCGGCACCGCGTAGCCGGGGAACCGCTGCTGGAATTGCGTCTGCAGATCGCCGAGCGTGTATGAAAGGCCGCCCTGGTCCTGAATGAGTCCACCGAGTTCGTCCAGCATGGACTGGCTTGATTGCCAGACACCGGCATACCCTCCGGTAGTGTTCTTGATCATGTATTGGAGTTGTTGCGCTTCGTTGGCGACGGTCTGCGTCTCTTGCCGAAGCTGCTGCAGTTGTCTTGCGAACATGCTCGGGTCGAAGACGATCTGGGTTCCTCCGCCGAACTGGGCGTAAGCGCGTCGGGGTGTGATGAACAGTAAAACGAGCACGAGGAGCAGACCGCACGGAAGCCACAGTAAGTATTTGCGCGAGAGTCTCATGTGCATCTCCTTCTTGGTCACGACATCGTCGGGCGAGTCTCGATGCGATGAACATCGCCCTTGCGATCGACGCGGGTGTTGTAGGGCACCGTCTCCGCCGCCATATCCACGTGTCCGTACAAGTTGTCGAGTTGGTCTGCCCATGAGGGTAACGCGCGCGCCCGAAGCCATTCACCCGCCCAGCGATCTCCCTGCTTTGCAATTAGCTGGCGCGCGTGAAGAATGTCCGGCTTTGATCCCGATCCAATGAAGGCGAGCGTGGCCTCGCCCAGTGCGAGATCAAAAAGGCGCCGCCCGGCGGGCGAGAAGTAGTAGTATTGGCGCTTCGGTACGGCGAGCGAGAGCATCTCGATTTGCCGGCTGCTGAGGCCGAATGTGCGATAGAGCTCGGCGGTGACAGGATTTTGCGCTTCGGGATTCGGTAGCAAAATCTTCGTCGGGCACGACTCAAGAATCACGTCGCGCTGTGGCGAATTGGCGACTTCAACCAGGCTCTGAGTTGAAAGCACGACGGCCGCGTTCTTCTTGCGCAGCGTCCGCAGCCAGTCTTCGATCTTCGCACCGAACGCGCCGTTGGCCAGCATCACCCATGCTTCGTCCAGCACGAGGAGAGTTGGTCTCCCGTCCAGACGCTGCTCGATCCGATGGAAGAGATAAGTGAGGACCGGCAACAGAACCTTTTCGCCCATCGCCATCAACGCTTCGATCTCGAACGTCTGAAAACGGCTCGTGCCCAGCGCGTCGTTGTCGGCATCGAGGAACCGGCCCATGGGGCCGTGAAGGGAGTAGAAGTCGAGCCCGTCGCGCAGCGTTTGATCCTGAAGCAGTCGAACCAGGTCCGTAATGGTTCGGGCGTCCGATCGGCTGTCGCCCAAGAGCTGTAGCGCGCGCCAGATGGCTTTGCGATTCGGCGGAAGAAGGCTTACGCCCTGCAGGTTGAGAAGAGTCTCGATCCAATCCTGCGCCCACATGCGCTCGTTGTCGTCATTCACCTTCGCGAGCGGGCAAAAGGAGATTTCGCTTTCGCCGAGATCGTAATGATCCCCGCCCGCGGCCTTAGTCAGCACAAAGGCCGACAGGCCTTTGTCGAAGCAGAAGACCTGCGCGTTCGGATAGCGGAAGAACTGCGCAATCAGCAGGCCGAGCAGCGTCGATTTGCCGGAACCGGTCGGGCCAAAGATTAGGGTGTGGCCAACGTCGCCGACATGCAGGTTGAGCCGAAACGGCGTACCGCCGGTGGTCGCGGTGTAGCAAAGCGGCGGACTGTTTTCAGGATAGAACGGACAGGGGTTGGTCTCCTCCCCTGGCCAGACGTTGGTCGTCGGCATGAGGTCCGCGAGATTCCTCGTGTGGATGAGTGGGCGACGCAGGTTGCGGTATCCGTGGCCGGGAAGCGAGCCGAGATACGCCTCGTTCGCGTTGACGTGCTCGATCACTGCGAGAAAGCCGTGATGCTGCAATTGCTTTGCGATTTCTCTCGCGTTGAACTCGGCCGTCGATCTATTCTCGTCCATCAGGATGATTGCGCTCGTGTAGTAGCCAAAGCGGACGCGGTTCGAGCTCGCCTCGGCAAGCGCATCGTCCGCGTCCTCGGCCATCGCCAGTGCGTCTTTGTTCTCGAAGCTTTGAGCGGCGCCGTTGCTGAACACCTGCTTGATCATGCCGGCCAGTCCATGGCGCTTCTGGAACCAGTTGCGCCGCTGGATGCGAAGCGCGCGCTCGGCTTCGGCCGGATCGAGGAAGATGAAGCGCGTCGACCATCGGTACGGGATTGCAAGCTCGTCGAGGAACGCAATGACTTCAGGCCAAGAGTGAAGCGGAAGGCCCGTCAGACCGATGGGTCGGATGTGAAGGTCGTCGAGCATCGGTTGGAAACCGGCGTGGAATTCGTGATTGCCGAGCAGAATGTCGAGAAAGTTATTTTCTGCGGGCGGCCTGACGGGATCGTGGTAGCCGTTGATACAGGAATTGAGGTGCGACAGGAGTGCGGCGTCGTCCATGCGCTGCACCAGTAATCTGGCGCTCAAAGCATCTTCGTGTTCCGTGAGGCTGCGCCGAAAAATATCGAGTGTCTCGTCCCAGTCGGTCGCTGTGTGACCTTGGAAGAAGAGGCTCGCCGCGCGCGACTGCATCTCGGTGGGTGGCGTCCATGTCAGCGTGAGCGCGAAACGGCTCTCGAAGTGCTGGCCTTCCGCCGTGTAGTGAAGCCGGCGCTCGTGATCGATCAGCGCGGTGACAGGGTCGGGAAAGGCGGCGGTCTCCGGATAGCCGATGCTCGGTTGACGGGTGAGATCGACGTTCATCATCCAACCGTCGCCCAACCGCGCGAGACCGGCATTGACCTGATGAACGAGCGCCGTCATTTCCTCGGGACTGGCTGAATTGAGGTCAGGGCCGCTATAGCGCCAGCCGGCCAGGAGCGAACCATCCTTCAGCAAAACGATGCCGGGATCGATGAGCGCCGCGTAGTTGAGGAGGTCCGGAAAACCTGCAAGTCGGTCAGGTTTGCGGCGAAGGTTTCTGAATTCTCTGAACATGATTGCCGTCCTCTAATACTTCCGAAGCTTCGGGACCGCCGGATGAACGGGTGCGGTTCGCGCGGTAATCGCGGCGCGCGGCGGATAGTACCGCTGGTAATGCAGGTGGCGGATGTACACCTCGCTCAATTGGGCGTCGAACTTTGCCGCCTGGCGAAGCGCCCAGTGGCCGGCGGTGCCGAGTACCGTCGCGATCGCGACCGTGTAGAGATGCAGGCCCACGCCGAAGATCAGCGCCGCGACCATGAGCCAGTTCAGGATCGCAAGGCGCCGTTCGGCGCCTCCGAGCAGGACGGGCCGCGTGAGGGCCTGATGGATCAGCGTTCGTTGAACTTCGGTATCCATCGCTGCACCAGATCCGGTTACTAGAAAAGTGCCGGCGCGAACGGAAACAGCGCCGTCATCAACTGCGTTGCGCCCAGCGCCGCCGCTCCACCGAGTGCGACCGCCGACATTTTCCGGGCTCCAGTGCCGTGCTCACTAAAGGTCCACGTAAGTCCGCATGCGATGACGGCAATTGTGGTCGCGGCGTGGGCGACGGTGCCTTGCAGGTCGCCCTGAATTGTCGCGAGGGGGGCGTCCCACGGCAGCACTCCGATCCCAGTGGTGGCGAGCGCCTGAGCGGGCCACAGAATCGTTGCCACGGCGATGGCGTAGCTGAGCTTGCTGGCCCAACTGCGAATGCGTGCCTGAATCCTACTGACGATCGACTTCATGACGACCTCCTATCGAACTGAGTTTGAAACCGATTGCTGGATCGTAGCCTTCGACGCGAACCGTCTCCGTCACGCGCCGCCCACGCGGCGTCCGCGTGATAAAGGCCAAGAGATTGACGGTCTGAGCGATTAGATCGGGCTGCGGCGGTACTCCTGCTTCCTGGACGAGGCTGCCCAGCCGCGTGAGCGCCGCGCTGGCGCTGTTGGCGTGCACTGTGGTCACGCCGCCGGGATGGCCGGTATTCCAGGCCTTGAGGAGTGCCAGCGCCTCCGAGCCGCGAACCTCGCCGATGATGATCCGGTCCGGACGCGCGCGCATCGTGGTGCGCGTGAGGAAGGTGAGGTCCGCAACGGCTGTAGTGTGAAGCTGCATCACGTTCGGTGCGTCGCAGTGCAACTCGAGCGTGTCCTCGATGATGATGAAGCGCTCGCTTTGATTGCCGAGTTTGACCATCTCGTGAAGCAGCGCGTTGGCGAGGGTGGTTTTGCCCGAGCCGGTTCCGCCGGCAAGGACGATATTCTCGCGTCTGGCGACAGCGCCTCGAAACTCCTCGGCCTGGTTGGCGTCGATGATGCCGCTGGCAAGGTAGTTGTCGAGGGTGTAGATGAGCCGGGCGTGTTTTCGGATTACGAACGACGGGGAACTGACGACCGGTGGGAGCCAACCGGTGAATCGGCTTCCGTCCAATGGCAGTTCGCATTCGATGACCGGACGCTGATCGTTGGCCACAGTATTGAGGGCGAACGCGATCGTTCCGATAAGCCGCTCTGCCTGGACGGCGGGCACTCTGACTGCCGTTGGCCGCATTCCTCCGGTGTGAGATTCAAGCCAGAGCGTGCCGTTTGGGTTGAGGATGATCTCGATCACGTCGGGGTCTTCGAGCGCGGCGAGCACGCTCGGGCCAAGCTCGCGCCTGAGCCGTTCATCTAGCCGCGTCGATTGGATCGCGGCCAGACTCATGGCTGCACCTGTTGAGATTCGTCCTGCTCGGTTTCCCGGCCATCCGCGTCATCCGATGCGGCAAATGCCGATGGCTCGCCGCCCTGGAGCAGTTCTTCGACCGCGCGCCGCCAGTTGTGGTAGCGGCGGTTGCCGCTCGCGATGGCCGCTTCTCTGAGTTCGGCGGGAACCTCGGGCGCATGGATAAGTGCGGTCAGGGCAAAGCGATCGATCATCCCCAGCAGAATCTGAAGCCGTTCGTGCACCTTCGTGATGCGCCTGCTCTGTGTGTCGATGCTGCGTGAAAGGCGCTGCTCGGTCTCGGCAAGGGGTATCGAGATTGCCGAAGATGCGAGCGCCGGCTGTTCACTCATCAGCTTCTGGTAATGAAGCAGGCATTGCCTGAGGTACCGGGAGAGCGAGAGGTTGCAGGCCGCCGCCGCGCGCTTTATCCCGTCGGCCTCGGGCTCGGTCAGATAGCATGCAACTGCGCGTATGGTCTGTTTCACTGGAGCAACCTCTCGCTGGTGGTCCGTTCGCCGCCGTCGATCGGGGTTGGCCCACTCGGTTGGACCTCGCGCGGGATCGATCTTTCGTTGTCGCGTGTTCCATCCGGCGACTGCGCGGTCGGGGCTGTGTTTGCCGGCTCGGGTACCTGGTCGGGAGTTCGGGCATCCGGTGAGTCCGCGAAAGAATCTTCGTGCTCGATGCGATCCGAAAATCGCGGCGCTGCAATCTTCGCTCGCTGGCTGAATTCCGCGTCGCTGTAGTAGCGAATCTTGGTGCCGTAGATCGCAGGGCTTCCTGATACGAAGATGAGCGCGGCGTCGCCTGGAAGCCGCATCGCTTCGTCCGCGGTTAGAAGCGGGCGTTGACTTTCAGGCTCGGAGACGCTGACTTGCGAAGCCGAACGCGTGCGATGCTGATGCCGGACGGTCGCGATTCCCGCCATCTCGGAAAGCAGTCGCGCGGTTTCGATTTTGTTTGGTGTGAAGGCGACCCGCACCGCGCAGTTGGAGACGATGGATTCGTCCCGTCCATACGCAGCGTAAAGTTGGCTCAAGTCCTGAGCGATCAGATACGCTTTGATTCCGTAACCTGCGGCGTAGGCGAGCACGTTCTGCAGAAAGTCGAGCCGTCCCAACGCCGGGAACTCGTCGAGCATCAGCAGCAGGCGGCGCCTGGTTGAAGGATCATTTTCCCCGTGAAGCTTTTCGGTGAGCCGCGCTCCCATCTGGGCAAGAAGGAGCCGCATCAACGCGCGGGTGCGCGTCAGATCGGAAGGAGGCACGGTTAGGTAGAGGCTTACCGGGCGTTCATGGTGCATCAGATCGTTGATCGAGAAATCCGACTTGCAGGTGTTGGCATTGATGATCGGATCGCGGAACAGCGCGAGGCATCGCGTCGCCACGCTTATCACTGACGCCCGCTCGTTCGGGCTTTTGCTCAAAACGGCCTGGGCCGCTCCGGCTATGACCGCGTGCGCGATCTCTCCGGCGTGAGGCGTCTCGATCATGGCGCGGAGCGCCTTCTCCTGGTCACGGTCGGACGGATTGAGAAAATTGAGGCAGCCGGCGAGCGTCTTATGAGAGCCGGTATGGATGACGTGAAGAATGACGCCGGTGAGCAAATCGTGCCCGGTCAGATCCCAATGATCGCGAGGCGCGTTGCTTGCAGGATCGATCAGCATATCCGCGACGTTCTGCGCGTCTTTGACTTCCTGTGCGCCGAGCCGGATCTCCGACAACGGGTTGTAACGGGCGGCTGTGCCATCGGTGCAGGTGGGGTCGAACCTGAGACACAGGCTTCCGAGCCCCTGCTGCCGCCATCCGGCGGTGAGTGTCCAGTTTTCGCCCTTGATGTCATGAACCACGACGCTGTGGGGCCAACTGAGCAGGGTTGGAACTACTAGCCCCACGCCCTTGCCGGTGCGCGTCGGCGCGAAGGCAAGAACATGAGCGGGACCTTCGTCGCGCAAATAGTGGACTTTTTTGCCGCTTCGCCACGCGCCGACATAGACACCGTCGCCGGTGTCCAGAAGGCCGGTCGCCTTGACCTCGCGCCTGCTCGCCCAATGAGCGGAACCGTGGAGATCGTCGGTGTGAGAACGTCTCCGTCTGCTCAGGCCTACGACGATCATTGCTGCCAGTCCCACGATAAGCGTCGGATATTCGAATATCCGGACGCCCGACTGGAACACCGGCCGGGCCGCAACCACGTCGCGCCATTTCCACGCCCACAAGATGAAATCCCAAGGCGCGTATACCGGTCCGACCGGTCGCAGTGTCATAAGAGGGGCGCCGAGGACAGCGGAGTATCCAAGCATCGCGGCGACATGCCCGGTCGCGACTGCCAGCGAAAAGATGCCGGTGAAGGAGACGATCGCAATTGCCGCGACTGCAAGTTCGGTAGATCCACCGGCTGTCGGCGCCTTGTAGGGTAGCGATTGATTTGTCATCAGCGTGTACGTCCTTTGCTGCGATCTTGGATGCGAACGTAGCGAAGCCGCTTCCCGTTTTTCTCGAATTCGCCGCCGCTGAGGGTGACGGTCTCGCCGATTCTGAGCCGATCGTCGCCGCGCGCCCGAATCACC
>Ga0307374_10011272_pt1 | contig 12755 bp, 10 predicted proteins | sample OX3MG_FD_202532 | JGI IMG/M metagenome (GOLD analysis project Ga0307374, IMG submission 202532) | Soil microbial communities from Risofladan, Vaasa, Finland - OX-3 | ecosystem: Environmental > Terrestrial > Soil > Coastal area > Acid sulfate soil | place: Finland: Risofladan, Vaasa | collected...
AGGGCCATCGCGTTCTCGATGTCCACGCCCTGGTTGAAGAAGCTGTAGCTGCCCATCCCGTATCCCTGGAAGCTGGTGACCCTGCGGGGGATGTAGAACGACGGGTAGCCGTCCTGGGTCGGGCTCGTCATCCAGGCCGCCTGGCTCGGCGGGTCGTAGGGGTTCTCGTTCTGGAAGAAGATGACCTCGCCGCCCTGGCCGTTCCAGACGACCTCGGTCTTCTGGTAGTGCTCGACGGCCAGACCGTAGGCGAGCACGTCGTTGCCGTTGACGGTGAGCCCGTTGGCGGCGACGTTATCGGTCCAGCCCACGCCCGCGCCGTGGTCGGCCCGCCAGGCCCAGATGTCGTCGAGGATGACGTGGGAGCTGTTGACCACCAGGCTGTGGGTGGCCCTGCCCGCCGTGGCCCCGCCGATGCGGAAGAACACGTCCTGCACCAGCGTGGGATCGGCCGCGCTGCCGGTCCACGCGGCCCGGGGCCCGCCCACCTGCAACAGCACCGGGGAGTTCTTGGGGCCGGCGTCAAAGATCATCCCGGACAGCTTCACGCCCGGCACGCCGAGCACCCGCATCGCCGCCGTCCCGTTCTGCGGGACGAGCGTGGGGAAGCCGAGGCCCAGCACCACGGTGTTCGGGTGCGAGACCAGGATGGGGGCCTTCAGGTCATACACGCCGGGGGTCAGGATCAGGTTCCTGCCCCGGGCCAGCTCGGCGTCGATCGCCAGCACGGACGTGCCCGGACTGGCGATGAAGAACTTCCTGATCGGAATGGACGTGCCCGCCGTCGGGCCGCTGCCCCACGTGGTGCCGGAGGAGTTGTGCCGCAGCGCCGGCACGAACACGCTGTAGCTGCCCGCGGAATCGGTCTGCAGGAATGGCTCCTCCTGCGAAACCGGGCTGGTCGCGAGTGTCGTGTACGGGGCGGGACCGCCGGACAGGCCGGAGTTGGCGGAGAAGCTCTGGGCCGGGGCGCCCACGTCACCGGCGAAGACCTGGTTCCAGACGCCGTTGGACCAGCCGTCGAGGTTGCTGTTGCGGACGATGAACTGCTGCTGGGAGCCGTTGATCACGGTGCCGCCGGAGAAGGCCGAGTCGGCAATGAACCCGCCGCTGGCGTACTGCGGGCCGGCTGAGCAGTAGTCCATGAGCGACAGGTTGCCGCCGGTGACGTTGACCCGCCGCATGGGCGCGGCCTGCGAGACGGCCCAGAAGTCGGTGCCGGACTGGCAGCCGGACTGGCCGGCGACGTTGATGGTCAGGTTCGACAGCGAGCGCCAGAAGTTGTCCAGCGCGATGCAGTTGCTGGTGGCGGGCGCTGTCGGCGGGAAGCACTGGTTGTACACGTCGATCGTGCCGTTAATGGTGACGTCACCCGGCGAGCTGCCCAGGCCGGCCACCTCGGTGTAGTAGCCCACCTGGAAGGTCAGCGGGTCGGCGGCCGACCCGTAGGTGCCGGGCTCGAACAGCAGCGCGTAGCGCTGCGTGCCGAACTGGTTGGAGATCTGCTGGCTGGCGATCGAGTCAACGGTCGCCTGGATCTGGGCCTGCGGCATGCTCGGACTGAAGATGTAGACGTTCGGGCCGAGATCCGGCGCGCCCGCGGGCGTGGTCGCGGGCTTGACCGCAGCGGCCTTGTGCGGAGCGGCGGCGGTCGACGCCGCGGCGGCGAGGCCGCCAGTGCTGGCCGCCCAGACGACCGTGACAGCGGCCGCCATGAGGATTCCGAAGCGGCGCAGCCGACCGCGCTGGCCGCCGTTCCCCCTGGTCCCTCCCGGTGTGGTCTCGTCGACCCGAGTCTGTCGCATCAGCGGTCCAGCCTCCTCCCCCCGGCCATGAGCCGGGCTAGTCGTGGCGCTCTGCCGCCAGCATTAATGCGTGCATGCAAGTGTCAACGACTTTGGTGCGATATCTCTGGAACGTTAATGCTTCATCTCCGGCAGGTTACGGCTGGCCAATGGCGCGGGGCGGCGGCGGCATGCAGGCGCGCCGACCGTCGGCAGCCCGGCACCAGGCGACCGTAATAACCCATTTCGCGAATAACGGGGACCTTGGAGTAATCACAGTCGATAGAGTCGGCCCTGCTGAGCGGGGGCGCCGCATATCCGACAACTGGCTAACTCACGGAGGTCCGGAATATGAAGCCCCACCTGGCCCGCGCGCTGCCGCGCGCCCGTGTCTTCATCCCCTTGATTAGCCTGGTCGCAGCCCTGGTCGCCGCGGGCGCCTGGACCCTGGGAACGGGGCCGCTGGGCGGCTGAGCACCGATGGCCGACGGCGCCGCGTCAGTCGATGGTCGCGGACTGCCGGTGCGCTCCGTGCCTGGCCGGCGTCAGGGTCTTCCCGACGCCGGCGAGGTGGACCAGGACGTTGTAGGTGACGACCGCGATCGCCAGGTGCATCAGCATCAGCACCGCGACCGCCGCGACCGACTGGCCCACCACCAGCAGGTACAGGTCGGGCAGGTACAGCACGAGGGTCACCAGGATGGCCAGCCGGAAGAACAGCCACCTGGGCGACGAACTGACGCGCGTCACGACTGGCCACGCCGCGCACGCGATGAGGACGCCGACAATGGTCAGCTTGGCGTAGTCGAAGAACTGAAAATGGGCGTAGCCCCTGGTGGACGGAAACGCCGCCGTCCCGATGACGACCAGCAGCGCGTCCGCCAGCAGCGACCCGGCGACCGACACGAACGTGGCCACCACCACCCGCAGCGCCGGCGGCTGACGGTACCGCGGGGCGAAATCGACCCTGGCCAGCTCCAGGGCCCGCCAGACCAGCGCCGGCAGAGGCATTGGCTTCTCCTCGAGGTCTCGGGCGAAGGCCCGCGTCAGGCAAGGACTATATGCTCAGCGGCCCAGCGCGCCGCAGGTGGCGGCGCCGTTCGCGCTGGCCAGCACCGTTACCTCCCCGCCCGCCGGTCCGGGTCGCGGTCGCTGGCGGCCTTGTTGAATGTCCCGCTTCCGCTACATCATCCTGATTGAGCTGCATAGTCTGGACTAATGACAATTCCTGTCCATGAGGGATACGCGGGCTTCGAGGACCACCAGACCTGGTACCGGGTCGTCGGCGACCTGGCGGCCGCCCGCTCCGGCGAAGGCCCCGCCCCGCTAATCACCCTGCACGGCGGCCCTGGCGCCACGCACGACTACCTGGTGTCGATGACCGACCTGACGGCCGGCGGCCGGGCCGTCGTGTTCTACGACCAGACCGGCAACGGGAACTCCGGGCACTTCCCCGACCGCGGCGCCGACTACTACACCGTCAGCCTGTTCGTCCGCGAACTGGCCAGCCTGATCAGCCACCTGGGCATCGGCGAGCGCTACCACGTGCTCGGCCAGTCGTGGGGCGGCATGCTGGCCCAGGAGCACGCCCTCACCCAGCCGGCCGGGCTGCGGTCGGTGGTGCTGTCCAACACCGGCGCCTCGTTCGCCTCGTTCGCCGTCGAGGCGAACAAGCTCCGGGCGGACCTGCCCCCGGAGGTCGAGGAGACGCTGCGCAGGCACGAGGAGGCGGGCACCACCAGCAACCCGGAGTACGGCGAGGCCTGCGAGGTCTTCTACAGCCGCCACGTCTGCCGGCTTGAGGAATGGCCGGCGGAGGTACTGCGCTCGTTTGAGCTGATCGACACCGACCCGACCGTCTACCACACGACCAACGGGCCCTCGGAGTTCCACGTCATCGGCTCGTTCAAGGACTGGTCGGCGCTCGACCGCCTGGATCGGATCAGCGTGCCTGCCCTGGTGATCTCGGGCCGCTACGACGAGGCCACCCCGAGGCTGCAGGAAGACCTCATCTCCGGTATCAGGGAAACCGAGCAGGTCATCCTGGAGGAGTCCTCGCACATGCCCTTCTGGGAACAGCGGGATGGCTATATGACCGCGGTGGATGATTTCCTCCGCCGGCACGACTAGGCCGCTTCGCCGCCACTGCGCCGCGCGACTCGCCGCCCTTTGCGAGCGCTGATCCCGGCGGCCCATCGCACCGCAGCACAAGCGCTGACCAGGCCAAACGCCACATTGTTACCGTTACTAGGCCGATTCGCTGCGGATACGAGATCGGCGGCGATACGATACGAATCTCGGCCGGGGGGCCTTGAAAATTCCATCCAGGCAAGTGATACAGAGTTCCGCTGCCCCGTCGGCTCATCGGCGAGGGGCATGTTAGCGCTCTATACATCCTTTGCTCCCCCGGGAGGCATCATTGTCAGCTAGGCGCGGGCGTACTCGCGGGCAATACCCGCAGATGCCAGCAGCCCAGCAGCCGTCAGCGCGGCGCTGGCTTGGGGCCTGGCTCGTGATCACCGTCGTGACCGTCGTCCTGGTCCTGGTCGCGGAGCGCACCGGGCATGGCCGGTCGATCGTCAGCAGCGTGCAAGCGTTCCTGCTCAAGTACACGGGCGTCTTCGCGCTGATCGGGATGACGGCCGCTGTCGGCGTCGGCCTGCTGGCCACCGATCGCATCGTCATGCGGCCGGGCAGCCGCGTGGTGGCCCAGGCGGTGCACCGCGGCGTGTCGCTGGCCGCGCTGACCGCGCTCGCGGCCCACATCGTTCTGGAGATCCTGGCGCACAAGTCGCATGCCATCGATGCCATCGTGCCGTTCCTGGCGCAGCGCCGCCCGCTCTACATCGGCCTCGGGACGATCGCCTCCGACTTGTTCGTCCTGATCGTCATCTCGGGCTTCCTGCGCGGCCGGTTCGCCAGGAGTTGGCCGTGGGCGTGGCGCTCCATTCACGCCATCGCGTACCTGGCCTGGCCCTTGTGTATCGTGCACGGCCTGCTGGGAGGCCGGGCGGCCAAGCCGTATGTCGACTGGAGTTACGGAGCGTGCCTGGCCGGAGTGGCTCTGGCCCTGGCGGTCCGGTACGTCGCGACCTTGCGCACCAACGATGAGAAGGTCCCGCACCCGGTGTCGGACCGGCTCAGCGTGCCGACTGAAGGGCTGATCCCCGGAGCGAGCGTGGCCATGGCCCCGCTCGGCGGGACGCAGCTGCCGCGCCGGGCCCTGCCGTCCGGCCCGGTCGGCCCCTCCGGCCCGGTCGGCCCCTCCGGCCCGGTCGGCCCCTCCGGCCCGGTCGGCCCCTCCGGCCCGGTCGGCCCGGCCCGGACGGCCCAGGTCTCCGGGATAACGCGGCCGGGCCAGACGCTGTCGACGGACATGACGGACCCAGGCAGCTGGCGGTCCCCGCGGGACTGGCAGTCACCCCCGGAGTATCCGGCCACGCAGGAGTATCCGGCCACGCAGGAGTGGCCGGCTTCGCCTGACTGGCCGACGTCGCCCGGCTGGACAGCCTCACCTGGCGAGTACCAGCGATGACCCTGCCCCCCGTGCCCGAGACGCTGTCCATCGGCCAGGCCCGGCTGACCGCCGGCCTCGACCGGCTGAAGCAAGTCGATCTGGCGGCCTACCAGTCGATCTTCGGGAAGCTGCCCCGCCTGACGGCCGACCAGCTCATCGCCATGGCCGCGCAGGTCGACCTGCGCGGACGCGGCGGCGCGGCCTTCCCGGTCGCGAGCAAGCTGCGCGCGGTCGTCGCGTCGGCCCGGGCGCGCAAGCGGCAGGTCGTCGTGGTCGTGAACGCCACCGAGGGCGAGCCGGGCAGCTACAAGGACAAGGTCCTGCTGCAGAAATCGCCCTACCTCGTGCTGGGCGGCGCCCTCGTCGTGGCCTGGGCCCTGCGGGCGCGGGAGATCGTGGTCGGCGTGTCCGGCGACGGCAGCATGGCCCGCTGGGTCAGCGCCCTGGCCAACGCCGAGCCAGACCTCAAGCGGATGATGCTCGTGGTCCAGGTCCCGGAGCGATTCGTCTCGGGTGAGGGTAGCGCGCTGGTCAATGCCGTCAACGGCAAGATCGCGCTACCCAGCGGCCGCAAGGTGCGGGCGAGCGAGAGCGGAGTCGACAACCGGCCCACCTACCTGTCCAACGCCGAGACATTCGCGCAGATCGCCGTGCTGGCCATGCTGGGCCCCGAGAACTATGCGACGGTCGGCACGCCGGATGAGCCGGGCACGGTGCTGCTGTCGGTCAGCGGCTCGGCCACCCGCCCGGCGGTGGTGGAGGTGCCCGCCGGGCTGCCGCTCGGCGAGGTGCTCGACCTGTGCGGCGCTACGCCCGAAGACGGCGTGCTCGTCGGCGGCTACCACGGCATGTGGATTCCCGTCGAGGCGGCCTACGACGTGCCGGTCAGCCGCGCCGGGATGACGGCCGCGGGCGGATCACTGGGTGCCGGGATCGTGCTGCCCCTCGGTTCGGGCACCTGCGCGATGGGCGAGGTGGCCCGGGTCGCCAGCTACCTGGCCGGCGAGTCATCGGGACAGTGCGGGCCGTGCAAGCTCGGCCTGCCGAGCATCGCGCGCTCGCTGGCCGCGGTCGCCGACGGGTCCGGCGGCCTGGACGCCCTGGATACCGCCCGGCGCGCCGCGGCGGCCGTGCGGGGCCGCGGCGCGTGCGCGCACCCCGACGGCGTGTTCCGGTTCGTCCTGTCCGCGCTGGACGTGCTCACCGAGGACCTGACGGCCCATCTGTTCCGCGGCACCTGCGGGCGCCCGGTGCGCGGGGTCCTGCCGATGCCGCCGGAATACGCGGAGAACCGGCTGTCGGTGGACTGGACCCGCTGCCGCGGTCACGGCCTGTGCGCGCACCTGGTCCCCGAGCTCGTGCAGCTCGACCGGCAGGGCTATCCGGTGCCGCTCGACATGCCGGTGCCCCCCTGGCTGGCCCGCGAAGCCCGGCAGGCCGTCGACATGTGCCCGGCGCTGGCGCTGCGGCTGGCCACGGCCCCGCGCGAGGCGGCGCGGGCCAACCCCAAGGCCGACGACCGCCAGCAGATAGCCGAGACGCGGACCGACCTCATCGTGACGGAGTCGTGGATCGCCGAGCTGTCGGATGCCAAGGTCCCCCGCCAGCTCGGCTAGCCCCTCGCGGCAGGCCTCGCCTAACCCGGACGCCACGCCACCCCCAGCCGCGCAGGCCCCGCATTGCGCGGCTGCCCGGCTGGATGAGCTAGCGTTGCGGCTAGGCCCGTGAGGGCCGCTGATCCAGGAGGTCCGGCAGATGGCGAAGACTCCCGAGGTCGGCCAGCCAGCACCCGACGCGCAGCGCGGCCAGCCGCTCGTGCTGGCCTTCTATCCCGGCGATGACAGCGTCGGGTGCACCCGGCAGATGTGCTCCGTCGGCCTGACGTTCCCGAGCGCCGCGACCATCACGGGCAAGGTCGCCACGCTCACGGGCAGCTGAGACCTCGGCATGCGCATCCGCCGCGTCCTCCGCATCCTCATCATCGGCGGCACCTCGTTCGTCGGTCGGCACATCACCCAGGCCGCCATTGACGCTGGGCACCAGGTCACCTTGTTCCACCGCGGCCAGACGGGAGCGGACCTCTTTCCCCAGGCCACCCACCTGAACGGGGATCGCGACGAGGACCTGTCGGCCCTCCGCGACGGCCGCTGGGACGCCACCGTCGACGTCATCGCATACCTGCCCCGCCAGGTGGAGTCACTGGCCGCGACGCTGAACGGCCGCGGCGGCCACTACCTGCTCATCTCATCGGTGTCGGTCTACCGGACTCCGGTGGCTGCCGGCTTCACCGAGGACGCTCCCCTGGCTGAACTGGACGATCCGGCCACGCAGCAGGTGACCGCGCAGACCTACGGCGGCCTCAAGGTGGCCTGCGAGCGCGCCGCGCTGCGGCTTCACGGCCCTGTGGCAACGACGATCATCCGGCCGACCTACGTCGTCGGACCGCACGACAGCTCCTACAGGTTCACCTGGTGGGTGGAGCGGATGGCGCGCGGCGGCACCATCCTGGCGCCCGGCGACCCGGCCGACCCCATCCAGGTGATCGACGCCCGCGATCTGGCCGCCTGGACGGTCGCGCTGGCCGAGAAATCGGCAGGCGGCGTCTTTCATGCGGCCAGCCCGGCACCGCCGTTCGGGTTCGGCGACCTGCTGTCGACGGTCGCGGCCGAGGTCGCGCCCGCCGGGACCCGCCTGACCTGGGTAGACTCCGACTTCCTGCTGACGGCCGGGCAGGACGACGAGAGCCTGCCGCTGTGGCCAGGCGCCGATTCCGAACATGACATCAACGCGGCCGATCCGGCCGCCGCCCTGGCCGCGGGGCTCACCCCGCGCCCGCTGCGCGAGACAGTCGCCGACGTCCGCGCGCACCAGACCCGCTCACCGGACACGCCGCCGTCCCGGATCGGCCTTAGCGCCGCGCGCGAGGCCGAGCTACTGGACCGGTGGGCGGCAGGACCCACGTGAAGCCAGTCACCACTACGCCACCGTCTCGATGATCTCGGACAGGTCAAGGAACCGCTCGTCCAGGAAGCGGATCATGGCCTTCTCGCAGAATTCGGAGTGCTCGGGCAGCGGGCGGCCCCGCATCGCGTCCAGGGCCAGCCGGGGCATGTCCACCCCGCTGGCGATGGTCAGCGCCAGCGATCCCGGCGCCCGCGGATTTACCTCGAGCAGCGCGGGCCGGCTCTCCAGATCGCGGCGGACCTGGATGTTGGCGATGTAAGTCAGGCCGACGGCGGTGGCGACCGCGGCGCCGAACCGCTCGAGCTCGCAGTCGTGCAGCGTGCGGCCGGCCACCGACACGCCGGAGTCAACCCGGGCGCGGACCCGGGGCACGCCGGCCACGACCCGGCCGTCGGTATCGGCGAGAACGTCGATCGAGTATTCCTCGCCCGGCAGATACTCCTGGACGATGAAGTCAGCCGACGGCTCCAGGTTCTTCAGCTCCTCCGCGGACATGACGGCGGTAATGTTCCGCGAGCCACTGCCCGTGCGGGGCTTGATGATGACCGGGTAGGTCCACGAGTCCGGGCTGACGTCTGCGCTCAGGGCCTCGGTGCGCGGCAGCCGGACCACCCCGGCGCAGGCCCTGGCGAGGGCCAGCTTGTCTAGCGTCAGGGCCAGCGCGCGCTCGGGGGCGAGCATGAGCTGCACGCCGGCCTGTGCGAATGCCGCTCGCGCGGCGGCGAGCGGCATGAGCTCGGAGTCCACCGTCGGGATAACGACATCGACGCCCAGCTGCAGGCACCGGGCCAGCAGCAGCTCAGCGAACTCCGGTGCCGCGCCGGCCGGGATGACCGCCCTGGCCGCCGGCGGGACGAGGTACAGGCCGGCGGCCCAGCCGTCCGTATCGGCGGCGACCAGCCCGACCGACTGGTCCTCCCGCAGCGACTTAAGCACGGAAATAGCGGCGGGGCCGCCAGCGCCGGTGACGAGCACGCTGGTGTCGCTGGCCTGATCCCTACGTGGTGACATGGCCGTCCTCCAGGATCTGGTGGGCCGCGCCCTCGTCCGGGGCGTATTCCCCGACCGCGGCTGACAGCTCCGCGGCCCCGAGTGCGGGCTGGTCAGTCCAGCCGCCTGCCGGGCCAGCCGCATGGTCACGCACTACCTCGAAGGCCTCTGCGTAGCGGCCGCTGCCGAACCTGGACCAGTAACGAGCCGTCGCCTCTGTCAGGTCTGGCGCCAGGTGCTGCCGCACGGTCGCCTGCGAGGCGAAGGCGGCGATCGCGGCGAGCTTGCCGGACATGTACTCGTCGACGACTATGAAGCGCGTCGGCCGGAAGTCCACCGTCGCCGACGGCGACTGGAAGCAGCACACCGAGCCGACCTCGCGCGCGGCGACCATGACGGCCCGGTGCGTATTGCGGTGATCCTGGTGCACATCGTGGATGGAGTGGGTGTAGACGATCGTGGGCCGCACCGCCTCGATGACGGCGCTGATCGCGCTGATCGTCGGGTCCGATTCGCTGATCCTGGTGTCCTCCAGGTCTTCCAGGTAGAGCGCGGCGCGCAGGATCGTGGCCGCCTTCCGCGCCGCCCCGGCCCGGGCGTCATCCGGCCCGCCGCGCGCCCCTGCGCTCATCGTGAGGATCGCGACCTTGTGCCCGGCGGCGCGATGGGCCAGGAGAGTCCCGGCGGCGCCGATCTCGACGTCGTCGGGGTGCGCGCCCACGGCCAGGACGACCTCTCGGCCGCCCGGCGCGCTGCGCCCGCGCGCGATCAGGGCGGTGACGGTGGCGGCGAGCACGTCCGGCCGCAGCGGCTTGCGCAGGAATTCATCCGCACGGCCGCGCAGCGCCCCGAGGGTGTTATCGACGGTGCGGTGCGCGGTGGGGACGTACGCGGTGGGGACGTACGCGGTGGGGACGTACGCGGTGATCACCGCGACGGGAAGCGCGGGCGCCTGCCGCCGCGCTGTCTCCAGCAGTTCGATGCCGGTCATGTCCGGCATCTCGATATCGATGATGAGCAGGTCCCAGTGCTCGGGGCCGATCCGGGGCAGCGCGACCGCGGGGTCGGGCACACGCTCGATGTCGAAGCCAGCCCGGTCGCCCAGCACGTGCATGATGAAGCGCGCCGTGTCGGGGTCGTCCTCCACCAGGAGGATCCGGCCGCGCGGCGTCGGCTCATACTCGGTGCCCATGCCTCGATCCTGGGCGGACGGCGTTGCAGCCCGGCTCGCCATCCGGTAGCAGTCCCGTTGCAGCGCCCACCGGGACCACCGGGACTGGGACCACCGGGACCACCGGGACCACCGGGACACCGGGACACCGGGACACCGTCAGCGTGGCGGCAGGTAGCGGTAGCCGAAACCGCGCACCGCCTCGATCGGTCCCCCGCCGTGCTGGCCCAGCTTGCGCCGCAGGCGCATGATCGTGAACTTGACCCGGTCCGGGCCGATGCCGGTCGGATCCTGCCACGCCTGGGCGAGCAGCTGGTCTGGCGACAAGATCCGCGCCGGGTGCCGCACGAGGGCGGCCAGCAGCCGGAACTCCGTTGGCGTCAGGCTGACCGGACGGTCGGCGATGCTGGCCTCGTTATCGGCGAACGCGACCCGCACCAGGCCGTCGTTATATACCTCTGGGACGTCGGGGGCGGGCTTGCTGCGGCGTAGCAGCGCCGCCACGCGGGCGAGCAGCTCGGCGTTGCTGAACGGCTTGGTGACGTAGTCGTCGGCGCCCGCGCGCAGGCCGCGTACCTTCTCGGCCTCCAGGCCATGCGAGGTCAGCATCAGCACGGGCACCTCGCTGAAGTCGCGAATCCGGTCCAGCACCGCCCAGCCGTCCAGGACCGGCAGGCCGATGTCCAGCACGACCAGGCCCGGCCGGCCCGCGTGAAAGGCGCGCAGCCCCGCCTGGCCGTCCGCCGCGGCCAGCACGTCCAGGCCGCCCGACTCGAACACGGCCCGGATGGCACGGGCGATGTCCGGGTCGTCCTCGATCACCAGGACCCGCCCGGCTGCGGCCTGTCCGGACGCCGGCCGTCCGGTCATCGCTCGATCGGCAGGTAAACGGTGAAGGTAGTGCCCTTGCCAACCGTGCTCGCCACCTCGATCCGGCCGCCGAGCAGCTCGGTGATGGCCTTGGCTGTGGGCAGGCCCAGGCCGGTGCCCGGCACCTCGGCGCGGCGCGCGTTCGAGGCGCGGAAGAACCTGTCGAACAGGTGGTCCATCTCGCTGGGCGGGATTCCCATACCGGTGTCGGCCACGTCAATCCGCCACTCGCGGGCGTCGTGCGTGGCCCGCACCTGGACCCGGCCGCCGGCGGGCGAGAACTTCACCGCGTTCGAGATGAGGTTGTCCAGGACCTGCTGCAGCCTGCTGGCGTCGGCCCGCACAATGGGACCTTCCTGCACCGATATGTCCAGGCTGATCCCGTCGACGGCGGCGATCGACCACCCCGTGCGCACCGACTCCCTGGTGACCCAGGGCACCGAGGTGGGCGCCAGGTCCAGCCGGGCGACCCCTTCCTCCAGGCTGCTGAGGTCCAGCAGGTCGCCGACCACCCGCAGCAGACGCTCCGCATTGCGCTGGATGACGTCGAGGTACTCGCCGGCCTCCTGGCCGAGCTGGGGACACTCCGACCGCAGCAGTTCCGCGAAGGACACGATGGAGGTCAGCGGGGTGCGCAGCTCGTGAGAGACCGTCGCCAGGTAGCGGAGCCGGGTGTCGTTAAGGTCGCGCAGCTCCACGTTCTGCTCGGCAAGCCTGCGCCGGTCTTGTTCCTGCGCGGCCTCCGCCCGCTTGCGGTGGTGCACGTCAGTCAGCGCGGCAACGCGGCCCACCAGCTTGCCGTGCTGATCCACGACCCGCCGGACCACGGCATGCACCCAGACCTCGCGGCCCGACGCCGTCCGCAGCCGGCAGTCGGTGGCGAGCTCCGTCGTCGTCCCGCTCATGTCCCGCATCGCGTCAATGCGCTCGACATCGTCGGGATTGATGGTGTCGCGCCAGTTCGTGCCGATCACCTGGGCCGGCCCGATACCCGCAAGCTCGCACCACTTGTCGTTCACGAACCGGCATACCCCTTTGACGTCGGTCTGCACGATGCCGACCGGAGCCAGATCGGAAAGCAGCCGGAAGCGGGCGTCGCCCTCGACGACCGCCACGGTCGCGTTCTCCAGTTCAGTGACGTGGGTCGCGTTCTCCAGTTCAGTAACGTCCCGCATGAAGCCGAAGAAGTACGTCTCCCCCGCGACCGTCACCGGCATCGGCGTGAGCTCGATGGGCCGATCGGTCCCGTCTGATCGCAGCGCCCGCAGCCGGGCGTGCCGAATGAACCCGCGCTGGTCCCCGGTCGCGAGATAGCCCGCCATGGCATCCACAAACAGGGGCCGGAACTGCTCCGGCATGAGTTTCTCGGGCATATTCAGGCCGATGACTTCCGCGCGGGCGTAGCCGAATAGTTCCTCCGCCGCCGGGTTGAACTCGCGGATCCGGCGATCCGAATCGA
>Ga0307374_10011273_pt1 | contig 12754 bp, 10 predicted proteins | sample OX3MG_FD_202532 | JGI IMG/M metagenome (GOLD analysis project Ga0307374, IMG submission 202532) | Soil microbial communities from Risofladan, Vaasa, Finland - OX-3 | ecosystem: Environmental > Terrestrial > Soil > Coastal area > Acid sulfate soil | place: Finland: Risofladan, Vaasa | collected...
TGCCGATAAAAACGGCTTTCAGGCACAAAACGAAAACAGGAATTCGCGGCCCAACAGGCCGAAAAGGCAAAAAATCCGCTCGGAAACGAAAAGCGAGTCAGGAATCCAGGGTTTTTCCGCAGCCTGTTTAGCCCCTGCGGAATGGACTCGAAATAGCAGGCCATTTATGAAACATGCTCCCAGGAAAGTTGCCCCCGCGCTCACGGCCCTCGCGCTCACGGCCCTCATCCTCGCCGCCATCCCGGCGCGCGCGCAGCAGCAGCCCTCCACCACCCAGTCGCAGTTCACCCTCAAGGTCAACAGTGACCTCGTCCTTACCAATGTCGTCGTGCGCGACAAAAAATCCGGAGCCGTCGTCCGCGGCCTCACCGCCAAAGACTTCACCATCCTCGAAAACGGCAAGCCGCAACGCATCTCTAGCTTCGACTTTGAGAGCGTCGATCAGGCCGCGCAGCTCAATGAGGCCACCATCGTTGGACAGAACCCCGCCCAGAACCCCGCCCAGCCCGCGCAAAGCCTCTTCAACGCCGCCGCCGTCGCCTCGCCGCAGCAGTTGCGCGACCACCGCCTCATCGTGCTCTTCTTCGACCTCACCTCCATGCAGCCCGACGACATCATCCGCGCCCAGCAGGCCGCCCGCAACTACATCAACAAACAGATGCAGCCCGCCGACATCGTCGCCGCCGTCTCCCTTGACACCGACCTCTCCATCGATCAGGACTTCACCCAGAACAAGCAGCTCCTGCTCAACGCCATCAACCGCTACTCCGGCGCAACCTCTCAGGGCTTCGCTCCCGGAGCCACCAGCACCACCAATCAGGTCGAGGACGCAACCGCATTCTCCGCCGACGAGAGCGAGTTCAACGACCTCAACACCGACCGCGAGCTCTTCGCCATCACCTCCATCGCCAAATCCCTCGCCTACATTAACGAGAAGAAATCCATGCTCTACTTCTCCGGCGGAATCCAGCGCGACGGCATCGAGAACCAGGCCTCCCTGCGCTCCGCCATCAACTCCGCCGTACGCTCCAACCTCGCCATCTACAGCGTTGATACCCGTGGCCTCCAGGCCATCTCCCCCCTCGGCGACGCCTCCACTGGCAGCCTCCGCGGAGCCAACGGCTACAACGGCGCCGCCCTCCAGAACAACTTCGACTCCAACTTCAACACCCAGGAAGTCATGGCCACGCTCTCGTCTGACACCGGCGGCAAGGCCTTCTTTGACACCAACGACTTCGCTCCCGCCTTCACCCGCATCCAGAACGACACCTCCGCCTACTACGTCCTCGGCTATCGCTCCACCAATCCGCGCCGCGACGGACGCTACCGCCGACTCACCGTAAAAATCGATCGCCCCGGCCTCCGCATCGAATACCGCCACGGCTACTACGCTCCCGCCGACTACAAACACTCCAATCGTGAGCAGCGCGAGCAGCAACTTGAGGACGAGCTCGCCAGCGCGCTTCCCGCAACCGACATGGCCGTCTACCTCCAGGCCTGGTACTTCCGCACCAGCCCCGGCCACTACTACATCCCCGTCTCACTGGTCGTGCCAGGCTCGCAAATCCCCTTCATTCAGGGCGGAGACAAAGACAAGGCCACCCTCGACATCATCGGCGAAGTCAAGGACTCATCCGGCCACGTCATCGGACAGGCCCGCCAGACCGTCAAGCTCAAAATCAATCAATCCGAACAGGTCCGCCGGAAAAACGTGCAGTACTCCACCGGCTTCAACCTACCCACCGGCAAATACCACCTCAAATTTGTCGTCCGCGAAAACGAAACCGGACACATGGGCTCCTTCGAGGCCGACATCAACGTCCCCGACCTGCGCAAACTCCCGCTCAAAATGAGCTCCGTCGTCCTCGCCACCCAGCGCATCCCCGTGCCCAAGCGCGACGGAGATAACCCGCTCGTCCACGACGGACAGGAGCTCGTCCCCAACCTGCCCCACGTCTTCCGCCAGAACCAGCACCTCTACTTCCTCTACGAGGTCTACTCGCCCGCCGGAAGCCCCCACGACAAGACAAAGACCAACGTCCTCACCAGCATCGAATTTCTCCGCAACGGCGAGAAGGCATTCGAAACGCCGCTCGTCCAGGCCACCAAACTCAACGAGCCCGGTCGCGACGCCATCGCCTTCCAGTTCGACGTGCCCCTCAGCCAGCTCAAACCCGGCCAGTACACCTGCCAGGTCAATGTCATCGATGACACCGCCGGAAGCTTCACCTTCCCCCGCACCGCCATCCTCATCCACCCGCCCGCCGCCGCGCCAGCACAGGCTCCGGCAGCACCACCGCAAAAACCAGCATCAGGGAACTAGGCTAAAATCGACGCGGGGCCGCTGGGAGCTGGGCCCTCCCGTACACAGGCCGGATAGTGTCGCACGAGTCGGGCAAAGCATTTGATTCCGGTGTAGCAACCCGGCAACGGGTATCAGCTCCCACTATCACCATTTTCCCTGCACGGTTTGTCACCTATTTCCCACGGGCAATTTCTGCACCCATTCCCACAACAGTACCCACGCTTCAGCAGATACGCCGCCGTAAACACCACGTACGACCCCTCCATCACGTAATCCTCGCCCTCAACCAGCTCCGGCTCAGCCAATCCCGCCACCCTCCGTCGCCGGAAACAGCATCGCCCCCGCCACAACTGGAACAGCCGCCGTATCCTCCCGCGCCGCCTCTGCATTTGTAACCGGATAAGTGACACATCGTCCCGGAATCGCCGCCTCACGCTCCCCCGGAATCACCACTCCCACCAGGTTCATCGGGTCCGCCGCCCAATATGTAACCACGTCAGATACAAAATCGCGCCCACCGCATCGCCCGCCGGCGCCGCCGCGCCAACTCGAATCACTGGAGCCAACACTCCAACCATTCTAAGCCCACTTTCGCCTCTTCTTTGCCTTCGATCATTTAGCAAGTCGAGTGGATAAAATAAGCAAGCACCCTCAAAGGACCAACCCCTGACCCTCCGCCCCGCCATCTCGCTTACCCCGCGCCAAAAAGAAATCCTCGCCTCGCCGAGCACCATCTTCCTCGCGGCCCTGCTCCTCCGCGTCCTCTTCATCACCGTCGCCCACACCTACCGCTTCCACCCCTTCGAGGACCACTTCACCTTCGGCTACGAAATGGGCCGCGTCGCCCGCGCCCTCGCCACCGGATACGGCTACGCCAATCCCTTCAACGGACACACCGGCCCCACCGCCTGGGTCCCGCCCCTCTATCCTCTGCTGCTCGCCGCTGTCTTCAAGCTCTGCGGAGTCTACTCCGCGCTCTCCGGCTGGGTCATCCTCTCGCTCAACTCCGTCTTCTCCGCCGCCACCGCCGTCTTCATCTATTTCATCGCCGACCGCTGCTACAACCGCCGCATTGCCCTCTGGTCCGCGTGGATATGGGCCCTCTATCCCGCCGCCATGCAATACGCCGTCCGCTGGGTCTGGGAAATCTCCCTCACCTGCATGCTCTTTACCGCCGTCCTCGCCCTCGCCGTCAAAATGCGCGGCATAGGCAGCGCACCCGGCGCACCCTCGCACCAAACCACCAAAAACTGGCTCCTCTTCGGACTCCTCTGGGCCCTCATCGGTCTCGCCAACTCCACCCTCCTGCTCTTCCTGCCCGTCTGCGGCATATGGATCCTTACCGGCTCGCCCACCCGCGCCGTCTTCCTCCGCGCCGTCGTGTCCGGCCTCGTCTTCATCGCCATCGTTTCCCCATGGATGGTCCGCAACTACCGCGTCTTCCACACCTTCGTCCCCTTCCGCAGCAACTTCGGGGCGGAACTCTACGCCGGCAACAACCCTGAAGCGATGGGCTTCCCCTGGGGCAAAACCGTCAACGGAGAAGCCGAAATCCGCGCCTACACCCAACTCGGCGAACCGGCCTACGCCCGCCAGCAGGGCGAGCTCGCCAAGGCATGGATCACCGCTCACCCCGTCCGTTTCCTTCAGCTTTCCCTCAAGCGCTTCTATTTCTTCTGGAGCACCGTCCCCCACCCGTCCACCAAACGCGTCTACCTCATCGTCATCCGTAACATCAATTACTGCGTCCCCAACATCCTCGCCATCCTCGGACTCGCCCTCGCCCTCCGCCGCCGCATCCCCGCCGCCGTGCTCTTCCTCTGGGCCTTCATCCTCGTCCCGTTCACCTACTACTTCGTCACCTCCGAGGCCCGCTTCCGCCACCCCCTCGAACCCCTCATCGTTATCCTCAGCGTCTACCTCTTCCAGTCCGCCAGCCCCCGCAGCCCACGCCGACCGCCGTCATTCTGAGCAAAGCGAAGAACCCGCGGTTCCCAACCCAGCCACAACTCCAGCCCTCGCCCACTCAATCCGGTTCAAAAAGTTATCATCCTGAGCGGGTGAGCGTATTTTCATAAGTTGCTGATTTATAGAAAGATAATAAAGCTGTTTTTGGATGTGTAGGATTTGTGCAGGCAAATTCACGATTTCTGTGAATTTCTTCAACGCATGACACCACACTGAGCAGACATTTTTAGCTTCTTGTATGACTTTATACCGCGCCCATGTTCTGTCTCGACTATCACTGTTCCGGGTGCGATTCATGGGGCTAGAGACTATGCCCTATGCCTAAGCCGTGTTCGATGACCGGCGCAATCTCCGGCTGCTTCGGCGTGATGGCTTGCTCCGGCTTCATCGTTGGCATGTGGGCGCTCTCGTGAGATACATCATGCCCTAATGCCTCCGGCAGCTTCCCACGGTCGTTAGTGTAAAGCTGTGCGTCCTCGGCTCCGCGCGAGACAGCGACATAAGCCATGCGGCTGTTGAGCAGGTCTTTCGCGGCCAGCTCGGTATCGACGTGAATCAATACGCGCTCGGCGGTCTGCCCCTGGCTGGAATGGCTCGTCACCGCATAGCCGTGGTCGAGATGCGGATGTTCGCGGGGATCGAGTTGCACATTGCGGCCTCCGTCCATCTTCAAACGCATCTGTCCGCCCTCGATGGCTTCGACCGTTCCTAATTCGCGGTTGGCAATCTTCAAGTCATTGGCCGGTGCCGTGAACTGAATGCGGTCGCCCACGGCGAAGCTGCGCGGTTCTTCCCGATACACGGAAACTCCCTGCTGCCGCCGAGGATCATAGGTCACTTCTGAGCCATCGGCCCGAACCACGGTTAACAGGTTCTTGTCAGCGTCAACGCTCTTGACTCGCGCGTATTCGCCGCGCTCCATGCTGGTTTCTTTCGACGCGCGCGCGTAGCGCACAACATCGTTGAACTCGTAGCGTGCCGCCCATGTCCGCTCCGGCCCGGTAAGGTCCTGGCGCGGGACAAGCGCCGCAATGGGATGCTCTTCTTTTCTGACTAAGCCGCGCTCCTGCATTTCGGCACGGATCGCCAGATTAATCTCCACGCGGGAGCGATTGTCGGGCGAGACAACCAGCGTACCCTCCGGCGACTTCGAATATTCCTTCGCTATGGCGGCGATGCGATTCTCACGCTCTGGAATCTCATGGACGCGGCCCTGCCGCTCCAAACCCTGCACGGCCTCGCGCACCTCACCCCGCGCAAGATGCTCCACCACCTGTTTCAATTCAGGGTTTTTCTGGCGGACGATCTCATCGAGCTTGACTGTCTTCATGCCCGCGTCCTGAAGCTGTGCGAAGGGACGCCCGGCCTCGATTGCCTCATGCTGCCGTCGATCCCCTACCAGCAACACGCGGTCATTGGGATGCAGGCGATTCACAAACTCGTGCATCTGTCTGGTGGATGCAAGCGAGGATTCATCGAGCACATACAGGCGGCGCTCTCCAGTATCCGGCTGCTGGCCGCGTGCAAGATGCTTTTGGAGCGTGGATGTTTCCATGCCTGCATCGGCCAGCTTTTGCGCCGCGCGGGACGTGGGCGCGAAGCCTTCGACTATGTATCCTTGCGCCTCCGCACCTTCACGGATGACGGTCAGCGCCGTTGTCTTGCCTGCGCCCGCGACTCCATCTAATCCCACTATCTTTTCGCGGGAGAGAAACACTTGGTCAACGGCTTGGCGCTGCGAAGTATTCAGCTCCGGGTGGCGGTCTTCCGTTGCAATGCGTATACGTGCATCAACCAGCATCGGGTCATTCATCCCGCGCTGATTGCCTTCCTGCATCCGTGCGACGATCTCGCGTTCCATGCGAAGCATGGCAGCGGTGGTGTACTGCTGTCCCGCTCCGGCATGATCGACCGTTCGGAACTCGCCACGCGCGGCCCTCTGCGAGAACTCCTGACGGATATGGGCATACGTCGTCTCACCCATGCCGCGATTGAGTGCCGCTTCCAGAAGGTCGCGCCGGTCCAGCACGGCGGAACGCTCGAAGAGATGATCGCGGGCATAGGTGACGGCCTGCTGCGCGATTCGGTCCGGTTCGTAGACGTGGCGCTGTTCATGCGCCCGCGCCTCGGCCACAACTTTGTCGGCCTGATGTCCATACTGCGCGGCCAACTCGCGGTGCCGCGCTAATACCTCTTCCGGCGATACCAGCTCCTTGCTGTCTCGCGTTCGGTGGGCGGCAACCTGCGCGGCTCCTGCGCCGTCTATCCCCATCTCGCGGAGATGGTCTTTGATCTGCTCGCGGCGCGGGCTGCTGGCTTCCAGATACTCTTTCGTATAACCCTTAATCTCCGGCTGTCCGTGCTTGCCACGCTCCAACTCGTAGCCCAAGCCCTGCAATCGCATCGACAACTCGGAACGGTAAACGCTGGTGGCATAGCGTTGCGATGCGAATAGTTCCTGCGGCTGCAAGGCTCGCGTCTGTCCGTTGTCGCGCTCGGTGACATTGAAGATCACAGCATGGGTATGGAGCTGCGGCGCGGCGTAGCCGTCTACGGGCCGCGCGGTGTCGTGCTCAAAGGTCGCTGCAACAAATTTGCCTGTCGTCTCCGGCGCGTGGACGTTGCCGATGCGGGCCTGCGTGTACTTCTCCAACTCGGTGAGCGCCACGCGCACGCTTTCCCGATGCGCCCCTCTTACGCGCTCATCGCCGCCCACAAGGGCGGTGAGAGAGACTGATTTCGGCGCGGAGAACGTAGCATCCCAACCGGCGCGATGTTCTACGCTCGTCACTTCCTTGCCGAATTTTCCCTCATAAGTTTTGGGGGCTTGATGACGAACGAGCTGCGCTTCCGTATGCGGATGCCGCCCTTCGGTCAGACGCGCGAAGTGCTCATTGCCGACTGAACCCGATAAACCCCACTGCTCGGCCAGCTTACCCTGCCACTCGCTATGTCCCTGCTGGTCACGGCTCCAATAGTTCTGCCGCTCCGACGCAAACTCCCGCTCATGGTACGTGCGTACCTGACCTGCCGAAAGCGGCTTGGAGATGGTCAACATGCGCATGTATTTCCGCAACGTGCGCGGCAGCATCTCGTCTCTGCCTAATGCGATTTTATACTGGTGCTTACTAACGGAGTGGTCTTGTGATCGCACATCAACCAGAGCTATCCGCAGAGGAAATTGATCGGATAGTCAACTTTCTTGGCTACGGTCTTCCATCTGCACCCGTGTGGTTCATGGGTATTGAAGAAGGTCTCGGCAACATGAACTCACAAGACATCTCTGCAAATCTCAAGGCCCGCGCCAGTTTTGAAAGGACAATGGACTTGCGCGAGGCTCACCTGCGCTTGCGGGAACAAGGTCGCCCCATCGACATCGAGAAGCAGCCACCTTCTACGCAGGTCTGGCAATGGATGGCGAAAATCATGCTGGCCTGTCAAGGAATCGAGAATTGGAGTGACCTGATCTCTACGGATAAAGAAAATCAATCTCGCGCCAGAAAACACATTCAATCATGTGCTAAAAAGTACATTCAGTATCGGTTAGGTCGTTCTAACGGCAACACATTTCTCACCGAGCTGTCACCAATTCCGGCAGCCAAAACCACCGACCAGAATTTCATGTCATGGTTTAAGGAAAACGACTGTGAGTTGGAAGTGAAAATTACACAACGAAGAGCTGAGCTGAATCGCATATTGAAGGAAAGTCCTCACTCATTGGTCATATGCTACGGCTATGGCAACAATGGTGATCGAGCACGCGACTTTGCAAAGTTTCTCGAAGTCGAATGGCAATCGGTTCCTGATTGCCCCGGAGTTTGCCGATCCGGCGACTCGAAGCGTTTGCTGCTACCGTTCTTCGGCAACGGCCAAATGAGTTATACCGTGTTCGTTGACCTGATTCGCTCTGGGCTTCTCGGATAGCCACAGCATGTTGTGAGATTCCAACTAAGCCGTGGACTTTCACTCAATCCCTTTGGACTCGTCCCACACAAACGCCTCTTTGGGCTTATTGGCGGGCGTTTCAGCGTGCGCATCGAAAAGTGGAAGCGTGGTCTGGACCGCAGCCGATGATTTGGATTGCTCTGCGGGAGCTGCTATCTGCGGCGTCGGCGACGACGGCCTGGGCACAACCGGCAATTTCCGTTCGATGAACTCCGGTTGTCTGCCGTGCTTCCTTGCAGACTGGAAGTGAACCGGAACAACTTCGTTTTCCTGCTTGATGAAGCCATGTAACGGCTCCAAGCCGGAGATTTCCGAAGCCATGATAAGCGGCTTGGTCGCAATCTCCATCGCATACGACTTGCGGCCACCTAGCAGTCCCATGCTGCGCGATTCTTTTAGCCGTTCTACTTCGATCTCTCCAATGGCATCGGAAATCCACTTGGCCGCGCGCGGCTCGGTTGTCTTGAAAAACAGCTTGGTTGCGGGCTGCGAAAGCATGGCCTCGGAGTCCTGGCCGTAGCGTTTTTCAAGCTGGCTCCGCCCCTGAAAGCCCATCACAACCGGATTCCCGTACTTGCGATTTTCCGTGACGGCGGTGTGGAGCTGCGGCAATTTATTGAGACTCGCCAGCTCGTCCAGCACAAACCATACCGGATTCGCCGTGTGGTCTTGGCAATAGCCCATCATGCGAAGGATGAATAAATCGAGCCACACCGAATGGAGGGGCAAAATCTTCGCGCGGTAAGCAGGAGTGGATGTCAGAAACACCCAACGTTTCCGGCTTGTGTACCACTCCGCCGTCGCAAACGTCGGTCGCGTATGCTCCCATTCTGGCAACAATTCCAGACTATCGGCCACCATGTTTAAGCTCGCCAGCACACCCGCCCGCTGCGCTGGTGCTCCTGCATCAAGCAACGCGGCGAGCGGTGTTCCTTTCACCGCAAACTCGATCCGCGACGGCTCGGCCATCATGCTCAGAATGTCCCTCGGCTGCGGTTGCCGCTTGAGCAAATGGGCCAGTATCCGGCGCGGCCCATCGGTGAAAAACTCCTTCTCGTACTCCTTTTCAGGCAGGAACGCAGCGGCAATCGTCGCCGCTGTTTCGTCGCGGTCGATCTCGTCGCCAAGACTCCAATATGGGCATCGTTGGTCCAGCGGATTCAGAATCAAATCTCCACGCGCGGGCGAGTAGAACTCGCTCACAAAGTCCATCGCTGGGTCGTAGACGATGGCGCTTTCGCCGCGCTCCCGCACCTGACGGAGAAGCTGCCGGATGGCATTTGACTTCCCGCTGCCGGTGTCGCCCATCATCAGAATGTGGCTGGCTTCAAGACGCCTTGGAACCCGGTAGCTTGGCCCGACTGGAAGCCACTGCAAAAGGCGATTCTCGAAGCGCAGACGGAACCGTATGCCGTCTGTCTTTGCGCCGCGCCATCGCAAAGCCGATGTCAGCTCCGGGCCTTTGGTGCGTCGGCCATGCCGCTGTTCATGCTTCCAACTGGTACGAAGTTTGTGACCAAAGAAGAGCCACAGGGCATACAGAAACAACACTGCCGCCGCCAGGTAGAGAATGGGTCGAAGAAAGATCAGCCATGCGCTATCGTTGTCATAAATCGTGGACGCCAAATACGCTCGCAACTCCTTCGCACGGACCTTCTGCGGCGGCGTAATGGTGACACCGCGCCAGCCTTCGGCAAGGGCTTTTGGACTCAGCCCGAGAGCCTGACTGGCACTCGACCCTTTCACCGCATCTTCGGGCAGTAGAGGCTCTGGCATTCTGCCCGGAGCCGTCTTTTCGGCGTAGCGCACGGTTGTCACGGCACCGGGAAAGCTGCTCAGTGCGGAACTGGCAGCGTAGGTTCCAAGGTAGAAGTTCTGGACTGGATTCATCGTCCAGCCGAGCCAAAACGTCGAGGGTACGATCACCAGAAATGGCCCCAGAATGAAGAGCAAAATCAGCCACAAGAGCCATCTGCGCCGATTAGGAAAATGCAGGGGACGGCTCACTGCTTGTCCCCGTCCGGTCCCTCCTGGGACAGAAATTCTGCGAGCAGTTTGCGGGCGTCGGCCAGCTTGCGCGCATTGGCCTGGTCACGGATTTTGACCACGGAATCAGGCAGCAAATACTTGCCCTCGGCGTTCGCCTGAGCCGTCGCATGGAAGAGATTCAGGAGCATATACCGTAGCGCCGAAACCTCGGCCAGCATCAACTCTGTTGGGTCTGCCGGACGCTCTCGCGCTGCTTTCAGGGCCAGCTCGCGCAGCCATTCGGCCACGGATTTTCCTGCGCCTTCGGCGGCGGCTTCTACCTCGGCCAACTCTTCCGGCGTGACCCTGGTTGCAATGGTTTTGGCGCGGAGAACCGAACGCCCATCACCCTTCGGTGAAGCCGGAGACTGCAAAGGATTCGGGATGCGGGGAGTGTTCATGGGGGAACCCGCCTCAAAAACAGCTTGCACCCTCCAATTTTGGCCGTCAAGCACACGGATACTCGAAGCCTTTGCTTATCAGCGCGTTTACGCATCGCACCCTCTGGAGTCCTATTCACGTTTACGCGCGTAAACACGTCACCATCATGCAGGAGTTGCAAACTGGCAAGCTGCTGATTCAAAGCGCGTTGACGCTGGTAAACCCGGATGCAGGCTCGGTTTACGAGCAGTATCCCATTTGGGGGTGACGTGTCGCTCCTCCAGCCGCTGCAAAGCAGCGTGGTTCTTGAGGAAGTTGGCTGAGATAAGGATTTCGGGGCCACAGCGGATATGATTACCCCCTTGGAACGGAGCGAAAGCGGGAGCTGAAAAGGCGGAATGCAGCGGAGGCGGCACAAGTGAAGCGCGGAAGCCTGGGGATACTCCTTGCGGGCGCGAGTGGTGTCCCCTTAGGGTTTGAATACTCTGAATCTCCCAAGAAGTTCAGGAACTGAAGCCGTAACCTGCCAGTAAGCTAAAATTATTGCGATCTTGCGAAGCTTGTCTGTTAACAACGGGGAACCTAATGGGAGTGGCCTCCTCGTGAATGCAAGTTAATATGCGCTCGGGGGAGTTGCAGGCTCTGTGTCTTTTGGAGCAAAAGGGGGAGCATGGCGGTCATTGATCTAGTGAAATGGGACGGCACGCCACAGCTATTGGCATGGAAGTTTCCCAGTGAACAACTGTCAACTTGGACTCAACTCATCGTCAATGAGTCACAGGATGCCTTTGTCGTTAGAGGAGGGGTGTACGACGGACCTTTTGGGGCTGGTCGTCATACGCTTACTACTGAAAATCTGCCGCTACTCAGCGGCCCTCTTGGGCTTCCATTTGGTGGTAGGTCTCCATTTAGCGCGGAAACCTGGTTCGTCAACAAACTAACAAATCTCGATGTCAAGTGGGGCACACAAGACCCTATCCAGTTGCTCGATCCACGCTACAAGATTATGGTTCAGGTCCGGGCGTTTGGGCAGTATGGTATTCGCGTCGTCGATTCCAAGAGATTTTTATTAAAGCTGGTCGGTACGGTTTCTCAATTCGATGTAGATACACTTGCTGACTACTTTCGTGGCGTGTTTATTACGCGCATCAAAACTGAAATTGCAAACCTCATCATCAAGCAGGAACAGTCTGTGCTTGAGGTTTCTACGCAGCTTGAAGTTTTGTCCAACGGTTTGAAACAAGCGCTTGATGCAGAGGTTGCCGAATACGGCGTGGCCTTGGTGCAGTTCAATGTCCATTCCATCAATGTTCCGGAGAGTGATCCCGCAGCCCGAACTTTGAAAGCAGCCCTGGCTAAGAAGGCAGAGATGGGAATCGTCGGCTTTACCTATCAGCAGGAGCGCAGTTTTGATGTGATGCAGACGGCTGCTGGGAATGAGGGGAATGCCGGCTCGGTAATGGGTGCTGGCATGGGGTTGGGTATGGGCTTGGGGGTAGGGGCTCCGCTCGGACAGGCTTACGGACAGTTGGCATCTGAGGTAAGGGAGGGAGGAAAGGCAACTGCTCAATCTCCCGAGCCAGGCATTTCTCCGGCCTCAGCGAAGCCTTCTTCGAGTTCACAACCCGATTTGGCAGAGCGAATACGCCTTCTGAAAGAGCTGGCAACGCTGAAAGAAAGCGGCATTTTGACCGATGAGGAATTTACCGCTGAGAAGAAGAAAGTGCTTGGCAGTTGATCGACTTTTCAGATTATGCGTGAACAAGAGGAAGTGGAGGCTGGACGATGAACAATAGAACATGGCTTCAACTTGCGAGTGTTGTAGCTGGCGCAGTCATCGTCGGCATATTAGCCATAGCTGTACCCGCAGCGTTTTGGACGGTAAATAGTGTCTTCGCCACCATCATTCTCTTCCTCTCATTCGCTTTGCCGCCATTTTTAGCCATCACAATTTCTCAAGCCCCTAGCAAAGATGCGTCTTTTATATGGCTGATCGGACCACTAGGAACTTGTTGAAATAGGTACCTTTGTGCGACGGAGATCTGATGGCATTCGTCTAACAGGTATGCGTGGAGATGAGCGGATTCAGGACGGGATGTTCAGCTATGTTTCATTGGAGCAGCGAGT
>Ga0307374_10011274_pt1 | contig 12754 bp, 10 predicted proteins | sample OX3MG_FD_202532 | JGI IMG/M metagenome (GOLD analysis project Ga0307374, IMG submission 202532) | Soil microbial communities from Risofladan, Vaasa, Finland - OX-3 | ecosystem: Environmental > Terrestrial > Soil > Coastal area > Acid sulfate soil | place: Finland: Risofladan, Vaasa | collected...
GGCGCGCAGACGACGCGGTGCCGACGATCAGCTCGGCGGGCTCGCGGTCGGCGAGGGTGTCCGTCCCGGGCGCGGCAGCGCCCGTGTTCCGTCCGGGCACCGGCTCGCGGAGGCTGCAATAATCCGGGCGGGAGTGGACAAGGCCGTTCACGGCCGGTGACGGGCGGCGGTGCGGGAGCATCGGGAGTGCCTGCGTGGCCATCTGGAGGGGAGAGACGGTGGCGCCTCGAGCGACGACGTCGGGCGAGTCCGTGAACGACCGTGGACAACACCTGCTCGGCCATGCCGAGATCGCCCTGCGTTCCATGGGGCAACCGAATTCGGTCGTCAGGCAATTCGATTTCTGGGACGACCGCTACGAAGGGCGACGGCTCTTCGCGGAGGTTCTCGGGACCTTCTTCCTCGTTCTGGTCGCGGCCGGGGGGAGCATGGTCGACGCGCGGTTCGGCGGGGGAGTGATCCCACTTGCCGCCCTCGTGGTGGCCCCGGCGCTGATGGTCGCCGCGATCATCCTGTTCATGGGGGCTGTGTCCGGCGCGCACCTCAACCCGGCAGTGACCCTGGCCTTCGCGCTGAGGGGGGACTTCCCGTGGAGGCGGGTCCCCGCCTACCTCGTGGCCGAGTTCGTCGGAGCCTGCCTCGCCACCCTGCTGTTGTGGGCCATGATCGGGAAGTACGGCTCGGCAGGGTTGACCTTGCCCGGGCACGGGGTCTCCGACCTGACGGCGGTGCTCATGGAGGGGGTGCTCACCGTAGGGCTCGTGAGCGTGATCCTCGGAACCGCGTCTGGGGCACAGCAGCTGGGTCCGTTGGCGGCGATCGGCGTCGGCAGCTATATCGCGCTCGCAGGACTGTGGGCTGCGCCCGTCAGCGGCGCATCGATGAACCCCGGCCGGTCACTCGGGCCGGCGCTCGTCCTCAACGACTGGTCCTCATGGTGGGTGTACCTCGCCGGGCCCGTCGCCGGGGCCGTCATCGCCGTCGGCATCGCCTTCGTCCTCCGGGGGCCGGGTGGCGGCAGGTCGGGGACCCACGCCGCCCAGGGCACGCTCGGCACGGCGTGGAAGCCCGAACGGATCGGGGTACCGGACCCCGCTCCGACCGCCGGGCCAAGGGATTCGCCCTTGTAGATCGCCCTTGGTCGATCACCTTGGGCGGTTTCGGACGGGTCGACCGGTGCCGCCAGGGCCAGGCGGCACGATCACGAGCCGAGGAGAAAGGTGGTGATGCCGTCGTCGATCGCCCGGGCCGCAAGTTGCTGCCATGCCGGGGCCGTTGTCAAGGCGGCGTCCGTCGGGTTCGCCATGTTGGCGCACTCGATGAAGACCTTCGGGACCGTGGTCAGGTTGAGCCCGGCCAGATCATCTCGGGGCTCGATCCCGTTGACGCCGTCATAGGAGCTGACGGGCTCCCCGGCGCCGGTCAGGAAGTCGTTTCGCAGATCCGTCCCGAGGGTCTGCGATCTCCCGATCACGGCGTTGTTCACGCCGTCGGCCACCGGCTCGAGGATGGCGAAGCCCCGGCCACCGGGTGGCCCGCCGTCGGCGTGAATGGCGATCGCCGCGTCGGCGTGAGCCTCGTTGCCGATGGCGGCTCGTTCGGTCACGCACGGTCCGACCCCGCTGTTGGAATTGCGCGTGAGCACGACGGTGGCGCCCTGCGCCATCAGGTCGCTCGCGAGGTACTGGGCCACGTCGAAGTTGAACTGGGCCTCGGTGTAGCCCGATGCCGTCGCGGTGCCGGTCGTGTCGCAACCCTCTTCCTCCCGGCCGTTCCACACCAGTTGGTCGATGTACGAGGGGTCGGCCCCGTTCCCGCCGTTGTGACCGGGGTCGATGACCACGACCTTCCCGGCCAGGGACTTCCGCAGCCCCTCCGCCAGCCAGTAGCCGGCCCCACTCGATGTGTCGGCGAGACCCACGACTGGTTGGGCGAGTTGCCGGCCAGCACCTGATCCCTCATACGGCGCGTCACCGAAGGCGAACACCCCACCGTCCGCCGCCGCCAGCCAGTAGCCCCTGCCGTCGGGGGTGGCCGCCATGCCGACGATCGGCGCGTCGAGCGGCGTGCCGCCCATCGAGCCGTGGTTCGAAGCGTCGCCGAACCCGAGGACGTCACCGGCCGACACGGCGGCGGCATCCTGCGCTGCGGGGGGCAGGTGGACGGGGGCCGCAACGAAGAAAGACGTGATGACCGAGCACGCTAGGACCAGCAGGCCACGTCGTCGACCCCGCACGCCCCAGTTCACGTCGCCCCGTTCCGTCGCGGGCCTTCAGCTGCCTCTGGACGTTAGCCTCTGACCCGCCCGCCGGGAGAGTGACCGCCGTTGCGGCGGACCGGCCTCTGCCGTCAGGGGACCCGGGGCCCGAGGTCCGAGCGACAGCGCTGGGCCCCGGGCCCGTGCACCAGGCAAGATGTCGATCGTGGGGAGCCCGTTCCGTAAAGTCCGCGACGGCCTCATCGCGCTGGGCGTGGTGATGCTGGCCGGTGTCGTGGGCTATCTGCTGCTGGGCTTCAGCCTCCTCAACGCCGTCTACCAGACCGTCCTCACGGTCAGCACCGTGGGCTTCGGGACCCCTCACCAGGCCGCCGGCAAGATCTTCACGATCATCCTGATCCTCGTGGGCGTGGGAACCGCCCTCTACACCTTCTCCGCAGTCCTCGAGGTCCTCCTCGAGGGCCACATGCGAAATCTCGTCAGGAGGCGCCGGATGGAACGTCAGATCGACCACATGAAGGACCACGTGATCGTGTGCGGCTGGGGCCGGGTCGGCCGTCAGGTCACCAAGTTCCTGGCGACCGCCGGGGAGGAGGTGGTCGTCGTCGACCGTGATCCCGATCGGCTCGCCGACCTGCTCTTCCCGACCGTCATGGGTGACGTCACCGACGACCGCACGCTGCTGGCGGCAGGGATCGAGCGGGCGGCCACCCTGGTGGCGGCCCTCGACACCGACACCGACAACCTGTACCTCACCGTGGCAAGCAAGACCTTCCGGCCGGACCTGCAGATCATCGCCCGGGCCCGGAACGAGGACTCCGAGGCGAAGCTCCTCCGGGCAGGAGCTGACCGGGTGGTCAACCCCCAACGACTTGGCGGGGACCGTATGGCGGCGTTCGTGACCCAGCCTCACGTCGTCGAGTTCGTCGACGTCGTCATGCACGATGGATCACTCGAGTTCCGCCTGAGCGAGCTGTCGATCACCGACACCTCGCCGCTGGCCGGGAGCTCCCTGCGCTCCGTCCACCTGCGCGACCGCACCGGGGCGCTCGTGCTGGCGATCCGGCGCCCGGACGGAAGCTTCCTGACGAACCCCACCCCCGACACGAACATCCAGACCGGCGACGTGCTGATCGGCATCGGCACGGCGGACCAACTCGCGGCGTTGGAGCGCTTCGCCCTCAACGGGTCCTGAGGTGGGGAGAGCATCGCGTCGAGACCCCGCTACTGTCGCGCTGTGACCGGGGCGATCGACGCTGACGGCGGAGCGCCGCAACGGCAGCGCCGCGCCCTGCTGCGCCATCAGCGGTCACGCGAGACCCGGGAGCGGCTCGCCCTCGAGGCGATAAAGCTCTTCCGGGAGAAGGGTTACGACTCCGTCACCGTCGACGCGATCTGCGACGCCGCCGGCGTCTCGCGCTCGTCGTACTACTTCCACTTCGCGAGCAAGGTGGCGCTGCTCGGCGAGCTCGACGGGATGACCGCCCGCCGAGCCGGCGAGGAGCTCCGGGCGCAGGCCGAGCGGCCCGACTCGTCGCTCGAGGCGGAGATGGACGTGTTCCTGGCGGGCCTCGACAGGCGGGCCCGACGGATGCCGAAGGACCTGCTGGCGAAAGCCATGGCGAGGGCCATGCGGGGGCTGCCCTACGTCGGGCGGCTACCGGACGACGATGCGGACTTCGGCAGGGCGCTCGCCGAGGCGTTCCGGCGGGCGCAGGCCCGGGGCGAGCTCCCGCCGGGCGAGGACCCGGCCGAGTGCGCAGCCGTGCTGACGTCGATGTTGATGGAGGGGATGCTGCGCTGGGCCCACGGGACGACGGTGGCGGAGCTGGACGAGATGCTGCGGTGGCGCGCCGAGGTCTTCCTCGCCGGGGTCCGGGCCCGGGCCTGACCGTTGCGCTCGGCCCCCGGATTTTCGTACACTGTGTGAAATTCGTTGAGGGAGGATGCCGTGAATTACCAGTACGTCGACGCCGACAACCACTTTTACGAGGCGCCGGACGCCTTCTACCGGCATGGCAACCAGCGGGTGAAGAGCTTCGTGCAGTGGATGGAGCAGGGGAAGAAGAAGCGCCTCCTGTTCGGAGGCCAGTTCGTCGGCGGCACGGGCAACCCCACCTTCAACCCCATTGCCAGGCCCGGCGCGTTCCACGAGACGTTGAAGGCGCTCGAGAAGGGCGAGCAGCCGACCGGGCCGCGCTACGGCGAGCTCGTTCCGTTGGATCCGGCCTACATGCACCGCGAGGAGCGTCTGGCCTGCATGGACGAGCAGAACCTCGAGCGGATGTTCATCTACCCGACGATCGGCTACAGCGTGGAGCACCAGCTCGTCAACGACTGGGACATGCTGTACGACCTGTTCCACGCGTTCAACGCCTGGGTCGACGAGGACTGGGGCTTCAACTACCGCAACCGGATCTACTCGCCGCCGGTGATCCCGATGGCCGACGTGCAGCGCTCCCTCGAGGAGCTCGAGTGGGCCATACAGAAAGGCACGCGGCTGGTGACGATGACGCCCGGCCCGTGGTACGGACGCTCGCCGGCCGATTCGTACTTCGACCCGTTCTGGAAGCGCGTCAACGACGAGAGCCTCACCGTCATCTTTCACGCCTACGGCGGCGTCCCGCACGCGTACGCGCAGGCGTACCGGGAGGCATGGGGCAAGCCGCCCGTCACCAACCAGATGCACACCCAGATGCTGATGGGTGCCCTGTTGCCGTTCCATCGCCCGGTGATGGACTCGCTGATGGCGATGACGCTCGGCGGGCTGTTCAACCGTTTCCCGAACATCCGGGCCGCCAGCATCGAGGTCGGCGCCGCGTGGGTCGGCTACTGCATGCACGAGCTCGACCACGCCGGCTCCAATCTGGTCGAGCGCCGGGTGACGACGTTTGACGGCGAGCTGGTCGGCGTGCCGTCCGACGTCTTCAAGCAGCACTGCTATGTCGCGCCATTCCCCGAGGAGGACGTCGAGGCGCTCGCCGGTCTGATCGGCCCCGACCGGGTCCTGTTCGGATCCGACTGGCCGCATCCGGAGGGCGTCGCCCAGCCCGGCGACTTCCGCAAGTTCGTGGCCGGCATGCCCGAGGCCGAGCAGAAGATGGTGATGCGGGACAACGCGCTGTCGCTCGTCGAACCGGCGTGATCGCCGGCTCCCCCCCCTACACCTGGTCCTCGAGGGTCCAGCTCTCGGGGATGGGGATGGACGTCCGGGCGAAGCTGCCGCCATCGCAGGAGGGGATGGTGATCCCCGACATATAGGCCGAACCGTCTGACGCCAGGAAGGTCGCCACCGCAGCGTTGTCCCGCAGGCTGGGCGGCCGGCTGACCTTCAGCGGGCCGGGGAACATGGTGTTGGAGTCCCATTCGGCACCGCTCTCGGCGAGTGCCGCCTCCTCGTAGGAGATCCCGAGCACGTCGGCCTCCGGCGGTAGGGCGAAGTTCGGCGACATCCCGTGCGTGGGCGCCAGTGCGTTCACCCGAATTCCGTAGCGGCCCCAGTCGTACGCCATCGACTTGACCAGACCGACCGCTCCGGCCTTTCCCGCGTTGTACGGGCCGAAGCCCGGGTAGGCGTTCAGTCCTCCGGCCGAGATGGTCACGACGATGTTGCCGCCCCCCCGACCCTTCATCGCTCGGGCCGCGTGCTTGCCGGTGAAGAACACTCCCTTGTAGACGACATCGTTGACGGCGTCCCACTCCGCCTCGGTGACGTCCTCGAGGGGCACGGCGCCGAACCCGATCGGGGCCCTGCCCGCGTTGGCGAAGACGATGTCGACACGACCGTAGGCGGCCACCGTCGCCTCGATCCCAGCCTCCACCGCCGGCTCGCTGGTCACGTCGACCTTCAGGCCGAGGGCCTGGCCGCCCTTGTCGGTGATCTGCTTCGCCACGTCCATCGCCCGTCTCTCCACGAGATCACTCACCACGATGGTCCCGCCCTCTTCGGCCCAGGCCAGGGCGCACTCTCGCCCGAGCCCGGCCCCTCCCCCGGTGATGAAGATCACCTTGCTGTCGAACATCCCCATGAGCCCCTCCTCGGTTGGTCCATTGCCCGACCATCGAGCGCCTGTGCCCTCGGCCCGCTCGACAGGGGCCGCTTGCCGCAATTGCACACGATATTCGGCTACGTGATTCACTTTGCATCATCCGACGTCAATGCGCACGTCGGAGGCTGCGGTCACAGGGTTCGAGCCCGGGAGGCGAGCCTCGAGCGACCGGCGCCCGCGCCGTGCGGCCGCAAGGGCCGGGCTTTCGGGCGGACGCGGGCCCGTTGCGTCCATACCCCCTGGTGGGCGAGGGGGGACTTGAACCCCCACATCCTTTCGGACACAGGAACCTGAATCCTGCGCGTCTGCCAATTCCGCCACTCGCCCGGGCGACCGGCCAAGGTTAGTCGAGCCGGCGGATTGGGCTAACTTGCCCATCGTCAGCTGGGAACGAGGTGCGGTGCCTCCTGCCAGCAGCCCTGCTGCCGGTAGTCTGGGCCGGACCATGGGACTCCAGAAGTTTGAGGAGCGCCTCGAGCGTCTGGTGGAGGGTACATTGGCCAAGCCCTTCCGTAGCAGCCTCCAGCCGGTGGAGATCGGCCGGAGGCTGACGCGAGAGATGGATCTGCACCGCCGAGTGGGGGTGCGGGGTCTGATCGCGCCCAACGTCTTCACCGTGACGCTCGCCCCGGCCGATGTCGACCGGTTCGCCAATTTCGTCGACGCGCTCTCGCGCGAGCTGGGAGACGCGGCCCGCGAGCACGCGACGATGGAGGACTACTCGTTCCTCGGGCCGGTAGAGGTCCAGGTCTTCGAGGGGACACGGCTCCGGGCCGGCCGGTTCACCGTCACCACGGAGTTCCTCGAGGGACCGGGCGGGTTGGCCTCCGTCGAGCTGGTCCTGCCGGACGGGGGCCGGGTCGAGCTCGACACCGAGGCGATCACCATCGGCCGGCTCCCCGAGTGCGCCGTCATCCTCTCCGACCCCAACGTGAGCCGGCGCCACGCCGAGGTGCGCCGGTCAGGCGACGAGGTGGTGGTGTCCGACCTCGGATCCACGAACGGCACCCGGGTGAACGGAGTTCCGGTCCGCGAGCAACACCTCGCGAACGGCGACGAGATCACGGTGGGATCGACCACGCTCGTCGTCCAGATGTCGTGACCGGGACAGGCTCCCTCCGTCCTTTGGTCGCTGCCCAGAACTACACGGCGATCCTCCGACCACTTCAGTGGCTGGTCCTCGCCCTGATCTTCCTCTTCTTCCTCCGGGTGATCCGGGCGGTCTGGGTGGAAGTGAGACCGGCGGGGGCCCGGCTGACCCGGGGCGAGCGCAGGCGGCAGAACAGCCTCGCGGCGCCGGCCGCCCCCTCCCCCAAGGGGCGCAAGCAGCTCTTCCTCGAGGTGGTCGAGCCCTCGGATCATGCCGGCCAGACGTTCGACCTCGACGACGAGCTCACCGTCGGTCGGTCTCCCGGCTGTGGAGTCCCGACGACGTACGACGTCTACAGCTCCACCCTTCATGCGCGCCTCTTCCGCCGGGGGGACCAGCTCTGGGTGGAGGACCTCGGGTCCACCAACGGGACCTTCGTGAATTCCGAGCGGATCACCCAGGCGATGCGCCTCGGACGCGGAGATCTCCTGCAGGTGGGGGCGACCGTCTTTGAGGTCAGCCGATGACGGTGGTCCGGTCGGGGGCGGCTTCTGACGTCGGCCGGGTGCGGAGTGTCAACCAGGACCTGGCCCTTCGGACCCCGAACCTCTTTGCCGTCGCCGACGGCATGGGCGGTCACGTCGGCGGGGAGGTGGCGGCCAAGGTGGCGGTCGACACGCTGCGGACGGTCTTCGCCCGGCAGTCCTCCACCGACGCCCTCGAACGGGCGGTCAGCGAGGCCAACGCAGCGGTCTGGTCGCAGAGTCAGGCCCGAAACGATCTCCGGGGCATGGGGACCACCCTGACGGCGGCCGCCCTGGTCGTCGGGGGCGACGGCCGCGACATGGTCGCGCTGGCAAACGTGGGCGACTCGCGCGCCTACCTGTACACGGCCGGCCGCCTCACCCAGATCACGGTCGACCACAGCCTCGCCGAGGAGAAGGTGCACTACGGGGAACTGACCGAGGCCGAAGCAGCCGTGCATCCCCACCGTCACATCCTGACGAGGGCCCTGGGCGTCTCCTCGGGTGTGGAGGTGGACCTCTGGGAGCTCCACCTGCGGACCGGTGACCGGCTCCTCCTCTGCAGTGACGGCCTGACCAACGAGGTACCCGAGCCCCAGATCGCCCAGGTGCTGGCCTCGGTCCCCGACCCCGCGGTGGTGGCGGAGCAACTGGTGCGGGCGGCCAACGACAGCGGCGGGAACGACAACATCACCGTCCTCGTCGTTGATGTGCTGGTCGGTGACGACGACGTGGCGACGACGGACGTGATCGAACCACGGCGGGGGTCCGGCGGTAAGGGGTTGCCGGCCGCGGCCACCGCAACGGGCCTGGCGGCGGGCGTGGGAGCCGTCTCGGCGGGAACGGTCGTCGTGGGGACCGACCCGGGTCTGACGGGGATGACGCCGTCGGTGTCGGGCGCAGCCGATCCGGCTGGCGGGGGAGGGGAGCTGCCGGCCGCTCCGCCGACGGCCGCCCCGCCGGCCCAGTCGCCGGCCCAATCGCCGGCCGAAGACGGAGCCCCGCCGGTCCCGAGGCGTGCCCCTCCGGTCCGGACGGAGACCCGCAGCGAGCGACGCCGACGGCTCGGCGTCCCTCGCCGGATCACCTTCAGAGTGGTCGGGTTCGCCATCCTGCTCGCCGCGGTGGTCGCAGCGGGGTACTTCCTCGTCCGCTGGTATGCCACGGACAACTGGTACGTCACCACCCAGAACGGTGAGCTGGTGGTCTACCAGGGGAGACCGGGTGGCCTGTTGGGGTTCGATCCGAAGGTGGTGGATCGGACCGGCGTCAAGACCTCCGGCGTCCTCGCGATCCATCTCCGGAGCCTGAAGAGCGGGGTGGAGGAGCCGTCGCTGAAGGCCGCCCGCCACTACGTGGCCACGCTCCAGCAGGAGTTCTTCGCTCAACAACTGATCAACAACCCCCCGACGACGGTCCCGCCGCCCACCACGGTCCCGCCCACCACGGCTCCGCCCACCCCGGTCACGGCCTTCCATATGCCGGGGGCGGCCACCAGGGCGGTGGTGTGAGCCGGTTCGCCGACCGACCCCGGCTCGCCGGCCGGCCCACCGAGAGAGGGGATCTCTGATGGGCCGCCGGGTCCGTTGGCTCGGGCTGGTGATGATCCTGTGCTTCACCTTGGTGTTGGTCCAGCTGGTCAACATTCAGTTCAGGCAGGCCCCGGCGCTCAACAAGTCCTCCGACAACCCGCGCACCCTCGTCGGTCGGTACGACAACCAACGGGGGGACATCCTCGCCGCGGACGGGAGCGTCCTGGCGAGATCGGTGACGGCAACCGCCGGTTCGTACCACTACCAGCGCGTCTACCCGGGCGGCGCTGCGGCCTCGCTCTACTCGGACGTGGTCGGCTATTCGTCCATCCTGTACGGGACCTCCGGGGTCGAGTACCAGTACAACGGCTATCTCGTGGCCCATTCCCAGCCGGCGCGCTCACTCTCGCAGTTGCTCTCCCCGGCGCCGAAGACGGCCGACAACGTCACCGTCACGCTCCAGCCCTATCTCCAGCAGGTGGCCCAGCAGGCAGTGGCGCGGATTCCCTCGGCCAACAAGGATGCAGCGGTGGTCGCCCTCGACCCGCGGACCGGTGCGGTGCTGGCGATGTACTCCAACCCGAATTTCGATCCGAACCCCCTGGCCTCGCCCGACGCCGCGACCCAGGACGCGGCCCGCTACACGTACCTCCAACCCGACGGCGAGGGTTTCGTGCCCCTGGTCTCCCTCGCCACCCAAGCCCGGTTCTTTCCCGGGTCGACCTCCAAGGTGGTCACGAGCGCCGCCGTGTACGACCTCAAGCCCGGCCTGATCGATTTCAGCTACCCCTCCGACCCGCAGAATTCCTGCCTGAAGCTGCCCAATTCGGACAAGCAGCTCTGCAACGAGGGCACCGACGTCACCAACAGCATCCCCTGCGGGGGGACGATGGTGCAGATGCTGCCCGCCTCGTGCGACCCGGGGTACGGGGAATTGGGGATCCAGCTGGGCGGAGACCTTCTCAGCCGGCAGGCCGCCCTCTTCGGGTACAACTCGGTGCCCCCGATCGACCTGCCCGGCGTCGTCCCGTCGGCCTTCCCGGCGGCGGCCCAGCTCACCGCCAACCAGGCGTTCCTCGCCTATTCCTCCATCGGCCAGTTCGACGTGCAGGCCACGGCCCTGCAGAACGCGATGATCGCCGCCGGCATCGCCAACGGGGGGGTCGTGATGGTGCCCCACGTGATGGCGCAGATCCGACAGTCGGACGGCACCCTGGTCAAGTCCTACACGCCGAGCGTCTACCAGCGGGCGGTCAGTGCCCGGACCGCGGCCCAGGTGACCTCCCTCATGCAGTCGGTGGCCAAGCCCGGAGGAACCGCGGCCGGCGTCGGCTTCTCGCCGTCGCTGAACGTGGCGGTCAAGACCGGCACTGCGCAGACCAGCGCGACGGCCCCCCCGGCGTCGGCCAACGTCGACTGGATGATCGGCTTCGCGCCGGCCGACAGCCCGGTGGTCGCCGTCGCCGTGGTGGTGCCCAAGCAGAGCCAGACGAGTGACGGCGCCGGCATCGCCGGGCCGATCATGAACGCCGTGCTGTCCGCCGCGTTGGCCCACGCGGCCGGCTCGTGATCGGGTCGAGCGGTCGCCGGTGCGCGCTGGCGAAGAGGCCCCGATCAGGCGCTCTTGGTGGCACGGCCGCCGAGCGGGCGCAGCGTAGGCTCTGACCGGCATGGAACCGGTCCAGACCCCGCGCGTCTTCTCCGGGCGGTACGAGCTGACGCACCTGATCGCCCGCGGCGGGATGGCGCAGGTCTACCGCGCCCGCGATCGGCTCCTCGACCGTCCCGTCGCCCTGAAGGTCCTCTTCCCCGAGCTGTCGGTCGACCGGGCGTTCGTGGAGCGGTTCCGGCGAGAGGCCCAGGCGGCGGCCAACCTCTCCCACCCCAACATCGTCCCCGTCTTCGACTGGGGGGAGGACGACGGCACCTACTTCATCGTGATGGAGTTCATCGACGGCCGGCCGCTGTCGGCCCTCCTCCGGGCATCGGGCTCGCTGGCCCCGGCCCGGGCGGCGGGGATCGGCGCCCACGTGGCAGCCGCCCTCTCCTATGCCCATCGGCACGGGGTGGTCCACCGCGACGTGAAGCCCGGGAACGTCCTCATCACCGAGGACGGCCAGGTGAAGGTCACCGACTTCGGCATCGCCCGGGCGATCAACACCGAGGAGAGCCTCACCCAGACCGGCGCGGTGATGGGCACCGCCGCGTACTTCTCGCCCGAGCAGGCCGAGGGGATCGGCGTGGACGCCCGCAGTGACCTCTACTCGCTCGGGGTGGTGCTCTTCGAGATGGTGGCCGGGCGCACCCCGTTCGTGGGGGACTCACCGGTAGCGGTCGCCTCCAAGCACGTCCGTGACCAGCCGCCCAGGTTGCGTGAGCTGAACCCGCAGATCCCCGTGGCGCTCGAGTCCGTGATCATGAAGGCGATGGCCAAGTCGCCCGACCAGCGATACGCCACCGCCGAGGAGCTCCGGGCCGATCTCCTCCGTTTCGCCGACGGCCGTCCCGTGCTGGCCGGCGACACTGCGGTGACGATGGCCCAGACCGGGCTCGGGACCACCCGCATGATCGGTGCCACCGGGTTTGCCACCGGTGTCGCCACCGGGCTGACCCAGGCGGTCCCCGTCCTGGACGGTGCCGCGCCTCCCGAGATGTCCGAGGACGAGGCACGACGCCGCCGGAACCGGCGGTTGCTGGTGGCCCTCGGGGTGCTGCTGGTGGCTTTGGCGGTGGTCGCCGTGCTCCTGCTGCGGTCCCTGGGCTATCTCGGGGGGAACCGCGTCGCCGTCCCCGACGTGGTCGGGCAGAAGGTGGCGGTGGCCGAGTCGACGCTGCAGGCGAAGGGCCTGGTCGTCGGCAGGACCACCCTGAGGTCGAGCGACAGGCCCGACGGCGTGGTGATCTCCACCGATCCCTCCGTGGGGTCGAGCATCGACAAGGGACAGAAGGTCGACCTGGTGGTCAGCTCGGGGAGGGCGCTGGTGAACGTCCCGAGCGTCATCGGGCAGCAGCTGGCCGTCGCGGAGGCGAACCTCTTCCAGGTCAAGTTGAACTTTCACGTCGACAAGCAGGTGGCGAGCATCAAGACCGCGGGGACCGTCCTGACCCAGAGCCCGGGACCGAACACCTCGGCCCGGACCGGGACCTACGTGCACCTGACCGTGGCGACCTCGCCGACCTCGGTCGCGGTTCCGGACGTCTCGGGGTTGAGCCCGGCCCAGGCGGGGAGCAAGATCCAGGCAGCGACCCTGACCGTCGGTGCCAGCTCCACGGCGTGCTCGACCAACAGCGTCCCGAGTGGCCAGGTGATCTCCACCAGCCCGGCCGTCGGGACCCAGCAG